>Ga0137463_1000332_pt1 | contig 17069 bp, 13 predicted proteins | sample EasRivERMGT800_2_FD_102333 | JGI IMG/M metagenome (GOLD analysis project Ga0137463, IMG submission 102333) | Soil microbial communities from meander-bound floodplain in the East River, Colorado, USA - East River MetaG ERMGT800_2 | ecosystem: Environmental > Terrestrial > Soil > Floodplain ...
AACCCGGAATGTGAGCGCATCCGGGAAGAGCCACTCTGATCGACAGTATCGGCTGGTGCAGTGCTGCCGCTCTGAACGAAAGTTCTTGTGGCGACAGCCCTTAACACACCGGAAAGACCCGCAGAACCCCTACAGTTTGCCGTGGGTGATCGCTTTGCCGACGAAGCAATTGCCGATTGATCGGCCTGACTGGCGTAAACCACCATGCCTGGAAAGTCAGCGAAGTTGCCATCAATGGCAGCTTTCTTCTCATTTGCCCGATCGAAAAGGAAACTGACGAATTTGTAATCACGCGGCGCAAGGCTATTTATATCAATGATTAACGCAGATGCTTCGCCTTCTAAATAGCAGCCGCCGGGATCTCGTGGTACGAGCCTTGTTGTTCTCCATCCAGAGCGTTCGGAATGCCGATTCTCGTGCTCGAAATCCTCGGACGGGATTCGACGCGACTGGCTGACCGAGGCTTGCTGAATCGAACCGCCGCCGCATGCGACGCTCTGCGCGGCCCGGATGACGGCAACTTGACTCTGTCACCTTGAAGAGGCCTATCCAAAATGGATTTTACGAAGATTCTCCATTCGCTCGGCGAGAACCTGCTGACGCCGATCCCGATGTGCTTTGCACTGGGGATCTTCTGCAAGCTGATCCACGGCGGGATCAAGATTCCCAAGGAACTGTATTATTCGATCGCCATTTTCCTCCTGATGTCGATCGGGTTCATCGGCGGGCATGAACTGGCGAAGGAGGTCAAAGAGCACGGCATCACCACCGTCTGGCAACCAGCCCTGGTGACGTTGTTTCTCGGCTGCTTTACCCCGATCAGCGCCTACCTGATCCTGCGGTTCATCGGCCGGATGTCGGTGGCCGACTCGGCTGGGATCGCGGCTCACTACGGTTCCACATCGGCCGTCACATACGCGGTCGCCAATTCGTTTGTTGAACAGATGCAGCATCCAGCCAACAGCTATCTGCCAACGCTGGTCACCATTCTGGAATGTCCGGGGATCGCGATCGCACTGGCGATCGGGGCCGTCCTGGGAAAGAAGAGCCATTCCGAAACCAACGGGGATTTGAACGGCGGCGACCATGAACCTCAGGAGCAGGGGAAACTGTTTGAGGCGCTGTACGAAGTGATTACCGGCCAGTCGATCATGCTGATGGCGGGGCTGCTGGTTATTGGCTACGTGTCGACCTATTTCATGAAGGAATCAGGATTCGCGCCCTTCCACGATTTCTTCTACAGCAAGGGAATGATCTTCCGCGGTGCACTCTGCATCTTCCTGCTGGAGATGGGGCTGGTGGCGGGCGAGCGCCTGGGGGACCTCGTCAAGGTCGGCCCGTTCCTGGTGGCGTTTGGAATACTGCTCCCTCTGTTCCACGGATTTCTGGGCGCCTGGCTGGGGCACCAGGCCGGCTTGAATCTGGGCGGTTGCACCGTGTTCGCAGCGATCGTCTCCAGCGCGTCGTACATTGCGGCGCCACCGGCCGTGCGATTGACGCTCCCCGAGGCCAATCCCACTCTGTCGATCACTGCGGCGCTGGCGATTACATTTCCATTCAACATCGCCTTCGGAATCCCGATATACTACTCGATGGCCCAGTGGGTCGGAGCCACCTGATCAGAATCATCAGTGCCCGGCCGTCGGCTCAAGAACTGCTCGATGGCAACGGGATCTCCGCGGTCCGGTGCCTTGGCCGTTCGCGAGATCATCACTCGGGCTGAACCCCTGTCACATTCCTGCGCTTCCTCGTCAGAGCCCATTCCATGCAATTGAAGCCGCTGAAACTCGTCACGCTCATTACCGAACAGGTCCTGCGCGAGCAGATCGCCAAGAAAATCATCGAGTTGGGAGCGTCGGGCTATACCTGGAGTGAAGTCCAGGGAAAAGGTCCGCGCGGCACGCGCCGCGACGCCGTCGAAGGCAACAACATCCAGATCAAGGTTGTCTGCGCAGCATCGGTTGCCGATGCCATTCTGAACTGGTTCGCCCACACCTACGTCGACAACTACGCGTGCATCGCGTGGGTCATCGAGGTGGCGGTGGTGCGCGGCGACCGGTACGTGAAACCGGGGCAGTAGACGGCCCCGCGGCCAGTTCAGAAGATCCGCGATCGGGCGCGCCGACCGGCGCCGTGCCTGCCCGGGAAGCAGGTGCCGCGCAGCATTTCAGCAAACAGGTTGCACCTGCGGTCGCGACTGTCGCCGAGTCGGCCCAAACCGAACAGAAACGCGTTCCCCGAGCCAGTTTGGATCGACTTTTGCACTAATCCTGCCGGGGAATCCCGGTGGCACAAGGAATGTGGTTCGGCTTCGCATCGATCGAGGGCCTGGTAGCGTATGAAACGAATCGGCATTCTCACGGCAGGTGGGGACACTCCGGCCCTGAACGCAACGATTCATGGAGCTGTCCTGCGCGCCTGCGAGCGGCGAGTGGAGGTGTTCGGCTTCATCAAGGGTTTCAGCAGCCTGTTCAACTCGCGCGTCCCACACGTCCGTCTGAACCCCCTCTTCACCCCCATTCCCGAACTCGATACAACCCGCGGCGGGACGATCATCGGGGCTTCGCGCGATTACGTCGATGCCGGCGACACGGCCACGATCGCCGAAGTCGTCGATCGCCTCAAGCGGCTGCAGATCGAAGGGCTGATCTGCATCGGCGGTGATGGGACGCTGAACGGCATGCAGGCGTTGTCGGATTTTCTGCCGACCGTCCTGGCACCAAAGACAATCGACAACGACCTGGGGCTCAACTACCGTCACGAACCTGATGAATGGAGCCGCGAGCCTCAGGCCGAAGCGCCAGGTTACCGCTACGTGCGGACTCCCTCGCGGGGAAAATTCGATCTCGACCACATGGTCAACTATGTGACCCCCGGATTCGCGACGGCAGTCTTCGTGTCGGCCTGGGCCGTGCAGCGCACGCGCAGCACAGCCGAAAGCCATCGCCGGATCGCGATCATTGAAGTGATGGGGCGCCACTCGGGTTACCTGGCTCTGGGCGCCTCGTACGGGCAGCCCGACATCGTGCTGATTCCCGAAGTGCCCCTCAACGTGGATCGGCTGGTGGAACGCGTGATCTCGGTCTACGAACTGCAGAAGAACGCCATGATTGTCTGCGGGGAAGGGATCGTCGACGAACGGGGTTGCGAACTCGGGTCCGAGATGGCCTCCACCGATCCGGCGGGCAACAAGGTCTTGTCGGGGGCAGCCGATTCGCTCCGCCAGATTCTGATCCAGCGCCTGGGAGACAGTTACTTCACCAGCAAGCGCCGGAACGAATCGGCCCGATCTGCCATCTTCACACGTAAAGTCGGGCACACGCAGCGCGGCGGCAGGCCCGTGCATTTCGACCGGTTCTACGCCGTCCAGCTCGGCGGACAGGCCGTCGACCTCTTGCTCGAAGGGCATGTCAACGGCGTCGCCATTCTCCAGTGGAGCAAGGACCGTGGATTCTACATCGGCAGCGTGAATGCCAACGATTTTCGGGACCGGTTCGGCCTGATTCACGCGCGGCAGGTGCATCCGGCGTTTTACGATCCCGAATCGCTGCGCCCCTCGCGTGTCGGCGTGGATTATCTGGTTCCGATTTTCTCTGATGCACTGGGAGCCGACGACATGGAGGCGGTGCGCCAAACGCTGTTTCACACCAGCAATCTCACCCAGCCGTATCATTCGCCGAACGTCGATATCAACAAGCGGATCCGCTTTCTCGATTGATGGTTCCGTTCATGTCCCCCAGCACTCCGCAGCTTGAAACCAAAGTCTCTGCATCGTCAGCACCGCTCGCGGGGAGTGAGGCGGCGCTCGATGCAGACGCTGAAATGCCTATGGAACACCGAGCCCGGCGCGCCTTGAGCGCCGATATTCGTCTCTTGGGAAATCTGCTGGGGGGCGCCATCCGCCGGCTGGCCGGAGAGCCGGAACTGGCCCTTGTCGAGGAAGTTCGGTCAGTGACCAAATCGCTGCGGGAGGAACCTTCACCCGCCGCCGCCCGTTGCCTCCGTGACAAACTGGCGGCACTCGGATTGCCGGAATTGCGGATGCTGATTCGCGCCTTCAGCATTTATTTCGACCTGATCAATCTGGCGGAACAGCGAGTGCGATTGCGGGTCTTGCGCTGGCAGGCGAACGATCTGTCGCAACCGGCCCTCGATGGGGTCGAAGCGGCGTTTCTGCAACTGCGCGAGAAGGGGGTGACGTCGCAGCAGCTGGCTGACCTGTTCCGGCGGGGACTGATCGTGCCGGTCTTTACCGCGCATCCCAGCGAGGCGCGCCGCCGCACAATCCTCGAGAAGCTGGATTCCCTCGCCTCTCTGATGGATCGTGCTGAGTCCGAGCAGTTGTTTCCGCGTGAGCGGGAAGCCGCGCTGACCGGCATTCGCGAAGAAGTGGAAACATTCTGGCTGACGAGCCTGGTTCGCAGCGACCGCCCCACAGTGCTGGATGAAGTCCGCCAAGGGGGACGGATGCTGGAGAGCCTGTTTGAAGTCGTGCCGCGGCTGTATCGCGAAATCGAAGCGGCTCTCCAGCGCGTCTATCCTGACCTCGATGCCGCGTGCGTATCGAGTTGTCTGCGCTTCGGGTCATGGATCGGGGGCGACCGCGACGGTCACCCCCGGGTGACTCACAGTGTGACGGTGGAAGCGGTGCGCGTGCAGCAGGAGTCGATCCTGCAGCACTATCTCGAACGGATCGATCAGCTGGGAAGGCGCTTGAGCATTTCGGCCGAAGCGCTCCAGCCGGAACCCGAATTTCTGGAAAGTCTCGAGCGCGGCAAGGAATATTCCGAGAACGGCGAATTGAACCTCCGCGAGCCGTATCGCGCCAAGTGCCGGATCATTGCCGGCCGACTCGCGCTGACGCTGGATTACGTGCAGAACCTGACTCTGCAATGGACGGCCGAGGCGCCCGAGGCGCCGGCCGGCGTGTACCTCAAACGCAGCGAATTGCTGGCCGATCTGCGGGCGATTGCCGGCGATCTGCGGCACTCGGGCGCCGCAGCCGCCGCCGCTGGAATGGTGCACGACCTGATCCGGCTGGTGGAAGTCTTCGGGCTGCATCTGTTGACGCTGGATTGCCGGCAGCACAGCCTGCGGCACGGTGAGGCACTGGCCGAGATTCTGGCGCGGGCCGGTGTCTGCCCCGACTACCTGCGGATGTCGCCCGGCGAACGGTTTGATTGCCTGGTTCGCGAGCTGCAGTCGTCGCGGCCGCTGATTCCGGCGCACTTGCCGTACAGCGAGGCGACCTGCGAAGTCGTGGAGACCTTTCGCAGCATCGCCGCGATTCTGGGGCAGCAGGCTCCGGAGTCGATCGAGAATTACGTGATCAGCGCGGCGACTCAACCGGCACACGTACTCGAGGTGCTGCTCCTGGCGCGCGAGGCGCGGCTGTTTCGTCCCGAGGAGGGGATCAGCCGGCTGAATATTGTGCCGCTGTTTGAAGCGATCGAGTCGCTGACGGCTGCCGCTCCAATCATTCAGCGACTGCTGACGACGCCGATTTACCGGCAGCATCTGGCGCTGCGCGGGAACGTTCAGGAGGTGATGCTCGGGTATTCCGACAGCAATAAGGAAACCGGTTTCCTGCAGTCGGCCTGGGCCCTGTATCTGGCGCAGCGGTCGCTGGGGGAAACGGCGCGGCGGATGGGAATCGCGATCCAGATTTTTCACGGCCGGGGTGGGGCCATCGGCCGGGGCGGCGGCCCGGCGAACCGCGCGATTCTGGCCCAGCCTTCCGGAACGGTCGACGGCCGCATCCGATTCACCGAACAGGGAGAAATGATCGCCGACCGGTACGGCAGCGCCGGAATCGCCGAACGTCATCTCGAGCAGATCATCAACGCCATGCTCCGTAACAGTTTTGCGCACGACACGCCGCAACCGGCTCCCGAGTGGGAACGACTGCTGCATCGATTGGCCGCAGCGTCGTATCGGCATTACCGGGCCCTGGTCTATGAGACGCCGGAATTCCTCACCTATTTCGAACAGGCGACGCCCATTGCCGAGATCGGTCAGCTCAAAATCGGCTCGCGGCCACCGCGCCGCGCCGAAGGAGGTACTGCGGCTGCCGCGGGGATCGATCAGCTCCGTGCCATTCCGTGGGTGTTCAGCTGGATGCAGAGCCGGCACACGCTCCCCGGCTGGTTCGGGCTGGGGAGTGCAGTCTGCGAACACCTCTCGGAATTCCCGGAAGATCGCGAAATGCTGACCGTGATGTACCAGCGCTGGCCCTTCTGGAGCGCGCTGATTGACAATGCCCAGATGATTCTGGCCAAGGCCGACCTGACGATTGCCCGCCTGTATGCCGACCTCGTTGAAGATCGTGCCCTGGGGAACCGGATTTTCGATCTGGTCAGCGCCGAATATCAGCGGGCGGTGGAAGTCATCGGTGTGATCACCGGCCAGGACCAGTTGCTCGACAATATGCCGGTCTTGAAACGCTCGATCCAGCGCCGCAATCCGTACGTCGATCCACTCAGCTTCATTCAGCTCGTACTTCTGGGCCGCCTGCGGGCCGGGGGCGAAGCGCCTGCCGAACTCCTGACCGCGGTGCTCGAAAGCATCAACGGGATCGCTTCGGGACTCAAGAATACGGGGTGACCGGCCACTGGATCGCGTGCGCGCCGCGGCCTGGCCGGCGACAGGCCATGAAAGCGCGGCTTGTCAGATCCTCTCGCAGCGGCGTTCTGACGACATCTGTCGCAGAGCCGCTTCGACCAGTTCGAAGACGGCCTTCCAGTCACCCCGGCGGGGCTGACGGAACAGCCGCATCGTCGGATACCAGGCCGAATCGGAGCGGTCGAGCTGCCACCGCCAGTCGGGAGTATGCGACAGGAGCACCCACACGGGCCGGCCCAGCGCGCCTGCCAGATGTGCCACCGATGTGTCGACCGAAATCACCAGGTCGAGCGACTCGATGACGGCGGCCGTGTCGGCGAAATCGTGCAGCATCGGTCCCAAAGCGGTCATCGATGACTCGGCCGGCCAGACCGACGACACCCGCTCCTCGTCGGCTTCTTTCTGGAGGCAAAACCAGGCTGTTCCGGGGACCGCCGCCAGGCGGGCGAAGTGTGCCAGTTCGCACGACCGCTGGGCATTCAAGTCCTGCCCGGGATTTCCGGTCCAGACGATACCGATGCGCAAAGTCCGATTGCGGGGGGCCGTGCCGGTCTCCTCGATCCGCGAGCGCCAGGCTGCCAGATTCGTCTGCGGAGTCATCAGATACGGGACTTCCGCAGGCAGGGAGCTCGCATCGATGCCGAGCACGCCCGGCAAGCCGGGCAGTGCGATCTGCGCGTCGATCGGCGGAAGCGGCGTGCCGGCGCGGATCACCTGGTCGGCGCCCGCGACGGTGCTGAGCAGCGGCAAGAGTGAGGCAGGCGCCTCGAGGACCATCGTTGCGCCCGAGCGATCCCTGGCTGCTTTCAAAAACCGGATAAAGAGGATTGTGTCACCGTATCCCTGCTCGGTATGGACGAGCAGTCGTCCCCCGGGAATCGGCTGGCCGCTCCACAGGGGCGCCGAGAACTGCCGCTGGGGCGCAGCAAGAGTCCGCCCGCGCCAGGCATACCCTTTCCAGCCGGCGGCATAGTTCCCCTGCATGAGATCGACTGCTCCGAGATTGAAATGCGCCAGAGCGAAGTCGGGCTTGAGCGAGATCGCCTGCGTGAAGCAGCGGCGTGCGTCATCGAGCCGGTGCAGGGCTCGGCAGACGATTCCCAGGTTGTTGTGCCCTTCGGCAAACTCGGGTTTCAGTTCGACGGCGCGCAGGCCGGCGGCGAGCGCCTGTTCGAGCTGTCCCTGTCGCTCATAAACATACGCGAGGTTCGAGTAAATTTCGCCGAACGTCGGCGCCAGGGCCAGGATCTTGCAGAACACCTCTCCTGCCGCGGCCAGCTTCTCCTGCCGAATGAGGGTCATGCCGAGCTTATTGAGCAGTGCCGTGAGGGCGGCGCGGTCAGAATTCAGGATCCCGGTGTCGACGACCCGAGCAAAGCAATTCTCGGCGCCCACCCAGTTCTGACGCTCGTAGAGCAATTCGCCCAGGCGGCGGAACGCCTCGGTGTTTGACGAATCGAGGTTGATTGTCCGCAGATAAAAGTTGATCGCCGCGTCGGTATTGCCGAGGGTCTGCGAAAGATCGGCCAGCTCGAAAAACGAGGCGGCATGCTGGGGATTGAGGGCGATGGCCTGCTCGAACGACTTCGCGGCATCACCCCAGCGCTGGAGTTGCTTGTAGGCCATTCCCAGGTGCTGGTGGACGTCGGCGACATCCGGCTGAGTCGAGACGGCACGTTGCAGCAGATCGGCCCCGACGGCAGCGTTCGACCGCGCGATCTCCAGTTTACCCAGGTGCAGCAGCGCATCGGGATGCCCGGGGTCGACGCGAAGTACCCGTTCATAGAGCGGGGCGGCCTGTTCCAGATTCCCTGATTCGTGATGGCGAATCGCTTCGTCCAGCAACTTTTGCGGCTGTTCCATAGCGGCCCCAGTTCCTTCCAGGCAGAACGTTTTTCGGATTCATTCCGATCGCACGGACGCCGGCCGCGCCCGTGATTCCCCGGCCGGTGCCGATTGTAAGTGCCAGAGCCCTTCTCTACCATGCGAAAATGCCCCCGCTCATCGCCTGCCACACCAGTTGCTACGGTCCGTTTGGGGGTGAAGCGGCCATTGAGCAGCTCCGGTCGGCCGGCCTCGAGCATGTGGAATTCCCTATCCGGACGACCGGTTTTCAGTCACGGCGGGGTGATCCGCCGCTGGTCACCACCGAGTCGACATTCGAGGAGTTGAGGGTGGTCGAGCGGCTGCTCGGGCGGCACGATGTCGCCGTTTCCAGTTGTACCTGCATCGGTGGAAACCCCGCCGATCCCGCCCATCTCGAGGTCATGCGGCGGAAGCTCGACCTGGCGTCCCATTTCGGCGTGCGGTTTGTCGTCGCCGACGCCGGCAACCCCGCAGACGAGGACGAACGCCGGCTGGTCTATTCGCATCTGACCCGGCTCGGCGATCACGCGGCGAAACTGGGAATCACGGTTTGCTTTGAAACCCATCGCGGGCTGTGCGGCAATCACCGGGAAATGCTGCGCACGATGGCCGATCTCGACCATGCCCATTTGAGGCTGAATTTCGATACGGGCAACATCCTCTACTACAACGAAAACATCCAGGGGGAAGTGGCCCTGGCCAGGACGTGCCACCTGGTGAAGCACGTGCACTTGAAGGATTCCCGGGGGGGCTTCGGCGAATGGAATTTTCCGGCGCTCGGTCGCGGCGGCGGTGTGGACTTTCTGCGGGTCCGCCAGATCATGCGCGACTGCGGATTCGCCGGACCCTATTCGATCGAGATCGACGGCGGTGCTGAAGATTCCGAGATGGATCTGGCGGCGTATCACGCGCGAGTCGTCGAGAGTGTCGAATACCTGCGAACGCTTGGTTTTTTCGAATCGTGATCGCGGTCGCTGCGGAATTGGAACCGGGCAGTTCCGTCGTCTGGATCTGCCGTCGACGCATACGACTTGATAAACTTGGCCTCGTCATCGCAACCCTGAATCGCCACCTGCCTGAAGGAGAGACCCTGATGCCCCTGCCTGTCGTTGACCAGACTCTGCAATTGATGGATTTTTTCCGTGAGCGGACGCTGGGGACCGTCGCGGCAATTGAGAAGACGCCGGATCCCCTGAAAGTGCTCGGCTGGCGTCCCGGACCCGGCCGCGCTCACCTGGCCTGGCAGATCATGCACGTCGGGATTACCGAAGAGCTCTTCGCCACCGAGCGGCTCAAAGGAACGGCGCCGGCGTATGCCGACCTGGTCCCGCGGTTCAAAGGGGGAAGTACACCCGACGATAACATTCCCACGCTGGCGGCCATTCGCGACGTGCTGGCGCAGTCCCGCGAACACTTGCGGAAGACCCTTTCAGAACTCGAGGAATCCGACCTGGGCGTGATTCCGCCGGCGCTCAGGGAGCGGGGCATTAACGTCGCCAAGGTCCTCCAGATTCTGCTCTGGCACGAAGCCCATCACCAGGGTCAGGCACACATCACGCTCAATCTCTGCAAGGCGCAAGGTGTCGCTGGCTGACGCATCAGCTTCGTTATGAACCGGCAGTGGAGGCAGGTGCCCCCTGCGCGGCGCGCGCCTGCCGACCGTTGGCCCGGGACGCCTGCCGCAGCCGGGCGAGCTTGCGGATCTGTCCGGCCGCCTCGCGCCGCGAGAGTTTGGGTTTTCTTGCGGCGGCTTCGGCCTCGCTCAGGATCCGCTGGACCTCTTCGACCGAACTGCGGATTTCACGGGCGATCGGCGCCAGGACGCGCTGTTCGTGACCGGCGGCATAACGCAACCGCAATTCGGTCTTCAACTGGTCGAGGTATTCGCGCAACACGCCGTTCCCGTGGTGCGCCTTGTAATACAGGTTCCCCAGGGAGTTGGTATGGTCGGCCACGTCGTGCCGCGCCGGCGCCACGGTGGGCAGCAAGCCCCCGAACCGGCGGTTGCCGCGCCACGCGAAAATCACAATCAGCGCCAGGAGTTGAATCGTCACCGGCCGCAGCATCGGATCCAGCAGCACCCCCACGACGCGCGGGGTCCCGGTTTCATTCAGCGATTCGTCGAAGACGATCGTGGCAGAGGGCCCGGCCGATTCCAGCAGCTTGACCGCGAGGACACCGTTGGGCCGATCGAACTCGAACAGAGCGGCGTTCGAAAAAATCTGATCTGAGGCAACCAGCACGATTGTTCCCGTTCCGTGGCGGATACGCACGGCCTGTGCGGTGTCACCCGTTTTGACGAGGACTTCAGCTCCCGGCGCGTCGATCACCCCTTCGGTTTTCCATGTGAAATTGCCGGCACTCATGAGGCTGGTCCAGTTCGCCCCGGTCGGTAGCGGCGGTAGTTTGGACGACTTACCCGCCGCATCGGTCGTCGGCTTTTCTTCTGGTTTGACCTTGGAATCTTCTGAGTCTTTCTGGCCCTGTTTCACTTCCCCCTTGAGCCGGGCCAGGAAACCGTTATCGGGCTTTTGAGTCTGCGTGACTTGCGCGCTGATTCCCGGAATGGCAACTTCAGCCTGATCCCACTGACATGCCAGAAGCAGACGGCCTCCCGCCTGCACCCATTGCAAAATCGACTGCCACTCGCGCGGGCTCGGGTAACGTGCTGGCCCCAAGAGACAGATCGTGACGTCGGTATCCAGCCAGGTGACGTGCTCGACCAGTGGCTCGTGATTGCGTTCGACGTCGCTCAGGCGGCGCTGTGCGAACTGGAAGAAGGCGTTTCTGCCGCCGACATCAACGCTGTAGGTGTCATTGACCTGGGCATCGATCCGGGGAAACCAGATTTGCAGCCCCAACAGCAAGGCCAGAACTCCCAGCCAGAGAAGCGACGGAAGACGGCTCGTCGACGCAGTCGGCGAACCGTTGCCCTCGTTCAATTGTTCAATTCGACTCGCCATCGGTCACTTTGCCGTATTGAGAAACGCTGTCCGCGGCGGGTTGGAACCGGGGGTCGCGCCTGAACCGTTCGTCAACTGGTCCCGAAATCCGGTCTGGTATTCGTCAAGCGAAGTCCGGTAATGCTCGACCTGGGCGTCTCGGCGACCGAAGCAGATCGGCTCGTACACTCCGACGATCGTGCGAAATGCCTGATGCTGCCGAGTCTGCCCCCGCAAAGCGCGCAAGTAATCGCGATTGGTAAGTCCCCGGCGAAAGCGGATCAGACCGCTGCGTTCGGCCCGGCTCATGGCGCCCAGAATCAACTGTCCGATCGCCTCGCGGAAGTGGCCCTGTTGCGCCAATTCGGCCGCGCGGCGCAGGTATTCGTCCGCCGGGAGGTCGCCGGGCGGAATCTCCCCTTCCCCTTCTTCGTAAGTCCGCCGGCGGCGGGAGCCGATGCGATTTCGCTCGCGATAGTTCTGAACGGCGCGCACGACCAGCCAGATAATCAGACAACAGACGACGGCCAGGACGCCATAGGCCAGGGCCTGCAGGAGGCCCCCCAGTCCCGAGTAGTTTCCCCCTTTGAAGGTGAACAGGTCACCCAGCCAGTCGAAAAACTTTCGCAACCATTCCGGCATTTCGGCTTCGGTCGGTTTCGATTTCTCGATTCGCAATCTGCGAAATTCGGGCCGAGCAAATATTTCCTCGAAGTCTTTGCCAATCTGCTCGGCTTCGCCTGCGCCTGGAGCGGCGGCAGGGGGAGTCGGTTCGTCGCCGGCGGGCGCCGGCCGGGAAGTCAGGCAGACTGCCAGTGCCGCCAGCGCGATCAGGCAGCGAAATGCGATCAATCCTCGGGCGTAAGTCATCCTGCGGTCCCCAGTCGCTCGGCTTCCTGCAGGATCTGCAATTCCATGTCCCAGCAATCGCGACGGACGCGGACGTCAAGATAGCAGAAGAACCAGGCCAGTCGGCCCAGGGGATACACCAAGAGCGCCACGGCAATTGCCGACGTCACAACGATCGGATCGCGCCAGAGAAATCGGAAGAGATAGTCGAGAAAATCGCCGAAGTCACTGACGTAGGCAATATCGAGCTTCATGCGGCCGAGCAGGATCGGCAGCCCCAGCAGATTGGACGAAACGAAATCCATCGTCAGCAGCAGCACAAACCAGAGGAGCGTGCAGAACATCCCGATCCCGGCAGCCCGAACGAACAGGTCGCCCAACTCGCCTTTGAGCAGTTCGTCGGTTCTGCGGTCGTGGAGGTGCCGGGCCAGTTTCGAGAGCGCCGCCTGCTCGACGAAAAACCCCGTCCTGACTGCCAGCAGGCAGCCGGGAAATATGAACAGCACCAGCCCCAGAGCGACGAGGCACCGCAGAATCAGCCCCCAGCCGAGTGCCGCGGCGCCGCGCCACCCCAGATGGGCCCATGTTCGGCGCCACGTAAAGGGCTCCCCGAAAGCGCAGGGAGCCGCCCCCGTCATCAACAGCACTCCCAGCGGCGAAGTGGCGAAGAACAAGACCAGCAGGGCCGTCGGCAACCGGCATTCGAAGCGATCGACCAGAACATACACCAGGACACACGCCGGTAGCGCCACCGTCGCCCACAGCCGACTGATCGGCCCCAGATGCTCCCGCAGGAAGCAGACGGCCAGATCGATGCAATTCGACGTCGTGCGGGGCACCAGTGGAACTGTGACCTGATCGAATCTCATGCCCGCCGCTCCGTGCCGCCGGAATCCCATCTGCCGGCGGTCGAGAGGTAGACGATGACCACGACCCACAACAAGGCCCCGCCTGCGTATTTCACGCCCGCGGGGATCGGCGCCGGTGACCAGAATCCTTCAATCAAAGCGGCGACGAACAGCATGGCGGCCGCGCCGCAGGCGATTTGAATTGCTTCCAGTCCGCGAATCCGCAGCGATTCAAGCCGCGACCGCCTTCCCGGATGAACCAGTGCATTCCCCAGCATCAGGCCCGCACCACCGGCGACGGCAATCGCCACCAGTTCGAAAGAACCGTGTGACACGGCGAAACTCAAAAACATGTTGCCGTGGCCGGCCGAGATCAGAAATCCCACGATCGCCCCAAGCTCGACGCCATTTGCGATCAACGTATAAACGGTCCCGATGCCGAACAGGATCCCGCGCCCAAATGTGTCCAGTGCAATGCCCGTATTGTGGTTGATGTAGAAACCGGCCATCAGGGAACGCTGCTGGCCGAAGCTGCCCAGTTCCTTCAAATCCTCAGTTTGCTTTTTGGACTTCGAACTTTGCTGCGCGAGCGGCCCATCGTCGCTATACATCTCATCGTACATTTTGAGCTTTTCAGGGGAGATGATCCGGCGGGCGAGCGCCGGATCGTGCTGCACGACGGCCCAGCTGATCCCCAGCGTTCCAAAAAAAATCAACGCGGCCGCCAGAAAATACCCGACGTTCCGCCGAAAGAGCTGCGGAAAGCCGACCGCCAGAAACCGTGCCAGTTGCGCCAGGTTCCCCGGAGGAGCGCTGTAAAACGCGTTGTGACCGCGGCTGACCAGGTCGTTGAGATAGGCGATCAGCCCGCGACCCCAGTCGCGCGAACGAATCAGCGACAGATCATGGCACAGCTCGCGGAACAGGCGTGAAAACTCGGCCGTCTCGGCGGGAGTAAATCGCCTGAGCGATACCGTGTCGAGCCGCTCAAGCAGTTCTTCAAATCGATGCCACGCCACGGCGCGTCGGGCCAGGAATTTGCGCTTGGTCATGGGCGGCCTCCGGCTGTTGCCAGTTGCGGGCGGGCGGCACGGCGGTCGCCGGAGGCTTCCTCCCGTTCGAGTTCCTCGTCTTCGGCCGTCTGATGAAACGTAGCGAAAACGCGAGCCAGAAACGCCATCGGATATCGCTGCACGAGTTGCGGATCCCCCGAGAAACTCAAGCGCTCGGCAAGGACCTTGGCGAGGACATAGGCCATGGCATGCCCGCGGCGGTACGTCAAGACGTGCCGCCGTCCCAGAAACTCCTCGATCAGGGCCAGCGTCTGGCCGGTCGGAACGTAGCCTCCCAGTTCGGTGCGCGAGAGGGGCTCGATCTTCTCGAGAATGACAGGCTCGCGCGGAACGCGCACGCGGCGCTCTTCGATGACGACGGTTCGGGCGACGAGGTCACCCAGCCGGCGAAACCGGCCCGCCGCAACCATGGTGATGAACCCGACACCGTAAAACGGAATCACGATCGACGGGAGGCTGTCGGCCGCACGGACAATATTGCGCAGCAGCGCACCCCACAGCGTCACCGGATATCCCTGCTCCTGGATGACGCGCAGGCCGAACATGTGCTTCCCCAGGGTCTTGCCACGGAACAACCCCTCGCAGATGCCGTAATAGGCCCAGTCGACGAGGAAGACAATGATCAGCAACAGGCCGATGGAAACGCCCATCGAACCGATGGCACTCCCGAATCCGGCCGCAATGTACGCCATGAACACCAGCGCGATGCGGACCAAGAGATCGATGACGTACGCAAACGACCGCACCGCCGGTCCCGCCAGGCGATAGGTGAGGATGACGTTCTCGGGAGTCTCGATGACGAGGTCGGTCGAAATGCGGCGTGGCGGCGCCGATACAGAATCTCTGGAGATCATGCTCGACAGCATACACGGCCGATTTGCCGCCTGCCACCGGGGCTGACGGCGCAGCGGTCATGGCGCGCGATCTTCGCACAATCCGCGGCAGCTCTTACGCCCTTGCACAGCGCCGGCCATCCACGTTTTGCCGGCCGGCCTCGGCGCGGCGATTCGCGGGTCAGGCGACCTTTTCCGGAACCGTTTGCGGAACGCCTCCAAACCGGTCCCGGTAGCCGCTGACGTGCTGCTCGTACAACCGGCCCAGACCTTCGCGGATCAGGGGGAGCGGCATGTCGAGCGCCTTGCGGATCCGGCGGGTCTGCAGCGATGACTCACCCGCACCGAATTCCCGACGGTTTTCGAACGGCGTTTCAATCGCCGACAGGTTCGACATCGGCAGGCCGAACTGGTCGGCCAGCAGGCAGGCAAAACGGAAGGGGTTGATGCGTTCTCCGCCGGCCAGGTGATGCAGGCCTCGCAACTTTTGCTGATAGGCCCGCTCGAGCACGTCGGCAAAGTCGGTCGCCAGAATCGGCGTGGCGTGCCGCATGCAATCCAGCGCCAGCGGTTGCCCGTCCTGCAGCGAATTCAGAATCGTTTCGACCAGTCCCGGCGCCGTCTCGAGCGGAGACCAGCCGAACGCGTTCGTCCGCACGAGCAATGTGTTGGGATTGACGTCACAAACCTCTTTTTCGAACAGACGCAAAATGCGTGCCGGGGTGCTGTCGCAGAAGCAGGCGCCGCTTTCGCGGTGAAACATCCACGGTCCCGTGAAGACCGCGTCTGAAGAAATGACCGAAAGCTCGCATCCGAATTCCTGGGCCGCCCGGGCCCACGTGCCGGCGATGTGCACTGACTCGGGACGCGGCAGCGGCGGTGCGGGCAGATTCCAGATCGATTGCGCGGCTGTGCCGCAATGCACGATCCAGTTCGGCCGCTCCATCGCCACCCAGTGGTGCGCGGCTTCGGGAGAGTCGGGATCGCAAGTCGCCGTTTCGCAACCGGCAATCGCGAGCGATTCGCTCCACGACAGGCCGATCACCTGAAAACGGTTGGCCAACCATGCGGCAAGGTTGGCGCCCAAAATCGTATCAATGCCGGCGACGAGCAATTTGTCCACGCGAAGCCTCCGTGCGTTGGCGCGTCCGATCAAGTCAGTTCCCATTCGGGGATCCGATCCCCGACAGCGGCGGGAAGTATATTGCAGTCTCAATCGCAGGCCAATGCCAGTTTTACAATTTGTCCGTCCGCCCCGCGGCGAACACTGCGAATCGCGATCGCCGCCTCGCGGCAGCCAGAACCGGCCGTTAGAGAGTCCGCATTCCCGGCGGGCAAAACCACCAGATTGTAATCTTTTCCCGGGCCACCAAAGGCCCCGTCGCGATCGGTGCTTGCGGCACGATGTTGTCGAATTCACGCCGTGCGCCCGACTTTCGGGATTGACGATCTCGGCGGTTCCCCATAAGGTTTGCCGGCCTTTTGGAGCCAACCGGTCCGAAAGGATCGGAACCTGCCCGGTTACCTGCCTGACTCTCCAGAAACAATCGCAACCCACCAGCCTGACTCCTGCTGTAACCTGGCCGGCGTACGGAAACTTTGTGTTTTCCTCCGCCACCGGTACCGCTGATCGCCGGGCTGAATATTGAAATCCGGATGACAGAACCTGCTCGACTTCCCGATCTGCCATTGATGCTGGCCGGCGTTCCGCGACCGGTCGCCGATCTGCTGCGCGAGGCGGGAATTCCCGCCGAACCGCTGCCCGAGATTCCACTGCTGGCGGCTGGAATCGGGCGATTTGTGCTGTTTGACTCGGCCAGCGCTCGCAGTGTGGCGCGGATTCGCCGGGCCGCGTCGCAAGGCCTGAAGCCGATTGACGTGCGCGATCTGGCCGGGCTGAATGCCGAAAAAGACGCCGGCCCGGATCCGGCTCCAGGCTTCAGTGCGGCTCATCTGTTTCTCGAACAACTCAAAGCGGCCGTGGAACGTCTGGGGGGAGCGTGGGTGCGGCTGGCCGACTACCCGTTCCCCTATCAG
>Ga0137463_1000333_pt1 | contig 17067 bp, 15 predicted proteins | sample EasRivERMGT800_2_FD_102333 | JGI IMG/M metagenome (GOLD analysis project Ga0137463, IMG submission 102333) | Soil microbial communities from meander-bound floodplain in the East River, Colorado, USA - East River MetaG ERMGT800_2 | ecosystem: Environmental > Terrestrial > Soil > Floodplain ...
AGTGGTCCGACGAGTCTCAGTTCCCTACGACGAAACGGTATTGGCCAGAATCGAGATTTTGGTCGACGCAGCTTCTGTGAGAACTGATCATTCACCCGGAAGAATGACGGTACGCCTTGGCACCCGGCTAACGCGAGGGCCATTTCAATTGCGGCCTTGCTCGGCCCTCCCGCCTCAAACCGAGCGAGTTCCACTCGACGTCTATCGCTCCCGTCGTGTAGGATTGTAGATTGAAGACACTAATACGTGGAACTAGTCCGATGCAAAACCTGACACGAATTACGTTTGACCCGTCGGTCATGGGTGGGAAGCCGTGCCTTCGCGGTCTGCGGGTTACGGTCGGCGCGATCGTGGGGCTTGTTGCAAGTGGTCATAGCAATGCCGAGATCCTCAAGGCATATCCTTATCTGGAGGACGACGATATTCGCGAAGCGCTGGCTTACGCCGCCTGGCGGTCCGAAGAGCAGGAAGCGCCGCTCAACGTCAGATGAATCTGCTCCTCGACATGAATTTGTCGCCCGATCTGTGTGCGCTATTCGCAGCGGAAGGTTGGAACACCCTTCACTGGTCGCAGGTTGGTGACCCGCGGGCACCGGATTCGTTGATCTTGGCTTGGGCCCAGAGCCACGACCACATTGTCGTGACCCATGATCTTGATTTCGGGGCGATACTGGCAGCGACACAGGCAGCCGGACCAAGCGTCGTCCAGGTCCGAACGCAAGACATCGTACCTTTCAAGCTCGCGCCAATTCTGATACCGGTGTTGCGCCGCTACGAATCGCAACTCGCGGCCGGTGTGCTCATCGTCATTGACGAGGTGCGCTCGCGAATCCGGATTCTTCCGATCCGGTGAATTAATCAAGCCAGGCCGCGGCGTTTGAGTTCCGCCAGCACGTTTTGGACAATCGAGTCAATCTCGGCGCGGTCGGCTGGACTGGCGCTCGACACCGGGCAGCCTCCGACCGGTTGGTCGGTAAATCCCTGGTCGGAAAGCAGACATTGCAACGTCTTGCTGAGAGTCGCCAGATCGGTCTGCTGCTCCGCCGATAAGGGCTGGCGACCGACGCCCATATTAAACCCGCGCAGGTTGGCCGCCGCTCGAAAGCCGTCGGGAAACTCGGCCGAAAAAATCATCGTGTCGAACAGGGTCACCAGGTCATATTGAACTTTGCGCGCTTCATCGAGGCGTCCCGCCAGCGTCAGATCGAAGAGTTTGCGGGTGACTTCGGGGACCACACCCGAACTGGCGTTTGTGCCGCCGTCGCAGCCGATCAGCAGCATGGGCATGAGGGCCGAATCCCAGCCTGTCAGGAAGCTGAATTCGGGCCGGTTCGGACGAACTGATTTGATCATGCGGATCATGTGCGAAAGATCGCCCGATGAGTCCTTGATGGCCACGATCTTGTCGAATTTGTCTGCAAGCTTCTGGACGGTCGGAACGTCAATGGGACTGGCAAATAGTGGAATGTTATACAGCGTGACGTCAATCGGCGTGTTCTTGGCGATCTCGGCGAAATAGGCGTACACCGAAGCCGGGCTGAGCTTGTAGTAAAACGGGGCGACAATCGCCACCGCCCGCGCGCCAAGCTCGTGGTAGTACTCACAGGCACGAATCGTTTCCTTGACGTTGGCTTCCGCGGCACCGGCTAATACCGGAACTCGGCCACGCGCCTGGTTCGTGACGATTTCAATGATCCGGCGGCGCTCCTCAACCGTAAACCGCGTGAATTCACCGGTCGACCCGTTGGGATAGAGTCCATGCACGCCCCGTTCGATCAGCCAGTCGACATAGCGCCGCAGTTCGGGTTCGTTGATCTCCCCGCGGGCGTCAAGCGGCACAAGATTGGGGGTAAAGATTCCAGCGAGGCGGCTCTTGGCGGTCATGGCAGGCGTGGGGGCCGTGGGGATAAACTCGGGGAGGGATTGTTACGCTCCCCGATGGTAAGTCGTTACGCAGTCGGGTTTGCGGGGTGATCAAGCATAGCCCGCGTTTCTGCCCGGAAGTGGCTGGGGTGCGGGAAAAACCGGTGGTGCCTGGATGACTTTCACGTGCGGATAATCGATGATTCAGCTTGAAAACGCCAATTTGATCTGCTGGGGAAGGTTCCGAACGAACGAGATTGACGATTATCCGGTCGCCGGCCATCGAATTGCAAAGCTGACTCCCCCGGTCGCGGGCGTCTCGACATCGATCCGGCCACCGTGCAGGGTTACGATTCGCCAGACCTTCGACAAACCGAAACCCAGCCCGCGGCCGGCTTGCCGTCCGGAAAAAAAGGGATCGAACAGGTGTTCCCGGGATTCGACCGACAGACCCGGTCCGTCGTCCTGAATTGACAGGAGGCCCCATTCCGGTTTGGGAGTGCCGATCGAACAAGCCTGAACATTCACCGTTCCACCGGCCGGGAGAGCCTCGAAGGAATTGCGCAACAACCCGCTGACGACGATCTGGACGTGAGTCCTGTCGGCGAAAACCGGCACCGGGCCGGCGGCATCAACCAGGACTTCAATCCTGGCGGAAAGCGCTTCAGCGCGAAACTGAGAAATCACGTCATTCATGACAGCGGTCAAGTCCAGCTGCTCGCGCCTCGGCTGCGGCGGGCGGGCGAACAACATGATGTCGCCGATCATGTCCCGAATCCGATAGGCCTGGGCGCCGATCGTCGCCAGCGCATGCCGCCGATCGGGATCAGTCTCCCCGGCCAGCAACTGCTGAACATGTCCGACGATTGTGCCCACGGGATTGTTGATTTCGTGACCGGCGCCGGCTGCGAATTCCGCCAGTGCGTCGAGCTTCAGCGCGGAGAGCCGTTTGTCTTCGCTCGCTGATAGGGCATCGGGCATGGGCACGTCACATGGACCAGATGTTAATGGAAAAACCCGGTTTCCCGCGGAAACCGGGTTCACTTTTTCATCGGACACCCGCGCCGCAGGTGATTCGCAGATCTTCGTACCGACCTGTGCCTTAGCGGGCTGCGATCGGTTCAACGTCCAACTGCTTGCACATCAGATCGACAAGCTGGTCGACCTCGAAGGGCTTTTGCAGAAATTCATTCGCGCCCGAAGCCAGCAGATCAGCGATTTTGTCTTCTTCCACCATGCCGCTGATACAGACGATCCGCACGTCGCTCAAACTCGGATCGCTGCGAATTCGCTGGCAGACTTCCTTACCGTTGATATCCGGCAGCATGACGTCGAGAACGACCACATCAGGATGGTATTCCTTGACCATCATGCCGGCATCAAAACCATTGGTGGCAATGCGGACTTCGAATCGTCCGTCCGATTCCAGGTGGTCGCGAATCAGATCGACGAGTTCCTCGTCGTCATCGACGACCAGGGCCTTGCGCTTTCCGCTTTCGAGCGCATCGGTCGGAATCCCGTTTTCCTTCATGAACTTGTACAGAATGTCGCGTGGAATCCGGCGAAACTTGGAGCCAGGGACGCGAAATCCCTTGAGCTGGCCCGAATCGAAGCAGCGGATAATCGTCTGCTGGCTGACCTTGCAGATTCTCGCTGCTTCACCTGTCGTATAGACTGTTTTCATGTTGCTCATAAAACGTCCTTTTTGTCTCGACGACTTCGGAGAGAAGCCGATGTGCTAAACGACCAATCCCGACTGGAATTGGCCTCTTCCATGGCACGACAACAGGCCTCTGAATATGCGGCAATCAGGTTGAGTCAAACAGCTCTTCTCGACTGCCCCGTGTTTGACCTTACCGAACTTACCACGGGTGCCGATTATATCCATTCTGCGGAACTGGTCAATATGCGTTATCCTCGCCAGACCCTGCCAGACCGGATTTTCGCCGGGAGTCCCGCAGACGCAGGAACTTACGCCACCTTTCGCGATGACAACCCAGTGTGAGTTTCAGCCTGCCGCGTCATCCCGTCGCAGAGGTGTGATTCCCAGAGCCACATCTCTCACCTCTTGGCCGTCAGTCATGACGCAAGTCTATGCGGCTCTTTGATATAGAGAATGAGAATTGATATGTCCACAGGTGTGATTCCACTGATCCGACTGGCTTGCCCGAGGCTCCGTGGTTTAATTCGCGTGAGCTTCTGTTTCGCCTCAGCTCGGAGCTGCGGGACGGCCGAATAGTTGAACTCATCAGGAATTGAAGTCGCGAAGACCTGGTCCTGCCGTTCAATGGATGCTTGTTGCCTGCGAATATAACCGGCGTAGCGGGCCTCCAGGACGATTTGCTCGGCGGCGCGCGGTGAGGTGTCGAGGTTCGCAAGTTCGGAATTCAGCCGACAAACATCGGACCATGCGATGTCGGGCCGGCGGAGCAGTCGATCGAGCGGGGAACCGTCATGAAACCGGTCCGCGAGGATCAACTGGGCCCGTTCGATCTGTGCTTCGTGTTCCAGCAACTTGTGCCATCGCTCTGCGCTGACAGTCCCGATTTGCCGTCCCAGAGGAGTGAGTCGGCGGTCGGCATTGTCGTGCCGCAAGAGCAGGCGATATTCGGCCCGCGACGTGAACATTCGATACGGTTCGTCGACTCCTTTGGTGACCAGATCGTCGATCAGGACTCCCAGATATGCCTGGCTGCGGTCGAGGATGACCGGAGGCTTTCCGGCCAGTTTTGCCGCCGCATTGATCCCTGCCAGAAGTCCCTGCCCGGCTGCTTCTTCATACCCGGTCGTACCATTGATCTGGCCGGCGAAATACAACCCCGGCAGCACCTTCGTTTCCAATGTCGCGAACAATTGTGTGGGCGGGGCATAGTCGTATTCGACCGCGTAGCCGAACCGCATGATTTCCGCTCGCGACAGCCCCTCGATCGAATGAATCATCTGCTCCTGAACGTCGCGGGGCAGGCTCGTCGAGATGCCGTTGCAATAGTATTCGAGGGTATTGCGACCTTCCGGCTCGAGAAAGATCTGGTGCGACGACTTGTCAGCAAAGCGGACGACCTTATCTTCGATCGACGGGCAGTAGCGCGGTCCGGTGGAACTGATCTGGCCACTGTACATCGGCGCGCGATGAAGATTCTGGCGGATCAGTTCGTGGACCGCGGAGTTCGTTCCGGTGAGATAACAATCCATCTGGGATTGGGTGATGCGGTCCGTCAGAAATGAAAAAGGTTGCGCATCGGCGTCTCCGGGCTGGACGACCAATTCGGCAAAGTCGATCGTCCGGCCATTGAGACGTGCGGGCGTCCCCGTTTTGAATCGTGCCAGTTCGAATCCCAGCCGGGCCAGAGAGCCGGAGAGACCGCTCGAAGTCCCCTCCCCTGCCCGCCCGCCGGTAGACTTGGATTCACCGGTATGCATCACGGCCTGCAGGAATGTGCCGGTGGTGAGTACCACGGCCCGGGCGCGGTAAACAGCCGGCCCGCGGACGCGAATGCCGGCCAGTTGCCCTGCATCGAGTTCGATTGATTCAACGAGCTCCTGCCTGAGCGTCAAATTGGCCTGCTGCTCGACCTGCAGCTTCATAAAGAACTGATACGCCTTCTTGTCGGCCTGAGCGCGGGGGCTGTGCATGGCCGGCCCCTTGCCCCGGTTGAGCATGCGGAATTGAATTCCGGTGGCGTCAATGGCCCGGCCCATCTCGCCACCCAGCGCATCGATCTCCCGCACGATCTGCCCCTTGGCGATGCCTCCAATCGCCGGATTGCAGCTCATGGCACCGACCGTGTCGCACGACATCGTCAGCAGGGCCGTCTTGGCGCCCATTCGTGCGGCTGCGAGCGCGGCTTCAATCCCCGCGTGGCCGGCGCCGACGACGACAACGTCGAAATCATATGTCGTGCTGGTCATGCTCCTGACTACCCTTGAAACTGGTCGTCGATCATCCGATACTTCAGGCCGCTTACTGTATTGTTAACCGACAGCCTTGATGAAGGGAATAGACCCATGGCAGACATTCGACAGGGGGCAGTGACGCTCAAAGGAAACCCGGTAGACCTGGCAGGACCAAAGCTGACAGTGGGCTCGACCGCCCCCGATTTCACGCTCCAGGGAGCCGACCTCAATAACGTAACGCTGGCAAATTCGGCGGGAAAAGCGCGAATCATCGCCACGGTCCCGTCGCTCGACACGCCGACTTGCCATAAGGAAACCAAGCTCTTCAATGACCGGGTGAAGTCGCTTCCCAACGTCCAGGTTTTGTGCGTCAGCATGGATCTGCCGTTTGGCCAGAAGCGCTGGTGCGGTTCGGAAGGGGTCGAGAATGTGACCTGTCTGAGCAGCCATCGCTGCACAAAGTTTGGCGAAGACTACGGCGTGTTGATCAAGGGGGGAGCGCTCGACCGCTGTCTGGCCCGCGCCATCTTCGTTGTCGGGACCGACAACAAAATCAAGCATGTCGAATATGTTTCGGAAATCGCCAACGAACCCAATTACGAAGCGGCCCTCGCGGCTGCGAAGTAATTTCCGGTAAACGGTGCCCGCCCCCCTTTGTGGCGGCCGGTCCAGTGCGCCTTTGAACCTTGAATGAAAACCCGGCTCTCTCTGTCGAGAGGCCGGGTTTATTCATTGCGCCAGGCGGAGACTCTGATGCCGCGGCTTTAGAACAGCTGCCCCTGTTGATCTGCGTCGGCGGGTGACGGAGGCGTGATCTTGAGGTGCTCAAACGCGCCGGCAGTGGCAACCCGACCCCGAGGCGTCCGTTGCAGCAGTCCGCAGCGCAGCAGGAACGGCTCAACCTCATCTTCCAGCGTATCGGGAGCGATATTCATACTGTGCCCGATGGCATTGAGACCTGCCGGTCCCCCTCCAAAGACGCCGAGCAGAGTCATCAGGTAGCGCCGATCCTGACAATCGAGTCCCAGATGATCGACCTCCCGCTTCAGCAGCGCGTCATGGGCGACCCGGGTATCGATTTTTCCATCGGCCTCGCTGTCGGCGAAGTCGCGCGTCCAGCGCAACAGATTATTGGCAATCCGCGGTGTGCCCCGGCTGCGTCGGGCAATTTCATATCCCGCGTCGGCATTGATGACTGTGCCGAGTTTCCTCGCATTGCGTCCGACAATTTCAGCCAGGTCTTCGACCGAGTAGAAATCCAGGTGTTCGCGGTTGACGAATCGGTCGCGCAGCGGAGCCGTGAGCAGGCCGCTGCGGGTTGTGGCGCCGATGATGGTAAAGGGCTTGAGCCGCATGTTGATCGTCCGCGCATTCAGCCCTTCGCCCAGGGAAATGTCGACACGGAAGTCCTCCATCACCGGATAGATGAATTCTTCAACGGCCGCGGGCAGGCGATGGATTTCGTCGATGAACAGGACCGAACCGTAGCCGGCGTTTGTCAGATAAGGGAGCAGGTCTTTGGGAGCGGTCAGCACCGCGCCCGAGGTGACCTGGCACTCGGTTCCGAGTTCGCGGGGCAGGACCGTGGCAAACGTGGTCTTGCCCAAGCCGGGCGGTCCGTCAAACAACAGGTGGCCGAGAGGCTCGCTCCGTTTGCGGGCCGCGTTGAGCATGATCCGCAGTCGATCGACAACGGCGCGCTGCCCGACGACATCGGCCAGCATTTGCGGCCGCAATTCGTCGTCAAAACGGCGTTCGTCTTCGGCAGCGAGCTCAGAGGGAGGCGAATCGCGCTGCGAATCGTCGTCGGCACTCACTCCTCGAATAACTGGTTCGCGCACCATCCTGGGCTGAATTTCCTGCTGCGGACACGGGGCTTTTCAGAATCGCTCGACCTCACACGATACCTTGTGCTGCGGCGGCGTGCCAAGCCCGAGTTCGGGCGCCGAGTGCAGTTTCGCATCATGGCCGACGGGGAACGACAACAGCCTGACCGCTCATCAGGCAATAGGCAACCGCAAACATCAGGTTCGCGAGTGGCACCGCAAAAATCAGTCCAACGCACAATGCCAAGGCACCCAGCAACGTCAGGCCGACGAGTACAAGCCAGAGCAGGAAACTCGATCCGTAATTCCCGGAGGCGATTTCAGCCGATCGCCGGAAGGATTCGATGACCCCCAGATCGCGATCGACGATCAGAAACATAAACGGCCAGAATGCCAGCGCGACGATAACGCCCGGGACGATGAGGAGGAGAAAACCTAAACCCATCATCAGTGTGAATAGCAAATATGCGAGGAACACCCGCCAGAAATAGCGCGAACCGGCAAAGAGGTCCATGAGATCCGCATTCTGCCCCCGCGCCACTTTCAGCAGGAAGATATGGTAACCCGCCTCGAGAAATGCGATTCCGAGGTATTGCACAACCATGGTCACTAGTCCCACGAGCCCGATCACCGCCAGCACAGGGCCCGGATTGCCACCGGGCGCGCCCCCACCCCCGACGGCGAGCAGCAGACCAGTCTGCACGAGTTGGCTGATCAGACTGACGCCGAATTGGACGGCGAACTGCACAGCGGTAAATATCAGAAATGCGGCGACCAGGATTCCGAGCTTATCCTTGTAAATCTCCCAGGCACGCGACAGTGCGTCTCCGGCCTCGAACCTGGTGGGAACACCGTCCCCGACTGGCGCACTATCGAGCGTCTCGCCGCAGAACCGGCAGCGCGTGGCGGCTTTCTTGATCGTTTCCCCGCACATTGGGCAGGTCCTGGTTTCGTCCGGTGCTCCGATTTCACTGCTCGCCGGCAATCCGGAAGCGGCCAGCGCCGGGCCGGCCTCATCAGGGCCGGACGACTGCCCCAGGCTCGGATCGGCATGAGCCGCCTCGTCTGCCGGCAGCGGGACCGTCACCAGTTCGCCGCAGCCGGGGCAGTTCGCGCGAACGCCGGCTTTGTCGTCAGGAGTCTTGAGAAGCTTGCTGCAATGCGGACAATGAAACTCGATGGTCACCGGTGTGTTCTCCGATTCAGGCGGTAGACAATTGCCTCGTGAACTCGCGACTCGAACTGTCAGACACGCACATTCGCAGCCACCATCAGAATGGCGATCACTCCGTAGACGGCCAGCACGATCGTGAGGAAACAGACCTGCACGATTCCCAGGATCTTGCCGGCCCGCGTCAGACCTTCTCCACCCCGGTCCATCCGTCCACCAGTCATCTCGCGGAGATCATGGTTGCCCATGATCCAGGCGGCAATTCCAAACGGGAAGCAGACGACCCATCCCAGAATCCCGAACGCGAGGATCAGGCCGCCGCGATGCGCCGCCAGGCCGCCAGTCGCCGCAGTTGCAGCAGTCAGATCTTCGCCGCAATACTTGCAGCGACCAGCGTCAACCGCGATGGACTCGCCGCACATGGGGCAGGTCCGACTCCCTGAACCGTGCATCGGGTCGGAGCCACCGTCCGGATTCGACTGCCGAACCGGCGAGCCGGCGACCAGGGAGGGCAGCCCCGCGGGATTGCCGGCATCGCGGTCGGATATCACAGCCGGCAGCCGATTTTCGGGGACCGTAACGAGCGCACCACAACCCGGGCAGTTCGCGGTCAGGCCCGCCTTGTCATCAGCCGTTTTCAGCAGCTTGTCGCATCGGGAACAATGAAATTCGATCGCCATGCTGCTGCATCAATTCGAACTGGTCGAAGATCAATCGGCTGCCTGCCGCTGAGCGTCCGCAAGGGCAGCCTGCTATTCCAGATCGGCCGTAACCGCCTCCAGGAGTTCGTCGGGAATGCTGTAATTCGCAGTGACACTCTGGATGTCTTCGTGTTCCTCGAGGGCATTGATCAGGCCGACAACGCGGCGCGCGTCGTCGAGACCCAGCTCGACTTTGCTGGATGACAGGCGTGTGACCTCGGCCAGGTCGGTCGGAATCCTGGCGGCGCTCAGTGCACCTGCGACCTGCTCGAACCGCACCGGGTCGCACGTGACTTCGAAGACGTTTCCGGACGTTTTGACATCATCGGCTCCGGCTTCGAGCGACACGTCGATCAATCGATCTTCTGCAACGTGCTGGACGGGAACCAGAAACAGTCCCTTGCGTTCGAACATCCAGGCCACGCAATTGGTGGCTCCCAGATTGCCGCCATGAACTTCGAAGATCTTTCGGACTTCACCCGCCGTCCGGTTCCGGTTTTCGGTGAGGATGTCGCAAATGACGGCGACTCCCGCCGGACCGTATCCTTCGTACACGACTTCCGCGAGGTCTTCACCTTCAAGTTCGCCGCAGCCTTTTTTGACGGCCCGGTCGATATTCTCCTTCGGCATGCTGTTCTGGCGCGCTTTATCAATCGCATACCGCAGCTTGAGATTGGTGGCGGTATCGCTCCCACCGTGCCGTGCCGCCACCATGATGGCCTTACTGAGCTTTCCGAACAGCGCGCCGCGCTTCTTGTCGTTCGCTCCCTTTCTGATGGCGATGTTCGCCGAATGGGAATGACCTGCCATGAACTGGAATCACCCTGTGCTGGAAATCTTGCGGACGGCGACGGGAGACAAACGTTTGGACAGCGAAATCTGCGGACTCCCGAGATGCGAGGGGCGGCCGCGGAGGCCTGCTCCCACACCCGGCAGCAGCACTCAATTACTTTTCATGGGCGGCAATTTTTTCCTTAACCCGCTCGATCAGCTTCGGATCGGGGTGCGTGGCTTTTTCGGCGAGTTCCAGCGATTTCCGCAACGTTTCGAGAGCCTTGGCCGGCTGCTTCAATCGGTCCTGGAGATCAGCCAGGTGTTCCCACAAGGTCTCGTCCCCGGCGCCCTGTGAATTCTTGACGGCCTTTTCGAGATACGGAAGGGCTTCATCGAACTTCTCGCGCTTGAAGAGGACCCAGCCCAGACTGTCGAGATAGGCTCCGTTTTCAGGATCGGACGAAACCGCTTTGCGAATCATGCCTTCAGCCCGCTCGAGATTCTTGCCCTGATCGGCGTACAGGTATCCCAGGTCGTTGTTCACGGAAACGTCGTCAGGGTCCTCCTGATAAATCGCCTCCAGAATCTCTTCGCCTTTGCGGATGTCTCCCTTCAGCACGTGCATGTTCGACAGACTGTATTGGGCCTTTCGAACGATCGTTCTGGCCTGGCGCTGGGGGAAATCTTCGATCAATTTTTCCATCCGGGCGATGGCTTCATCGAAGCGATGGGCGTGGTAGTAGACCCAGCCTTCCTGAAACCGGAGGACCGGATTATTGGGCATCAGTTCGTGCGCGGCAGCGATCGCTGCCAGGGCCCCTTTGGTGTCTCCCGCAAGTTCCAGGGCCTGGGTTGCCATAAACAGGAAATTGGCGCGGGTCTCAATTTCGGCCAGATCGCCATCCTCAGCGGCCTGCTTGTAAATTCGAGCCGCGTCTTCGTATTTCTTGAGTTCAATGTAATGCGCTCCCAGTTCCTGATAGATCAGGTCGGCCCGTTCCTTGCGCAACGAAAGCAGCGAACGGTAATACTTCTCAGCCAGGTCCGACTGCTTGCCGTCGGCGGCCAGGTTGGCGAGCACATAGCCTGTCGGGAAGTCGAGTTTCACCGGGTTTTCGCCCAGCAGAGCTTCGCCCGATTTCATCAGGCTGGCAAACAGTTTCTCATTGGCGATGATGGCTTTGAATTCAGCAACGAAGGGCTTCAGGTCGCCGGCTTCAGAATAACCCTTACTCAGAGTCGCCAGCAGTTCGGCAGGCTGATTCTTCCGCCGGTAGACTCCGGCCAGGCCGACATACCCCGGTACCTCGGACGACGATGCCAGCGTCTTCTTGAACAAGGCCTCGGCGGCGTCGAGCTGATTCGCTTCGGCATACTGCTCGGCGAGATAAAACTGCAACCAACTGTTGCGAGCGTCCTTTTCGGCTGCCGCTTCGAGTCGGGGAATCAGGTCCTTCGATCGCCCGAGCTTCGCCAGGATTTCCGCCAGCAGATCGTAAGGGGCCCGTTCTTTCGACTGGAGCTGCGTATCGATGTACTTCTGAAGTTCGATCAGCGCCTTCTCGGGTTCACCGGACTGCAGGTAAACCTGCGCGAGATTGAAATTGAGGTTTGCGGCTCCTGGTCCCTTCTTCAACTCGGCCGCCCGCTGAAATGCCAGCAGCGCGAGTTCGGTCTTCTTACCGTCGAGAAAGATCTGGCCGAGCTTATCGAACGCCAATGCAGGATTTTTCTGCATTTGCGCGCGGGTTTTGAAATCGAGGTGGTATTTTTCGGGATTGATCAGCGCATCGAAAACCACCTCGAAGGCGGCGACGGCGTCGGCTTTGCGGTCGGCAGCCTGATTGAGGACCGCCAGGTTCAGCATAATGTTGACGTACTGGGGCGACAGTTTATCGAGACTGGGCACGCGGGATGCCCGATCGAGCACGCGAATCGCGCCGGCGATGTCTTCCCGATGTTTGATCAGCAACCCGGCCGCCTGCGACAGAAACTGCTCGTCCGCCGGATCGAGTTCCGTGGCTTTGGTCGCCCATTTGACGGCATCGTCGATCCGATTGAGGTCGATCGCCAGCGGGATCAGAACGCGGTACACAGGCAAGGCTGTGGGATCCCGTTCGATCGCCTGCTGATACGCCGCCAGTGCTCCCTGGAGATTGCCGCGGTCCTGCAGGATCCGGCCTCTGGCAAACAGCGCCAGGGCGTCGACGCGGGCTTCGTCAGATTTGCCGCGCGGATCTCGCGGCACGAGCGGCTCAACGGGATCTTCCAGTTCCTGGAATTGCCGGCCCGGCGCTGTGGCGGGTCGATCGTTGCTGCGATCGTCCTGGGCAATGGCAACACGCGTTGCAATTTGGCCGGCGGCCAGCCAGACAAGCGCCAGCCCTGTCATCATGAAGCCTTTCATGATCGCACCTCCCGCAGTCAGATGATTCAATGACGCTTTTTTGAACTCACTTTGCCGCGCCCCGAGCGAGAAGCATGGGCGGGACTCTTACCGGATCTGTGAGCGCTGGGTTTATGCGCCTTCGATCGCGAGTTGCCGGAATCGCCGCGCTTCAGCAGTTTTTCGAGACGTTGCGAGGCATCGTGATCGGAAAAGGTTTCCGCTGATTTCCCGAGAACTCCGGCGAAGGCGCGCATCCGTTTGGGATCGGTTGCCAGACACCCCAGCAGATGGCAGAAGAGTGGCGCTTCGGCCTTGCGGACGAAGGAGCGCAGATGCTCGCCGGTCAGTTCGCCGGTCTGCTCCCGCTCGGCCAGGCCGAGCCACACGAGCGCCGCGTGCATCCTGCTGTCGATGGGCAGCATGTGGCTGCCCAGGCAATGTTGCATGACGTACGCTCTCACGAAGGAAGAGAGTGAAGGAATCTTCGCGAGTTGTTTGACCGCCAGTTCGGCTGTTTTGCGGCGCAGCGATTCGAAGTCAAAGGCGTAGTTCGTTTCAAAAATATATTGCAGGGCGCCTTTGACCCGCGCGGCCCGCCATTCGGGGTCGCTCAGATCCACGAACACAGGCTGCAATTCCGAAATCGAGCTGACCCGCACTTCATTCAGGTCATGGAAGGCGTTCAGCAGGCGCGCGTAAACGATGCCGGCCTGGTCGGGCGGTGAATTCTCGAGGCAAATCGCATACAGCAGAGTTTCCAGAACGGGAAGCTCCTGCTTCGGCGGGATTGAGGAATAAGCCTTCTTCAGCAGCAATGTCACCTTGCGACAGACGTCGTGCCGGTCGGTTGATTTTGAACGATTGGCTGCAACCATGGATTGTGTCCGTTTGATAGCCGTCAGTCAGATTTCACGTCGTCGTATTCGGTACCGGCCTCGCCCGGGGAACTGAGCACCTCTCCAGCAGGGCCATCCTGGTTTTCGGGCGCGCGCAGACCATCTTCCCCCAGGGCCTGGCGGATGAGCGACGACGCCTCAACGCTCAACTTGACCCCCGGGTCCAGCGAGAAATGCAGAATCGGCGTGTACCGCAGTTCCAGCCGCTCGGCGATTTTTGCCTGAATGAATCCCCTGGCCGAGCGCAGGCCGTGCATGCACAGCGACTGCGCCTTTTCATCCCCCATCACCGACACATAAACCCGCGCGCTGCGCAGATCGGGGCTGACCTCGGTTCGCAGCACCGTAACATTCTTGACTCGCGGATCCTTCAGATCGAACAGCACTGTGGTGCTGACGGTCTCTCGCAGGGCTTCAGCGACTTTGGCGATGCGTCGCGAACTCATTTCGGAATCGTTCTGAAAAGTTGACGGCGGTAATTGCGACGTTGAAGAACTGATTCGGTCTGGCTCACGGTTCCAACGTGCGCTTGATTTCTTCAACCTTGAAGGCTCTGAAGATGTCCCCTTCTTTAATGTCGTCGAACCCATCCAGTCGGATCCCGCATTCCAGGCCCTCGCGCACTTCACGGGCGTCGTCTTTCCCTCGCTTCAGCGAGCCAATGTTGTATTCATTGAGAATGCGCTGATCGCGTTCGATCCGGATGCGATTTGACCGCTCGATGACTCCGTTCAGCACCCGACAACCCGCAATCCGGCCGAAGCGGCTGATATCGAACACCTTCAGGACCAGCGCCCGCCCGGTGAGCGTTTCGACCCGCTCGGGTCGCAGCAGGCCCTCCATCGCCTTCTTGATGTCGTCGGTGATTTCGTAAATGATACCGTAGGGCCGGATCTCGACCCCTTCGCGCTCGGCCAGCTGCTCGGCGCGGTCTTCAGCAACCACGTGAAAGGCCACGATGATGGCCCCCGAAGCGCTGGCCAGGTAGACGTCGCTTTCGTTCACTCCGCCCACTCCCTCGTGCAGGACGTTGACCCGCACTTCGGGATGCTGGAACCTGGTGATCTCTCCCTTGAGCGCTTCAAGTGAACCAGGGGTGTCGGCCTTGATGATCACCGGCAAGTCCTGCACGCCGCCCGTTTCGGCAGCGGTGAGGATCTCCTGCAGCGACCGGACCTTCCCCCGCTGAGCAAGTTGCAGCTCGCGGCCACGCTCGCGGCGCATGTGCGCCACCTGGCGCGCCTCTTCGAGTCCGGGCAGAACGAAAAACCGGTCCCCTGCTCCCGGCAGAAGGTCGAGCCCAGTCACCTTCACCGGGGACGATGGTCCGGCTTCTTCGATTTCATGGTCGTGATCGTCGTACAGATTGCGGATTCGACCGAACGCCTGGCCGCACAGGATGACGTCTCCCTTGCGGAGAGTTCCGTCCCGCACGATCAACCACGCCAGCGCACCGCGGCCCTCGTCCCGAAACGCCTCCAGGCAGACCCCCTGGGCAGCGAGGGTGGGATCAGCTGTCAACTCGCGCAGTTCGGCAACAGTCAACAGGGTTTCCAGCAGGTCGTCGAGACCCATCCCCGTGAGACCACTCGTCCGCACGACTTCAGTGTCACCGCCCCATTCCGCGCAGAGCAGGTTCTGCGAGGCCAGATCCTGCAGCACTCGCTGTTCGTTTTTATCGGGAAGATCACTCTTGTTGAGGGCCACGACAATCGGCACACCCGCCGCCCGGGCGTGGTTCAAGGCCTCAATTGTCTGGGGCATGACTCCGTCGTTGGCCGCGACGACAAGCACGGCCACATCGGTGACGTTTGCTCCCCGGGCGCGCATTTCGCCGAACGCTGCGTGTCCCGGCGTATCGAGAAACGTCAGCTTGCGTCCGTTGTGGTCAACCTGATAAGCGGCAATATGCTGAGTGATGCCCCCGATTTCACCGGCCGCGACGTCGGTCGATCGAATTTTATCGAGCAGCGTCGTTTTGCCATGATCGACGTGCCCGAGAATGGTCACGATGGGAGCCCGGGCACCGCGCCCTTCAGTTTCCGACTGGGCCGCTGCGCTGGCCGTCACCAGTTCCTCCTCGAGATCGCGTTCATGGCGGATTCTGAGGTCCATCCCGCATTCGAGCGCCAGATCGAGCGCAGTCTCTTCGTCGATCGTGGAATTGATCATCACCATCGAACCCTTCCGCGCCAGGATTCCCAGCAGCTCCGCTGCCTTGCGGCCCATGGCCAACGACAGGCTGCGCACCGTCACCGGCAGGTCGATCTCGGCCGATGTCTTGAGTGCCGTGGCGCCGCCTGTCTGGCGCCGACTCCGGATGCGGTGTTGCCGAATCCGTTCGGAAGCGGCTGATTCGGCTTCTTCCTCCTCGGGCAAACCGCGCGAACGGCGCGCCTGCCGCTGCTTGCGTTCCGAAAGCAGACCGGCTCCCGCGACGATCTTCCCGCCTTTGGCGCCGCCAGGCCGCTTGACCTCTTCCGAGAATTCTTCAACGATCTCATCGCCCGTCAACTTCCGCTTCTTTTCCTCGTCGTGCCGCCGAATGTGCTCGTGCAGCGGTTTGGCTTCGAGCAACTCGCGTGAGAGCCGCATTTCCGGTTTTTGCGCCGGTGCTTCAGCGGCGGCGGCCGCCGGCCCCTGAGCCGCTTTGGGCGCCGGTGGAGGCTCGGCCAGCTTGGGCAATTGCGGAGTCGGTCGACCCTTGGGACGCCGCGCCGAGGGGGGCGCGATCTGCGTCATGTTGCCGCGCGGCGTCATCGTCCGCGACGATCCCGATGCCGGCAGATAGTCTTCGCGGCGGAAAGGTGTCAGCGGGGATGACGAACCCCTCGCGTCATCAGCCGAACCGTCAGGTGGTTCGCGACCGGCGCCGATGGAATCTGCCGCCCCATCTCCCGAGGCTGATTCGACTGCAGGATTGAGCTCGGTGGCCAATTCCGGTTCCGGCACCACTCCCGTCGTCGCCGAGACTTCATCGGCCGTCGCTTCAGCAGGCTCTTCTTCACGTCGACGTTCGCGCGCCAGGGGCCCGCGCGGGAGCGTCGTTCTGATGGTGGGAACCTTCCCCACTACGACCGGTTTGACCGGTTCGCGCGACGGGGTGAGTCCTTCGGCTTTGGGACCTTCCGCTGGCCCGGCCGCAGTCTGCTTGATGAACGCCAAGACGCGATCCCGCTCTTCCTCTGAAATACTCGCCAGAGGAGAGTCCTTCAGGTTCATGCCCAGTTTCAGGCAATACCCGATCAGGACCTTATTGTCCATGTTCAGCTCTTTAGCGAGCGTGAATATCCGAATCTTCAACAGGCGTTCTCCGATGATGAGATGAGACGCGCGACTCCCAATTCGCTGTGTCGGCAACTCCGGTAACCGTGCTGGCATCTGCTGCCGCCCGGAGAGTTACCCGGTCGTGTCAAAAGGTCAGGCCGGCGATGCTCCTTCCGACGGGGTCGGATGTTCAACGGCCAACGTGGGCTCAATTGCCGCTTCGTGGCCGTTTGTTTCTGTGGCGGAGTCCGTGCCTTCATGCGTCGACTCGGCAACCGAACCTTCG
>Ga0137463_1000334_pt1 | contig 17060 bp, 14 predicted proteins | sample EasRivERMGT800_2_FD_102333 | JGI IMG/M metagenome (GOLD analysis project Ga0137463, IMG submission 102333) | Soil microbial communities from meander-bound floodplain in the East River, Colorado, USA - East River MetaG ERMGT800_2 | ecosystem: Environmental > Terrestrial > Soil > Floodplain ...
GGTGATAATGGGAAGCCGAAGCGATACATGGCTGGTCTGCGTAGCATCCTGCCAAGCTCCCGCGTTACGGTGTTCGGTGCGGCTGTCAGCGCAGCTACGTTCAACGACGCTGTGGCGCCGGTGTTCGACTTCGACCTGGGCGGCGGCGATACGCGGATTGGGTTCATGGGGAACACCGCGCGGACTGAGATAGGCAAGGTGATCCAGGGAACGACCGGGATCAAGATGGAACTTGGGAATACCATCAAGGTCTTTGGGATGGATTTCCAAGAATTCATCATGCCGATGGGAAGGCTTCTGCTCAAGTCCCATCCGCTACTTTCGCAGCATCCACTGTATAAGAAAAGTATGTTCGTGTGTGACTTCAGCGCGATCAAGTATGTGGCGCTGAAGAATCGGGACACGAAGTATAAGGACGACGTGCAGGCCGATGACGAAGATGTTCGGCGTGGATTCATTCAGACCGAGTGCAGTCTGATGGTCGACGGCGGTGGGCTGAGCTGCGCGTATCTGGGTAACATCTCGGCGACGTAAGACATCTCGGCGACGTAAGTTACCGAAGTGTAAGTAGAAAACGTACATAGCCTACGAATTAGAGCCAGCTTGCTCTCGACAATCAGGCTATGTGATGTCGAGAGCCTCACGCGCTAAGGCGCAAATAGAGGCTTACAACTATGGCTAGGATAAATCTCGAGAATTCGCTTCTGACCGATTGTATCGTCTTGCGTGAAAAGCGGGCGATTTCGGCCATGACGCTAACCGGCACGCTCACGATGAGTGGGAATGAGCCGAACGAAATCTATCTCAATCCGAATGCAGGAAATCGGAGTGTGCTCCTGCCGGCGGTGAGTAGAGGTGGGAACTACACATTCTTCAACACGGGGGCGGATGGAAGCACGCTGGCGATCAAGAATGCCGCCGGGACGATTACGTATGCAACGATTGGATCGGGCGATTCGGTCTCGATGCGATCGGATGGAACGAGTTGGTTCCTCGGCGGAACGAGACGGGTGACAGGGCTGAAAACGGCAGTGAGTGATGCAACGGCCGGAAATATTACGGTCACGGCCGCGATGATTCTTGCTGGCATCCTCGTCCGCTCTACGACGGGTGCGAGTAGGGTGGATACGTGGTCGACGGCGGCGCTGTTGGTTGCGGCGATTCCAGGTGTGGCGGTTGGTGATGTGATTGAGTTTGATGTGATTAATAATGCGGCGGCGGCGGAGACGATTACAACGACGGCCGGCGTGGGTATGACGTTTGGTGCGGCGGCGAGAACGCATATTATTGCGCAAAATGCGTGTCAGTCGTATTGGATCAGGTTTACGAACGTCACGCTGGCGAGTGAGGCGTACGTCGTCTACGAGAAGTAGACGAGAAGGCGAAGTTGGAGAGAGGGAGTGCTGTGGGCAGGCCCACAGTACACCCTTTTCCTAGACCTTAAAGGGCTATCGCCGTGGTGACTCTCATCGAAGCACAAACAAGAATTAGAACGGGAATGCAGTATCTTACGCAGTCGATTGCGGTCGATGCGTATATTCTCGATGCGTTGAAAGAAACGCAAAGAGATTTGGAAATTGGAAAAAGCCTTCCAAAGTTCTTAATTACTGAAGACGCGACGTTTACAGGGCTTGCGGGGGTGGCAACGGCGAATTTGCCGGCAGATTATATTCGACTTGCGGAAGAACATGTGCCGGTTTGGACAAGTAGTGATAATCAGTCGACGAGGGAATTGAAGATTGACGCGTATGGATATTTGCGGCAGGTTTGGTTCGGATCGACGCTTTCAACGCCACAAGCGATGGCAATTCGCAAGTCGAGCATCGTACTCTTCCCAACTCCCGGTGATGCTTGGACAGTAACGTACTCGTACTATGCTCATGCGGCGATTTTGGTTGCACCAAGTGATGAGAATGTGTGGCTGGCGAATGTGCCGGATTTGCTTATCAATGGTGCGGGAATGAGATTTGCTGCTGATCGGCAGGATAAAGAGAATGCAGCGAAATTTTCGACGCTGTATGCCGCGAACTATGCTTCTTATCTTGCGAAGATTGTTGATGAGGAGCTTCAGGATCAGAGCGTTGTGATGGGAGGGAACAGGTAATGGCCCTTGAAACAGCCACATATGTTTCTGATTTGGTAACGACGAATCCGATTGGTGCAACGGATAAGAGGAGTCAAGGTGACGATCATCTAAGGCTTTTGAAGAGTGTATTGAAGGCAACGTTTCCGATTGCGAGTGCGCCGTTTTATTTCCCACACACGTTGGCGAAAGCTGCGACATATACGATTGTGGCTGCTGACGACAATACGTGGGTGTATGTCGATGCGACGGCCGGCGCAGTAACGTTGAATTTGACTGCTGCCGCGACGCTTGGCGGTCGATTTAGATTCAACGTGATGAAAATTGACTCGAGTGCGAATACTGTTACCATTGACCCGGCCGGCGCCGAAACTGTGAATGGAGCGGCGACGCTGGTTCTGGGATCACGTTATAAAGTTGCGGAGTTGTTTTGTACTGGAACGGCCTGGTATGCCTGCGCATATATGCAGGCAGGTGATGCGAGTTTGCTTCTTGCTTCGGGTGGGGTAATTAATTTTAATAGCGGCGATGTTCTTATTACACATAGTGCAAACACGTTGGCATTTACTGGCGCGGCTTCGGGCTACACGTTTGATGTTGCGCCAAGCGTTGGTGGTAGTTCAGTAGTACTTTCGTCGAGAACGCTTACTGCCGCTGGAATTGTGACGGGTGGCGGGACTCTTTCGGCAGATAGGACTTTTACTGTTACGGCTGCTACGCAGTCGGATCAGGAAACTTCAAGCTCAACGACTGTAGCAGTTGTTCCTGGAGTTCAACAATTCCATCCGAGCGCGGCGAAGTGCTGGGCCTATGTGACGGTTTCGGGCGGCACGCCGACGCTAGCGACGTCATATAATATTACGTCAATTACGGACGTGGGTGTTGGGGATTTGACGATTACGATCGCCACGGATTTTTCGACGGCGAACTGGAGTTCGGTCTCGATTGGTGGCGCGTCGGTGATAACGGCAACGAGAACTGTACTTGTGCTTGCAAAAGCGGCAGGGTCGGTGGAATTGGGGTGTTTTACTTCTGGTCCTGCCGCTGCCGATCCGTCCGAATGGAATTTTGTTGGCAATGGAGATCAGTAATGGTGCCTGAAATTCAACACATTGCTATTACGGTTGAGGATGGTTCGCTTGCCGTAATGCAGTTCGTTACTAAGGCTGAGTTTGAGCGCGAGGCAACAGATGAAGCGATTGAAGCGGAGATTGTTAAGGCGGGCATTCGTGCAGTAAGTTGGAGGCGAATTGATATTAAGGACCTTCCGACAAGTAGAGACTTTCGTGCGGCATGGAATTATGATGGTAAAATTGTTGATGTGGATATGGTTAAAGCACGAGAGATTCATAAATCTCGTATGCGTGCAGTGCGAACACCATTGCTTGCTGCGTTTGATGTAGAGTATCAAAGAGCAGATGAAGAGGAGGATAGCGAAAAGAAGGCTTCAATTGTCGCGAGCAAACAATTGCTTCGAGATGTGACTGAAGACCCGGCCATTGCCGCGGCAAAAACGCCGGAGGAACTTACGGCTGTTTGGCCTGAGATTCTTAAAGAGAAGGCTGAGAAGAAGGCTGAGGGAGTGTAGGTTATGGATAAGGGGAAGTTTTTTAATTCCATTCGATCGCTTTTCGGACATTTGTCGCTGAGTCAGGTGCAGGGGATCGAGGCGATATTGGATGAAGCGGAGAAGCGAGGAACGCCAAGGAATTGGTTGGCGTATGTGTTCGCGACAGCGTTCCATGAAACGGCGAGAACTATGCAGCCGATCAGGGAGTTCGGGCGTGGAAGGGGGATGAAATATGGTACGACTTATTACGGCCGAGGGCTTGTGCAGTTGACGTGGAAGTATAATTATGAAAAGGCGGGGAAGAAGCTTGGCGTGGATTTCGTCACAAACCCGGACCGCGTACTTGAGTCACGATATGCTATTCCGATTGCGTTTGATGGAATGGAAGAGGGGTGGTTTACGGGGAAGGATTTGGCGAAGGAGATTGATCTTGTAGATGAAAGTGATACGGAGGATGCAAGAGAATTTCGCGAAGCGCGACGGATTATAAATGGAACGGATCGGGCGCAGACCATTGCGGGATATGGGATTACGTTTGAAAAGGCGCTGAAAGATTCGGGATGGGAGAACGATCCGAGAGGGCATGAAAATCCAGTCGTGCCGCCAGTTTTGCCAGTTCCGCCGCCGAAACCACAATTCTCGTCGCTTGGAAAGCCTGGTAATGTACCGATGAACATAGGAGGAAGTTGACATGAACCCGATGAGCATTTTGCTTGAACTCATGGCGCACAAACAGGGGCTTGGCCCTGTGAGTGTGGAGAAGGTGACGGATGTGATCGCGAATTCGGAGAAGATTGCGATCGTGAAGACCAAGCCGATGATGAAAAGCGTCGAAGGATGGGCGGCGACGGTCGGCGCGGGAACGATTGTCATCAATGCGCTTGGGCCGGTGCTGGGGCTTCAGATCAACGGACAACTCACAGGGGCGATTGAGACAATCACGACGCAGTTCGGGTTTGCGCCTGGAACTGGAACGGCGGCCGTTTATGCGGTGGCCGGAATTGCGTTTGTTGTGGTGTGGGTAAGGAAGAAGTGGTTTACGCACACAATCACGCCGGCAGCGGCGGATAGAGGTGCGGCAATGGGAAAGGTGGTGTAAGATGTCGATTGGTCTCATTCTTGTCATCATTCTCGTCATCGTGCTTCTCGGTGGCTTCAGCGGCCAGTTTGGTGGCTATGGCTATGGATATGGTCATGGCGGCGTCGGTGTGATCGGCATTATTTTGCTCGTGCTACTCGTGCTTCTGGTCATGGGTAGAATCTAAATCTAGTCATGGTACGTGTTGTGCCAATACCGAAGACGTTATCGCGCCGGCCGGCGAGGCGAGTGAGTAATGGGCAATCTGGCGTCAGGCGTGGTGTCGATATTACTGGCGGTCCAGTGTTCGATCCGACGGAGAACGTCAAAGACAACCTCGCCGCCGCCGCCTTGCGTCAGGATGATCTGCGTGAGATCACCAAGGAACTGGTAGACGCGAAGCTGAGCAATCTCAAAGAGATCGCTGAGATTCGGGCGAAATACCAAGAGACTATTGGACAGCTACGTGAAGGGTATCAGGAGAAGATCAATCATGCTGAGTCAGGGCGGCTGGATTCGATCCGTCAAGTTGATCGTGAAGAGGTAGCAAAGACAGCGGTTGCTGCGAACCAGGCGATCACAACTCTCGCTAAACAAACGACTGATCTCGCGACAACATTGCAGAAGACAGTCACGGACACCGCTACTGCTGCCGAGGCGCGCTTCTCAACGGCCTTTAGTGAAATCGGCAAGCGGCTCTCGGCGTTGGAATTGTCGGCGTCTGAGGGCAAAGGTCGAGGTGCGGTGATAGACCCGCAGATGGAAAAGATTACGGCTTTAGTTGAAGTCATGGCACGAAACCAAGATAGGGGGGCTGGAAAGAGTGAAGGTGTGAATTCGGTGATAGTCATGCTTATTGCGGTTGGGACTCTAGTTCTTGGTGTTGTCGGTGCTGGCTTCTTCAAATCATCGACGCCGCAAGTTGTGTATGCCGTGCCGCCTATTGAAGCACCTATTGCCCCTGTAAAGCCATGACGGATTGGACTTACATTTCGCCGGTAAGTGGAACGTGGGCTACGCATGGGGATAATGTATTCCATGCAGGGCGGAGTTGGCATTATTCGCATGGGCAGATGGTTGCAGGGAGATGGCACAGTGGAAATGATTTGAATGCAAAAGATGGAAGCTTGGTTGTTGCCCACATTGGAGGAGTAATTCAATATGTGGGAATTGCTAGTGGTTATGGGCATAATTTTGTCATGATTGGTGATGATGGAATGGTGTATCGTTATGCGCCACATGCCGGAACGAGTGTACATGTAGGGCAGCATATTAAGCAGGGAGATGTGGTAGGGACGATTGGTAAGGAGCATCTGCATTTTGAAGTCATTCCACCGGATTCGCTGGCGTATGCACAAATCACTGATCCGAAAATTATGTCGCCGGAGTTTTTGAAGAAGAACCCAAATGGTCAATTCGTTTCCACTGTAACGAAAATTGGGCAGAAGGAGAATTTGCCGACGCTCGATCCGATGGCGTTTTTTGGAATGAAAGCGGGGGAGGAAATTACGCAGGGAATGGAGATTGGGAAGGGTGTGACGCGAAATATTGTTTATCATGGTGAGGTCACGCCAAGAGATTTTTCACAGCAGTTTAATAAACCGTCGAGCGTAGATGTGCAAAAACTCGCCGGCGTGATGCTCGCGGAAGCGAGAGCGGGTGGTGCTGATGCGATGGAGCGAGTCGGGCAGGTCGCTATGAACCGGCTCGATGATCCAAATAAAAAGTTTGGTTTTTCATTGCAAGAAGTTTTGACGAAACCAGACAATGCGCCGAAAGGGATGAGAAATCAGTTTGCGAAGGCGATGGATTTTGGACGTTTGAAGCCTGAAGAACGGCATCTTGCAGATCAGGCGTTGAGTCTTGCGCAGGGGATTGTTGATCGAACTTTGCCGGCGAAGACGGATGCGCTGTATTTCGCAACACCGAAAGCGGCGAAAAACAATTCAGATTTCCGGGCTATTACGCGCGTGGAGCCGTATGCAGGAGCGGATGCGCTTCATGTGTATTATGGAAAATTGGATAAGACGTCGCTTGCGAATAGAGCGGCGCCAGAGGCAAATGTAAAGAAATATGGGCCTGAAGCGCCAACAGATAATTTTACGAATTATATGAAATTCTTATCGACTCTACCAGAGGCCAAGACTGCACTGGCGAAGGCAAGTTTGATAAATCCAAGGATTGTAGCAGAGGCGAATTGGGCGGCGGAAGCGCAGCAGCCGGCGCAAGTGGCAGAGATTCCACAGCAGGCGGAGCCGAAGCCGGTAGTTGCGGCGGCGTATGTTGAGCCGGTAGCAAAGTCGGGTGATCCGTATGCAGGATATCGTGGGACGCCTGACGCGAGGCGCGGCGCAATGCCGTATGAAAGAGATGTTGCACCGAGCGACGTTCCGATTCCACGCGAACGGCCGAGTTTGGTTCCAAAATCGCGGCCCAGTTTGGTTCCGTCAACATTCCCCGCACGGTTGAGTATTGTGCCTTCGGCACAAAAGGCACAAAGTGAGACGCTAACGCGTAGTCAGATGCAGAAGGAGTATGGATGGTCGAGAGGACCGAGTGATGCGCAGATTGATCCAAAGCTCGAGAATACGGGTGAAGGAAGGTTTGTAAGGGCGGTGTTAGGGGGTGATCCACGGGAAATGAGGGAGGCGTATACGAGTGTTTGGAATCCGTCACGTCTCGCGGATATTGTTACGAAGTTGAATGATGCGCAAGTCAATGCGTTGAGAGCTAATATTTATCGAAGCCATAATGATATTGGTATGGCGAAGACGGCGTTTAATCAGTTTCAGACTCGGGCGGGACCGGTCAAAGATGTGCAGATGGCGTTGCCGACACCGAGGCCGAGTAATGTGGCAGGAGTTGAGCCGACGAAGTCGGCTGCGCCGGCGTATATTCCGAGGTTTGATTTGGGATATTCGACGCAGGATAAGAATGCGATTGCAGGTCCGCAGCCGTATACGCCGCCGCAGAATCCAAGCCCGTATGATATTGTGCTTAAGACGTCACCGCTTCTGGTTTCGAGTGAGCCGAAAGTTGCGCCGCAAGTACCTGCGTCAGTACAGGCGAGTCAGGTTCCAGAACCGTATTGGCCTGGAAAGGGATCGCTGGAGCCAATCAGTCCTTCGTCAGTTGACGAGCAGATTTTGCAAAAGGTTTTGCCGCCGCAAAAAATTAGAAGTATTGTGCCGCAGAGACCAGCGGAAGTCGTACCAGAGAAGCGACGTGATCCATTGGTGCAGTCGCAGATTCGGGTGCAAAGAACGGCGCAACCGCAAGGGGTTTCGAATGGTGCGCACGGGGGTGCGTCGAACCCACTTGTCAGTGCGTCGGGTGGTGGGCGGCCGGAGACGACGCCAATGGGACATTCGATTGCGGTGCATCCGACGGGTGATGGTGGGGTTACAACGAGTTATTATTCGTCGACGGGACAGATTATTACGATTCACACAGATGCGAATGGGGATACGAATACTGTGCATGGTGGAGCATAAAATGGTGGAGCATAAAAGTGCCTGACGTTCAAACCCTCGACCTTCAGTCTTTTGGCGTTGTCAAGGATATGGCACCGCATCTACTTCCCATGGAAGCGTGGAGTTTGGGGGAGAATGTTAGGATTTCGGGTGCGAATATAGAGCGGCTTGGGCCGAGAAGCCAAGCGCTGCAACCTGCGCATGCGCCGTATTTTGTTCAGATGATACGGGGATATTCGGGACAGATTTATTGGGTTTATTTTAGCCTCACGGGCGCGTATTGTATTTTTGCGGGCGTCGAGACGGATATTACGCGCGTGACGGGGGTGTATACCGCGACGGGACCGGCGGATTTTAACTCAACGTTGTTGGGGGGTATTCCGATATTCAACACCGGAAAGGACGTGCCACAGTATTGGCCTCTAAGTGACCCGGCGACGACGCTTGCGGATTTGCCGGTTTGGGGAGCGGGAAATAGGGCGAAAGTGTTCAGAGCGTTTGGGGCGTATTTGAATGCGTATAATATTAGCATCGGGGCGACGGTATATCCGAATATGGTTTGGTGGGCACATCCGACTGATCCAGGTGGGACGCCGATTTCGTGGGACGAGACCGATCCGACGAGGGATGCAGGGAAGAAGGATTTGCCTGATACGGAAAGTGGGGTGATTCAGGATGCGAGGCTTCTGCGCGGCAATATGTATATTTATAAGGAGCGCTCGACGTGGGTGCAGAGATTTATCGGTGGGACGTTTAAGTTTAGTTTCGATACGTTTTTGGAAACGAGTGGGATTCTAGGTCCGAGATGTGTTTGTTCGACAGGAGACGCGAAGTGGCATTTTGTCGCGACGCAAGACGACGTGATTATTCATGATGGGAATAATGTTATTCCGCTTCTTACTAATCGAATGAAGCGGACCCTTTTTAATGCAATTGATGTCACGGCGTATAGAAATAGTTTTACTTTCAACCATCCGCTGAAGACTGAGATTTGGTTCTGTTATCCGGCAACCGGAAGTGCGATTCCAAACCGGGCGTTGATTTGGAATTATGGAACGGGGTCGAGTATAGGGGCGTTGACGGAAGCGGATATTGATTTCCAAGCTGCGGGAGTCGGGGATTTGGAGTCATTGAGTGGGGATACGTGGGATGGCGAGTCGGTGCTTACGTGGGATGGCGGTGCAGATGATTATTGGGATTCGGTAGATCGCGCGCAGGTGCTTGTGTGTAGGCCGGATGCGATAAAGATACTTGCGCTTGATTCGTCGAGCGGGAGTGATAATGACGGGACGCCGATTATTGGAACGCTTCAGCGCGAAGGGTTGGCGATTATTGGACGGAGGAAGGATAATAGTCAGATCAATGATTTTGACCGGCGGAAGTCTATGCGCCGGGTGTGGATTCGCGCGTCGGGCGGGCCGATCAATGTCAGGGTCGGAATGCAGGAGGTTGTGGGTGGAGATGTGACGTGGACGGATAGTGTGAGTTTTGATCCAACAACACAGCTTTATGCAGATTTTTTCATATCGGGGGTGGCATTGGCGATAGAGTTTTCATCGAGCGCAGCGTTCAGTGTCAGCGGGTATAAGATGGACTTGGCGCTTGGAGGAAAATTCTAGTGGTTTACATTCCGAGATTGCTGTCGGGAATTACCGAACCTCAGGCGGATAAGATTGCGAAATATTTAGGCGACGAGTTGCTTGCAATTGCTCGAGAATTACAGGGACAGGATTATGTGGCATTGAAGGTCTGGCATGTGGTTCCAGATAAACCGCGGCAGGGATATTTGTATTATGCAGATGGAACTGACTGGAATCCGGGGAGTGGTCAGGGTGCGTATGTTTATAGTGGAACGGCGTGGAATTTTCTTGGCTGAAAGTCTGAAGTTCTATGCGAGAAGAGAGAAGAGGCTAGTGTGATGGCGATACGTCCAGGACAGCAAGCGCCGATTGGTGGTGGGAAGAAGCCCCCGCGTGGGTCGGTGACGCAGACGGCGACGACGCAACTTACACCAGAACAAAGGTCGTTGCTTGGATATGCGATGCCATATGCTCAGCAATATGGAAAGACTCCGCTGCATCTTCCCATAGTGGGAGGGTTTTCGAATGTAAAGAGAGCGAGTTTGGCAAAATGGCAAAAGACCGCAGGTGCGCTAAGTCACGTTGCACATAAAACGCCGGCGCAGGTAGCGGCGTTTGCGAAGGCGCAAAAGAATGTTAATTACTTGCAAAAGTTGAAGACAAAATCAGCTAGACCTCTGGATCGGGTGGCAAATTTTACGACGTCACAGGTTAAAGGGCAGAATATGGCCCTTAACGCCGCTAAGAACCAGAACCAGATTGCGGCAGGAGCGCAAAAGGCACAGAGTTTCTTAACGTCTGGCGATTTGATGGATGTAGGGAAGAACCCGTATTTTGGATCTGCGGCGAGTGCGGCCGCAAGACCACTGACTCAGGCGTTGACAGAAACGGAGCTGCCGGCGCTGCGAGATTCGGCGACGATGAGCGGGAATTTTGGAAGTTCGAGACAGGGAATTGCGGAGGGATTGGCGACGGGAAGAACAAATCAGGCCATAGGAGACATTACGTCGAAAATGGCGCTTGATACGTATGGACAAGGGCTTCAGGCGTATCAAAATGGGTTGAATATGGCGCCGCAAGTGCAGGGAATGCAGACGACTGGCGCGCTCACGACGAGCGGAGTGGGTGATGTGAAGCAGGGACAGAATCAGGCGGAGATTGACCAGAATGTTCAGAATCAGATGTTTAATCAACAAGCTCCGTTTAGTCAGGCGAGTGATTTGTTAGGACTGACGAATGCAGTCCCAGGTGCGACGAATGTTACGTCTGGGCCTGGGCCACAGAAGAGTTTGCTTGGTGGAATTACGGGCGGGTTGACGCTAGGAAGTGCATTGACGCCGCTTTTAGGTCCAATTGCGCCGCTTGCGGGAGCTGCAATCGGCGGTGTAGCAAGCCAATTCTAGCGTTAGTTCTAGGAGACGGAAATGGCAAAGTCGGCGAAAGATATTGTGCCGGATGAAGGAGCGATGCGGCAAGCAACGCTCGGGGTTTTGCTGGCCTCTGATCCGAAGAAGGCGGCAAAGGTACTTGCTGCGATGGGGATTCGGCCGCACCAATTTATGAAGCTGGCGCAAGACGAGTTTCCTGCGCCGGGGACTCCGCAAACTCCGACGCTTGAAGGAATGAACCGGCAGGATTTTAACGCGGCGATGAAAGATATTGGGGCAAATCCGAATGGTGCGGATTTGCAGAAGTTTATGGAGGGCGTAGCGCCGGGAACTCCGTCGGCGATTGGTGCAGCACTGGATCCGAGTCAGGCGACAAGTCAAGTTGATCTTGGCGCGGCGTATCAAGACCCAGCGGCGTCAGCACCGGCGGTGGATTCTAGTCAGGTTGGCACGCCGCTGGATATTGGGGCGGCGCTAGATCCAAGTCAGGCGACGAGTGCAGACCAGCTTCCAGCAGGCTATCATCTCGCAATCGTGCCAGATAATCCGACAGAGACGATGGCGGCGGGGACGCCTCCGGACATTGGGGCGGCGTTGAATCCGCAAGGTGGGATGCAAGATTTGGGTGCGGCGTATCATCCGCAAGTCGCGGCCGGCGTCGAACCGCCTGCGCCTGGGGTTCCGACGCCGGTTGATGCGAGTCGGTATCCAAATCTTCCTGGAATTCCGGGGGTGTTGGATAGTTGGTATTACGGAACAGGGCAAGTGCCTCCATGGGCAGCAGAGCCAGGCGTTGCGGCAGTCACGCCGCCGTCGGGTCCGGAGATTCAGAGACCTAATCCGATGGTTGCGATGCCGCCAAATGCGCCGCCAATGCCACCAACCGCGCCGGCGGTTGTTCCGGTGTCGGCGAGGACGGCGTCGGAGCCGTTGACGGGAGGGCAGCCGTCGACAGTGGACGAACAGATTCTGAATGCAATGTATCCGGGACTTGCAGGGCGGACGGTTTTGGATGCAGGAAGTGCGAGTACTGGCGCGTTGAGTGCGTCTGGGCCGAGTGCGGGGGATACGGTGTTGAGTGGAGGGAGTGCGAATACAGGAGATTTAAGTGCACCGGCGAAGACGGGGTCAATTATGGACTCGTTGAATAATATACTTGCGGGGATCAAAGCGCCGGATGCGCCGGTCGCACCGCAGTATGCTACGCCAAGTCCGCCGGATGTAAAGGCAATTCAGAGCAGTAAGGTTAGTGAACTTATCAGCGCGATTCTCGGTTCGTCGGGCGGGAGACGAGGTGCGGCGACGTTGAGTGCGGCGTTGAGAGGAGGTTGAGATGGATGTCGGCGCGGTATTGAATGTTACTGATCCGAAAACGGAAGAGCAAGGGCCGCCGGCGACGAGTCTTGGCGGGCCGAGTCATGACGCAAGTCAGGCTTCGCACGGAGGGTTGATGAAGGAGTGGAATTCGTGGCTTGAGCAACCGGGAAATCAGGCGGCGCTTGTCACGGCCGGGTTGAATATGATGCAGCCGATTGGAGTTGGACAGTCGGTTTTGGGTCATATTGCGCGGGCGGTTGGGAAGGGAGGCGAAGCGAAGCAGGAGATGCAGCAGACCGCGGTTAAGCAGGATTTGGAAAAGAGTCAGGCGGATTATTATGCGAGTGGGGGAAGTCGCGCAAATGCGAGCGGGTTGACGGCTGGACAGATTCTGTCGCAAGAGGATAGGACGAAAGCGGCATATTCGAAAGTGTTTCTGGAAGCGTTGCAGTCACTTGACCCGGTTGATCCACTTGCGGCGCTACAGGAATTGCGACAGGATCCAGAAAAGTATCAGCAATTTCTTGAAGGTGTGAATGTATTGTTTCAGCAGTCGAGAAATGTGAGTGAAGCACCAACGTTGGCAACGCAAGTTCCGGGTGTTTCGAAAATAAAGATTGATACACAGGGAAGAAAATGGTACCTCCAAAACAATCAGTGGGTTCAGGTGAAGTAGTTCCGCCGCCTCCACCGGGCGTTACTTTCGTCGACGAGCCTGTTATGCGCGCAGAGCCGCCGCCGCCTCCCGGTGTGCAGTTTGTTGCTGATGCGCAAGCACAAGAACCGCCGCAAGAACCACCGCCGCCGGCTGGGGTCCAGTGGGCAGATGCAGCGCCGGTGCAACCAGTGGCATTTGGCGCGCTTGGACGGGGCGCGATCGAACTCAAATCTGGGCTTCGAACCGGGGCGTATATGTTAGGAACGATGACGCCAGAAGAGTTTGCGCAAGGGTTGGCAGAAGATCAGGCGAATTTAGCGAAATATCCAAAGACGGAGGAGCAACAGAAATTAGAAGCGGAGATTCCGCAGAAAGGAATCAGTGCGCTTGCAGATCATTTCAGTGCAATTCCGTCGATGCTGACGGAAGGACTTCCGTCGATGGTTGCGATGATTCCAGCGGCGCTTGGTGGCGGAGTTGTGGGAAGTTTAGGAGGTCCGATTGGTACATTCGCGGGAACGGCGGCAGGTGTTGGAATTGGTGCAGGGGCAGTAGATTATGGGAATTCGTTCAATGAATATTTTAGATCGCATGGAATAGATATTAGCGATCCAAATCAGACGTTTCAGGCGCTTCAAAATCCTGATTTCGTGAATGCTGCGCATTGGTTCGCGGCGAAACGCGCGGGCGTCAGTGCGGCGTTTAACGCGGCCGGGGCTGCTGTGGGAGGTAAACTTGCCACACGATTCTTTACGCCCGAGACGAAGTTCCTTTCCGTCGACATGGCGAAAGGTGTTGGGGGTCTTGGAGGTGTCGCCGCAGGGACTCAGGCTGCGACTGAGACAGCGCAAGGTGTCGTCACTCAGCAACCAGTCGATCCGCAACAAGTCATGGTTGACTCGCTTCTTGCGGGAATAACCAATCTTGTTCCGATGGCAGCGCCGGGAATTGGGGAGAGGATTGTCAGAGGTTCGAAGCGAGTTCGGACGCAAACGGATATTACGGGGAAGCATGAACTTGTCGACGAGCAGGGGCGGCCGGTTGAAGTCGCGGAGACGCCGCTGCCGGAGGAGAGTGTAAAGCCGAGTGAACCGGAACCGTTCATGGGCCTCGACACGTCGCAATTAGAAAGTATGAAGATTAAGTTGAAAGAAAGCAAGCTCGCTGCGGCGAGGCCGGAGGAATGGAATAAGGTTGTTGCTGGAGAAGGAGAGAAGGCGCCGAGCATCGTGCCGCTTGCCGCGTTTGATTCTGATGCACCGATTAGTCGGGCGGATATGATAAGGAATGTGGAAGAGAAACAGCTTGTGGTTAGTGAAAGTGAACCGGTTCTGCGACAGGAGCCGGCGAATGCAGAGTTTGATCCGGTTGGACCGGTCAAGCCGACGTTCGATCGCGAGCTTCTGATAAGTAAAGAGTCTGCGCCGGTGATGGTAGAAGATCAAACGTCGCCGGTTGTGAGTTCGACGAGAAACAAACTCGAGCCGATTGCGAAGGTGCAGGTTAGTGAACGGAGTGATATGCAGGGGAGGAGGATTCTGATTGTTGAGGATGTGGTAAAGCCGGATCAAATTCCGACGGAGAGTGATTGGGGAGAGTTGGTTGTTCAGCGCGTCGGGAGGTATGCGGCGGAGAGTGGATTCGAGGCGGTGAGTTGGCCGAAAGGAGATGGACATGTTGAGCCGCCGGAGACAACGACGCCAAGTGCAGGAAGCGCAGACAATGCGCCGAGGAATCCTAACGAGCTTCCACCGGTGAAGCGGGTGAGCGATCAGGTTCATGCAGAGCGGATCACCGTCACGGTGAAAGGAAGAAGGGGGCAGAAAGTTAAACTTGATGCGGTAAGAAGTGCAGATTTTGCCAGTGACATGCAAGCGAGGCCGATTCGTGCGAAAGATAAGAATAAGATCGAGGACTTTGTAAGTTCGGGAGTCGCGAATGATAAGAGTATGGCAGGATTGGTCTTTGCCGCGCAGCGAACTGTTAAGGTGTTGAGGGAGATTCTACCAAAGTTCTCGCTTGCGAAGCCGTTGCAGATTATACTCACGAAGGGGCAGAGTACAGCGTTCGGCGATTTTCACGACGCAGGAACACACTATGAGATTCGGCTTCATCTCGACACGCATAATAGAAGCGTGGCGAATGCGGTGAGGCAAGGAAGGCCGGCCGATCCAGTGGCGAGTGTTTATACGACGCTGTGGCATGAATTCGGTCACACGATTGCGATGGATAAGTGGGGGACGACCGATCATTCTACGCAACAGCTTTTCATGGATCGGTGGAAAGAGGAGATGATTACGCTTCTTGCGGATCACACGCGAACGCAGGGGCAGAATGAACTTGCGAGAAGGAATTATACGAAAGTGCTTCAGCTTGGGCTTCCTGACTCGCTACCCAATCCGATGACGTTGGGGAAAATTGATCCTATTCACTTTCACTACATCACAAGCTTCAGCGAGTGGTTTGCGGAACAGGTTGCGAAGTGGAGTACAACGAGCGCAAAGCCGAGAACTGTACTTGAACGGTGGTTTCATGCGCTGCATCATAAACTTGAGGAATTGTTTAAGCTGTTTAAGACCAAATTCCCGCATCTCAGCGGCGAAGCTGTGCCAGAGATTCAAACGTGGCTTGATGATTTTGTGAAAGATGTTGGGCCGCAATTCAACGTCGGCTGGTATGCGCAGGCGGCAAGAAGTAAGATTGCAAGCATCAAAGCTCTTGTAAGAGGGGGGATGCCGAATGTTCCGGCCGTTCCGCAGACGCCGGCGAGTGCGTTCACGCAGATGATGATGCAGAAAACATTCGGAACGCTTACGCCGGCGCAAGGAACTGTGGTGCCACTTATCGACAAATACAATACATTCTACAAGTACATGATTGCGCTTCCGCAGCTTGCTGCACGGAATCTACATATCTGGGGGCTTCAGCGATATATTGAAACTGTAAGGGTGATGAATACGTTTCGTCATTCGATGCTTGATCGGGCGCAGACGACGATTAAGCTTTGGCAAGGAATTGGAAGGAAGAACGGAGCGATTCTGAATGCGCTGTTGGAAGAGTATACGGATATGTCGTTCCGCTCGCCGGCGGAGATTACAGCGGGTGTGAAAAGGCAGCCGACGGTTCCGGAATTGCAGAGTATGTTTCAACGTTTGGGCGTGACGCCTGAAGTCCAGGCGACGTTTCAGCAAATTCGGGACGATTTCCACTTCATGCTCGACCAGTATGCGGACAATCTGATTACGTCTGCGCAGCAGATTTCGACGCCGTTACTCAGTGCGATGGCGATTGCAAACGTGCAGCGTGAAGTGGCGAGAATGAAAGCGGTGCCGTATTTTCCGTGGATGAGATTCGGAAACTATACGCTTACGGTGAGGGATGGAACAGGGAAGATTGTGCATTTCGAGACGTTTGAACTCGAGAGGCAGAGAAATCGGGCGGCCGAGTTGGCGAAGAATGTCTATCCGACGCAGGGACAAAATGCGTTCCAGATTTTCATGGGCGCATTGCCGGAAGATGTGAAGCCGTTGTTGGGAATGCCGCCGGGTTTGATGGACAAGATTAAGGACACGCTGAATTTGAGTCCGAATCAACTTAAGATGATGGAGGAACTGAGATTCGAACTTGCGCCGGGGCAGAGCTTTAAGCATCGGTTTCAGATGAAGAAGAGAACGTCGGGATATTCGGATAATTTCCTACGAAGTTACGCGAATTATATGTTTCATGGAAGTTCACATATTGCACGGACCAAGTATGTTGAGGCGATGAAGAGGTTTATTGCACATACGCGGGCTGAGTCGGAGTTTATGCCGAACAGCGCAGACAGTCAGGATGGAACAAGAAGGAGTAAGATTGCCAGTTTCATGGACCAGCATCTTGCGCAGATCATAGATGCGAAGAGTGATTTTGTGAA
>Ga0137463_1000335_pt1 | contig 16935 bp, 11 predicted proteins | sample EasRivERMGT800_2_FD_102333 | JGI IMG/M metagenome (GOLD analysis project Ga0137463, IMG submission 102333) | Soil microbial communities from meander-bound floodplain in the East River, Colorado, USA - East River MetaG ERMGT800_2 | ecosystem: Environmental > Terrestrial > Soil > Floodplain ...
ACAATCCCTGTCCCACGTCGTTGCTGATGTGAAACAGAGCATGCTGCTTGCCCAGCGTCCGATGATCCCGGCGCTTGGCCTCTTCGACCTGCGCCAGATAGGCGTCGAGATCCTTCTGATGAAAGAACGCGGTGCCATACAGTCGCTGCAGCGATCGCCCCGACGCGTCCCCTTTGAAGTGCGATGCCGCCACCGACAGCAGCTTGAACGCCTTGATCTTACCCGCGTCGGGAATATGAGGGCCGCGGCACAGGTCGACGAATTCCCCCTGACGATAAAAGCTTAACGTGGCGTGATCGGCCAGGCCCGTCTTCAGGTGTTCGACCTTGAGATTCTGTTTGAGATCGGCGCAGAAGCCCACCGCTTCCTCTCTCGGGAGTTCGAAGCGCTCGAAGGGTTCGGCCTCTTTGACAATCTCGGCGACCGCCTGTTCGATCCTCGGGAAATCCTCTTCCCGAATCCGATCGGGCATGTCGAAATCGTAGTAGAAGCCGTTGGGCAACGTCGGCCCGAAGGCCAGTCCCACGTCGGGAAACAGCCGCATGACAGCTCGCGCCATCACGTGGGCGGCCGAGTGCCGCATCACGCCCAGGGCTTCGGGATCCCGATCGGTCAGCAGCTTCAACTTGACGGTTTTGTCGGCAGGCAGCGGTTTCTTGAGATCGACGACCTGTCCATCGACTGAAGCGGCCACGCAGGCTAGTGCGAGTCGTGGACCGATTTTTGCGGCTACGTCATACGCCGTGGATCCTGCGGGATATTCCTGAACCGAGCCGTCGGGAAGCTGCACCTGAACCATGGTTGGAAACATCCTGTCAAAACGGGGCCCTGCGGAAGTCCGCCGGTACAAAGGGCGAAATCAGCTTCCAAACCGGGCCGGCCAATCGCCGTGTAATATAGGAGAGAGGCCGACGAAAGAGTAGGTTCGGAGAGACGTGAGCTCCACCCTGGTTCCCTAGCTCCGCTTGGGGACCCCTGCGTGCGAAGCTCCTGCTTCGCGTCACTGCGTCTCTCGCACACTGGAAGCGGAGCTTCAGCACGGTCCGATCCCAAGCAGGAGCTTGGGATCGAGGAATTCCATCTGTCCGGCTGCGGACTAGAAAACAATCTCATCCACGACGCGCCCGGCGACGTCGGTCAGGCGGAAATCGCGACCGGCATAGCGATAGGTCAGTTTCTCGTGGTCGATTCCCAGGAGGTGCTGAAGCGTCGCGTGGACGTCATGCATGTGAACCCGGCCGGAGACCGCGGCGTGACCGAACTCGTCCGTTTCGCCAAATGAAAACCCCGGTTTGACGCCGCCACCGGCCAGCCACATCGTGAAGCCCCCGGGGTTGTGATCTCGCCCCGTGCCGTTCTTTTCGGCGTACGGTGTCCGCCCGAATTCGGCTCCCCACCATACGAGCGTGTCTTCGAGCAGGCCCCGTTGTTTGAGGTCGATCAGCAGCGCGGCAATCGGTCGATCGACGGCGGCGGCGTGGTCGGCGTGCTTCGGCAGATTCGAATGCTGGTCCCAGGCCGGGTTGGCCGTGTTGTCGCCGTACGTGACTTGCACATACCGAACGCCCACTTCACATAACCGCCGGGCCATCAGGCACTGACGGCCGAAGTCGTCTGTCGGTTTCTGCCCGATTCCGTACAGTGCCTGGGTCGCCGCCGTTTCCTGCCCCAGATCGAGCACGCCCGGCACGTTCATCTGCATCCGCCAGGCCAGCTCATACGATTCGATCGCGGCTTCCATTTCGGAATCATCGCGGGAATTCTGGACTTGCGCTCCATTCAGCTCGCGGATCAGATCCAGCTGGCGGCGCTGCACGGCTGGCGGCAGATCGGTGTTGGCCAGATTGCGGATCGTTGCGTCGCGTGCCGGCCCGCCAGCTTTCCCAAGAGCTGTTCCCTGATGCACCGCCGGGAGAAACGCCGGTCCGTAATTCCGCTGGCCACCGTTCCCCGCCGACGGGGCGATCGAGACAAAGGCCGGCAGGTTTTCGTTTTCGGTTCCGAGCCCGTAGCTGAGCCACGATCCGAGCGACGGCCGCACGAGGTTGGTCGAGCCGCAATGCAGAAACAGCGTCGCTGGTCCGTGGGCGACTCCTTCGGTGTGCACGCCGTGCAGTAAACACAGGTCGTCAACGCAGGCGGCCTGGCGAGGAAAGAGATCTGAAACCCAATGCCCGCACTGGCCGTGGCGGGCGAATTTCCAGGGTGACTTCATCACGCGCTGCTGCGAGGCGCGGGTTCCCGTGTTGGCGATCGCCCGCGCATCGTCAAACGGCATTTGTTTGCCGTCGTCCTGTTCGAGACGCGGCTTATAATCGAACGTATCGACCTGACTGGGTCCTCCCTGCATAAACAGGAAGATCATCCGCTTGGCCCGGGGAGCGAAATGGGGACCGAGTGCCCCGACCGGCGCTGCCGCAGCCCGTTCCGCCGCCAGTGCCGACCACGCCAGCCAGCCAAACCCGCAGGCCGAAGACTGGAGAAACGTGCGGCGATTCGAGAATTGACTCAACATGCTGTTAGTCAAGGTATCGGAAATCGATCGTGGCAAACAAGGATTGAAAGAGTTGCGCCCAGGCGGCGGTCGTTTGCTGCGCGTCGTCTGCCGGCAATCCCGAGAGAAATCGCCGGGCGGCTTCCTCTTCGGCTCGATTTGGCCTGCGGCCCAATGTCTGCCGCCAGGCCCAGGTCAGTCGACTCGATTCATCGATCTCAGGAGCGGTCAGCAGCCTCTCTGCGGCGAGCCGCGCCTGGGCGATCACAAACGGATGGTTCATCAGGAATAGTGCCTGGGGGGCGACGGTACTCGTATTGCGCCGCCCGGTCACCGTGCTTGGATCGGCGAAATCGAATGCGTCGAACACTTCGGGGAGCGCGTTGCGAAAAACCGGCACGTAGACGCTGCGACGATTCGCAGCATCGACATAGCCGTAGTCCGACGCCAGGTCATCCCGATAGCCCGGCCCGCCGCGTTCGGCTCGCAAGGCCCCGCTGACCTGCAACATCGAATCCCGCAGGCATTCCGCGTCGAGGCGGCGGCGTTTCGTCCGGCCGAACAGGCGATTCTCAGGATCGGCCGCATTCAAGCGCCGGTCTCCCGCAGCACTGAGTTGATACGTCTGCGACAACACGATCCGCCGGACGAGCCGCTTGACCGACCAGCCGTCGTCAACAAAGGTCAGCGCCAGATGATCGAGCAGTTCCGGGTGTGACGGCGCCTCTCCGGTGGTGCCGAAATTGTCTGTCGTTCGGACGAGCCCGGCCCCCAGTAACCAGTGCCAGGCACGATTGACGAAGACCCGCGCGGTCAGCGGATTCTCTGGACGAGTCAGCCACTCGGCCAGTTGCCGCCGGCCCCCTTCCCCGGCAGGAATTACCGGCGCTGCGCCACACGATGCGGCTTCGAGGAAACCGCGCGGCACAACCGGCCCGCGATTATGAACGCTCCCGCGGATATGGACGAACAGATCCGCAGGCTGAGGTTTTTCGGCGACACTCATGACCATCGGTCGTTTGGGAGCCCTCGCCTTGTCGTCGCGCAGTTGGCCTTCGAGCCGCTTAATTTCTTCCCGCATCCGTTTGAATTCGTCCCCTGATTTCACGGTGGGCTCAGTAATCTCACCGGTTCGATCGGCCTTCTTGACATCCGCCGCGTCGAGTGAAATGAACTGGACGGCGTCGGCAATCACGTGCCCGGCCGTGTCCATGTTCGAAACAATCACAAAGCTTTGCCCGCCCCGCTCAAACCGGTATTCGCCGAGCGAAACAAACCGACCGTCGATCGGCGGCAGTTCACGTTCGTTGACGAAGATTGTCTTTTCACCGTCGGCGCTGAAGACAGTGGCCGGCACTTTCTCGGCCCGGTTGCCGCCGGGAGTGTAGGCCAGTCGCACCTCGTAATTCCCGGAAGCCGGTAACTCGGGGGCAAAAGTCAGAGTCTTGCTCCCTTTCCCACCGTCGATGTCGTGCAGGTACCCGTTGCCGATATACCGTTTGCTGTACTGCGAGTGCTGCCACTCGCCGACCCGCTTGGCGTCAACGTCATCAACGACAATCCCGGGCAAATCCTTCGCCTCGAGAATCTCAGGACCCGCCGCGGCGACTGCCGTCCAGGCCAGCCGTTTGAGTTCGGCCTGCAATTCCTGAATCCGCCGCTGCGACGCGGCCAGTTGGGCTTCGTGCTGCTGGAACCAGGCCTCGCGATCCGGCTCGAGCGGCAATGGAACTTCGACCCACTTCGAGACGTTCTCGTGGTCGAGCGCCCTGGCATTTTTCAGGATTCCCGCCAGGGCGTAATAGTCTCGCGTCGGAATCGGGTCGAATTTGTGATCGTGACACCGCGCACAGGTAATGGTCTGTGCGAGTAGTCCGCGGCCGATCACGTCGAGCTGCTCGTCGACCAGATCCATTTCGAGCTGCTGCTTGTCCTGCTCTTCGAGATTGGTGTTCCCCAGAACCAGCACCGTCGTCGCCACCAATTGCCGCTGCCGCTCACCGATCGAATCCGCCGTCAGCAGATCGCCGGCAATCTGCTCGCGCACGAACTGATCATAAGGGACGTCGCGGTTGAAACTGTCAATGACGTAGTCGCGATAACGCCAGGCCTGCTTGAGTACAAAACCGCGCAACGTGAGTGACTCGGCATACCGCACGACGTCCAGCCAGTGGCGACCCCACCGCTCGCCGAACTCGGGCGACTCGAGCAGTCGATCGACCAGCCGTTCCCAGGAACCGGGAGCACGATCGGCGAGAAACTCATCAATCTGGCGGGGCGTCGGCGGGAGCCCGACGAGATCAAAATAGATCCGTCGCAGGAGCGTCTCGCGGTCAGCCGGTCCCGCCGGACTCACTCCGGCAGACTCCAATCGGGCCAGAATGAAGCGATCGATCGAGTTTCGGGTCCAGGCCGCATCGCGAACAGCCGGCGGCGGATGACTCTCGACTCGACGATACGCCCAGTGTTCGGCGGCTGGAGTGACATGCACCTTGACGGGTACCGCATCAGCACTCCGCCGTGGATCGGGCGCTCCCAGTTTCACCCAGCGTTCGAAATCGTCGACGATCGCCTGCGGCAGCCGCCCTTTCGGCGGCATCTTGAGATCGCCTGCCGACCGCAGGGCCTCGACAATCAGGCTGTCGTCAGGCTTGCCTGGAACTGCCGCCGGGCCGGAGTCCCCTCCTTTTTCCCAACCTTCCCGGGAGTCGAGCCGGAGACCTCCTTTGACCTTTCCTCGACCGCTGTGGCACTCGTAGCATTGCTCGACCAGAACCGGCCGGATGCGCTTTTCGAAAAACTCGGTCCCCGCGCGGTCGGGCTCCGGCCCTTCCGCCTGCAGGACTGCTGCCGTGGTGACGAGGAGCAGCCCGGCCGAAATGGCGGATCGCCAGGTGGCGCGCACGTCTGGACCCCGGGGCATCGTCGGCGCTTCGTGTTCGGTCATCGCGCGTCACCCGATATGGCGACGCTTTCGCCGCCCGTGTGTAAAGCTGTCGATCACCATGTTGCCCAGGTCGTTCGCATTGCAGTAGGCCGCAACGCCCCCCGAGACGGCCGCCATCTGTTCCACGAAATTCACCAGCCCCAGGTAGAAGTAGTCCTCAATCAGCGCGAAGCTCGAGAGATGAATGCCTTCGTTGGCGCAGCGGCGGACTTCACCCAATGTAATCTGCGCGGTCTTCTGGGCCGGCGGGTAGATCAGCACGACCTCGCGCCCTTCGACGTGCGCCGTCGGTTCACCGTCGGTAATCGTGATGATCTGCTTATTGACGGCCGGCTGGCGGCGCAACACGCGCCGGGCAAACTGCAAGCCGGCGTGAATATTCGTGAAATGCTCAGGGACGAATCCCGCCGGACGGTCGAGGTTGATCCGCAGGTGAACGCGTGAGTCGAAAATCGAAACCGGCTTCGGCGCTGAGTACAGCAGTTGCCGTTCGGTCAGCGGGCTGGCGTACGTATAGAAGCCGACGAATTGCAGGAAATCCGATTGGAACTTTCCGCGCACGAGTGCCTGGAGACCCAAAGCAACTTTCTTGGCCTGCCCGTATTTCCCGTAGCGGGCCATGCTCCCCGACATGTCGAGCAGCACCACCGTGGCGCAGCTCGTCTGATACTCGGTGTCGTACACGACAAAATCGTCTTCCGTCACGTGGACCGGGGTGCCCCCACCTTCGCGGTGCAGGGCATTGCGAAGCGTTTCGTGCAGGTTCAGATTCGCAACAGGGTCGCCGTATTCGTACGGTTTCGACTCTTCATGGACGGTCTGGCCGGCTCCGCGCAGATCGGTTTCGTGCCTGCCCAGTTTGTCGCGCCCGGAAACGTCGAACAGTTCGTCGAGCGCCCGCGACTCGATGCGGCGGATTCCCCGCGCGGTAACCTGAAACCGCCCCTCGGTGTCCTTTTCAATCAGACCCTGGCGGATCAATTTGTCGAGAATGTCAGGATGCTCGTCTTCCAGCCGCTCGAGCGATGGCAAGACTTCGTCGCCGTAATCCAGCAGATACTGACTGAGCTGGTCGAAGACGCTGTCGGCCGACTGGGGAGTGAACTCCTGCGAACCATCCCAGCGGGAGTATTCAAAAGTGGGCATTTCATTTCCGCCGGTTCGGTTCTGGCCATGTCGGTTGCAACGAAGGCTCCTGATACGATTGTATGACGAGCCAGGAATTCCCGCCAACACTCCGTCGATCGGGCGAAGCAGATGCCGGCTGCGCCGTCTGGATCGAAAACTCCGGCTGCGCCCGCCTGCGCCGTTCTGATCAGTTTCAACCGATCCGGAGGCGAACCTGAGCAACGGCAAAAAACTGGCCACAGAAAGCCTTTTTTCAGCATAGACTTACGCTGGCTGAGCCGATCTAAAATCCGGCGGCTCGTCGATTCATGGGCCGATTCCGCTGCACCGTTTCTCCCCTCCGGCGCTATGTCTCGCGACCATATCCTTGTCATCGACGATGACCCGCTGTTCCGCAGCCTGATCACGTCCATGCTGCGCCGCGAGTATTTCGTGACGGTCGCCTGCGACGGATCCGAAGGGTACTACAAGGCGCTCGAGGAGGCCCCGCAACTGGCGATTATCGACGTGCAAATGCCCGGATGGGACGGCCTGCGGACTCTGCAGGCCCTGCGTGCCCACCAGGCCCTGGCGAGGATCCCGGTCATGATGCTCACCAGTGACGCCAGCCGCCGGACTGTCCTGGCTTCCATCGAGAACGGGGCCAATGACTACGTCATCAAGACGACGATGTCGCGCGACGAACTCCTGAAGAAGGTGAAACACCTCGTGCACCTCGCCCCCAACCGCAAGGCAGAGGTTGCCGCTGGCGACGATGCCCCGTCCATCGACGGGCAGACTGCCGGTGATCCGGTGCACCCGGCGAACGACGAAGCCGCCGCCTTGCAGGCGCTCCTCGACAACTGGGAGTAGGCGCGGCTCAGGCCGTGTCGACGACGACCTTTCGTGTCTGCCCACCGTGGTTTATGCTGTCGGCATGGCCGACATCGTACTCACCACCCTCAACGCCCGCTACGCGCATGCCGCATTCGGACTGCGCTATCTGCATGCGAACCTGGGACCGTGGCGCCAGCGGGCCGAAATCGTCGAATTCGACATCAGCCAGAGAACCGTCGACATCGTCGAAACGCTCCTGGAGCGGAATCCAAAAATCGTCGGCCTGGGGGTCTATATCTGGAACGTCGCCGAAGCCACGCGACTGGTCGGCGAGTTGAAGCGAGTGCGCCCCGACATCCAGGTTGTGCTCGGCGGTCCTGAAGTCAGTTACGAAACCGACGAGCAGGAGATCACCCGGCTGGCCGATTTTGTGGTCACCGGCGAAGCGGATCTCACATTTCCAGGAGTTTGCGCCCACATCCTTGAATCGCGAACGGCCGACAGTGCGCTGACCATCGCCGGAAAGCTGCCGAGAATCATCGCCGCCGAATTGCCGCAGTTTGACAGTCTGCAGCTCCCCTACGACCTGTATACCGACATCGACATCGCCCGGCGGGTGATCTATGTCGAGGCCTCGCGCGGCTGCCCGTACGAATGCGAGTTCTGCCTGTCGTCACTCGACATCCCGGTGCGCCAGGCGCCTCTCGATGAATTCCTGGCGGCGATGGATCGACTGCTCGATCGCGGAGTGCAGCAATTCAAATTCGTCGATCGAACGTTTAACCTCAACTTCAAGACCAGCCGCTCCATTCTGGCGTTCTTTCTGCAGCGCTACCGGCCCGGCCTGTTTCTGCATTTTGAGATGATTCCCGATCGACTGCCCGAAGCGCTGCGCGATTTGATCGCGCAGTTTTCGCCGGGTTCGCTGCAATTTGAAGTCGGCATTCAGACGTTCAACGACGACGTGGCGGTATTAATCAGCCGCCGTCAGGACAACGCAAAAGTCGCAGAGAACCTCCGCTGGCTCCGCGACGAGACCGGAGTACACGTGCATGCCGACCTGATCGTCGGCCTGCCGGGGGAATCGTTCGAGAGTTTCGGTCGGGGCTTCAGCCGCCTCGTCGCACTCGAGCCGCACGAAATCCAGGTAGGGATGCTGAAACGGCTCCGCGGGACTCCCATCGTCCGACACGATGCCGAATGGCAGATGGTGTACAGCCCCGCACCGCCGTACGAAGTCCTGCAAACGCGGCTCATCGACTACGGCCAGATGCAGCGGCTCCGCCGCTTCGCTCGATTCTGGGACCTCGTCGCCAACAGCGGCAACTTCGTCGAGGCGACGCCCCTGATCTGGCGCGACGAACCGCCGTTCGATTGCTTTCTGCGATTCAGCGACTGGCTGTTCCAGACAACGGGTCAGACGAACGGCATTGCGCTGAAGCGACTGGCCGAATTGCTGTTTCGGTATCTGGTTGATGAAACCGGCGCTGATGAATTGCGCGTCGTCCGTGCCCTCTGGAACGATTATCGCCGGGGTGGACGCAGCGATCGCCCCGAATTCCTGCGCCCCTACCTGCCGCTGCTGGGCGACTCACCCTTGCCCGTCGCAGGGGCGACTTCCGCCCCGCCGCGCCAGGCCCGGCACGCCGCCACTCCGCGGTCCCGAGCGCTCAACCGCGAAACTTGATGCTCGACATGGTTGTTCTGCCAGTTTCGTGCCTGGGGGGCTCTCGTAAAGTAGTCATCTCGGTCCTCCGAGATGGTCTGCTGACTATCCCCGCCGGAAAATCCCGCGTGCCACAAACCGCCCTCCCGAGCCAGCGCCGAACCTTCCGCAGAGTGAACCGTGCCAGAGATCGGACGACTTCCGCCGCTCGGAGGCCGGCCGCGCGACCCATGCCCGGAGACCATCTCGGAGGACCGAGATGACTACAATACGGCACCTCGCGGAGTTCACGCCGGCATGTACGGCTTTCGCGGATTCTGGCAGTTCCAGCACAATTCGAAGTCCTCATCAACCAACTCGCCGCAGGACGAGCACTTCCAGGCAGGCCTCGGCTCGTCATCGGGATGCGGCCGCGCGCGAACAGTCTCCCACTCGGCGATCAGCCGGCGCGACTCAGCTTCGTCGGCCTGCTTGACCCAGATCGACGGCGCGGTCTTCCCACCCGGTGGAAACTGCAGTGTCGAGATGGCGTCGCCAACCACGCGGGCCACAATGCCGGCGTCTGCCAGCAGATTGCTCAAGAAATGCGCTTCACGCTCGTCGGCTGCCGAGTAAATTTCCACAATCTCATGGTCGTGCATCGGGTCCCTCCTGCGGGGAATCAACAAACAGCGAGCGGTCAAACCGGCAGTCCATGGCCAGCCACAGGGCACGGGCATACCGGAAAAAGAACGTCTGAAAGATGACGCAAAACGCGACGAACCCGGCCAGGAGCCAGCGCGATTCCAGGCCGTACCCGAACCGTAGCGTGACCCAACCCACCGTCACGATCAGCGCCGTCACCCCGTAATTGATATAGATCGAACCCAGAAAGTATCCCGGCTCGCGCTCGTATTTCAAACCACAAACGAAGCAGCGCTCGTGCATGTGGAACAGACCGGAGAACATGAAAGACTGTCCGCAACGCGGACATTTTAGCCGCAGCGCACGCAGCGTCAACGTGCTGTCGGACGGTCGTTGCATGAGATTCCCACTCGCAGACCCGTTACTTCTGTCACTTCCATTGTATCGGGTCGCGCTCCACTTCGCTGGCCCAGACGACAGTTCCCGGGAACTCGCGCGACAGAATTCCCGCCAGGTATTCCATCGCCGGCCGTTCTGTGGCGTAATGTCCCGCAAGGACCAGGCCGATCCCGCTTTCCCTCGCCTCAAGGCAGGTGTGAAACCGGGCTTCGCCCGTCACCAGCACATGGCACCTCCTGGAAATGGCTGCCGGGAGGAATTCTCCTCCCGACCCGCAGGCCAGAGCCACGCGCGAAACCGGTTGTCGCGGGTCCCCCACGAAGGGCAAGGGACTTGCGCCGAGTTTCTCCCGGACGATCGACAGTAGATCGCCCAGGGCCGTCGGCACTGTCAGCGTTCCCATGCGACCTGAGCCGAAGCGCGCCGGTTGCGCCGCCAGCGGATAGACATCGCAGGCGGGCTCTTCGTAGGGATGCGCAGCTCGCAGCCGGCGCAGCGCGTCGGAAACCAGTGCCTCGGGGCAGATCATCTCCAGCCGGACCTCCGCCACTGATTCGAGCCTTTGCGCCTGTCCCACTGCCGGTTTCGCGGCAGCCGATCCTTCAAAGCTCCCCGTTCCATCGAGGGCGAAGCTGCACTTGGAGTATTCGCCGATGTTGCCGGCACCGGCCGACCAGAGTGCTTCCTGGACCGGCGCGAGGTGCTCCCGGGGAACGAAGCACACGATTTTGCATTCGCGCTCTCCGGGCAGCGGACGCAAAGGTTCGACACCGGTCAAGCCCAGTGACCGGGCCAACTGCTCATTGATTCCGTCCCCCGCGCTGTCGTACGCCGTGTGCGGGCTGTAAACGGCCACACCCGCAGCCATCAGATCGAGCAGCATCCGCCCCTCAGAATTGTCGGCGGTGAGCCGCTTCACGGCACGAAACAGGATCGGGTGATGCGTGACAATCAGGCCCGCGCGCTTTTCGATTGCCTCGCGGGCTACGTCGGGCGTCAGGGTCAGGCAGGTCAACACGCGCGGTGCTTCGCGCTGGCGATCTCCGAGCAGGAGCCCCACGTTGTCCCACTCTTCGGCGAGTTCAAGTGGCGCGAATCGTTCCAGAAAGGCGACAATGTCGGCAACGCTTGGCACAGCAGTGACGCTCCTGCAATTCGAATCCAGTGTCGTGGCATTCGACTGGAAATCGTATGCGCGCCTGAGTTATTCGTCCACCTTCCAGTGGAAGTTGAGCACGCGACGGCCGTCGATCTGCTCGGCCCGCAACAAGAGTTCCTTACCCCGCAACGAATCGGCATTCGGAACGATGTAAAATCGCTGGTCTTCCCCCTTCCCCAGACGCGTCACGAACTGCTTTTGCCGCACCTGCCCCGGAATGAACAGGCTGCAGTTGAATTCGAGGATTTCCAGCGGCTCTGTATTGTTGATGATGCGCTGCTCGATTTCGAGCCGGCCGTCGGGCATGCGGCGACTCGCGACCTTCAATTCGACGTCTCCCAACCCCAGTTCATAGGGGAGATTCATGCTGAATTTGTACGGCCTGTCAGCGGCCACTTCGAAATCAACCGACGTCCGCAACTGTCCCAGGGACGCATCGCGTGGGAACGTCAAAAGTAGCGGGAGGCGAAACGCCTCGCCGGCCGCCGCGTGCAACGGACGCTGAATCGGGTCGATCTCCCAGCCCGGTGGAAAGTGCACCGTCACCCGGCCGGTGATTCCCTGCGAAAATGTATTGGTTCCGAGCAGCGCTTCTTCGTGCTGCCCGTATTCACTGCTGACCCGCCCGTTCGCGTAGTGTACTCCCAGCCGCCAGCGGGCGACGGGAACCGAGCAGGCGCGAACGATCAGGGGCGTCGGCCCCACCTCCAGCGTCTGCGCCTGGGTTCGCAAGTCGACCGGCAGCTTTTCCCGCCGGCCCCACAGATCGATGGCAGTCGCCTGCTCGCCGAAATAATACTCTTCGCGGGTCGGCTCGGGATTCCAGACGACGACCACGACCTCATTGCCCCGGTCGAAGACGGCGTTCGGACTTCCCTGTGGCATCTCGAAGCGTCCGACGTAATTTGCCCCGCGCAGGGCCAGGGCCATGGTTCGCCACGGCAGATACATTTCGGTCGGCGAGCCGTCGGCATTCAGCAGGCCCCGCTCGGAATCGAGCGGGTTGTCGGCGAAGATTGCTTCGGCGCCTCCCAGCTTGGCCGCCAGCATCTGGCGCGCCAGGTCCGAGGCCCGGTCGGCAGCCGATTTTTCCGATCGCGGCAGCGGCGACAGCAGCACCCATCTCGCCTGGACCGACGTCCGTGTGCGCTCCAAGTTTTCGCGCAATTCGGCTTCTTCGAGCCGCGGCGTCCCTCCCAGCGACAGAAAGCTGCGACCCAGGGAGCCTCCACCGGGAAAGGGCTGATCCCATTTCCAGTGAAACCCGATTCGCGAGTCGTGACCGATATGGTCGAATTCATTCTTCACCGCGGCCAGTGTCTGCGGCAGCGCCGTCAGCCCCACAAAGCTGTCGTCAGTCTCGCTTCCCAGTTGCCAGTGGTGAATGCGAAATGAATGGCGGGCGATGATCGGCTCGAGCGACGGATACCAGAAGTCGCGCGGCATCGTGAAGATCTTGCTGACCCCCACCCAGTGGTTGGCGTATTTGCCTGCCAGTTGCGGCGGGGGATCGCTGAGCATCCCCACCAGTGAGATCTTCTTTTCATCGAGCTGGTCGAGAAACAAGCTCATCCGCGACGTCGACAAATCCGATTTCTCCTCGGCGGCGCCGGCCGACCACAACGGCAACTTCAGCCAGTTGACTCCCGCACGCGCGGCAATCTCGGCCAGTTCATGGAGCGTCAGTTCCCCCGGTCCCGCACCGACCGACCAGCCGAATTCTCCGCGCGCCGCCGTTGGGGCTGGATCCATGAATACGAAGCTGGTCTCTTTCTGAAGAACGGCGGTTCCTTCCCGCTCGAGCGACGCGTGCACCCGGTAAAAGCCGTTGGGGCGGTCGGGCAGAACCCACTCCACCGGGCGGCGTGCGCTCCCTTTCTGCCCCGTTCCGGCATCCCCGTTCAGGTCAAATTCGGTCCGGGCCAGTTCCTCGCCTTCGCCGTTTTCCAGTCGCAGGCGCAATTTGTGCGGCACGTCGGCTGCCAGTCCCAGGGCATGTGCCTGAATGCGAATATCCTCCTGTGGCTGCAAAAAATTCAACCCGGTCCCCTGCGAAAGTTCGAGGATCGGAACGAACCCGAGCCAGAGATCGTCGAACCACACGTGCCCTCGCACGTCGGTACGTTCCCCCTGCGCGATGTGGCAGCCCACGACCAGGAATCGCACATCGGAACCGGGACGGAACGGTCCAATCTCGACGGTCGCCCAGTCTTCATGCCGGCCCGTGACCGCCACGCTGACCAGCCGCTGCACTCTTTTGCGGGTGGCATCCAGAAGCGATACCGAGATCAGCGCTGCATCGTTATTGAGCCCTTCGCTTTTAATCCGGCCCCGCAATACGTAGGCATGTTCGTTGTCGACGTCGACCAGCGGAGAGTAGTAGGCAAACTGCGCTCCGTTGAGTTCGACCATCAGGCTCTGCTGCCCGTGGTACGCGGCCTTGCGATCGATCTTCGCCCGCACATACGGCGGGAACCCCGGCCCGCGCCGCCGCGACCAGTTGTCGGGTTGCGAGTCGTAGTCCTTGTCGTCGGTGGCTTCGAAACTGAAACGGTGCGCCTCGACGGCCGTATCGATCGGGCGCGGACCGACCGGCGTCGCCGCCAGGCATGCAGCCAGAAGGTGGAAGGCAGTCAGAGTGCCGACTATCATGAGCGCCGCTTCCGAAACGACAGGGTCCCGACCCGACAGGGATGATCTTGTGTTTCATCGACTACCGATCGCAACCGGCTCGACGGCAGAAGCGATTGTGGCGGTTGCACCGGAAGTTCCTGGTGTGCCGGAAGGGCCTTCGGCCGGTCGAGGCCGGAATCGGTGCATCCGTTAAGCGGGGGGCAAGCAAACGCGGAGGGTGGCCCGGCCGCGTGCGCAGCACCGGCCGGGTCGCGAAGCGACAAGATTCGGCGCCATGCGGGTTCAATTGGCTCCACCACTGGAGCATCGCCCCACGCGTTCACACGTTGCCATCACTTCGAGAGGCCTGATTCACAAATACAATCACGGCTCAGGATTCGTGACGCGACGAATGTTGTGGGAGAGCCCAGTCTCTATAAAGCGAATCCGCCTCAGGCGGATCGAATCTTGTCCCGGCTCGCCGGGACCCAGCCGCCCTGGCCGGGACGGCCGGGCCACCCCCGCATAACGGATGCACGCGTCCAGAATCCGGCGGCGTTCGACGGCTGGCAATTGCAGCCAAGAACTGCCATAGTCGCCGGTTGAGCATCCGGTTCCCGTAGGGTGGACTTCAGTCCACACGATATGATTTCTCGGGTGGACTGAAGTCCACCCTACAATCTGTCGCCGAACTGTTCACTGCTCAGCAAACTCACAACCTCGCCGCCGATCCTCCTTACTCACTCGCACGCAATCTTCGATATGCCCCCGCTTCGAGTCGCCCTGGCCACCCGCTGTTTGAACCTGCCGCTGAAAGACGCCCTGCGCGTGGCTGCCGAGTGCCGCGTGCAGGGGGTGCAGTTTGACGCCCGCGAAGAGGTCAAGCCGGGCGACCTGACCGACACCGGGCGGCGGCAACTGCTGCACTCGCTCTCGGAACGGGGACTGTCCATCGCGTCGCTCGCCTTTCCGACCCGCCGATCGTTTTACGACGAAGAGCAGCTCGACGCCCGCATCACCGGCGCAAAGCGGACTCTCGACCTGGCCTGGCAACTCAAGGCGCGCGTCGTGACCGCCCGCGTCGGCAAAATCCCCGCTGAGAAAGATTCCAAACCATATCGCATTCTGCATGGCGTTCTCAGCGATTTGGCGCGGCACGCAAACCAGGTCGGAGCCACCCTCGCGATCACGCCGACTCACGATTCGCCGACGGCGCTGGCGGAATTGCTCAATGACGTCAAGTCCGGACCGCTGGGGCTCGACTTCGATCCGGCTGTGTTCGTCATGTCGGGGCATAATCCTGTCGAAGCGCTGCGGATGCTGCACGCCTCGGTGTTGCATCTGACGGCCCGCGACGCCGTGCGTGACGTCGACGCCGGCGGACTCGAAACGGCAATGGGCCGTGGCGAAGTCGAATGGGTCGAATTGCTCCCCCTGCTCGACGAGATCAGCTACTCCGGCTGGGTCACGGTCAACCGCACCCAGGGAGACGATCGCGCCGGCGACGCCACGCGCGCCATCGAATACCTGAGAAACGTCCTGCTTACCTGATCGAACAGGCCCTTCCCGCCGTTCGCGATTCATGCCCCCACCGCTCCTCACCGTCTCGCAGCTCACGCGGCAGATCAAAGATGCCGTCGAAGGCAACTTCCCGATGGCCTGGGTCGTGGGGGAAGTGACCAACTGCACCAAGGCCGGCTCCGGGCATATCTATCTCACGCTGAAAGACGACTCGGCTCAGATTCGAGCCGTCATCTGGCGAAACACGGCGGTCCGACTGCGGTTTGAGCTCCACGATGGACTCGAAGTCGTCGCCGCCGGACCGGTGGAAGTGTATGAAGCGCGGGGGACGTATCAGATCGTTGTCGAGCAGCTCATGCCGCAGGGTGTGGGGGCGCTGGAGCTGGCGTTTCGGCAGCTCTGTGAAAAACTCGCGGCCCAGGGACTGTTCGCCGCCGAGCGCAAGCGACCGATCCCGCGCTTCCCAAAACGGATTGCCCTCGTCACCAGCCCCACCGGCGCCGCCGTGCGCGACATGCTCCAGGTGATCACGCGCCGCTGGCCGAGTGCCGACATTGTGATCGTGCCGGTCGCCGTCCAGGGAGAGGGGGCCGCGCTGCAGATCGCCGCGGCACTGCGGAATGTGCACCTGATTCCCGGTGTCGACGTCGTCGTCACGGGCCGCGGCGGGGGAAGCCTGGAAGATTTATGGGCTTTCAACGAAGAAATCGTGGCCCGGGCGATCTTCGAATGCGTGATACCGGTCGTCAGTGCCGTCGGGCACGAAATCGACGTGACGGTCGCCGACCTCGTCGCCGACGTCCGCGCCTTGACCCCCAGCGAAGCGGGGGAACTGGTGGTCCCGCATCACGAAGAAATCCGCGGCGAGCTGGCGCGCCTCGCCCAGCACCTGGTGCACGCCCTCACCGGCCGCGCGCAAGCCGCCCGCGCCCGGCTCGACTCACTCGCCTCGCGCCGCGTCCTCACCCGTCCGCTGGAACGGCTGCACGATCTGGCACGGCGCCTCGACGAGCTGGAACTCCGCAGCCGCCGCGCGATCACCAATCGCCTGAAGCTGGCCCGCCAGGAAATCGCCGCCGCCGGCGGACGGCTCGAAGCACTCAGCCCGCTGAAAGTGCTGGAGCGCGGCTACTCGGTCACGCGCCTCGTGCCATCTGGCACCGTGCTGCGATCGTCCACCCAAACGAAACCCGGCGACCTGCTCGAAACGCTCCTGGAATCGGGGAGAGTGACGAGCCGGGTTGAGGCGAGCCGGCCAGCCCCGCCCAGCTGAATTTCCGGTGCTGTACGGGCCCTGCGCGCACTCTTCTCCCCTCGACCCAGCGAGCCACCGGGTTTATCCCGGTGGGATCGGATCCATGCCATACGGTGGGTGAAAAGTCCATCCGCGGTGCGAACGTAAGTGGGGCCGTTTCACAGCGCGCAGCGGACCGAAGTCTCTTTCCCTCGTTCCCAAGCTCCGCTCTCATCCTTACACACAAGTCCCTTACATTTTCGCCACTCTCGGCATGCCATTTGCGCCTGGAAAGAGGAACCGGATGGTTCTTGTTTTGTGGTATTTTCAGGGA
>Ga0137463_1000336_pt1 | contig 16922 bp, 12 predicted proteins | sample EasRivERMGT800_2_FD_102333 | JGI IMG/M metagenome (GOLD analysis project Ga0137463, IMG submission 102333) | Soil microbial communities from meander-bound floodplain in the East River, Colorado, USA - East River MetaG ERMGT800_2 | ecosystem: Environmental > Terrestrial > Soil > Floodplain ...
CGCTGCCATTACGTTCAAGCAGGTGCTCCAGCCGGTGTGGCTGGCGCCGTATCGCTATCGCGACAAGACCTATCGCATCGCGGTCAACGCGCGGACGGGCGAAGTCGTGGGGACCCGCCCCTACAGTTACTGGAAGCCCGTGCTCCTGGTGCTGGCGATCCTGGCGGTCGTCGCCGTCGTGGCGGGTATAATGGGATTGTTCAAAGCGGCGCACGGCATGACCATCGGCGAAAAGCGGCGACACGCCCCGGCGGTGAGTGTCTCACAGCAGGTCGACAAATCATGTGTTCTCGAATCCCGGTCGGGCCTGTCAAAGTTTCTCAAAACCAGATCGTAGCCCGGCACCATGCTCGTCGTGACGAACGCCCTTCAGATTCCCGACAGTGAATTCGAATTCACGTTTGCGCGCAGTTCCGGACCGGGAGGGCAGAATGTCAACAAGGTCAACAGCAAGGCGATCCTGCGCTGGTCGCCGGCCACCAGCCCCAGTCTGTCGGAAGATGTCCGGGGGCGATTTCTCTCGCGGTATGCGTCGCGGCTGACCGTCGCCGGCGAACTGATCCTCACCAGCCAGCGCTCACGCGATCAGAATCGGAACAGCGAAGATTGCCTGGAACGGCTGCGCGGGATGCTGCTGGCCGTAACGCATAAGCCGGTCACGCGCCGCCCGACCAAGGCGACCCGCGGTTCGCACAAGCGGCGACTCGAGGGTAAACGGGTGCATTCCAATAAAAAGCGTCATCGGCGCCGTCCACCGCAGGACGAGTGAGCGCAGGGTTCCCAGTCGAGTGCAAGTTGTTTCGCCTCAGATCTTTTCCCTCCAGCGATCCGGATCACCGTCATGCCCCAGTCGAAACCTCTCGCCAACCAGCGACTGCTGATGTTCGTGGACGACATTTACGAAGACCTTGAGCTCTGGTATCCCAAGCTGAGAATGATCGAGGCAGGAGCGCACGTCACCGTCGCCGGACCGCTGGCGGGCTGCAAATACGCCGGCAAGCATGGCTACCCCTGCACGTCCGACGCCGCCATCCGGGAGACTGAAGCCAGCGACTTTCACGGGATCATCATTCCCGGAGGGTTTTCCCCCGACAAACTGCGCCGCGATCCCATCGTGCTCGAACTGGTGCGGCAGTTCGCCGCGGCGGGAAAGCTCGTAGCGGCGATCTGCCACGCCGGCTGGATCCCCATTTCTGCCGGCGTCTACAAGGGAGTCAAGGTCACCGGCTCGCCGGGAATCAAGGACGACCTGGTGAACGCCGGAGCGATCTGGTCCGACGCCCCGGTCGTGGTCGACCGGCATTTCGTCTCCAGCCGCAAACCCGATGACCTGCCCGATTTCTGCGAAGCGATTTTGAATGTCCTGACGGGAACGCAATAGCTCCACAGATTCAGCACAACCTCGTTTAGCCGCGAGGCGCAGCCGAGTGCCGCGCTCCAACCGGACTCACCAATACTCCACCGGCCCGTTGGGGACACGAATCTCGGCCGTCGGCCGCGCGTCGCGCCGCGTCCCATGCCGCTCGCGGATCTCGGTGACGATCTCGCTGAATTCGGCCACGCTTTCGAACCGCCGCAGCCGGTCTTCCAAGTCTTCGGGAATCCCCAGACGCGCCCCTGACCACGCGGCGAACTTGCGAAACATCCGGCACGATTGAAACTCGCCATGCTGCTTGACCATCAGGGCAAAATGCCTTGCGAGAAATTGAATCTGCTCGGTCGGCGTCGGTTCGCCATTGGCTCCGTCGGAGGCGTCCCCCGATTCAACCGTTTCGGCCGCCCGCAATCGGCGGAAGATCCACGGGTCGAATAACGCCCCGCGGCCGATGGCGACGGCGGCGCATCCGGTCGCTTCGCGCATCCGCCACGCATCGGCGACGGTGCGCACGTCACCATTTCCCACGACCGGTATGTGCTCGACTGCTTCGACCACAGCACGTATTCCTGAAAGGTCGACGGCACCACGAAAACCCTGGGAGCGGGTCCGGCCGTGAATCGTAATGGCGGCAACCCCCAGCTGCTCGAATTCTCGCGCCAGCGCGGGGGCTGAAATCTGTTCGCGATCCCACCCGAGACGCATCTTCACGGTCACCGGGATCTTGACGGCAGCCACGACTTCACCGACCAGAGCGCACGCGCCATCGGTATCGCACATCAGCCGCGCACCGCCCCCCTGCCCCGTGATCTTGGCCATCGGGCAGCCCATGTTGATATCGACCGCCGCGTAGCCCTGTTCCTCGAGCCACCTGGCAGCCTGCACCAGATGCCCGGCTACTCCGCCGTAAATCTGCACCGAGAGGGGTTGATCGTCGGGATGCGTGGCGACCAGTTCCCGCGCCCAGCGGGTCCCCGAAACGAGGTGCGCCGCCTGGACGAGATCGGTCGTCGCCAGCCCCACGCCCCCGCATTCGCGCACCACTCGCCGATAGGCCAGATGCGTGTAACCGGCCAGGGGCGCCAGGAAGTAGCGCGTCGCCAGCGTACGATGACCAATCCTGATCTCGCGAGCCGCCGGTCGTTCGGCGCCCGCAAGCGCTGACGGCAAGGAAGTCTGCACGTCAAGTGTCATCAGTGACTTCCTGCTTCAAATCCGTGGATTCAATTCCGAGTTCTGCGAACAGATCCAGCAGTGCTTCCAGGGGCAGGCCGACGACGTTCGTCAGGCTGCCGGTGACCTGCGAAACAAAAATACTGCCAGCCCCCTGGATGGCGTAGCCCCCCGCCTTGCCGCGCGGCTCGCCGGTCGCAATGTACCATTCCAGATGCCGTTCGACATCCGGAATCATCGTGACTTCACTCGTCACGACGCAATCGGCAGATCGTCCGCCCGTCTCGGTCACGCAGAGCGCCGTCTGGACCAGATGGGATTTGCCGGCATAGAACTCGCGGAACCAGCGTGCCACGGTTGCTTTCCACGAATCGTCTTCCGGGGGTTGGCCGACGACCTCGAGCGTGCCGCCCGATTGGGTGACAACCACGGTTGTATCGGCCGCGATGACGACATCTCGCCCGCCATCTCCCGAACTGATTTTCAGTTTCGCAAGTTGACTCGCCACGTCGCGCGCCTTCTGGCGAGCAATCTCGCTCAATCGGGCTTCGATCGCTGAGCGGTCGTGCAGTCCGGAAAAACCGGCCTCAGATGAATCCAGTGGAGGGAGAACAACAATTCGACCGGCCGGGACGATCGATCCCAGAAGCTCCCGCCGTCGCGGAGAGCGTGACGCCAGAACGAATCGAGTTTCCACAAAAACCTACTTGCGAGCCAGCCAGTCCTGCAGGGCAGTCACTTCCGGCGTGGGATTATTGGCGAGGGCCTGCATAGCGCGAACGACCGCCACGCACCCGGAGAGGGTCGTGACACACGGAACGCCGTACGATACGGCGGCGGCGCGAATTTTCCCTTCGTCGGTCCGAGCCCCCTTCCCGCTGGGAGAATTGAAGATCAGATGGATTTCGCCGTTGGCCAGGTAGTCGAGCAGGTTGGGGCGCCCTTCCTGCAACTTCCGGATCGACTCGATATTGACGCCTCCCTCGCGCAGCACGCGCGCGGTGCCCGATGTTCCCACCAGCCGAAAGCCAAGCTCCTCCAGCCCTCGTGCGGCGTCGACAAACGTCGCTTTGTCGTTGCGCGCCAGACTGATAAAGACGGTCCCGGTGCGGGGGAGCGCATTGCCTGCAGCCACCTGGCTTTTGGCAAATGCGATCTCGAATTTCTCGTCGATTCCCATGACTTCGCCGGTGGATTTCATCTCGGGGCCGAGAATGATGTCCACCCCCGCAAACCGCGCGAACGGAAACACGCTCTCCTTGACCGAACTGTACTTCGGCCAGGCTTCGGTCGTCACCCCCTGATCGGCCAGCGAAACGCCTGCCATGATCTTGGCGGCGATCCGCGCCAGGGGAACGCCGGTGGCTTTCGACACGAACGGCGAGGTGCGGCTGGCGCGGGGGTTGACTTCGAGAATGTAGACCACCGACTTCCCGTCAACCTCTTTGACGGCGTACTGGATGTTCATCAGCCCGTTGACGCGCAGCGCCCCGGCCAGAGCATATGTCGCCTGCTTGATTTCGTCGATCGTGGCCTGGGGGAGCGAAAACGGCGGCAGCGCACAGGCCGAATCGCCCGAGTGCACCCCCGCCTCTTCCACGTGTTCCATGACGCCGCCGATGATCGTGCGGACGCCATCCGAAATGGCATCGACGTCGACTTCGGTCGCATCCTCCAGGAACTTGTCGAGCAGCACGGGGTGATCGGGGGAGGCCTCGACCGCCTTGGTCATATATTCGACCAGCGACGGTTCGTCGTAGCACAACTCCATGGCCCGTCCCCCGAGCACGTAACTGGGGCGGACGAGGATGGGATACCCGATCCGCTGCGCGACGAGCCGTGCGCCTTCGATATCGGTCGCGATCCCGTTGGGAGGCTGTCGGAGACCGAGGCGCTCGAGAATCTCCTGAAAGCGCTGCCGGTCTTCAGCCGCATCGATCATGTCGGGGCTGGTCCCGATAATCTTGACCCCCGCCGCCTCCAGCCCGCGCGCGAGGTTCAACGGAGTCTGCCCGCCGAACTGGACGATGACCCCGTCGGGGGAGAGCCGGTCGCAGATGTTGAGCACGTCCTCGGTCGTGAGCGGTTCGAAGAACAGAAGGTCCGACGTATCGTAGTCAGTCGAAACCGTCTCCGGGTTCGAGTTGACCATGATGCTCTCGATCCCCAGCTCGCGGAGCGCGAACGAGGCCTGGCAGCAGCAGTAGTCGAACTCGATTCCCTGTCCGATCCGGTTCGGTCCACCCCCGAGAATCATGATCCGCTTCTTGCCGGGTTTGCGCGGTGGCGTTTCGTCTTCGCTCTCGTACGTCGAATAATAGTACGGCGTATACGCTTCGAACTCGGCGGCACACGTGTCGACCTGCTTGAACGTCGCCTCGATGCCCCGCGCTTTGCGATGACGGCGGACTTCCATTTCAGTGGCGTCCCACCACCACGCCAGTTGCCGGTCCGAGTAGCCCGACTGCTTGGCTTTGCGGAGCAGATTGTCGTCCACCGCTTCCAGCCTCTCAATGCTGCGAATCTCACCTTCCATCTGCACGAGTTCTTCGATGTGCTGCAGGAACCAGGGGTCGATATTCGTCAGTTCGTGGACATGCGCCACGCTCATGCCGGCCTTGAAGGCATAGCGCACAAAAAAGGCACGCTCGGCATTGGGTGTGGCGAGCTTATTCTCAATTTCGTTGACTGACGGCTGTTTGTCGGTCCCCCACAGGTCCTTTCTGCCACCTCCCAGGCCGAAATGCCCGATCTCGAGGCCGCGAATCGCCTTCTGGAACGATTCCTTGAATGTCCGTCCGATCGCCATCGTTTCGCCGACCGACTTCATCTGCACGGTCAGCACCGGATCGGCTTCGGGAAATTTTTCGAACGTCCAGCGCGGGAACTTCGTCACCACGTAATCGATCGTCGGTTCGAAACAGGCCAGCGTTTCGCGGGTGATGTCGTTGGGGATCTCGTCGAGCCGATAGCCCACCGCCAGCTTGGCGGCGATTTTGGCGATCGGGAATCCGGTCGCCTTCGATGCCAGCGCGCTGGAACGGCTGACGCGCGGGTTCATCTCGATGATCACCATGCGGCCGGTGCTGGGGTTGATGGCGAACTGCACATTCGACCCGCCGGTCTCGACGCCGATCTCGCGCATGATGGCGATCGTGGCGTCGCGCATCCGCTGATATTCCTTGTCGGTCAGCGTCTGCGCCGGTGCCACCGTGATCGAATCGCCGGTGTGCACCCCCATTGGATCGAAATTCTCGATGGAACAGACGATAACGACGTTGTCGGCAACGTCGCGCATGACTTCCATCTCGAATTCCTTCCAGCCAATCACCGATTCCTCGAGCAGCACCTCGCCGACGGGAGACATGGCGATGCCGCGCGCCACCTTCGACTCGAATTCGTCGCGGTTATAGGCAATGCCACCACCCGAACCGCCGAGGGTGTAGCTGGGCCTGATAATAATCGGCAGTCCAATGTCGCGGAGCGCCGCACGGGCTTCGTCGAGATTGTGGACGGTGAAGCTGCGCGGCACGTCGAGGCCGATTTTCACCATCGCCTGCTTGAACGACTCGCGCCCTTCCGCCTTGGCGATGACGTGTTCTTTGGCGCCGATCAATTCGCAATTGAGCTGCTTGAGAATCCCGCGGCGGGCCAGGTCCATCGCCACGTTGAGCCCCGTCTGCCCCCCCAGCGTCGGCAGCAGCGCATCGGGACGCTCTTTTTCAATGATCTTCTGGACGTATTCCCAGGTGATCGGTTCGATGTACGTGCGATCGGCCGTCTCGGGATCGGTCATGATGGTGGCTGGATTCGAATTGACCAGCACCACCTGGTAGCCCTCTTCCCGCAGCGCCTTGCAGGCCTGGGTCCCGGAATAATCAAATTCGCACGCCTGCCCGATCACAATCGGGCCGGAGCCGATAATCAGAATCTTTTTGATGTCGGTTCGACGAGGCACAGGAAATTCATCAGTCAGGGGACGTCGGTCAGGCTCAGCCTGACAAACTCCATATGTCCAGAGGCCAGGCTCCGCCTGACACATTTCCCCCGCCGAACGGGTCAGACCGGCGCGCAGACCGGTCGCAGGTAGGGCCGTAACAAGGTTTGGCAGGCTTGGAACCTGCGCGTGGAATCAGAACGGCAACCGGCGACGACAGGTCTCACCGCGCGGGGTCTGGAATTCGGCGGGAAACTGACCTAGGTTAACAATCCGTCCACAGCGAGAAAAGTCTGCGGGGCACGAAAATCGGGTGAGCCTCGATCCGCCGCTCTATTTGGTGCTCAAAACATCGGCCTCAGACGAGGATCTCTTCGATCACTTTCCCATGGACGTCGGTCAGCCGATGGTAGCGACCCTGGAATTTGTACGTCAGCTTCGTATGGTCAATTCCCAGGCAGCGCAGCAGCGTGGCGTGCAAATCGTGGACGTGCACCGGATTTTCTGCAATGTTGTATGAAAAATCGTCGGTCGCGCCGTAACTGGTCCCGGGCTTGATGCCACCGCCGGCCAGCCACATCGAAAAGCAGCGCGGGTGGTGATCGCGGCCGTAGTCGTCTGCAGTCAATTTGCCCTGGCAATAGACGGTCCGTCCGAATTCGCCCCCCCACACTACGAGGGTGTCTTCGAGCAGACCGCGCTGTGCCAGATCGGCGATCAGCGCCGCCGAAGGCTGGTCCGTATCGCGGCACTGCCCGGCGATCTGTTTCGGCAGGTTCGTGTGCTGATCCCAGCCGCGGTGGAACAGTTGCACGAATCGCACGCCGCGCTCCACGAGCCGGCGGGCCAGCAGACAATTGGCGGCGAACGTTCCCGGTTTCTTCGATTCGGGCCCATACATGTCGAAGATGTGCTCGGGCTCCTGGGCCACGTCGATCAGTTCGGGAACAGCCGTCTGCATCCGGTAAGCCAGTTCGTACTGGGCAATGCGAGTTGAGATCTCGGGATCGCCCGCTTCCTCGAGTTTGAACCGGTTGAGTTCCCCCAGGTCGTCGAGAAATCGCCGCCGCGCCGACTGATCGAGGCCATCGGGATTCGACAGATACAACACCGGATCGCCGACTGAACGAAACTTGACCCCCTGAAATTTCGAAGGCAGAAATCCACTCCCCCACAGCCGATCGTAGAGCGGTTGATCGTTCGGGTTCCCACTCCCCTGAGAAATCATCACAACAAACGCGGGAAGGTCGCGGTTTTCACTTCCCAAACCGTACGCCAGCCACGAACCGATGCTGGGACGCCCGGCCAGTTGTGCCCCCGTCTGCAAAAACGTCACAGCCGGGTCGTGGTTGATCGCTTCGGTATGCAGCGATTTGATGAAACACAAATGGTCGGCGACTTTGGCCGTATGCGGCAGCAATTCGCTGAGCCAGGCCCCGCTCCGGCCATGCTGCGCGAATTTGTACTTTGACGGCGCCACCGGAAAACTGGACTGGGTCGAAGTCATCCCGGTCAGGCGCTGACCGCGCCGGATCGAATCGGGGAGTTCGACTCCTCGCAAATCGGCCAGGCCCGGCTTGGGATCGAACAAGTCGATCTGCGACGGCGCCCCCGATTGAAAGAGGTAGATGACCCGCTTCGCCCGGGCCGGAAGTGTCGGCAAGCCGGCAAGCGCGCCGGTCGCTGTCTCGGGTCCGAGGACAGATCGGGATGCAGGAGGTTCGTCACCGAATAATTTGGGATCCAGCAGCGAGGCCAGCGCAACTGATCCCAAGCCGAGACCGGCCCGGCCGAAAAATAATCGGCGGGAAAGAAGCTGCTGGATTTCAAATGAAGTTTGCATATTTGAGTGAGACCCCCGAACTTTCGCAGGCAACGCCAGGTGAATTAACGCCCTTCTTCCGTGAGCAGACGGTCCAGTCGGGTCGCTAAATCCAGTGGAAGATTCGCCAACATTCCGCGACCGATCAATTCGACGCCGATCATGTCCCGCAAATGGAGCCGGTCCTGGTCCCGGTCAGCCATGAGTTTCATGCGCACCAGTCCCGATAGAGTCACAACCGGCTCCCCGGTCGCTAGCCGCTCGATCTCGTCGATTCTTGGGGACGGCAAGGGGTATTCTGACCGAACCTTCTCATCGGCCCAGATCAGGTGAACGGCTTGTCGAGGGTTTGGATTATCCCGTTCGAGCAGCATGCCGACCGATAAGACTTCGAAATATTCCATCCCGACGGACAATGCGGCCTTTCGAACGATCGACAAGTCGTCTCGGCGAACCAGAATGTCAACATCCTTTGTGCTCCGCACTGCGGCAGGGTCTTTTGTCGCGACCCACAGCGCGACAGCCTGGCCACCGACTAGAGCAAACGGAACATGCACACTTTCGAGGGCACCGCGAATGCGCTCGAAACGACGAGTCACTTCGTCAATTGCCATGACGTGCTTCTCCCAAAAGCTGACAGCGGTCGTCGCGGGCTCGTTCATTCCTTGGTAATCGCTTCATCGAGGTTGAGAATCAGCGCGGCAACTGTTGTGTATGCCGCAAGATCGACGACATCGACGCCGGCCGGCCGCGCCAGTTCGCCGATGTTCGTCAGCTTGTCCGCGGCGTCCAGCGTCTTGGCAAAGCGGATCCGATGCGCGGTCCAGCCGGTCACCAGAATGTCGAGTTCCCGCGGCTTTGGCTTGCGGGACGTCACCAGTCGAAACGCCAGTGCAATTCGATCGGCAGGACTCGGCCCTGCGGTTGCCATCACGCGCTGTGCCAAGCCCCGTGCCGCCTCGACGAACGTCACGTCGTTCATCAGAGTCAGGGCCTGCAAAGGGGTATTCGTGCGGGTCTCGCGGACGACACACGTTTCGCGGCCGGCGGCGTCAAACGTCGCCATCACGGGAGGAGCAACGGTCCGCTTGAAAAAGGTGTACAGGCTGCGGCGATACAAACTCTCGCCGCTATCCTGAACATAATCCGTGTCCGCCAGTTCCTTCCACAGTCCTGCTGGTTGATACGGTTTGACCGACGGACCGCCCAGTCGCTCTTGGAGGAGTCCCGCGGAAAACAACGCCTGGTCGCGAACCATTTCGGCCGACAAACGGACACGCGGTCCTCGGCCCAGCAAGCGATTTTCGGGGTCGCGCTGCATCACAGCAGCCGTTGCCCGCGATGCCTGTCGATACGTCGCCGAGGTGACGATCAGTCGCAGCAGAGCTTTGACGTCCCATGCGCCTAAATTCGGAGCCTGGTTTCCGGAATCCGCTTTCAGTGCATCGCTGGGGCTCATGAATCTTACTGCCAGCCAATCGAGCAATTCGAGATGACTGGGCCATTCTCCCTGGGCGCCAAAGTCGTCAATGGTTTTGACGAGGCCTGTACCGAACAACATCTGCCAGAGCCGATTGACGGCGACGCGGGCTGTCAGTGGATTCGACCGGTCCACCAGCCAGCGAGCCAGGCCGAGGCGATTGTTCGCGGCGTCGGCTGACAACTTCGGGAGACAGCCGGGCAATCCGGCTGTCACACGGTCTCCGGGCTTATCGTAGTCACCGCGGATCAACACATGCGTCGCTCGCGCGACGGGCATTTCCTCCATGACCATCGTCGTGGGCAGGCTCTCGATGAACCGGCTGCGCTCGCGGCGGAGATCTTCCAGACGTGCTCTCGCTTCTCGCATCGGCATGGGAGCCGACCGTTCGAGGAACGCCGCCTGAAGCTTCACCTTCTGAAAGGGGCTGCGCCGATCGGCTGGAATCAACCGCAAACTGCCGATTTCCTCTGGTGTGGCGAGTATCTGCACCTCGGCTTCAGACAAGACGTCGCCGAAGATCCGTACGTCGTCGATCAACCCGTGAAATCGTCCGTCGGGACCGTTTCCGCCACCAATGCGCAGCGGCTCTTTCGTCTCGAACGTCTGGTTGAGCAGATCCAGAACGACCTTGAGCGTCTGGAGCTTGCCATCCAGATAGAGTTGGACGCCCGATGCCAGGCGCGAGCCGTCGTAGGTGACGACGACATGCTGCCAGGCACCCGGTGCAAGACGCGTCTCGGTTTCCACCCGCAATGCATCGTCGAGCCAGCGTTTGACCAGGTTCAGCTGCAATCGGCCGTCGGCAAGGACGACGTAATAGCCATCTCCGTGTTCTGCGTCGGTCATCCGCGAGAGAACCGTACCTCCCCGTTCTCCTTCCGGGAGCACCCAGGCGGCCAGCGAGAATTTGTCGTAAAAGCCAAACTTGCCCACGTCGCCGCCATTCACGAACCGGGAGCCATCGAATCGCGCAGCCGAGCCGATTTTTCCAGGCTTGTATTCGGATTCACCAGAAGCAGGAGATTCCGCAGGCTGCCCACTGGTCGCCTCGCGCGGCGATTCGTCGAGGGAAAAATACGCCCGTTGCGAGCGGCTGATGGTCCAGCCGGTCCAGTCCTGCGGGTCGAGTTTGGACTCCCAATCGGCTTGACCTGCAGCCAATTCAGGAAGCAGCCTGGTGTAAGCGGCCTCGGCGTCAGTCAGGTGTCGATCGACGACTGCCAGATGTCGTTGCTGTTCGACAGTCGGCGCCTTGATCATCGGGGGCGAATTGCCGTACTTGACCGCCCGCCCGAATTCGGGAACGTTATTGAAGTAGGCAAAGAGCTGGTAGAACTCCCGCTGCGAGAAGGGATCGAACTTGTGATCGTGGCAGCGGCAGCAGCCGACCGTCAACCCCTGCCAGACTGTAAACGTCGTTTCAACTCGATCGACGACGTACTCGACCGCATACTCCTCGGGAATAATTCCCCCTTCGGCATTTCCCCGGTGGTTTCGGTTGAAGCCGCTGGCAATTCGCTGGTCGAGAGTTGCGCTCGCCAGCATATCGCCTGCAACCTGCTCGATGGTGAACTGGTTGAATGGCATGTTGCGGTTGTACGCATCGATCACCCAGTCGCGCCACCGCCACATAAACCGTTCGCCGTCACTCTGATACCCGTTGGTGTCGGCGTACCGGGCGCCGTCCAGCCACCGCACCGCCATGCGTTCACCAAAACGCGACGAGGCCAGCAGCCGATCGACCACCACCTCGTAGGCGTCGGGAGAATTGTCAGAGAAGAACGCATCGACCTCGTCCGGCGTGGGAGGCAATCCGGTCAGGTCGAGCGAAACGCGGCGGATGAGAGTGGCTTTGTCGGCTGCGATTGATGGTGAGAGCCCTTCCCGTTCGAGCCGTGCCAGAACGAATGCGTCGACCGGATTTCGAACCCACTCTCGTGCCGCGACCGCCGGAGGAGCTACGGCGACCGGAGCCAGTAACGACCAGTGCTGCTGCCACTTCGCTCCCTGCTCGATCCAGCGGCGAACGAGGTCAATCTGCCGCGGCGACAAGTGCTTTCCGGTCTTCGCCGGAGGCATGCGTTCATCTTCCTGGTCCGAAATCAGTCGCTGGTACAGTTCGCTGTGGGCCAGGTCACCCGCGACGATTGCGCGCCTCCCGCCAAGATCGGCCCGGGCGCCGGCTTCCAGGTCGAGCCGCAAGTCGGCCTTGCGCTGTGCCGGATCGGGGCCGTGGCATTGATAGCAGTTGTCCGAGAGGATCGGTCGAATGTCGCGGTTGAATTCGACTGCCACTCGGGTTGCCGGCGACTCACGATCAGCCGCTGGAAGCGCGCCGATCCCGGACCAGGCACTGGTGCCGATCAACAGGATTCCGGCCTGAAACCAGGCTCTCAGCATGCCCTCATCTCCCGAGTTTGAGAAGCAATTCATCGTCAATTGTAGCCGCGCGACACACCCTGAGATACTCCACGGCCGGAACTGCCCTTGGTCGATTTTCGGCCGCCAACTAGAATTCCACCGCGGTTTGTGATTTTCCCATTTCCCGGCTCTGCCCCTGGAATCGCGCTGTGCGCGTCGCGTACCTCGACTGTTCGACCGGCATCAGCGGCGACATGACCGTCGCCGCGCTGATTGACGCCGGCATCGATGCCGGCGCGATCCGCACGGCGGTCGACTCGCTCGGCCTGCCGGGCGTCAAGATGACAACGCACCAGGTGATGCGGTGCGCCTTCCGGGCTCTCCACTTGAAGATCGAGCACCCTGAACAGCATGCCCACCGGCATCTGTCTGACATTGTCAAAATCATCGGCGCAGCCAAGGGTTTAACAGAGCGGCAGAAAGACTCGGCCCGACGCATTTTCGCAGCGATCGCAGCGGCCGAAGCGAAGGTCCACGGGACCACCGTCGAAAAGATCCATTTTCATGAAGTCGGCGCGATCGATTCGATCGTCGACATCGTCGCTGCCGCGGTCGGATTCGATCTGCTCGGCGTCGACGAAGTGCTCGCCAGCCGCGTGCCGACCGGCCGCGGACAGGTGCGCATCGCGCACGGCGTCTGCCAGGTGCCGACGCCAGGGACGGCCGAATTGCTCGTTGGCGTTCCACTGGTTGACGTCCCACTTGATGCCGAACTGACAACACCGACCGGAGCGGCGATTCTCAAGACGTTCGTCAAGCGCTTCGGCCCGCTTCCTGAGATGACGATCGAGCGGGTCGGGTACGGCGCCGGGACGAAGGAATTTCCCGACCGCGCGAACATCCTGCGGTTGATCGTGGGGACGACCCCGGCAACCGCCGATTCAGACCAGGTGTTCGTCCTCGAAACAAACCTCGACGATGTCTCGGGAGAAGTCATCGGTTTTACGAAGCAGAAATTGCTGGTCGCCGGTGCACTCGATGTCTTTTCGACCAGCATCCAGATGAAGAAGGATCGGCCGGGCACGCTCCTTTCGGTCCTGTGCCGGCCGGCCGACCGCGAGCGGATCGAGGCGATTCTGTTCAGTGAAACGGCGACATTCGGACTTCGTCGCCACCTCGTCGACCGCAGCAAGCGGCAACGGCAGTCGTGCACCGTCGAAACCCCCTGGGGCCAGGTTGAAGGCAAATTGGGAGGCATCGGCGCGAGCCTGGTCTTCACTCCCGAGTTCGATTCCTGCTCGAAGCTGGCGGCTCAATATGCCGTGCCGCTACGCGATGTTTATCGCGCAGCCGAGATGGCGTTCGAGCAAAATCGGGAATCGCTCGCTGCCAAGCTCAACGCCCCGGCACAGCCGTCCGCCGGAACCGAAGACCCGGCGCACGACCACACGCACGATCATTCACATGACCACAATCATGACCACAGTCACGACCATGATCATGGCGGACACGATCATCACCATTAACAGGGCCTGGATTTTTCATGTTTCCGTTTGAATTCAGCACCAACCAGACGGTAATCGCGCTCGGCTTATCGGTTGTCGCCTTCGTGTTCATCATGCGACGGACCGTGTTGCGAACTCGTGACACCGGCCGCCGTAAGCCGTTTTCTCGAGACCCCGACGACTTGGAACCGGTTGACGCCGGGGCGACGATTGTCGCTGAAAAGCTCGAAGTCCGGCTGTTTGATTTTGCCCGCGAGATCGAAGGGCGGATGCAGACGAAAATCGCCGTGTTAGACCGGCTGATCGTCGATGCCGATCGCGAAATCATCAGGCTGGAGAACGTGCTGTCCGAATCGCGGCGCGTCGGAATGGGTTCATCGCGCGGGCCCGATGCCGTCATTCCAGTGGCAGACGAGCGGAGTGCGGCGTAAATGGCCTAAGAGCCGGCGATCAGTTCGGCAATCGGGTCGGCGTCCGCCAGTGCAATTTCCGCCCCCTGCGGCAGTGCCAGGCGCGTCGACAGGTCGACCCCCATGGAATGCAGGATCGTCGCCGCGAGTTCAGCCGGCGCAACCGGGCGATCAGCCGGAAACGTGCCGCGAGCGTCACTGGCCCCCAGGACCCGGCCACCTGCGATACCTCCACCCGCCAGCAGGGCCGACCAGACACAAGGCCAATGATCGCGCCCTCCCTGACTGTTGATGCGCGGGGTTCGTCCAAACTCGCCCGCCGCCACGATCAGGGTTTCCTGCAACAGGCCGCTCTGCTCGAGATCGTCCAGTAGTATGCTCAGCACCCGGTCGAAGTCAGGACAGAGCGAATTCCGGTAATCGGCCAGTACGGCCGGCGCCCAACTGCTGCTCGCGTGGCAATCCCAGGTAACACGCCCCACCAGGCTGTCGAACATGTTGACGGTGACAAACCTGACCCCATGCTCAACCAATCGCCGCGCTGACAAACAGGCCCGGCCGAATTCGCTGTCGCCGTAACTGCGTCGGATCGGATCGGGCTCGGCCATCCAATTGGCTGCCGCCGCCATACGCAGCGGATCCCCGACCGGCAGTCGCAAGCCGGAATCAGAAACGACCTCGCCATCTGCTGCGAACTCTGAATGGCGAAATCCCGTTTCGTCGGTGACTTCCCAGGGATCGAATTCGGTTCCCAGGCTCCCCGCGCGCTGGCCCTGCCAGATCGGCGTCCCTGTGTCACCCAAGAGGTGGGGCACGACGGCATACGCCGGCAAGTCGTTCCGCGATCCCAATAATCGCGAGACAACCGATCCCAGGCTCGGAGGCAACAGATTGGCCCCTGCCAGGCGCCCGGTCTGAATCAGTTGCTGGCCCGTTTCGTGGATGGGGGCGGCGTCTTGCGTCAGCGAACGGACAATCGCCAGCCGATCGGCACGCTGGGCCAGGAGCGGCAGCGTTTCGCAGAACTGCACGCTCGGAATTGCCGTGGCAATCGGCTTGAAGGGGCCGCGGATCTCCCCAGGCGCACCGGGCTTGGGATCAAACGTTTCGAAGTGGCTCGGTCCCCCGGTCATCAGGATGAAAATGCAGCGCCGCAGCCCTTTGCCGCTGGCTTCCGCCCGCGCCCGCTGCTCGGCCGCCGACAACCCCAGAACGCTCAAGCCCCCCAGGCGCAGAAAGTCCCGTCGGGAGACATTTCCCACTCCTTCGGTCTGTTCTGAACTGATCGCCAGCATGGCAAGTCCCCCCGCTTGGAACTCAGGTCAGGTAAGCCCTGCGACCTGTTCGCGTAAGTCTAGCAGCTTGCAACTGCAGTGAGAAGATTCCCGATCAATCGCCAGAAAAACGCCCAATCTGGTCACTCTGCCGGAATACTACCGCTCGGCAACTCCTCCAGCTATTGTAACCGGAGGAAGTTCAAGTTCGATTCGTTCGTGAGAGGTCGAAGGACACATGAAAGTTCTGGTGGTCGGACAGGGAGGGCGGGAGCATGCACTGGTCTGGAAACTGGCGCAATCCCCCATCGTTTCGAAGGTTTTCTGCGCACCTGGAAACGCGGGGACGGCGATGGACGGCGTCAACGTTGACATCGGTGCCACAAATATCGACGGACTGTTGAAATTCGCCAGGGCCGAAAACATCGGCCTGACCGTCATCGGCCCAGAAGCGCCTCTTGTGGCCGGCATCGTCGATTCATTCGAAGCGGCCGGTCTCCGCGTCTTCGGACCGTCGCAGCTCGGCGCCGAACTGGAGGGGAGCAAGGTCTTTGCCAAGGAAGTGCTCCGCCAGTCGACGATCCCGACGGCCGAAGCACAGATCTTCTCGGATGCCGAATCGGCCGAAGCCTACATCGCCGACCGCGAAGAAACTCCACTCGTCGTCAAGGCCGACGGATTGGCCGCCGGCAAAGGGGTCACGGTCTGCGCCAACAAAGCCATCGCACTCGACGCGATCCGCCGGATCATGCGGCAAAAGGAATTCGGCGAGGCGGGAGCGCGGGTCATCATCGAGGAACGGCTCGATGGCGAAGAGGCCAGCATCCTGGCCCTCACCGACGGCAGCACGATCGTTCCGCTCGAAACATCGCAGGACCACAAGGCCGCTTTCGATGAAGATCGTGGCCCGAACACGGGCGGCATGGGAGCCTACAGTCCGGCTCCGCTCATCACCCCCGCCCTCATGGATCAGATCATCGGCCAGATCCTGGTCCCCACGGTGCACGCCATGAAGAAGCGCGGCCGCCCCTTCAAAGGGGTGCTCTACGCCGGCATCATGATCACCCACCAGGGGCCGAAAGTCCTCGAATTCAACACGCGCTTCGGGGATCCTGAAGCCCAGCCGCTGCTGATGCGACTCAAGACCGACCTGGCTCAGGTTCTGCTGGCGGTTGCAGAAGGAAAACTGCACGAACTTCCCCCGCTCGAATGGGATCCGCGACCGGCCGTTTGCGTGGTCATGGCCGCGGCCGGTTATCCCGGGGAGTACGAAAAGGGGGCCGCGATCCGAGGACTCGACGAGGCCGCCCGGCTTTCAAACGTCAAGGTGTTTCACGCCGGGACCGAACTCCGCGGCGGGCAGCCGGTCACCAGCGGTGGACGAGTCCTCGGAGTCACGGCCCTGGGAGAGCATATCGGCGACGCCAAGCTCCGCGCCTACCAGGCGGTCAAGTGCATCCGCTGGGACGGCGCCTGGTGCCGCCACGATATTTCCGACAAGGCGCGAAAGTATACGTCGGCCGCGGGCGACTGAAGTCCTTGAACCGCCGGGCGGCAGTGGGCCATTTTGCGTGCGGCTCGC
>Ga0137463_1000337_pt1 | contig 16866 bp, 17 predicted proteins | sample EasRivERMGT800_2_FD_102333 | JGI IMG/M metagenome (GOLD analysis project Ga0137463, IMG submission 102333) | Soil microbial communities from meander-bound floodplain in the East River, Colorado, USA - East River MetaG ERMGT800_2 | ecosystem: Environmental > Terrestrial > Soil > Floodplain ...
GATGTACACCGCGCACAGCAACAAGATCAAGGCGGGCGTCGCCTGGTACGGCAGCCTGAATCCGGCCCCGCCGACGATGCCGCTCACGCCGATCGACGTCGCCGACAAGCTCAACGCGCCGGTACTGGGCCTGTACGGCGGCGCCGACCAAGGCATCCCGCCCGATGCGGTCGAGCGCATGCGCGCCTCGCTGGTCGCGTTCGGCAAGGACAAGCAGTCGATGATCCACGTCTACGACGGAATGCCGCACGGGTTCCACGCCGACTACCGTCCGAGCTACCGCAAGGAAGCAGCCGATGATGGCTGGAAGCGCATGCTGGCCTGGTTCAAGAAAAATGGTGTTGCATGACCGCGTAAGCGGAAAAAGAAAAGGCCCGCTCACGCGGGCCTTTTTGCTTGCGGGCGTCCCGGTCAGTCGGCGTATACGCCGGCTTTCTTGATCAGCGGTCCCCAGCGATCGATTTCGGCCTTGAGGTGCGCCTGCAATGCCGCGGGCGTGGCCTTCTCGGGCGGCATGGTGGTGGCGCCGAGGTCGGCGAAGCGCTTTTTCACTTCCGCGTCCTTCACCGCGTCCTGCAGCGCCGCGACCAACTTGTCCGTGACCGGCTTCGGCATCCCCTTCGGTCCGTACAGGCCGTGCCATATGCCGACCTCGAATCCCTTCAGGCCCTGCTCATCGAGCGTGGGGATGTCCGGCAGCGACGCCACGCGGGTCTTCGAGGTCACGCCGTAGACCTTGACCTTGCCGCCCTTGATCTGCGCGGTGGTGTTGGTCGTCTGGTCGCACATGAAGTCGACCTGGCCGCCGAGGAGGTCGTTCATCGCCGGCGCCGTGCCCTTGTACGGCACGGTGAGGAAATCGGTCTGGATCGCGCTCATGAAGAGCATGCCGCAAAGATGCGACGCGGCGCCGATGCCGGCGTTCGCGTAGGTCACCTTGTCCTTGTTCGTCTTGATGTAGGCGAGGAACTCCTTGAAGTCCTTCGCCGGCAGGCCGGGTTTGGCGATGATCGTCATCGGCACGTCGTTGATGAGCCCGATGTAATCGAAGTCGGTGAGCGGGTTGAAGCGCAGTTCGCGGTAGAGCGCGGGCGTGGTCGCCATGCCGATGTGGTGGATCAGGATGGTGTAGCCGTCGGGTTTCGCGTTCTTAACCTGCTCGGGCGCGATGATGCCGCCCGCGCTCGGCTTGTTCTCGACCACGACCGTCTGGCCGAGCGGCTTGGACATCGACTGCGCCACGACTCGCGCGACGGTGTCGGTCGGCCCGCCCGCGGCGTAGGGCACGAGCATGGTGACGGTGCGGGTCGGGTATTGCTGCGCTTGCGCGCCCGTCGTCACGACGAGCGCGGCCAGAATCAACAGTTTCCTGAAGTGCATTTGATAGCTCCTCTGATTGGTAAGTCCCGTCTTAAGGGACCCTTGTCATACCCCCTCGGGTTCGGGCTGTTCTTGATCAATCTCAAACAACCTCTTATTCGATGACGCCCAGCCGTCCGTTGTGCGAGCCCATGTACCAGTAGCGGCCTTGAGCGTCAACGATCGCCTTGCGGATGCCGACGTTCCGCGAAGGCAGCCGGAAGACCTGGAACTGTTCCGTTTTCGGGTCGAGCAGCGCCACAGTATCGGTGTGGATCTCGTTGGCGAACACGCGCCCCGCGCCGTCCACCGTCACCGCGTATGGACCGCCGCGCTCGCCCGCGGGCATCTCGTATTCCTTGATCACCTTCGCCGCGACCGGATCGATGTGCGCGAGCTTGCCGTTGCCGTACAACGTTACCCACAGCGTCCCGTCGGGCGCAACGGCGACGCGGCGCGGCTGCGAGTTCGGACCCATGTAGAGTTCCGAGAGCTTTCCGGTCTTCGTATTCAGCACGCCCATCAGGTCCGCGCTCATGCGGCATACCCAGACGTTGCCCACCTTGTCCAGGGCAAGCCCGTACGGACCGCCCGACATGCGGTATTCCCTGATTTCACCGGTAGTGCGGTCGAGACGGCCCAAGAAACCGCGCTGATTCGTAAACCACACTATTCCCGCGTCATCGATCACCAGCGTATGCGGACTTCCGCCCGAGGGCGCCTTGTACTGCTTCACCGCGCCGGTCGCCGGGTCCAATTCGCCGATCGTGCCGTTGCCGTTGCCCGTGTACAAAATCTTGCCGCCCTTGTCGACGAGCAGCCCGTGCGGATTCGCGCCGGCAGGAAGATCCCATTCGTTGAATTTCTGCGTCTTGGTATCGAAGCGCGCGATGCGGTTGCCGTGCATCACCGTGATGTAGATGTTGCCATCGGGCCCCGGCGCCGGATCGCGCGCGAATTTCGGCGTCGGCACCGGCCATTCGGTGACCTTTCCCGCGATCGTCCGGGTCCCTGGGACGATGCCGTAGCTCGAGCCGCCGGCGAGCGCGCCGGCGCAGGGAACGAGGAGCGCAACCGCAATCACAGCCGAGTTTCGCATCGGAATCACCGCTGAAAGGCGAATCGCGGAAATCTGGCGCGCCCGGCGCGAATCGAACGCGCGACCTATGGCTTCGGAGGCCATCACTCTATCCCCTGAGCTACGGGCGCGGGGTGGGCGGATTATACAGCCGGTCGTCTAATCGACCTTTATCCCGAGTTCCCTGATGATCTTCGTCCAGTGCGCGACGTCGTCACGGATGATTTTTCCGATCTGCTCGGGCGTACCCGTCTGCGGCTCGAAGCTTGCCGCGAGCATCCGCTCGCGAACCGTCGGGTCGGCGACGGCCGCGGCGAACTCGCGGTTGAGAAGGGCGGTCACGTCGGGCGGCGTCGCGGCCGGGGCGAGGATCGCGTACCACTGGTCGACGTCGATGCCGCGGTAGCCGGATTCGGCGACGCTCGGCACGTCCGGCGCGAGCTGATAGCGCCGCGGGGACACCAGGGCGATCGCGCGCAGCTTGCCTGCCTTCACGTGCGGCATGGTGTTGGCCACGGTGTTGATCGCCACCGGCACCTGGCCGCCGAGCGTGTCTGCAAGTGCCGGGCCGCAGCCCTTGTAAGGGACGTGCACGATGTCGATCTTTGCCGCGCGCTTTAGTAATTCGCCGCCCAGATGCTGCGGCGTGCCGTTGCCGCAGGAACCGTAAGCGAGCCTTCCGGGTCGCGCTCTTGCCAGTTCGATCAATTCCTGCAAATTCGCCGCCGGCACGGACGGATGCACCGCGATCATGCTCGGGACCGTTGCGAGCATCACTACCGGCGCGAAATCCCGGATCGGATCAAAAGGCAGTTTGCTGAACAGTCCGGCATTCATGGCGAAGCTGCTGTTGATGATCAAGAGCGTGTAGCCGTCGGCGGCGGATTTTGCGACGAACTCGGCCGCGATGTTGCCGCTCGCGCCGGGACGGTTCTCCACCACCACCGTCTGGCCGACGCGGTTGCCGAGTTCCTGGCCGAGCATGCGCGCCAGCGCGTCGGTGCCGCCGCCCGGCGGAAACGTCACGATCAGGTGGATAGGCCTCGCCGGGTAGGCGTGAGGCTGACTCTGCGTATGCGCCGGCAGCGGCACGCAAAGAACGAGCGCGATCGCGGCGCAGCGGACCGCGGCAAAGGCGCTCATCGCGGATCGGCAGCCGCAGTCTGCGGCAGGAAATGCGCGTCGATCAGGCGCATCGCCTCGCCGACCGAGGTGGCGATGCTGAGCGAGCGCTCGACGCTCGGTCGCAGCACGCCGTAGGCGCGGAAGCGCTCGATCATCGCGGTGAACGGCTGCCAGAAACCGTCGCTCGCGCACAGGATCACCGGCTTCGCCTGCAGGCCGAGATCGTTCATGGTGAGCATCTCCAGCACCTCATCGAGCGTGCCGATGCCGCCCGGCAGGGCGACGAACAGGTCCGCAGCGTCGGTCATCTCCTGTTTTCGCTCGGCGAGCGTTGCGACGATCTTCAACGTGCCCAGGTTCGCCGCGGCGTGCTCCGGCCGCACCAGATGGCGCGGCATGATGCCGAGCACTTCGCCGCCCGCTTCCGCCGCGGCGCGCGCGGCGATGCCCATCAGCCCGCGGCCGCTGCCGCCGTACACCAGGCGAAAGTCCCGAGCCGCGCAGGCGGCGCCGAACTCGGCGGCGAGCGCCCGCGCCGCGACCGGCAGGTTCTCCACCGAGGAGCAGAAGAGGCAAACGGATCTCTGCGTCATTTCATGCCCTGATCAGAGTGTCCAGGCCGATGTCCACCGCCGGGGCAGACTGCGTGATCCGCCCCACCGAGATGAAGTCCACGCCGGTCTCGGCGATGGCGCGGATGGTTTCCATGCGCACGCCGCCCGACGCCTCGAGCGGAACGCGGCCACCGGCGAGCGCCACGGCCCTGCGCAGGTCCGCGACGCTCATGTTGTCGAGCAGGATCATGTCGGCCCCGGCGGCGAGCGCCTCGCCCACCTGATCGAGCGTATCGCATTCGACTTCGATTTTCGTCAGCACCGGCACGCCGGCCCTCGCCCGCTGCACCGCTGCCAGGATCGACCCGCACACGCTGATGTGGTTGTCCTTGATGAGAACTCCGTCGTCCAGGCGCAGGCGATGGTTGCGCGCGCCGCCCATCTGCGCCGCGTGCTTCTCGAGCGCGCGCAGGCCCGGCGTGGTCTTGCGCGTGTCGAGCAGCACCGCGCGCGTGCCGGCGATGCGCGCGACGTACTGCGCGGTAAGCGTGGCGATCCCCGAGAGATGCTGCAGGAAATTCAGCGCCGTGCGCTCGACCGCGAGCAGTCCGCGCGCGTCGCCTTCGACCCTCCCCATGGCGCCACCTGCCTTGACGCGCTCACCGTCGGCGACGTTCAGCTCGATGCTGCAACCGGGCTCGCGGCGCCGGAACACGCGCGCCGCGACCTCGATCCCGGCGACGACGATATCCTCGCGCGCGTTCAACGCTAGCGTCGCCCGCGCGCCCGCGGGGATCACCAGTTCCGAGGTGAGGTCGCAGAAGCCGACATCCTCGGCGATGGCGCGCTCGATCAGGCTGTCGACGATGAGGGGATCGATCATGGTTCGCGCATCGCCACCGCGGCGCCGGTGCGCTTTTCTCCCGGAGACTTCACGGGGAATTATCGGTCTTAGCGAAACCCGCGGCAAGCTGCTGCTATAATGCGCGCGTTTTCCGGCCCGGAAAAGGCTCAAGGCATGAGCGCGAACGAAAACCAGGCTCACGAATCCTTCATCAAGAAGACTCCACGGCAGCTGGTCGTCGTGGTAGTGCTGTCGTTTGTCGTTCTCATCATCGTGGTGGTGCTGCTGTGGCAACTGGCATCCAGCGGCCGGATCTACGACCGCGACAGCCCGGCGATGTCGGCGGAGGCGATCGCGAAGCGCATCGGTCCCGTCGCCGACGTCGGCGTGGAGGTCGGGGGCGCGGGCGCGGCATCACCTGCAGCCGCTGCAGGTCCGGCCGCAAAGGCAGCCGCACTTTCCGTCGACGGCAAGAAAGTCTACGAGACCACCTGCGTCGCCTGCCATGCTGCAGGAGTCGCGAACGCGCCGAAGTTCGGCGACAAGGCGGCCTGGGCCATGCACCTGATGCACGGCGTCGAGCACCTGCACGAAAACGCGCTCAAGGGCATTCGCGCGATGCCGCCCAAGGGGGGCAACCTCACGCTGTCGGACGCCGAAGTCAGGGCCGCGGTCGACTACATGGTCGGCGCGGTGAAATAGCGCGGGCGCGCAACGGACCAGCCGCCCTTTTCCACCGCGGCGACATTCATGATCGATCACCTCGATCACCTGGTCCTCACCACGGCGCACACCGAGCGGTGCGTGGATTTCTACACCCGCGTGCTCGGAATGAAATTCGAGCGATTCGGCGCGGGACGCATGGCGCTTACCTTCGGCGGCCAGAAGATCAATCTCCACGAGAAGGGCAGGGAATTCGAACCCAAGGCCACGGTCGCGCTCCCCGGCACCCTCGATGTCTGCTTCATCGCCGCGGTGCCGCTCGATCAGGTGGTCACGCAGCTCGCCGCCTGCGCGGTGCCGATCATCGAGGGGCCGGTGATGAAGACCGGCGCCCGCGGGCCGATCCGCTCGGTCTACGTGCGCGACCCGGACGGTAATCTCGTCGAAATTTCGGAGCAGGCCGCCTCAGGCCTGCCAAACCCATAGGAGGAACCACCATGAAACTCTTGCAGCTTGCCGCCGCAGTCGTCGCCTTCGCGCTGATTCCAGGAGCGCAGGCGCAGCAACCCCTCGTAATCAAGTTCAGCCATGTCGTCACCGACGACACGCCCAAGGGCAAGGGCGCGATCCGCTTCAAGCAGCTCGCCGAGGCCAAGACCCAGGGCCGGGTGAAGGTGGAGATCTATCCCAACAGCCAGCTCTATAAAGACCGCGAGGAGCTCGAAGCGCTGCAGCTCGGCGCGGTGCAGATGCTCGCGCCCTCGGTGTCGAAGTTCGGGCCGCTGGGCGTGCGCAAGTTCGAAGTTTTCGATCTGCCCTACATGTTCGCCGACGACAAGTCCCTGGAGAGGGTCGTCGAGGGCCCGGTCGGCAAGGGGCTGTTCCAGCTGCTCGAGCCCAAGGGCATCGTCGGGCTCGCCTACTGGTTCAACGGCTTCAAGGAATTCACCGCCAACAAGCCGCTCCGGAAGCTCGATGACTTCAAGGGCATGAAAATCCGCATACAGTCCTCGAAGATACTCGAAGGCGAGATCAAGGCCTTTGGCGCGATCCCGCAGGTGATGGCGTTCTCCGAGGTCTACACGGCTCTGCAGCAGGGCGTGGTCGACGGCGAGGAGAACACGCCCTCGAACAAGTACACGCAGAAGATGCACGAGGTGCAGAAGCACATGACGCTGTCGGATCACGGCGTGGTCATGTACGCGGTCGTCGTCAACAAGAAATTCTGGGACGGCCTGCCGGCGGACATCCGCAAAGCCTTGAGCGAAGCGATGGCGGAATCGACCCAGTACGTGTGGGACATCGCCAAGAGGGAAAACGACGATGCGCTGGCGAAAATAAAGGCGGCGAAGACTACCGAAATCTACGCGCTTCCGCCCGCGGAGAAGGCCGTGTGGCGCAAGGCGATGCTGCCGCTCTATCAGGAGTACGAGGGAGTCGTCGGCAAGGACACGCTGCAGGCGATCGAAAAAACGGTCGCGCAATCGGCGGCGAAGAAGTAGCCCGTTTTCGCGTCGCCTGACGCGGGCAGCCGCCGCGCGGCGCTCCCATGCGCACTTTCAACCACGTCCTCGATCACATCGAGGAATGGCTGGTCGCAAGCTTCATGGCGCTTGCGACCGTCATCATCTTCATTTCGGTGCTGCATCGCTACACCGCCTCCATTCCCTGGGTCTGGCAATTCACCCAGCACCTGAGCCTTACCTGGGCGCAGGAGTTGTGCATCTACCTCTTCATCTGGATGGCGAAGTTCGGCGCGGCCTACGGGGTGCGCACCGGCATCCACGTCGGCGTTGACGTCCTGGTGCGGCTGCTCGCGCCGCCCAAGCGGCGCTTCTGGGTCACCTTCGACCTGCTCGCGGGCGCGTTTTTCACCGGGTTGATCGCCGTTCTCGGCGGAATGTTCGTGTGGCGCATGGTTGGCACCGGGCAGGTCTCGCCCGACCTCGAGCTGCCGATGTGGGTGGTGTATCTTGCGGTGCCGCTCGGCTCCTCGCTGATGTGCTATCGCTTCCTGCAGGTCGCATGGCGCTTCCGCCGCACCGGCGAGCTGCCAGCGCACAGTCACGCGCATGTCGAAGGACTGCAAGCGGAGGCGCGGACGTGAACGGCTGGATCATTTTCATCCTGCTGATCGTCCTCATGCTCACCGGCATGCCGATCTCGATCGCGCTCGGGCTCACCGTGCTCACGTTTCTGTTCCTGTTGACCGACCTGCCCGCTGAACTCGTGTCGCAGCGCCTCTTCACCGGCCTGGACCAGTTCGCGATCATGGCGATTCCCTTTTTCATTCTTGCCGGAACCTTCCTCACCCACGGCGGAGTGGCGCGGCGCATGATCCGTTTCGCCACTGCGCTGGTCGGCCACTTCCACGGCGGCCTCGCCATGGCGGGGGTGTTCGCCTGTGCCCTCTTCGCCGCGGTGTCGGGCTCCAGTCCGGCGACGGTGGTGGCGATCGGCACGATCCTGATCCCGGCGATGGAAAAACAGGGCTATCCGCGCAAGTTCGGCGTCGGCGCGATCGGCACCGCGGGCGCACTGGGAATCCTCATCCCGCCCTCCATCGTGATGGTGATCTATTCAGTGTCCACCAACACCAGTGTCGGCAAGCTGTTCATCGCCGGCATCGTTCCGGGCATCCTGCTCGCCGCGATCCTCATGGGGATCACCTGGGTCATTGCGCGGCGACGCGACTACCCGCGCATGCAGCGCGCCAGCCTCAAGGAAATCTGGGCGGCGTTCTGGGACGCGATCTGGGGCCTGTTGCTGATCGTGGTGGTGATCGGCGGCATCTACGGCGGGGTGTTCACCCCGACCGAGGCGGCGGCGGTTAGCGCGGTCTACGCCTTCGTCATCGCCGTATTCGTGTATCGCGACCTCAAGCTGTCCGACGTGCCGAAGGTGCTCCTCGCTTCGGCCAACATGAGCGCGATGCTGCTCTACATCATCACCAACGCGATCCTGTTTTCCTTCCTGCTCACCTCGGAAAACATCCCGCAGGCGATGGCGCAGTGGATCATCGATAAGCACCTCTCGGTCTGGATGTTCCTGCTCGGGGTCAATATCCTGCTCCTCATCGCCGGCAACTTCATGGAGCCCTCGTCGATCGTGCTGCTGCTCGCGCCGATCCTGTTTCCGGTGGCGATGAAGCTGGGCGTCGATCCGATCCACTTCGGCATCATCATGACCATCAACATGGAAGTCGGGCTGATCCACCCGCCGGTGGGCCTCAATCTCTATGTCGCAAGCGGCATCGCCAAGATGGGGCTGACCGAGACCACGGTGGCGTTCGCGCCCTGGATCGTGATCATGGTCCTGTACCTGCTGCTCGTCACCTACGTGCCCCAGATCGCGACCTGGCTGCCCAACCTGGTGTACGCGCGCCCGGGCTGACGCAGACGCCGGGCGCCGCTTTCGCTACAATTGACGCACCGCCTGGGGCGCTGCGAAACGCTCCGCCGACTCCGAGATTCCGATGAAAATCTGCTTCGTCGCCGACCCGCTGGCCTCGTTCAAGATCGCCAAGGACTCGACCTACGCGATGATGGTCGAGGCGGCGCGGCGCGGTCACGAGCTGTATTTCATGCTGCAGGAGGGGCTGATGTGGAAAGGCGGCCGCGTCGTCGGCGAGATATCCCGACTGACCCTGACTGGGGAGAAAGACTGGTACAGGACTGCACCGCCGAAAGAGACACCGCTCGCGGAGTTCGACGCAGTCCTGATGCGCAAGGATCCGCCCTTCGACGCCGAATACGTTGCCAGCACCTGGCTGCTCGAACTCGCGCAAAACGAAGGCGCCAAGGTGTTCAACGATCCGCGCGCGGTGCGCGATCATAACGAGAAGCTCGCCATCGCGAAGTACCCGCAGTTCGCGGCGCCGACCCTGGTGACTCGTCTCGCCGGGCAGCTCCAGGAATTCATCGACACTCACGGCGACGCGGTGCTCAAGCCGCTCGACGGCATGGGGGGAGAGTCGGTGTTTCGCGTCGCCGCGGGGGATCCCAACCGCAACGTGATCGTCGAGACGCTGGTTCGCGACGGCGCAAAATCGGTCATGGCGCAGCGCTACATCCCCGAGATCCGCGACGGCGACAAGCGCATCCTGCTGATCGCCGGGAAGCCCGTGCCGCACTGCCTCGCGCGCATTCCGAAAGCAGGCGAATCGCGCGGCAATCTCGCAGCGGGCGGGACCGGTGTTGCCAAACCTCTTTCCAAACGCGACCTCGAGATCGCCAACGCGCTCGCGCCGGAGCTCGCGCGAGCGGGCCTGCTGCTCGTCGGCCTGGACGTGATCGGCGACTGGCTCACCGAGATAAACGTCACCAGCCCGACCTGTTTCCGCGAGATCACCGCACAGACCGGCTTCGACGTTGCCGGGATGTTCATCGATGCGCTCGAGGGCGCCGTGAAATCCGCGGCGCGGTAGCGGTCATGATCGGCATCCTCGTCATCTCCCACGGCAACTTCGGAGAGGCGCTGATCCGCGGTGCCACGCACGTGATCGGCGCGCGCCCCTTGCGGGTGCTGCATCTGGAGGTCACCATCCAGGACGACCCGGCCGTGGTGCTGCCGCGGGCGCGCGAGCTGATTCGCCAGCTCGATGCCGGCGCGGGCGTGCTGCTCCTCACCGACATGCTCGGCGCCACGCCTTCGAACATCGCCACGCGGCTGCTCCAGCCCGGCAGGATCGAAGGCATCGCCGGGGCGAGCCTGCCGATGCTGATCCGCGCCATCACCTATCGCAACGAACCGCTCGCCGCCGTCCTCGAGAAGGCGCTGAGCGGCGGGCGCGAAGGCGTGGCGCGACTCCATGACGAGGTGCGCAATGCCGCAGGCTGAAGCCGAAATCGTCAACAAGCTCGGGCTGCACGCGCGGGCTTCGGCGAAGCTCACCCAGCTGGCGAGCCGTTTCGCATGCGAGATCTGGCTGTTGCGCAACGAAAGGCGCGTCAACGCCAAGAGCATCATGGGAGTGATGATGCTGGCGGCGGGCAAGGGCAGCCGCGTGAAGATAGAAACGCAAGGTGCAGACGCGGATGCGGCGCTGGCGGCGGTGCTGAAACTCATCGCCGAGCGTTTCGGGGAAGAAGAGTAAGAAAGCAGTGATGGCCCCGGACCCCCAAGCGACGGGCGCGAGCTTCACCCTGCAGGGCGCGGGGGTGTCTGGCGGCATCGCCATCGGCCACGCGCACCTGGTCTCCACCGCGCGGCTGGAGGTCGCGCACTACGAGATCGCGCCGCAGGAAGTCGACGCCGAGCTGCTGCGCTTCGACACGGCCGTCGCCAGAGTGCGCAACGAGTTCGCCGGATTGCAGGCTGGCGTTTTCGCCGGTGTCCCCGCGGAAATGAAAGCCATCCTCAACCTGCATGCGATGCTGCTCAGCGACGCCAACCTGTCGATGGTGCCGCGCGATCACATCCGCAACCGCCACTGCAACGCCGAGTGGGCGCTGGTGCTGCAGATGGATCACCTCGCCGCCCAGTTCGATGCGATCGAGGATTCCTACCTGCGCGAGCGCAAACAGGACATCGTGCAGGTGGTCGAACGCGTCCTCAAGGCGATGCTCGGCACCGGGAACGCGCCCGCCGGACCCTCGCACGAGGAAGACGTGATCGTGGTCGCGCACGATCTGTCTCCGGCGGACATGATCCTGTTCAAGCAGCACCAGTACGCGGGGTTCGTGACCGATCTGGGCGGGGTGACCTCGCACACCGCCATCGTGGCGCGCAGCCTCAACATCCCCGCGATCGTCGGCCTGCATCACGCGCGCAACATGATCCGCGAGGGAGAGCCGCTCATCGTCGACGGACGCGAAGGCGTCCTCATCGTCAACCCGGGCCCGCAGGTGCTGGAGGAATACCGGGAACGCGGCCGCGGGATAGAGGCCGAACAGCAGAAGCTGAAGCGCCTGCGCACCGCGCGCTCCTCGACCCTGGACGGAACGCTGATCGAGCTGCAGGCCAACATCGAGCTGCCGCAGGACGTCGAAAAGGTGAGAGAGGTGGGCGCGGCGGGCGTCGGCCTGTTCCGCAGCGAGTTCCTGTTCCTCAACCGCGACGACCTGCCCTCCGAGGACGAGCAGTTCGAGGCCTACCGCGAGGTCGCCGATGCGATGCACGGGCGGCCGGTGACCATACGCACGCTCGACCTGGGCGCGGACAAGAGCATCAACGGCGCCGGCCGCCAGGGTCCCAACCCGGCGCTGGGGCTGCGCGCGATACGCTTTTGCCTCGCCGAACCGCAGATGTTCCTCACGCAGCTGCGCGCCATCCTGCGCGCCTCGCGCCACGGCAAGGTGCGCCTGCTCATTCCGATGCTGGCCCACGCCCACGAGGTGGAACAGGCGCTCGCCGCCGTGCGCCAGGCAAGGGAGACCCTGGACGACCAGAAGATTCCGTACGACCGGCGCATCGAGATCGGCGGCATGATCGAGGTGCCGGCAGCCGCCTTGTCGCTCTCGTATTTCGTCAGCAAGCTCGACTTCCTTTCGATCGGCACCAACGACCTGATCCAGTACACGCTGGCGATCGATCGCACCGACGACGCGGTGGCGCATCTGTACGACCCGCTGCACCCGGCGGTGCTGCAGCTGGTCGCGCAGACCATCCGCGTTGCCAATCGCGCCAAGACGCCGGTGGCAGTGTGCGGCGAGATGGCCGGGGATCTGGCCATGACGCGCCTGTTGCTCGGATTCGGCCTGCGCCAGTTCTCGATGCATCCGGCGCAGCTGCTCGCGATCAAGCAACAGGTGCTGCGCACCCGTCTCGAAGACGTGCGGACGCTCGCCGCGCGCGTCGCGCGCGCCCACGATCCCGACAAAGCCCGCGCGCTGCTCGCCAAGCTCAACGCCTGATTGCAGGGACCGCGGGCGGCGCCAGACCGCGCGGCTGCAATTGACGCCCCCGCGCCGCTGCGGTAACGTCCCCCTTGCGCCGATTTGACGATCAGCTTGCAGGCGCCGCCAGGCTACCCGCCGGGCGAAAAATAAATATGGCTAAAGCGAGGGCGACCCGTTTAGCTCGCAGGCTGAACGGGTTTTTCATTTTATGACGCCAAGAGATCACGCAAAGCCGCGCTCGGTCGGCGCGGTCAAGCCGCAGACGCTGCATTTTTCCGAGCCGCTTCGTTTCAGGAGCGGCTCGGTGCTGGACTCCTACGACCTCGTTTACGAAACCTACGGCACGCTGAACGCCGAAAAATCGAACGCGGTGCTCGCCTGTCACGCTCTCAACGCGGCCCACCACGTCGCCGGCTATTACGCCGACGACGTGGAAAACGTCGGCTGGTGGGACAACATGATCGGTCCGGGCAAACCGGTCGATACCGAAAAATTCTTCGTCATCGGCGTCAACAACGTCGGAGGCTGCTTCGGCTCGACCGGCCCGGGCAGCGTTAACCCCAAGACCGGCAAGCCATACGGCTCGTCGTTTCCGGTGGTGACGGTCGAGGACTGGGTCGACGCCCAGGCACGGCTCGCCGACCGCCTCGGCATCGACTCCTTCGCCGCGGTGATGGGCGGAAGCCTCGGGGCGATGCAGGCCCTGCAATGGACGATCGGCTATCCCGGGCGCATCCGCAATTCGATCGTGGTCGCGGCTGCGCCGAGGCTCTCCGCGCAGAACATCGCGTTCAACGAAGTTGCGCGCCAGGCGATCACCACGGATCCGGATTTCCACGGCGGCGACTACTACGAGCACGGCGTCGTGCCGCGCCGGGGCCTGCGCCTCGCGCGCATGATCGGGCACATCACCTACCTGTCCGACGACGCGATGATGGAGAAATTCGGCCGCGCACTGCGCACCGGCACGATCGGGTTTCATTTCGACGTCGATTTCGAGATCGAATCCTACCTGCGCCACCAGGGCGACAAGTTCTCGGAGTACTTCGACGCGAACACGTACCTCCTGATCACGCGCGCTCTCGACTATTTCGATCCCGCCGCGGCGCACGGCGATGACCTCGCCAAAGCCTTCGCGGCGGCGCGGGCACGGTTCCTGGTCGCATCGTTCACCTCCGACTGGCGCTTCTCCCCGGTGCGCTCGCGCGAAATCGTCAAGGCGCTGCTCGACAATCGCCTTGACGTCAGCTACGCAGAGATCGATGCCCCCCACGGGCACGACGCGTTCCTGCTGGATGACCCGCGCTACCACGCGCTGGTGCGCGCCTATTTCGACAACATCTACGCAGCGCTATGACCGGACACGAGCAAGACGTTCTCTCCAGCCGCTCGGATTTCCAGGCGATCGCCGCCTGGGTGCGGCCGGATTCGACCGTGCTCGACCTGGGGTGCGGAGACGGGCTGCTGCTGCGCTTCCTGCAGCAGACCCGCAATGCGCGCGGCTACGGGATCGAGATCGCCGACGCCAATGTGCTCGCCTGCGTGAAGAACGGGGTCAACGTCATCCAGAGCGATCTCGAGCGGGGCCTCGCCGGGTTCGACGCCGGTTCGTTCGACTGCGTGATCCTGTCGCAGACGCTGCAGGCGGTGCTGCACACCGAGGAGATCATGCTCGAGATGCTGCGCGTCGGTCGCGAGGCCGTCGTGTCCTTCCCGAATTTCGGGCGCTGGGACCTGCGCCTGCAGATCGCGCTTGGCAGAATGCCGGTGTCGGCGGAGCTTCCCTACCAGTGGTACAACACGCCCAACGTGCACCTTTTCACCCTCTTGGATTTCGAGTCCTTCTGCGCGAGCCATGCCATCCGCGTTCTGGAACGGGTGGTGCTGCACCGCGGCCGGCCGGTCGCCACGTTCGCCAATTTCCTCGGCAGTCTCGCTGTCTACCGCGTCGAGAAGCGGCGTTAGTACGATGTCGTACGACGTCGTCATCATCGGCGGCGGTCACAACGGCCTCACCTGCGCCTGCTACCTCGCGGGCGCCGGCCTCAAGGTGCGCGTACTCGAGCGCCGCGCCATTGTCGGCGGCGCCGCCGTCACCGAGGAATTCGCGCCGGGTTTCCGCAATTCCTCCGCCGCATACACGGTCAGCCTGCTCAATCCGAAGATCATCCGCGAGCTGCGGCTGGCCGAACGCGGATTGCGCATCGTCGAGCGCCCCTTCGCCAATTTCCTGCCGCTGCCCGACGGGCGTTCCTTCAGTCTCGGCCCGACCCTCGCCGACACGCAGAGAGAGATCGCGCGTTTTTCCGCGCGCGACGCGCAGCGCCTGCCGGATTACTACCGCAGCATCGAGGCGGTCGCGCAGACACTGCGCGAACTGGTTCTGGAGACGCCGCCGAACCTGGGCGGCGGCTGGCGCGACTGGCTGCGTGGAATTCTGCTTGGTGGAAGACTCGCGCGCCTGCCGCGATCGACGCAACGCGATCTGTGGGAATTCGTGACCCGCAGCGCGGGCGAGTTGCTCGACTCCTGGTTCGAAAGCGACCCCCTCAAGGCAGCGTTCGGCTTCGACGCCCAGGTCGGGCATTTCGCCAGCCCCTACTCGCCCGGCTCGGCCTACGTCCTGCTGCACCACGCGTTCGGGGAGGTGAACGGCAAGCGCGGAACCTGGGGACACGCCCTGGGCGGCATGGGAGCGATCAGCGAAGCGATGGCGACGGAGGCGCGTGCCCGGGGAGTCGAAATCACCACCGAAGCCGAAGTCTCCGCAGTGCGGGTGAAGGCCGGGCGCGCCACCGGCGTGGCACTTGCCGATGGCAGCGAGATCGAAGCGCGCGCCGTCGCCGCCGGCGTCAACCCGAAGCTGCTCTACCTGCGCCTCATCGAGCCGCAGGCGCTCGATGCCGACTTCCGCGCGCGCATCGAGCGCTGGAGGTGCGCCTCGGGGTCATTCCGCATGAATGTGGCGCTCGCCGAGCTCCCGGATTTTACGTGTCTGCCGGGCAAGCAGGCTCGATCACACCACGGAGCGGGGATCGTCTTCGCGCCTTCGCTCGCTTACATGGAGCGCGCCTATTTCGATGCGCGAAGCAGCGGCTTGTCGCGTGAGCCCATCGTCGAGCTGCTGATCCCGAGCACGGTCGACACCACGCTCGCCCCGTCCGGGATGCATGTGGCGAGCCTCTTCTGCCAGCACTTCAATCCCAGGCTGCCCGACGGCCGCAGCTGGGACGAAGAGAAGGAAGAGGCGGCAGACCTCATCGTCGAGACGGTCAATCGCCACGCACCGAACTTCAGGAAGAGCATCGTCGCGCGAAGCATCCTTTCACCGCTCGACCTGGAACGCGACTTCGCTCTCCCCGGGGGTGACATCTTTCACGGAGCGCTCACCCTCGATCAGCTCTTCTCGGCGCGGCCGCTGCTGGGCTACGCCGACTACCGCTCGCCGGTGCGCGGACTCTATCTCTGCGGCGCCGGCGCGCATCCCGGCGGCGGCGTCACCGGCGCACCCGGTCACAACGCCGCGCGCGAAATCCTCAAGGACTTCCGCAAGCGATCGCGGCGCTGACGCAGGAACGATACAGGCGGCGCGTCCGCTAGGAAGGGCGCTCCGCGCGGAAGCTCCCCGCGGGCTTGCCCGCGGCGCGCATCGAGCCGACGATGCTGTTGCGCAGGACTCGCCCGGAAAATTCGCAAAGCACGCCGCGATCGTCGATGAAACTGAAATCGAAGCGATCGCCGCGCAGCCGCAGGTCGCGCAGACCCAGCCGCGCCGAGCCTTCGGTGATCCCGCCTTCGACCTTCTGGTAGGTCTGCCGCAGGTTGAGCGTGCGCACCACCTTCGCCTTGTCGCCCCCGTAGCTGAGCTTCCAGTCGCCCTCGACTTTCGCCGGCACGACCCAGAAATGGGCGGTGCGGCCATCGAAGCTCGAGACCTCGTCGGGCTGCCAGTCTCCCATGGTGAACTGGTGCGATACCAGGCGCGTGCCCGGCTTCATTTCCAGCAGCTTCGGACGCAGCCGCAGGTTGAGCTCGGGCAGGAGATACATGGTCACCACCGTGGCCTTGTGGAAATCGCTGACGAAGATGTCGCCCTCGATGAATTTGGCATCGGCGGTGACGCCGGCCTTCTCCGCGTTGCGCCTGGAGAGCGCCACCATGTCGGGGTTGTACTCGATGCCGACGCTGTTCGCGCGGAATTTCTTCGCGGCGGCGATCACGGTGCGGCCATCCCCGGAGCCCAGGTCCACCACCAGGTCGTTCGATCCGACCTGGGCCATGTGCAGCATGCGCTCGACCAGGAAATCCGGTGTCGGCACCCAGATGACGTCCTTGCCGGACTGGCCGACTTCGGGCCGGAATTCCTCGTTGTCCGCGGGAGCCTGGGCTATCGCAAGGACCGGC
>Ga0137463_1000338_pt1 | contig 16844 bp, 14 predicted proteins | sample EasRivERMGT800_2_FD_102333 | JGI IMG/M metagenome (GOLD analysis project Ga0137463, IMG submission 102333) | Soil microbial communities from meander-bound floodplain in the East River, Colorado, USA - East River MetaG ERMGT800_2 | ecosystem: Environmental > Terrestrial > Soil > Floodplain ...
GCTGCGTGCGCCAGATGTTCGATCGGCCCCAGTCGCGAAGTCGTTTGCGCCAGCGCATCGCGCATGGCGGCTCCATCAGTGACGTCGACTTCCAGGCCCAGCGCGGGGACTTTGAATTGCGTGGCGATCCGCCCGGCTGCATCGGCTGCGGCCGGGCTGCGGTCCCACAGCGCCACCGGCGCTCCTTCGGCCGCAAACAGCTCGGCAATCGCGAAGCCGATCCCGCTGGCGCCGCCGGTGATGACCGCCGTCTGCCCACTGAGAGAAAGATCCATTCAAGGTCCAATCATTCGGTCGAGTTCGGCCGACAGCTCATCGCTGTCCGGCAAATTCCTGCGCACACCCTCCAGGAGCGCTGAAATCAGCCGGGTCTTGGTCCGCGGAGAGGGTGCGCTCGCGTGCGCCGCACGGAAGGCAACGATCGCCTCGGCCGTGTGGCCGGCGGCTGATTCCAGCTCACCTTTGCGCACGAGCGCCGCCGTGTTTCGAGAATCGGCTTTGAGAGCCGCGTCGACTTCGGTAATCAGTCGCTCGCGTTCGTCGAACACTTCCAGCAACTGCGGGCTCTGTGAAACGACCAGGCCCCGATGCCAGATCAGATTCCCCGGCGGCACTTCACGCGGCGATTTGTGCTCGGCAGCCACGGCGCCGCGCGACAGATCGATATCGAGCACACTCGCCGACGTCACGGGGAGCAGATACCGGCCCTGTGCCAGAATTCCGCGGCCGGCAGGAAATGCCCCATCGGGGAGCGCCACCGTCCAGGCGATCTTTCCGTCGTTCAGCGAATGCGCGCGAACGGCTTTTCGCCCGACGACCACAGCCTGATCGCCGGTCAGACAGGCCACATACATTCCGTCGTCGCGCGGCTGCGTCCAGAGGAGCCGGCCCTCGTGCAGGTCGAGACAGTGAATCTCCCGCGATTCACAGGGAGTGACCACGACCCGCCCGGCGCCGATCGAGACGGTCCCGTCGAGCCACCGGTCGAATTGATCGATCCGCGGAACAGTGTCGGAATCGTCGACAACAGGCATTGCACTTTCCGGCGGCTTGCGGACGTAGCGGTACGCCCAGAGCAGTGATTGCGTGGTGAGATCGAGGGCCACCACCGCTCCCCCCGACGTCGGGCAGACGATGATTTCATCCGCCGAGATCGAAGGGGTCGCACCGCCGACCAGCCGCACCAGATCGGCCGAAATCCCCTGCTCGACAAGCGCCACATCCTGCGACCACGTGAGACGGCCGGTCACCCGATCGAGCGCCACGAGTGCGAGCGCCCCTTTGGATTCGGCCATCAGATACAGACGCCACTGCCAGGCGAGGGGCGGGCCGAGGAAAAACATTCCCGCCAGGCGCGGTTCCATTCCGCCGTCGCGTCCGCCGACTTCCCATCGCAAGTTCCCCTGCCGTCCCCCGAAGTGTTCGCGTGCGGTGAGGACGTTCTCGCTCGGGACGTCTTCACCGGAATCGTCGATCCGCGCAGTCTCGAGGAAGTAAACGCACTCATCATCGAGGGCGAAGGCCCCGCCACCCGGCTCCCTCCATACAAGCTGGTCCAAACCTGAATTCTCCCCCTCATCGTCCGACGGCGAGCGCCAGCGGCACGCACCCGACTCGAGGTCGAAGGCGGCCACACCGCGCGAAGTCCGGACGAAGATCAGGTTTCCGACCGCCAGTGGATTGAGCAGCGGGAACGACGTTCCAAAACCGCGGCGATACGCGTCCCAGGCCCGGTCAATTTCCAGTTGCGTGGCAGGATCGGTGGCGGTTGCTCGAGACCACCGTGCCGCGAGGAACGGTGCCCGCACCGGAGCCGAGCCATTGCGGGTTGCATTGCCGCGAAACGTCATCCAATCCCCGAGCGACGCATCCTCAGGCTTGGACGGGGCAATCCTCGTCAGATGCCCTGCCCATCCGGCCTCGGTCGCCAGATCCGACATCTTGACGCCGGCGATCTGCGGCGCCGCGTCGGAGTGGTTCTTCCGAAGCCGTGCCATCACCGCCAGAGACTTCTCACGGTCGCCGGCGCGACCCCAGCAGGCCGCAAGTTGCAGACTCAGGGCCGGCTCAAATGGACCGGCCGCGTCAGGGCGATTGTGCAACCGTTCCAGGCACGCGGCTGCCGCCTGAGGTCGGCCATGGTCCCACAAGAAGCGGCCCAGTCGAAACAGCGCTTCATCGCCCGCCTTCGTCTCGGGAAATCGGGCCGCCACGTCGCGCAACGACGATTCGTCACCGGCGGCGATCGCCGCGTTCAACCACGTTTGGGCGGGTGCATCGAATTGCGCGCGGTAGGAGACCAACCCCGCTGGGGGCAGATCGTGCAGCATCCGCCGCACTTCAGCGAGGAAGCTGCGCCCCTGGCGGCGCTCTTTGTCGTGGCTGAGAAAGAAATCGTGGATTTCCGGGTTCTGGAGAAACTGCCCGAGTTCCCGGGCGGCGTCGGCATACCGTTCCCCTTCGATCTGCTGCCGGACCAGTTCGAGCTTCCGCCGCAGATCGCCGTTGTCGGGCAAAACGACCGACCGCTGCCCCTCTTCAGGTTCCTCGGCTTCCTTGCCAAACTCCAGAGAGAGTTCTTTTTTGAACTCCACCGGCTGCTCCGCCGGTTCGGGCTCGTCCCCTTCCGTTGGGTCGTCAGGCTGACTCGCCCCGCCGGGCGGATCGGCCGGCTGTTTTTTGCCAGGTTTGTCCTGGGCCAGAAGCGTTCCGGCGATCGCCGCCAGCGCGCACAGGGCCACTACCAGGGGGACTTGCCGACACTGAAGCATGGTCATCCGTGGTCCGGCGGCTTATCGGGCGTTGACGCGAATCTTGACGTCGTAGCGGCCCGGATAGTTGTAATCGGAAGTGGCAAATTGCGGGCTCATGGCGATTCCAAAATACAGCATGCCGGCGCGCGTCGCGACAAAGCTGTGTTTCGAACCGACCTTAAACACTTTGCCCGACGACCCGACCCGGGCCACCAGAGCTCCGCCCGGAATCTGGTTGGGGACATACCATTGAAACTGCTCGCTCCCCTCGGGAGTCGAGAACGTATTGTTTCCCCAGGGAGACATCGTCAGCCGGCCGTCGGCGGTGATCTGCACCTTATCCCCCCGGTTGACGCGGACCGACGTCTGCATGGTGAGCTGCACGAGGTTTTCGCCTCCCACGTTGATCGACTTGCGAATTTCCGGCTTCTGCTCGGTCTCGCGCTCGCCGCGGCGAATGTCGCTGATCGCCACCTTGAGCGGGCCGAACTGGGTCTGCAAATCAAACGTCTGGGGGGAAATCTTGCCAACCACGGTGAACAGATTGGTTTCGAGTGAATCCTGCGCCTGCCAGGGACGGATTCCCGAAGAATCGGTGTCATCCTCTTCTTCCGTCTCTTCGAATTCGGCGAGAATCTTCTGGACACGGGTACGGCGTTCGACGTCATCGTCGCTCACGTAGCGGACCAGTTCCGAATGGATCGTCTTCCCCATGTCGGCCAGTGCCCGCTGGGCCGAATCGCGCTCGGCCGCCGTGTTCGACCCAAGTTGCTGGATCAGCCGTCCGATCCGTTGCCGTTCCTGGGGATGGCTGTCGAGCCCCGGAGTGAAACTCACAATGCTGGCGACCGGCACTTCGAGTTTGCCGAAAGCCGTTTCAACCGTGACTGTTTCGGTCGACAGCTTTCCGGAGACCACTGACCCTTCCATCAAGTGCAGCCGCATCTGGCGCGAACTGCCCGGCTGGACACCAGCGGGCCTGGTCGCCACCGGGGGCGCGGGGGGCGCGGTGGCCGGTTCATCGGCCAGAAGCGCCGCGCTGAACAGTAACCCCGACAAAACCCCTGAAGACAGTCGCAATCCGCTCATGACGTGAATTCCTGATTCGTGGCGTCTCAATCTCCGACCTCGATTGTCGCTCATGACGGGACAGCGTGCAATCATTTTTCGGCCTACGACCCCTTCGCGTGAGCATTCGTTACGAGGGGGTGGCCCAGCCGTCCCGTCAGGGGGCATAGGTATCTACACAAGTCAAAACGCGCGTCGCTGAAACTGATTCCTTCCCCCTCGATGGGGGAAGGTTAGGATGGGGGTGGCGAGCGTCAATCGACATTCCCCCCCACCCCGGCCCTCCCCCACGACGGGGGGAGGGAGAATTTTCGAAGTCGGCCCAAAATGCGATGTGTAGATACCTATGCGTCAGGGCGGCTGGGTCGCGGAGCGACAAGATTCGGCGCCATCCGCATTCCCAACCGGAAACGAGCCAGTTCGCCAATTCCATTCTCCATCGGATCGTCGGATGACCAATGACACCCGCATGATGACGAATCTTTAACCGGGGTGGCCCAGCCGTCCCGCCAGGGCGGCTGGGTCGCGCAGCGACAAGATTCGGCGCCATCCGCATTCCCAATCTGAAACGAGCCAGTTCGCCAATTCCATTCTCCATCGGAGCGTCGAATGACCAATGACACCCGCATGATGACGAATCACGCTCCGTAAACGTCAGCCGCGATTCCACGGGCTCGAACTTTCGAGGCAATCGTTTCGAGTTCCCGATCGGTCAGCGGAGTGACGAAACTCTCTGCCGGCGGTCGCGCGACGGTATAAACCTGCACCGATTTCAACTTGCCTCCTGCCGCGACGATCCCGGCCAGCCGGTCGCAGAATGCGTCGACCTCAGCCTCGGCGGGCGCGGCGCCGGCAATCCGCATGAACAGGCTTTGAATGACCAGCGGGCGAACTTTGGCCGCAGCGGTGATGTTGTCGAGCACCCGCTGAAAGGGCACCTTCGTCCGTTCGACAAGCTGGTAGTACTCATCGGTCCCGGCTTCGAGCTTGGCCCACACTTCGCCATGATTCTGATCGAGGATCGCCAGCCCCTGCTCCACTACCGGCCTGTGAAACATGCTGGCATTGGTGATCAGCACCATTTTGACGTCGGCGAGAGCGTGCCGGCTCTTCAGCGCGGCGACCGCGCCGATGATTTCGTCGAAATTGCGATACGTCGTCGGCTCGCCGTCCCCCGAAAAGGCGATGTCGTTCAACCGGCGAAGATCGGGAGGGACGTCGCGGAATGGCTCGTCCTGGAACAATTCGCCCCCGGAGACCAGTCCCAGCATGTGATCGATTTCCGCCAGCAACTGTTCCGTCCCGACGAATTTCGTCTCGGCCTCTCTGCGGCGGTCAACCTGGCAGTAAATGCAGTCGAAGTTACAGACTTTATCGGGATTGAGGTTCACCCCGATCGAAATCCCCCTGCTCCGCCGCGACAGGACCGGATACACGAATTTGTTTTCGCGCCAGTTCCGCGGATGCCGGGTATGCAGCGTCTGCCAGGTCATTTGTGATTCGGGAACGAAGGACATTCAATCGGTACGAACCGGGTTCGTCAGCACAACACCAACCGGCAGCACGCTCCTTTATTATAGGTAGACAAGCGAAGCCAGCGAAGGACGCCCCCCCGTCGTGGGGCAGGTCGATGTACCTGCCCGACACCCGGCCAAGCGCACCGATTCGCCGTTTTTGATGCCCAGCCCTTTGAGTCGACGCGTGAGCCGCGTCAGGGTCCCGGTCCCATCATTTTTCCGCGGAATCTTCAAAGAACTCAAAGAATCGCACCTTGCGCACAGATTGTCGCCTTTCACTGCTGCGAAAGCACGCCGCCGCCGTGGGGCAGGTTTATCAACCTGCCCGTAAATGCCGTAAGTGCACACCAACTTCGGACATCCGCGGCAGCCGGCCACCGGCCCCGTTTCGCCCTTACTTTTCACACATTTCACGATTTCAGCGTTTTGGAGTTTCCCGCCCCTGGCGTCATCGCGTGAGCCGCGTTAGATACTGACCCGGTCATTTTTCCGCCGTTTTGCCAAAGGCGTCAAAGAATCGCACCTTGCGACAGACCAGCCGGTCTGATCGACCACTGCTCACAGACCACGCCACTTTCGAGCCATTTCCTCAAAGAATTCAAAGAATCACGACGTGCGCACACCAAGGTCACTTCGCCTGCGAAGCCGACGAGGCTGCAATGACGCCCTGCCTCCATTCCGAGTTCCGAATTCGGCATATCCCGCTTACTTTTCATACTTTTCACGATTTCGGCGTTTTCGAATTTCCCGCCCCTGGCATCTTCGCGAGAGCCACGTCTGGGTCCCGACCCCATCGTTTTTTCCGCCGTTTTGCCAAAGGCATCAAAGAGGTCGCACCTTGCGCACGCCGTCATTCCGCCTTTCAACCTTCTTGCTCAAGCCTCAAGTCTCAAGCCTCACGCCTACGCCGCTAAGGCGCTTAAGATGCCTAAGGTGACCACGATTTTGCGAAATCACAGTACATCCGTCATCCTTCCGCCTTCATCCTTTCAGCGCGCACCCCGACCCGACTCGCCAGCACACCCGCCTGGAAAGAAAGTCTCGGGAACCAAACCCAGCCTGCCACCCATTCCGAATTCCGAATTCCGCACTTTGTCGGTGGTTCGCATTCAGCCCGGTTGATGAGTGAATCCTGCTCAAATCCCCTGGGGGAGAACGGGACCGCCTGGCTGTTTTGAAATGCCCCGAATTGAAATGCATGACCTGGTCGGCCTCTGCCGCCTGCGAGGGAGTTTCCCAACTGACCTCATCCGTTCATCCAATTATTCCCCCCCTGCGCCCTTTCGACCAGTGCAATTTTCTTGCCTGAATCAAAGTTCGGGAACTTCGACGCCGAGGCGAATGCCCAGCCCGAAGCTCTCGCTTCGCGTATCATGGCGTTTTCCTGATCGATACTTCCCGATACAAGATAATCAATGACTCCGGGTAAGCCATCCTCTCACAGTAGCGTTCACACCATCCCCGGCGTGGCGACCTCGATTGCCGCGTTCATCGGCTGGGCGCCCCAAGGACCGACCGCACAGGCGCAGCGGGTTTTAAGCTGGGCCGAGTTCAACTCGCACTTCGGCGGCCTGGATTCGCGCAGCTTGCTGGGATATGCCGTCTCACATTTCTTCACGAACGGCGGACGAGAAGCGTACATCGCGCGTCTCGTGCCCTCGGATGCTGCCGCGGCGTCGACGTCCATACCCACGCCGGCCGATACGCCGCCGGTCGGCCTGCCCGCTTCCAACTCTTCGCCAATGCTGATGGGTGACACTTCCGGGACTGTTCTGCATCCAAACAGCACCGCTTTCGAGACTGCGATTGGGACGCCCGGCAATCCATCGACGGGCGCTTTGGGTTTGCTCGACCAGGTCGATTTGTTCAATCTTTTATGCGTCCCCGGCGAGACCAATTCCGCGACTCTCTCGGTATTGGAGAAATATTGCAAATCGCGTCGGGCGTTTTTGATTGCCGACTCAGATCCGAATGTCACAGATTCCAACAAACTGGCCGGCGGCCCAGGGTTTACCGGCGCGAACGCCGCATTCTATTTCCTCTGGCTGCTGGCACCCGATCCGCTCAAGCAAAATGGCATTCAACAATTTCCGCCGTGTGGTTTCGTCGCCGGCATCTACGCGAGGACCGATGCCGCCGGCGGCGTCTGGAAGGCCCCCGCGGGGACCGAAGCGGTGCTGACCGGCGTGAGCGGGCCAGTTGTGCTCTTAAATGATCAGCAAATCGGCGTCTTGAAAGCAGTCGGGGTCAACTGTATCCGTAGTTTGCCGGTGTTCGGCACCATTCTGTGGGGCGATCGCACCGTCGATGGAAACGACGAACTTGCATCGGAATGGAAGTTTATCCCAATCCGCCGCCTGGCGTTGTACGTTGAGGAGAGCCTTGGCCGCGGCCTGAGTTGGGCTATGTTCGAACCCAATGACGAACCGCTCTGGGCGCAGATTCGTTTGAACGTAGGGGCCTTCATGCAAACGCTGTATCGGGAGGGCGCGTTCCAGGGATCGACCCCCAGGGAAGCGTACTTTGTCAAATGCGATAGCCAAACGACGACTGCGATCGATGTGTCCAACGGGATCGTCAATATTGAAGTCGGTTTCGCCCCGTTGAGGCCAGCCGAGTTCGTGATCATTAGAATCCAGCAGATGGCTGCTCAGACTTGAAGGGGATCGAATACGCCCGCCGGCTGCTGGGCCACACGAACATCAGCACGACCCAGCGGTACATGCACCTCGACGATCGGGAGTTGGCCGAGGCCCAAGATCTGATAGAATGACCGGCCAGCGCTTGTGTCCTATTTACCACGACACGGTCGCGCAACGGTTTGAACTTGCCGCAATGACTGGAGTGGCGACGAAAGTGGCAGTAAAAAACCCGGCAAGTCGAGCTCCCTTCATAACCCGCCTGGGCGAGGAGCCATTCCGGCTTTGAAGTATCGAACCCAGTTCAGTTCTCCTTCACGGTCGAACGGAACAAGGACGTCGCTGTTCATCGGCAGGAAGATTGTCACGTACCATTTCACTGCGGCGCTGCCTCCGGGACACACCGGTACATACGTCTGAATCGGCCAATAGAACGTGGGAATGCGCCCCTTATGCGCAGTCCTGTCGGCGTCGAAACGGCAGCTCGCAACCCGGCACGCAAGTCCGAAACTTAGGGAGTACAGTATTGGCAGGCCGACGACTGCCCCAAGCGTCCACTTCGCCCACCGTTCGCGCCGGTTGAAAATCCGCACCCCCAGCCAGATGCAGAAGGCTGCGAAGGCGACGGCCAGGGCTGGCAGGATGATGCTCATGGCCACATTCTACCGCCCATTACCCGGGCAAGAAGCCCGAGTTTCGGTTGGCGTAAGTGCATCGCAGCATTCATAATTTCCCCTGACAACGGAGCCCCACCGATTCCGCTCTACTTCCGATGCCGCGGCAACTGGGATTAAGTTGCCAATCCGAACACGTTATCCTGACGACATGAGCGAGAATTCACGCGACCCGGGGTCACCCGACGGACAGCGCACCACGGGGCTCTTCAGCAGTTCCACGGGCGTTGTCGTCACTGTCGCAGCCGCCGGTTTCCTGCTTCTCGGAGCAATCGTCGTATGCGGGGGAGGACTCGCTGTTCCGATAATCCTGCGAAATCAGCGGCAGCGGAACGCCGCAGAAGCGGAGCGATCAGCTGTGGAGAAGCTGAAGAAGTATGGACAGGAGGCCCACGAGCGGTATGGACAGGAAGCCATGCAAACGAAGCAGGAGGCTATGCGAAAGTCGGCAGAACAGGAAGACAGCCAGGAAGGGAACGTCCTGCCAGATCGCGGCAATAAGGACGATGACTCCACGGAACGAGTGGAACCGAAATAGCAGCAGCTCGCTTCACCGCCGGGCAGTCAGGCCCCGGTCGTCGTGACGTATCCCGCTGGAGCGGCGACGCACGCAGCCGCCTATCTACCGGCTCCCTCACTTCATCGGCCGACAGTTGACTGGGATTCACTGTCCCATACCGCGCCGATACACTCCCGGCATGGCCACCGACGTCAGCCCGTTCAGCGACACAGCGAAGCCCCCTCGCCGCAAGCGGTGGGTGGCGATGTCGCTCAAGATGTTCGTGGCGCTGGTCACGATTCTGGCAGTAGGGTCCGCCTGGGAAGGCATGCGCATTTACCAGACGCAAATTGCGATCCGCCATTTTGAGAGCCTCGGAGCATCTGTCGTTACCGGGCCTGGCGGAGCCGGCTGGTTTTACGACAAGTTAGGTCCGGACCACGCGAAATTGCTCGACGTTGTCGAATCAGTCAGTTTATCGAACACGCCATGTACGGATGCTGATCTGACATTTATCGAACGATTGAGAGACGTACAGCGTCTTTCTCTAGGCGGCCAATTTAAGGGAGGTATCGGGGACGGCCTTCCTCTGATTTTTATCCCACTCGAATGGAAGTTTGGTCCCGCCCCGCCGATCACAGATGCTGGGATGGCGAGCCTTCATGGGCTGTCGAGCCTGCGATCGCTGAATCTCAATCGGCTGCCGATTTCGGACGTGGGCCTCGCCGAGATTGCGACGCTCGTCAACTTGGAGCGCCTCGACCTGAGTTATACGCGAGTCAGTGACGTGGGCCTTGCTGGGTTGCAGAAGCTGACAAGCCTTCGCGCACTCAACCTTCGCGGAACCAAGGTTACAGGCGCGGGTCTTGTCAATTTGCGCCCGCTGGCCGAACTCGAACATCTCGACTTACGCGTGACCAGCGTCGATGACGAGGGGTTGGGTTACTTAGCGGACCTGACACGACTCAAAGAACTCGGTCTCGAAGAAACCCAGGTCACGGGCGCAGCCGTCGCCGAATTGGAGCGGACATTGCCCCGATTAATCGTGGTAAAGTGACCCACAGTTACTGTGCCCGATAGGTGCCACGCAGAACTCGGATTCAGCCTTGGCGTCGGTCCTGGTAAACTTCATCCATGGGAATTCACTCCGCAAGGCACCTACTGACGGCGGCTTTCGCGTTGGCAACTGAGGCAGCTTGGTTCGTCCAAACAGGTGTGGCTGGCCCAGTCACTCCCGCACCGGAGCGTCCGGCGACTTTGAACGAGCAGTATGTTCGTTCGGATGTCGCTGTCTTGGCCAAGTGGACAGCCGCGGATGTCCCCGGCGACGGATCACAAGGGAACACGTCGTACCAGGTTGTTCAGGTCTCGCGCGGAGCAGCAATCGGCATTGAAAAGGGGAGCACGATCAGAACGCGCCCCTACCGCCCTCGAATTGCCGGACAACTGGCCCTGATTCTTGGCACGCGCTCCAGAGGCGGAACGATTGAATGGGGTCTTCCGCGCGAAGTCAACTCAGAGTTTTTCAATTACATTGTTCGCGCCCCTGCGCGCGACGCCGAACCAGGGGAACGGTTGCTCTACTACTTGCCCTATTTGGAGCATCCGAATCCTGCAATTGCCGCGGATTGCTTCCTCGAGTTGTCCGAATTCTCAATAAACCAGTTCGCTGCACATGCCGCCGATTTGCCGCGAGACGCGCTGCGGAAAGCGATCGTCAACCCCGATCTGAATCCTGCCCGGCGATCGCTATTCGGCCTCATGCTTGGTCTCTGTGGCGACAGTACAGATTCTGGGCTGTTGATAGACCAAATTGCCGAACCGGCCCAAGAACTACGAATCGGCCTTGAGGGCGTAATAGCGGGTTACGTGATGTTGACCGGTGAGACCGGCCTGGAGGATATCGAACGACTGAAGTTGCACAATAAAGAGGCTGACGGCTCGGAGGTTTACTCCGCACTGATGGCCGTTCGGTACTTGCGGAATTCTGGCCTTAGCGAGATTTCGCCCGAGCGACTGCAGAAAGCGCTGGGCACGTTGATCGAGCGACCCGAATTTACCGACACAGTAATTTTCGACCTGATCCGCTGGAAGGATTGGAGCATTCAGGCTCGGCTAATGAAACTGTACGGTGATGGCGAATACAACGTTCGGTCCATCAAGCGGGCAATTATCCAGTACATGATCGCCAGCACACGGGACGTCCCAGCCGTATCGGAGGGGAAGCCTCCAGTTCACGCCGCCGAGGGGATACGGAATCTCGACGAATTGCGCCGCAGGGACCCGCAACTCGTTGACCAGGTCGAGCGTTTTTTCAGTCGCAAATGAGTCACGACCGCCGTCGCGTGGCAAACGGTCGTGGGCATGGTTCCGCTCGGGGCCAGTGATTGGCATTCACTCACCCAGCGGGCGTTGGTAGATTGACGGCATGCCCAGTATGTCGCCCACCGTTTCGCGACCTAAACGTCGTCGATTGATGATTCGACTCGCGCGCGGGTCGTGCATCGTTACGATGGCGATTGCCATGTCTGGTTTTGCTAGCGCGAGCGACCGCGCCGCGGCGTTGATTGAAAAGCTCAAGAATCCGCCCAGCATCTACACAGAGGTGTCGGTCGAATTGACGGCCGACCTGCGCAGCCGACCAGACACCAAATCGATTGGCGAACTTGTCGGTCTCTTGAAAAGCCCTGACCGATTACTGCAAGAGAAAATCATTCTCATCCTGGAAGATGTAGCCGGGCAGCAACCCGCGTCTTTTGATGACTCGATTCCGGACCTGATCAGTGTCATTCCCGAACTCAAGGCCCGCGACAGGACGATCGCTATCCGCACACTCGGAACTCTTGGACGGCGCGCTTCCGCTGCGGTTGACTTGCTGCGCCCCTATTCGGCCGGCCAGCACTCGGCAACGATTTATGAAAGGGCCTGGTCTGCCGCGGCGCTGATTAAGATCTGCGGGCGTGATGATGAGGCGACGGCAGTTCTTTTGGACCTGCTGAAGTCGACGCAGACTGATGACCAAATTGCAGCGACGGCCGCCCTTGCCTTTACGGCCGAAAAGGCTGACGCTGTGGATGCGGCGCTTCACCTCCGTCTGTCGGACACCGACATTCGCGTGCGGACCCTGGCAGCCAAGGCGTTGTTGCGCATCGGCAGCAAGCCAGCGGAGATCATGCCGACATTGCGTGATGCATTGCGCGAGCCTGCATCGTTCTTCCGGACGCTGCCAATGGAGAAATATGCGCCGTTGCTGTCGCAGCATGACGTTGCGATGCTGCTAATTAGGGAAATTGGAGCAGACGCAAGGGACGCCGTGCCCGAGCTGATTTCGCTTCTGGCATCGAGCGATTGGATGGACCGATTGGCGGCGGTACTCACACTCAGCGCGATTGGCCCGGATGCCAGTCCCGCGGCCGATTCGCTACGCAAGCTCGCAAAGGACCCCGATGGTGATGTACGGCGGGCGGCGAAAGCTGCCCTTTTGAAGATTGCGCCGGAGAAGTAGCGAACCAGTCGGTCGGGTTCGTAATACGGAAGCTTGTCGCGTTAATCGGAAGTCACTGCCCCGTGACGCGTTAAAACTTGGCTTCCATCTCTTCGATTAGGCAATCACTGGATGCGGCTGGCCGCGGGGTGGTGCAATCCGGCATTGCACTGCTTGCAGCCCCTGGTTAGCCTTCCGCCCGTAAACCGGCTGTTTTCATGGTTAACGGACATTTGAAATGACCATCACAATTAAGGCGATCAGGGCTGCGTGTTTGCTTCTTATGATCGCTCCGACGCTGAGCCACGGAGTTGCAGTTGCTGAATCGGTAATGAGTTGCTCGATTGAGTGGTACACGGACTACAGCGACGGCATTGCCATTTGTGAAGTCGGCGACGCGATCGACATCCGGCCTGCTCGAAAAGAGCAGAGCGCCGCGAGAGACGACAAGCGCGACATCAAGCAGTGCAGGTCGATCGAAGTTCTAAAGGGTTCGGCAAATCGAGCCATAGGAGTTCGCTGGGCGCCTGGTGACGACGATTGCATACTTCTCACGAACGATTCGCCGACTCTTGAAAACGGTGATCGCCTCCTGGTTTTCGTCGGGGTCCCCCATCACGGAAAGCGTGCAGTCTTAGAATGGGTAAACCTGAGCCGGATACAAGCGCACCGGGATCTGGATGTCCCGCGCAATAATGAATGTGTCGCATTCGTTTCGTCCACGGAGTTGCTCCGCCTGGTGGACTCGCGCCTCTCACTCGTGCAGGAACGTAGGCCCGCGTCAAAACGCGGCGTCATTTTTGCTGGCAAGGAATCGACCCCCTGGTCGGACCGATTCTGGTACTTTATTCGAACCGCAGATCCTGAGGTTAAGGCCATTTGCTTGAATCAATTGGTCTCCCCGAGGCCTGGTAGACGAGCGAATGCGATTTACAATTTGATTAGTTTTCCGGAGGAGCGTGACCGAATCCGCGAGCGGCTGTTTGACGCCGACTCGAACGTTCGAGAATGCGCGCGTGTGGCGCTCGCGTTGCTTGGTGATAGGAGCGGACCTTCAGATCCACCGCTTGATCGAACCTGTCATCGCCTATTTGAAATTGGCTTTGAGGTCGAATTTCACTATGAAGACGGAGACTGGCGCCGGATTTTAGTGGACGGAACGGTGACGGATGCTGGGCCGCTTGTACGAAAGTAGTCATCGCAGCCGGAATTGTCCGGTTGTTCTGGAATCAACGCGACGCACGCCAGGCCGAGACTCCGGAAGGGAGAAAAAGTTTCCCTTCTCAAAATCAGAAGATTTTTCAGTTGACAGCCACGGCGGTCCGCGGTTTAATGGGCCCTGTCGGTAAATGAACGTGTGTACACCAATACGCACGTGCCGGAAAACCAGGGAAAACTAAGCAAAAAGCCCTGCCGGAACGGCTTCCCCGAAACCAACGGCGCCAGCGTTTGGACACCAGTGCCGGAAGCCATGCACCCCGCGCTGCGCGAGAAAGTGGAGGGTAGAAAGTTGTGAGGAGACAGAGAGACGCCGGTCGGCCGGGACGGAACAGCGACCTCGCTGACAGACGGCGACGCGGACCCACCACGACCGTTCTGCGAGCCAATTCACGCGGCAAGAACCAGTTGACACCGATCGCGCCGGAATGAATCCGGCGGCTCGCTGACGTCAACTGCGATTACACCCGTTCGATCTGCGTGTATTCGTCAAGAGCGACGGTCGTCTCCTCCGCGACGGGGCCGTCCTTCTTCAGGACGATCATGTCGGCGAAGGCTTTGTCGTCGAAGTTGCGCTGGACGGCCAGGCCCTCGCGCCGGCGCTCGGTTCGTTCGACGGTGCCGGTGACATTCGTTGACCAGATCTTGAGCCCCACCTTCACCCGCTGCGTGATCCTGACGTGATCACCGGCCTTGAGGGCTTCAAACGGAATCAGAGATTTGGTCGAAGTCGCCATGCGAGTCTACCACCACGAGTAAGAATTCAATCCATTTACCGAGTGTCGCGTCCTACCTCGATCATCGACTCCAGCTTCTGCCGTGAACGAATCTGACGCTCCCCCTCACCCTGCCCTCTCCCACCGGGGGAGAGGGGAAGTGATTGCTTGCAGCATTAAACTGTCATTCCCGATTGTCCGCAGGCTTTCGCAAGCATTCCGAATTCCGAACCCCGGCGCGCCGGGACCTGACGGCTCCGCATTCCGAATTTCTCAGACTTCCTTGGCCTTGATCCAGGTCATCATGCTGCGGAGCTGCTTGCCGACCACTTCGACGGGATGGCTCCGTTCGCGACGCCGAATGGCCTGGAACGTCGGCTGGTTGGCCTTGTTCTCGAGGATCCATTCCTTGGCGAACTGACCTTCCCGGATTTCCTTGAGGATCTTCTTCATCTCGGCCTTGGTCGCGTCGGTGACGATTCGCGGGCCGCGCGTGTAGTCGCCGAACTCGGCAGTGTTCGAGATGCTGTACCGCATGTAATTGAGACCGCCCTGATACATGAGGTCAACGATCAGCTTGAGCTCATGCATGCATTCGAAGTAGGCCATCTCGGGCTGGTAGCCGGCTTCGACCAGCGTCTCGAACGCCGCCTTGACCAGCGCACTCACGCCGCCGCACAGCACCACCTGCTCGCCGAACAGGTCGGTTTCGGTCTCCTCGGCGAACGTCGTTTCGATGACGCCCCCGCGCGTGCCGCCGATTCCCTTGGCGTAGGCCAGGGCCAGCTTGCGGGCAGAGTCTGACGCACCCGGCCAGAACGCGATCAGCGAAGGAACACCCGCACCCTTTTCAAACTCGGCCCGGACGAGGTGGCCGGGGCCTTTGGGAGCCACGAGCGCCGCATCGACTCCCTCAGGAGGCGCCACCTGCCCGAAGTGCATGTTGAAGCCGTGCGAGCAGAGCAGCAGGTTGCCTTTCGCCAGATTCGGCTTGATCTCCGAGCGAAACAGATCCCCCTGCACTTCGTCGGGCAGGAGGATGTTGACGATGTCGGCCTGTTTGGTAGCGTCGGCCAGCGGCAGCGGCTTGAAATTGTGGCTGACGGCCAGCTCGTAATTGGGCGAGCCTTTCCGCTGGCCGATGATCACGTTGCAGCCGCTGTCGCGCAGGTTCTGCGCCTGGGCATGCCCCTGGCTGCCGTAGCCGAGGATGGCGATCGTCTTGTCTTTGAGGAGTGCGAGATTGGCGTCGTCGTCGTAGTAAACTTTGGCGGGCATGGGAACGTTCTTTCTGTCGCAAGAATAGCAAAGTCGTGTATGGGAAATGACGAATGACGAAATCCGAATGTCTAATGAATGACGAAGCCCGAATTTCTAAAAAACTTCGGGCACCAGTCTTTCGTCATTTATTCATTCGTCATTCTTTCCCGGCGCGCCGGGATTCGTCATCAGACATCAGGTATTTCATACGGTCGCCTCCGGCGGCGGTTCGGGGCTCGGCTGGTCTTCCTCGGGATCTTCCGAACTGGCGCCCGATCGCAAGAGCGCCACCCGGCCGGTGCGCACGAGTTCGATGATGCCGAAGGGGCGCATGATTTCGATGAAGGCCTCGATCTTCCGTTCCTGACCGGAGATTTCGATCATCACGTAGGTCGGCCCCACGTCGACGATCCGCGCCCGAAAGATGTCGACCAGTTCGTGAACTTCAGTGCGCTGGCCGCCTTCGGTGCTGACTTTGATCAGCATCAGGTCGCGCTCGACATAGTTCTGTTTCGAAAAGTCGATGACCCGCACGACCGTGACGATTTTTTCGAGCTGCTTGCGGACCTGATCGAGGGTCTTTTCGTCGCCGTTGACGACGAACGTCATCCGCGACAGCTCGGGGTTTTCGGTGGCCCCGACCGCGAGGCTGTCGATATTAAAGGCGCGTGACGCCAGCATTCCGGAAATGTGCGCCAGCACCCCCGGTTGGTTCATGACCAGCGCCGAAATGACGTGTCGCATTCTGCCGCTTTTATCGGGGAAACAAGAGCGAGCCCCCTGCACCAAGGCCGGGCTCGAAAACCGCATGGATCAGCCAGTGTAGTGGCCCACTCGACAGGGGACAAGTCAGCGGCAGCAGGGGTTCGCGCCGGATCGAACATCGCGCGTAGTGTCAGTAGTTCCAAGTTCTGGCTAAGGGTCGAAAATGACGTAAGGCTCGGAGCCATCGTGAAGTAGCGCACTGACGGCTTGGGCAAGCCAGTCGAGCATGCGTTTGAATCGCAACCGTTCCA
>Ga0137463_1000339_pt1 | contig 16803 bp, 12 predicted proteins | sample EasRivERMGT800_2_FD_102333 | JGI IMG/M metagenome (GOLD analysis project Ga0137463, IMG submission 102333) | Soil microbial communities from meander-bound floodplain in the East River, Colorado, USA - East River MetaG ERMGT800_2 | ecosystem: Environmental > Terrestrial > Soil > Floodplain ...
AGCGCGCGGCGGATGATGTAGGCGATCACGCCGCAGATCCGGCGGGTTTCGCCGCCATGCGCTCGCGCCGGCGGTAGCTGACGTACGCGGGCAGGCTGCCCAGTATCAGCAACACGAGGATCGCGGCGAGCGGCCATATCACGGGCCGGTTCCATTCCTCGCGCCTGCGCTCGCGCAGCTCGGGATCGATACGGATGTACTTGAGGGTGTTGCGCGCCATCTTGTTGGGCTTGGTGATGCCCACCCAGCTGTGCGAGAGCACATAGTCCTTGGGATGGTAGCCCCACACCCAGGGCGCGTCCTCGCGCGCGATTCTCACCATCTGGTCGATGATCGCCTGACGGCCCGGGCCGTTCTCCATGTTCTTCATCTGGTCGAACAGCCGGTCGAAGGCCGGGCTCGCGTAGCGCGACTTGTTCTCGCCGTCCTGCGAGCCGTTCGGGCCGTAGAGCAGGAACATGAAATTCTCGGGGTCCGGATAGTCGGCGTTCCAGCCCAGGAAAAACATCTGGGTGTTGCCCGAGCGCACCTTTTCCTGGAAGCGATTCCAGTCCGTGGAGCGGATCTCCAGCTGCAGGTCGATCTTGGCGAACTGCCTGCGGTACCAATTGAGACGGGCGGCATCGTCGGGCCCGCGCTCGGTGGTATCGAGATAGAGCACCAGCGGCTCTCCGGTCTTCGCATCGCGGCCGTCGGGATACCCGGCTTCGGCGAGGAGCTTGCGCGCGGCCTCGACCGGCTTGCGCTTCGGTTTTCCGTCCGCCCAGTCGTATACCACCGGGTTGTAGCCTTGCGCGTCCTCGCGGTACCCGAAGATGCCGGGCGGCAGCGGTCCCATGCCGGGGAGTCCGCGGCCGTTCGCAAAAATGGAAATGTATTCCTCCCAGTCGAGCGCGATCGACACCGCCTGCCGCAGCTTCTTCGCGCGTTCACGGGTTCTCTCGTCCTTGCCGCCCACGATCGGGTCGTTGTAATTGAACGCCATATAGAACGTGCTCGGGGCAACCGAGGTGCGCAGCCGTATCCCCCGATTTTCCATCTCGGGCGTCAGCGCCGAATCGCCCTCCACGTTGATGCGCACCGCCTGGTCGAAGTTGTCCGAGCCGATCCCCGCGCTGTCGTAGTACCCCTGTAGGAACTTGTTCCACAAGGGAACGCTCTCCTTTTCCCGGGTCATCACGATGCGCTCGACGAAAGGCACACGTTTGCCCGCGTAGGCGAGCAGGCCGGCCGCAGCATCGCCGGGCTCGCCTTCCGCCGGATAGAGCTCGCCGCGAAAGTTCGGATTCTCCTGGAGCACCATGCGCGAGTTGGGGTCGTTTTCCGCCAGCATGTACGCGCCGGTTCCGACCGGATACCAGTCGAGCGTGAGATTGGGGCCCTCGTTCATGCCGCGCTGCGAGTAGAAGCGGTCCGCCTCCCAGGGGATCGGCGCGAAGAACGGCATGGCGAGCCAGTAGACGAACTGCGGATACTTGCCCCTGACGCGCACTCGGTAGGTGTAGCGGTCCACCGCTTTCACTCCCGAGATCTCGTAGCTTCGCAGGTCGATCCACGGGTAACCGCGATCCGACGCCCCGTGGCGCTTCTGGTGCTCGGCCATCAAAGCGTTGTTGTCGCGCTTGAGCCGTTCGCCCAGCTCCTTCAAGCCGACGATGTATTCGCTCATGTGGCCGTAGATGGGCGACACCACGCGCGGATGGGCGAGCCGCTTGATCTCGTAGACGTAGTCCTCGGCGATGAGCTCGCGCGTGCCGGTCTTCTGAAAATCGGACAGCTTGTGCTTCGATCCTATCTGGCTCTCGGATAGCGAGAGATACAGCGGCTCGCCCTTGTCGTCCTTGGCGAACGCGGGATGAGGCTGGTACAGGATCCCCGGCCGGATGCGCAGTTCGTATTCGCTGTAGGCGACGCGATCCGCGTCCGCAGGGAGCGGCCGGCCGCGCTCGTCGAAGAACCCGGGTCTGGGAACTCCGGTTGCGGCTGCCGGAATCAGTTCGTACGGCCGCTTCAGGTAGTGGTACTGGAAGGGCGGCTCGTAGATCTGCTGGATTATGTCGTACTCGTCGGATGTGTAGGATTGCGCCGGATCCAGGTGCTTCGGCCGCTCTATGAAGAAGGTGTAGGCAATGTTGCGTTCGCGCTCTTCAGCGGGATACGGCTCGTTCCAGGCTCGCCCGCACGCGGCGAGACCGCAAGCGAGCAGTATCAAGGGGAAAATGGTGCCGCGCATGCCGCGCAAGTGTATCCGAACCCTCGATGTGCGTCATTCGGAAGGCCCGAAGGCATCGGCTATAATCCGGCGGGATTCCAGGGAGAATTCGCATGGGCTTTCTCGCGGGCAGGCGCGTCTTGATCACGGGCCTGCTCTCCAATCGTTCGATCGCCTACGGCGTCGCCAAAGCAGCGCGGCGCGAAGGTGCCGAGCTCGCATTCACTTACCAGAACGATCGCTTCAAGGAGCGCGTCACGGAGATGGCGGCCGAGTTCGGCAGCAGCCTGACGTTTCCCTGCGACGTCGCGAGCGACGCCGAGATCGTGGCGCTCTTCTCCGAGCTGGGCAGGAAATGGCCCACGCTCGACGGTCTGGTGCATGCGATTGCCTTTGCGCCGCGCGAGGCGATCACGGGCGATTTCCTCGAAGGCTTGTCGCGGGAGGCGTTCCGCACTGCGCACGACGTAAGCAGCTACAGCTTTGCGGCGCTCGCCAAGGCCGCGCTGCCGCTCATGCAGGGACGCCCCGGGGCCCTGGTCACCCTGACCTACCTCGGTGCCGAACGCGTGGTGCCGAACTACAACACGATGGGGCTCGCCAAGGCAAGCCTCGAGGCGAGCGTGCGCTACCTCGCCGCCAATCTCGGGCCGAAGGGAATTCGCGTCAACGCCGTTTCGGCGGGCCCGATCAAGACGCTCGCCGCGAGCGGCATTTCCGGGTTCGGCAAGATCCTGAAGTACGTCGCGGAAAACGCGCCGCTTCGACGCAACGTCACGACCGAAGAAGTCGGTAACGTGGCGGCTTTCCTCTTGTCCGATCTCGCCGCAGCCGTGACCGGGGAGATCGTGTACGCGGATGCGGGGTTCAATACCGTGGTGGGAGGGATCCCGGTTGCCGGAGATTCCGCGGCTTAGAGCGTATCTGCCGCCGGTTGAACGGCGCCGATTGATGGCGCCCGTTCCTACCGGCGGAATTAAACCGGCCGCGGTAGCGGTCCGGCTTTAATTGGTTTTCTTTTCCAGCGCCGCCTTGTTGATCTCCACTTTCGCGTCGGCACGCAGGCCGTCGAGGAAGGACTTGAATTCCTGCATCCCGCCCGCGCGCCCCAGCTCGCTCTGGACGCTGCGCGCTCGCGTCTCGTCGGGCTGAACGTCGACGACGCGAGTGATGCGATAAATCACGTAGCCGTTGCCCGATTCCACGCCCGCGTACACAGGCAACTTGGACGCGTCCGTTCCGAAAACCTTCGAGAGAGCGTCGGGACCCAGATCCTGCGGATCGTCCCGGCTGACGAGCTTGGTCGCGCCGAAGCGCGCCGCGGAGGCATTGCCCTTTTTCAGTTCTTCGAGGCGTTCCGCGCCGCGTGTTCTCGCGAGCGTCAGGGCTTCCTGCTGAACAAGCTGTTGGGCTATGTCGCCTCTCACTTCGTCGAACGGGCGTTGGCTGGCCGGCTTGTGATTGAGCACGCGTGCCGAGACCAGAACGCTGGGAGCCGTTTCGACGGCCTCGGTGTTGCGCCGGTTCTTGATCGAATCATCGGCAAAAAGCGCCGCGAGCAGCCGGGGGTTGTTGAGCACCGGCACGGGTGCGGATTGCCGGGTGATTCCCTGAGCGCGCTGGACGGCGAGCTTGAACCTTTCGGCAGCCGGTCCCAGCGACTCGGCTTGTTCGTAGACCAAGTTGCTGAACGCCTCCGCAGCCTCGGCAAAGCGCCTGCCGGCCCGTTGTCGTTTCAGCTCGCGCTCGATTTCCGGCCGGGCAAGCTCGAGGCTCTTCATTTTTCCCGCCTTGATGGCCGTTATCTTGAGGATGTGGAAGCCGAAGTCCGACTCGACGAGATCGCTGATCTGATTCGGCTTGAGCCGGAACGCCGCGTCCTCGAAGGGGCGCACCATCATGCCGCGCGAGAAGAAGCCGAGGTCGCCGCCTTGGGATGCCGAGCCCGGATCGCCGGAATTCTTCTTGGCGAGCTCCGCAAAGCTGCCCGGTGATTTACGCAGTTGCGACAAGATCTGCTGGGCGCGCTCCCGTGCCCTCCCCTTTTCAGAATCCCCTGCGCCGCTTTTCACCGCGATCAGGATATGGCTCGCCCGGCGCTGCTCCGGCTCGCCGTACTTGGAAATGTTCGACTCGTAATACGACTTGATCTCGTCCGCGCCGACCTGCTCCGAGGCAAGCAGGGCGTCCGTGCTCAATACCACGTATTCGACACCAAGCTCCTCGGGAACCTGGAAGCGGGCGGGGTTGCCGTCGTAGAACGCGCGGATTGCATCTGCAGCGATTTTCGGCTGCGAGAGCCCCGCGTCGGCCTGAACTCGATGTTCTGCGATCTCCCGCTGCTGCGCCCGCAACTGCGCAAATTGGCGGGAGACCGCCTTCGATGCGAGTCCCGATTCCGCCAGAGCGCTGCTGAGCTGCTGCACCAGGAGATCGCGGCGCAAGGCCGCGTCGAACACCTCCGGACTCATTCTCTCGTTTCGAAGCGCAGCATCGTAGCGCTCTCTGGAAAATTTTCCGTCCACCTGAAAGGCGGGAATCGACATCGTCGTTTCGACGAGCGTTTCGCTGGAGACGGTGAGATGATTGCGCGCCGCGTGCCGCATCAGAAGTCGCTGGGAGATCATGCCCTCCAGGACCTCCATGCGGATCGCGGGCGAATCAAACATCCCCGGATCGAAGTTCCGCCCGAGAATTCCGCGCAGGCGTTCCTGCTGCTGCCGCATTGCTTCCCCAAATTCCTGCTCGGTGATTTTCTGTCCACCGACCTCGGCCACCTCGCCCGAGCGGCTCATCACGCGCTGGTAGGAATCGATGCCCCAGAATGCGAACGGCAGCGCGATCAGCGCCAGCACGACCTGCATCAGGCGCTTGTTATTGCGGACTATGTTGAACACTGGGCGTGGTCCGGAATTTTCCGAAGGTTTGCGCGAATCCAGGAAAGCCTTCCGGGCTTTCCCATCGAATCTGGCGGAGCGGACGGGACTCGAACCCGCGACCCCCGGCGTGACAGGCCGGTATTCTAACCAACTGAACTACCGCTCCACATTCACTCTCCCGCGCGTTGAACGGCGCTCCGCGTCTGTTCCAACGCGCGGACGTAAACCGGCGCCTTCGGCGTCCGGTTTACGACGGCTTGGTGGGTGCTGACGGGATCGAACCGCCGACATTCGCCTTGTAAGGGCGACGCTCTACCAGCTGAGCTAAGCACCCCTTCACCGGAATACCGACGCGATGGCAAAACGCCGGGTCGATCCCGGAAGGGCTGCTAGTTTACTGCATCCTTCAGAGCTTTTCCAGGACGGAATTTTGGAACCCTCGCCGCCTTGATCTTGATTTCCACGCCGGTTTGCGGATTGCGCCCCGTGCGCGCCGCGCGCCGGCCGACGTAGAACGTTCCGAAGCCGACCAAGGTAACCATGCTGCCTTTCTTCATGGCCGTCTTGATTGCGGTGACGGCTGCGTCGAGAGAACGTCCTGCGGCGGCCTTCGAGATGTCAGCGGATTTGGCGATGTGATCGATGATTTCAAGCTTGTTCATTCGGCCCCCTTGGAGTTCGGTTGATGACACAATCATGTTCTTTGGGCACAGCTCGCCTCTCGGCTGGGCCATGACCGTGGACTCAGCGAAGACCGGTCTCCCGGCACCGCCCCGAGCGGATACGGCGCCTACGAAAACCGGCCTTTGCTTATTTCGCGGCTGAAATCGTTTCGTGAGAGCGGGTGCGACATCGCGCGCCCGTTCGCAATATATAGCAATTGCAAAAGCATCGTGTCAAGCATTCGCGGCTTTCACTTCCAGATTTTTTCGCGAGCAAGAGGCCCGAGCGCCGGCGGTCCGCTGGCACCGATGCAGGATCCTGGAAAACTTCGGGCGGCGACAATCGCGGTGCGATTCGCTCCGCGCTGCACCAATCTAGTGAGTGACCACCGTGGAGGAAGTCTTGTCGTCGGCGACCGGCGGAATGGGCGGCACGTCCGACGTGGGCTTGCACGGTTCCGGCAGGCGCTCGAGCGCGAGCTCGAGCACCTGGTCCATCCATTTCACCGGAAGAATTTCCAGTCGATTCTTGATGTTGTCCGGGATTTCTGCCAGATCCTTCACGTTCTCCTCCGGGATGAGAACGGTCTTCACGCCGCCCCGGTGCGCCGCGAGAAGCTTCTCCTTCAGTCCACCGATCACCAGCACTTCGCCGCGCAAGGTGATCTCGCCGGTCATGGCAAGGTCCGCCCGGACCGGAATTCCCGTCAGCACCGACACCATCGCCGTGCAGATGCCGATGCCCGCGCTCGGGCCGTCCTTGGGCGTTGCGCCTTCGGGAAGGTGGATGTGAATGTCGTTCTTCTGATAGAAGTCCTCGGCGACCCCGAGCTTCGAGGAACGGTTGCGCACCACGGAGAGCGCGGCCTGGATCGACTCTTGCATCACCTCGCCGAGTTTCCCGGTCGTGATAGTCTTGCCTTTGCCCGGCATCGTGACGGCTTCGATCGTGAGGAGCTCGCCTCCGACTTCGGTCCACGCGAGCCCCGTCACCTGCCCGACCTGGTTCTTCTTCTCTGCAATGCCGTAGGTGAAGCGGCGCACGCCGAGGAACTTGTCGAGGTTCTTGGGCGTGACCAGGACCCTCTTCTCTTTGGCCTTGGTCACCAGCAGCTTGACGACCTTGCGGCAGATCTTGGAAATCTCGCGTTCCAGACTGCGCACGCCCGCCTCGCGCGTGAAGTAGCGGATGATGTCACGGAGGGCCGCCTCGGACACCGACACCTCTTCTTTCTTCAGTCCGTTGTTCTTGAGCTGCTTCGGCAGGAGGTAGCGGGAGGCGATGTTGACTTTCTCGTCCTCGGTATACCCGGATATGCGGATCACTTCCATCCGATCGAGCAGCGCCGGAGGAATGTTCAGGGTGTTGGCGGTCGCGACGAACATCACTTCCGAGAGGTCATACTCGACTTCCACGTAGTGGTCCGTGAAGGTGTGGTTTTGTTCCGGATCGAGCACTTCGAGCAGCGCCGAGGACGGGTCGCCGCGGAAGTCCATGCCCAGCTTGTCCACCTCGTCCAGCAGGAACAGCGGGTTACGCACGCCAACCTTGCTCATGTTCTGCAGGATCTTGCCGGGCATGGAGCCGATATAGGTGCGCCGGTGGCCGCGGATCTCGGCCTCGTCGCGCACGCCGCCCAGCGACATGCGCACGAATTTGCGATTGGTTGCGCGGGCGACCGACTGTCCGAGAGAAGTTTTTCCCACCCCGGGCGCGCCCACCAGGCACAGGATCGGCGCCTTGACCTTGTCCACACGGATCTGCACCGCCAGGTATTCGACGATGCGCTCCTTCACCTTTTCCAGGCCGTAGTGGTCGGCGTCGAGGATCTTCTCGGCCGCGGCGATATCGCGCGAGATCTTGCTGCGCTTCTTCCAGGGGAGGTTGACGAGCGTCTCGACGTAGTTGCGCACCACCGTCGCCTCGGCCGACATGGGCGACATGAGGCGCAGCTTCTTGAGTTCGGCTGCGGCCTTCTTGCGCGCTTCCTTGGACATGCGCGCAGCCTTGATGCGCTTTTCCAGCTCCTCGAGATCGGCGCCGTCCTCGCCTTCGCCGAGCTCCTTCTGGATCGCCTTGACCTGCTCGTTGAGATAGTACTCGCGCTGGCTCTTCTCCATCTGCCGCTTGACGCGGCCGCGGATGCGCTTCTCGACCTGGAGAATGTCGATCTCGGTTTCCAGCTGCGTAAGCAAGTGCTCGAGGCGCGCCTTGACCTCGAACATCTCCAGCACCTGCTGCTTCTGCTCCAGCTTGAGCGGCAGATGCGCGGCGATGGTATCTGCGAGCCGCCCGGCCTCTTCGATTCCCGCGAGCGAAGTGAGGATCTCCGGCGGGATCTTCTTGTTCAGCTTTACGTACTGGTCGAACTGGCCGATAAGCGCCCGGCGCATGGCCTCGATCTCGGTGACGTCTCCTGCGTCCGCCGGCACCGCCACGGCGTCGGCCACGTAGTGGCTGCGCACATCGTCGATGCTCTGGATCCGGGCGCGCTGGCTGCCTTCCACCAGCACCTTCACGGTGCCGTCGGGCAGCTTCAACATTTGCAGGATGTTCGAAATGCAGCCGATCCTGTAAAGATCCTCCGCAGTGGGCTCGTCCTTGGCCGCTGATTTCTGTGCAACGAGCAGAATGCTCTTGCCCGCTTCCATGGCAATTTCCATCGCCTTGATCGACTTGGGCCGTCCGACAAACAGCGGAATGACCATGTGCGGGAACACGACCACGTCCCGCAGCGGCAGCAGCGGATACTGATTGGGTGCGGATGCGATCTCGTTTGCCATGGCGTTCCCGGGAAAAAGGACCAATACCTACATTGGGGCGACGCGCCCCGGTTCAAGCTGGCCCCGTTCGGGACAACAGCCGTCGCTCAAGCCGTGCCCGCCACCTTCGGCGGTTCGGTGTAGATGAGAAGGGGCTTGCCCTCGCCGATAATGGTGTTCTCGTCGACCACGACCTTGCTCACATTCTCCATTGTCGGAAGATCGAACATGAGGTCGAGCAGCACCTGTTCCAGAATCGAACGCAGGCCCCGGGCCCCGGTCTTTCGTGCCAGGGCTTTCTTGGCGATCGCCTGCAGCGCCTGCGGCCGCGCTTCCAGATCCACTCCCTCCATGCCGAAGAGCTTCTGATACTGCTTGATGAGAGCGTTCTTCGGCTCGGTGAGTATCTGGATCAGGGCCTGCTCGTCGAGTTCCTCGAGCGTCGCCACCACCGGCAGGCGCCCGACGAACTCCGGTATGAGCCCGTACTTGATGAGGTCTTCGGGCTCGACTGTGCGCAGGATCTCGCTGATGTCCTTGCCGTTCTTCAAGCTTCTCACGTCCGCCCCGAAACCGATGCCGCTCTTTTCGGAGCGGCCTCGGATGATCTTTTCCAGGCCGTCGAACGCCCCCCCGCAGATGAACAGGATGTTGGTGGTGTCCACCTGCACGAAGTCCTGGTTGGGATGCTTGCGGCCGCCCTGCGGCGGCACGGAGGCGATCGTCCCCTCGATCAGCTTCAGCAGCGCCTGTTGCACGCCTTCGCCGGAAACGTCCCGGGTGATCGAAGGGTTATCGGACTTGCGCGAAATCTTGTCGATCTCGTCGATATAGACGATGCCGCGCTTTGCCTTGTCGACGTCGTAGTCGCAGTTCTGGAGCAGCTTCTGGATGATGTTCTCCACGTCCTCGCCGACGTAGCCCGCCTCGGTGAGCGTGGTCGCGTCGGCGATCACGAACGGAACGTTCAGCAGGCGCGCCATCGTCTGCGCGAGCAGCGTCTTGCCCGACCCGGTGGGACCCACGAGAAGGATGTTCGATTTGGCGAGCTCGACTTCGTCGTTCTTCGAGAGATGCTTCAGGCGCTTGTAGTGGTTGTACACCGCGACCGAAAGGATCTTCTTGGCAAGTTCCTGCCCGATCACGTATTCGTCCAGTATTCCGCAGATTTCCCGGGGCGTCGGCAGGTCGGACTTAGCGGGCTTGCCGCCTTTGTCCGCGGCGCTTTCCTCGCGGATGATGTCGTTGCACAGCTCGATGCACTCGTCGCAGATGAACACCGACGGTCCGGCGATCAACTTCCTCACCTCGTGCTGGCTCTTGCCGCAAAAGGAGCAGTAGAGAAGTTTTTCGCCGCCGGTCTTTTCGGTCATGATCTTCTCCGCGTTCAGGCCGCCGCTTGCGCCTCGATCCGTGAAGTCAACACCCGGTCCACCAGACCATACTTCACCGCCTCCTCCGCCGACAGGAAATTATCCCGGTCGGTGTCGCGCCCGATCTGCTCGACGCTCTGCCCGGTGTGCAGGGCCATGATCTCGTTCAGGCGCTGGCGCAGGTACAGGATCTCCTTGGCGTGGATCTCGACATCCGAAGCCTGGCCTTGAAAGCCGCCCATCGGCTGGTGAATCATCAGCCGCGAATTCGGCAGGCAGAAACGCTTGTCCTTGTCGCCCGCGGCGAGCAGCAGCGCGCCCATACTGGCCGCCTGACCGACGCAAAGGGTCGAAACGTCGGGCTTGACGAACTGCATGGTGTCGTAGATCGCAAGCCCCGCCGACACCGAGCCGCCGGGGGAATTGATGTAGAAGAAGATGTCCTTGTCGGGGTTTTCCGACTCGAGGAACAAGAGCTGCGCGACGATCAGGTTGGCCGAAATCTCGTTGACCGGGCCGACGAGGAACACAACCCGTTCCTTGAGCAGGCGCGAGTAGATGTCGTAGGCACGCTCGCCCCGCCCGCTCTGCTCGATCACCATGGGGATCAGGCCCAGGCCCTGCGGATCCTGACGGGACGCCTGGATCTGCGGCGCGCCTCTGCTCCAGGTCATGCCGCTCATTTCGCTCCTCCCATCAGTTCATCGAAGCTGATCGCCCTATCCTCCACCCTGGCACGCTCGAGGACCCAGCTGACGACGTTCGACTCGACCGCCAGACCCTCGAATTCGTTCAAACGCTGCGGTTCCGAATAGACCCATCTTACCACTTCGAAGGGCTGTTCATAGGTCTGGGCGTGCTCTGTCACCAGAGCACGCACCTGCTCGGGCTTGGCGCCGAGCTCGTGCGATTTCACCAGCTCGCCGAGGATGAGTCCCAGCGTCACTCGCCGCCGCGCCTGCCCTTCGAGCGCCTCGGGATTCACAGGCAGCCTTTCCAGCTTGACACCGCGTGCCTCGAGGTCCGCCCGCGCCTGCTGCACCATGCGCTGCAGCTCGATTTCGACGAGCGACTTCGGCAGCTCGAGCGTCGTCGAGTCGATGAGTGCCTGCATGATCTTCTGCTTGACCTCGCCCTCCACGCGTTTCTTGACTTCGCGCTCGACGTTTGCCCTGACCTCCTCGCGCATTTTCGCGATATCCCCATCGGCGACGCCGAGCGATCTTGCGAACTCGGCATCGATCGCCGGAAGCTTCGGCACGTCGACCTTTTGCACGCTGACCTCGAAGTTTGCGCTCCTTCCCGCGACTTCCTTGCCCGGGTAGTCGGCGGGGAAAGCCACCGGAAAAGTCTTCTGCTCCCCGGCGCTGACACCGGTAAGACCGGACTCGAATTCAGGCAGCACTCGGCCCTCCCCGATCACGACGGCCATGGCGCTGCCTTTGCCTCCGGGAAATTCGTTCCCGTCTATGCGGCCGGTAAAATCCACCGTGACCCGGTCCCCCGATTGCGAAGCGCGCGCCGCCGCTTCCCAGCTCACGCGCTGCTTGCGCAGGATCTCGATCGTGTGGTCCACGTCCGCATCGTCCACGGCATGCGTGGGTCGCTCGATCTTGACGGCCGACAGATCACCGAGCTTTACCTCCGGGTAGATCTCGAAAGTGGCGCTGAAGGTCAGCTGTTTCTCGTCGCCGCCCTCCTTGCGTTCGATGCGCGGATAGCCGGCGATCTTCAACTTGTGCTGCTGGACCACTTCGGAAAACGCTTTCTGCACCGCGTCACCGATCACTTCCGACCGTACCTGCGGCCCATAGTGCTGCGCGACGATCTTGAGCGGAACTTTGCCCGGGCGAAAACCGTCCATGCGCACGGTGCGCGAGAGCTTGCGCAGCCGTTGCTCGACTTCGCGGTCGATCTGCTCGGCCGGAACCGCCATGTTGAGCCTCCGCTCCAGCCTGCTTAACGCTTCGATGCTCGTTTGCATTCCTAAAGACCCTGCTCCTTGGTGCGAAGGAAGGGACTCGAACCCCCATGCCTTGCGGCGCTGGAACCTAAATCCAGTGCGTCTACCAATTCCGCCACCTTCGCGGGCCCAACCCCCTTGCTGCCCTCAAGCCGCCCGCACGGGGACCGCAACATATCCGACACTCCAAACCGGACCTCGCAATGTGCGTGCCATTCTACAGCAACCCCCCTATACTGTCAGCCTAAGAGGCTGAAACCCTTTGAAAAATAGGGCAATGTCGGTCGGCCACACCGAAAACTTTCCGGTCGCTTCTGTGCTGCTTCCGGCAGCGCTGCGCCACCCCGTGTCGGTCATTTACCGCTTCGCCCGCACGGCGGACGATTTCGCCGATGAAGGCGATCTGCGGCCGCAGGAGCGTCTTGCCTGCCTGGAGGGCTATCGCACAGAACTGCGCCGGCTCGAGGCCGGTCGCTCCCCGGAGTCGCCCCTTTTCCAGGACCTGCGCGAAGTGGTCACAGCGCACCGCCTTCCGCTTACGCCGTTCTACGAACTCCTCGATGCTTTCTCGCAGGACGTCACCAAGCAACGCTACGCAAACTTCGCCGAGGTGATGGACTATTGCCGCCGTTCGGCCGACCCCGTCGGGCGTCTGATGCTGCACCTGTACGGCGAAAGCGACGATCATGACTTCGCTTGCTCGGACGCGATCTGCTCGGCCCTGCAACTCATCAACTTCTGGCAGGATGTGGAAATCGACTTCCGCAAGAACCGCATTTACCTTCCGCAGGAGGACATGGCGAGGTTCGCTGTTACCGAAGACCAGATCGCCGCGAGCGACGCCTCCGGCGGCTGGTGGGACCTGATGCGCTTTCAGATCGAACGCGCACGATCGATGATGCTCGCCGGCTCCCCGCTCGCGATCCGGCTGCCCGGCCGCGTGGGATTGGAAATCCGCGCCGTGGTGCAGGGAGGATTGAGGATCCTGGAAAAACTCGAGCAAGCGCGAGGGGACGTGTTCCGCCACAGGCCGGTGCTACGCACCTGGGACTGGCCGCTGATGCTCTCGCGCGCACTGGTGATGCAATGACCCCTGAAGAATATTGTCAGGAAAAAGCTGCGCACAGCGGCTCGAGCTTCTATTACTCGTTCCTATTTCTGCCGCCCGAGCGCCGGCGCGCGATCACCGCGCTCTACGCCTTCTGCCGCGAAGTGGACGACGCGGTGGATGAGCCGAGCGATCGGTCGGCTGCGCGCGCAACGCTCGCCTGGTGGCGCGGAGAGGTCGCCCAGCTTTTCGCGGGCAACCCGCAGCATCCGGTGACGCGCGCGCTCGCTCCCGCAATCGAGCCGTTCGAGATCACCCAGGCGCGCCTGAACGAGATCATGCACGGCATGGAGATGGACTTGACGCAGAGCCGCTATCTCGATTTCGCCAGCCTGCAGCTCTACTGCCGTCGCGTGGCGGGGGTGGTGGGTGCGCTCGCCGCGACGATCTTCGGCTACCGCAACCCGAAGACGCTCGAATACGCCGAGCGGCTCGGCCTCGCGTTCCAGCTCACCAACATCATCCGCGACGTCGGCGAAGACGCGCGCAAGAACCGCATCTATCTGCCGATGGATGAGCTGAAGCGCTTCGAAGTCAGCGCCGCGGACATCCTGAACGGGCGCTACACCGACAACTTCGCCCGACTGATGTGCTTCCAGGCCGAGCGCGCCAGGCGCTGCTACGACGAGGCGCTCGAGCTCCTCCCGGCCGAGGACCGCCGCGCGCAGCGTCCGGGCTTGATGATGGCGGCGATTTATCGCGCGCTGCTCGACGAGATTGCCGGCGACAACTATCAGGTACTCAAGCAACGCACGGCGCTGACGCCGATCCGCAAGCTCTGGATCGCGTGGCGAACCTGGGTCACCGCTTGAGTCGTGTCGCCGTTGTGGGCGCCGGCTGGGCCGGGCTTGCTGCTGCAGTCACCCTCGCAGAGCACGGTGTCCCCGTCACGGTCTTCGAGGCTTCGCGCAGTCTCGGAGGTCGTGCGCGCCGGGTGAGCATCGACGGTGTCGACCTCGACAACGGCCAGCACGTCCTGATCGGCGCCTACCGCGAGACGCTGCGCCTGATACGGAAAGTCGGCGCCGACCCGGACAAGGTTCTGCTGCGCATGCCGCTCGAGCTTCGCTACGCCGACGGCTTTCACCTGCGCGCGCCGCGACTCCCCTACCCGCTGAACTTGCTCGCTGCATTGGTCGGCGCGAGGAAGCTGCCCTTCTCGCAAGCGTTCGCGGCGATGCGCTTCCTACTTTCGCTGCGCGTGCGCAATTTCCGCGTCGAGCCGGACTGCAGCGTGGCGCGGTTGCTCGACGAGCACGCGCAAACCGGCATGCTGCGCTCGCACCTGTGGGAGCCGCTGTGCGTGTCGGCGCTCAACACGCCAGTCGATCTCGCCTCGGCGCAAGTTTTCGTCAACGTGCTGCGCGACGGCCTCACGGGCAGGCGCGAGGCGAGCGACCTCCTCATTGCGCGCACGGACCTGAGCCGCCTGTTCCCCGAGCCCGCCGCCGAATACGTCAAGGCGCGCGGCGGCACGATCGAGCTCGGGGAGCCGGTGCACCGCATCGCGCGTATGCCGAACGGCTTCCGTCTCAACGATGCGCAAATGTTTTCCAGCGTGGTGGTCGCCTGCGGCCCGCACCAGGCCGGGCAGCTGCTGGTGCAGTTGCCCGAGCTCGCCGACGCGCTTTCCCGCATCAGTGCATTCAGCTACGAGCCCATCGTCACCTGCTACCTGCAGTATCCCGAATCCGTATCGCTGCCTGCACCCATGCTCGGCTTCAACGGGGGCATCGCGCAGTGGGTATTCGACCGCGGCCGGCTCGGCGGACCGAAGGGCCTGCTTGCGGCCGTGATCAGCGCATCGGGCGCCCACGAAGAACTCACGAAAGATAAATTGGCGTCGCGCGTCGCCATCGAGCTCGAAGCGGCGCTCGGGGAGCTTCCCCGACCGCAATGGACACAGGTGATCACCGAGCGGCGCGCGACGTTCTCCTGCGCGCCGGCGCTCGCCCGACCCGAAGCGCTTGCCGCAGTTCCCGGCCTGATGCTCGCGGGAGATTACGTGGCAAGCGAATACCCGGGGACGCTGGAAGGCGCCGTGCGCAGCGGCGTTGCGGCGGCACGCGCGGCGGCTACCTAAAGACCCACAGCCCTCAAGTCCAGACGCCCTTTTCGAATGGGCGGACACCAGAAGTAGGCGCCGGTGACCGGTCGCGTGAACGTGAAAAGCGCATCCACCGTTCCGTCCTCCGCGCCTGTCATGCGCTTGAGTTGCGCTTCGAAGGCGTCGAGCGATTTTCCGAAGGCGACGAATACCAGCCCCGCTCGCGTCGCGTCCGCCCAGGGCATCGAGCGCCGCAGCACGAAAGCTTCCGGAGAAAAACTCTCCTGCGCGGTTCTCTTCACGTGCGCCGAGGGCGGCGCAGCCTCGATCTCCCTGTTGTCGCGCCTGCGCCGGCCGATGGTGTCGTCCTGATCCTTGCGCGGCATCGCGGCGAACCGGTCGAGATCGTGCACCCACTGCTGGACGGCGACAAAACTCGCGCCGCCGAATCCCGGCCTCTTGTCGTGCGCAATCGCGGTCTCGGCGGCTTTTTTCCCGCGCGGGTTCTCGGTGCCGTCCTCGTAGCCGGTCAGATCGAGCCCGCGACCGTACTTGAACGCATCGATTACGCTGATGGTCTCAAAAGCGGGCGCGAGAATCCTCTCGATCTCGCGCGCGCGGAGCACGATCTCGCCGCGGTCTTCCCCGCGCAGCCAGCACCAGAGGGCGGCAGGGGTCGAGGGGACTTCGACAACCGGGCCCTTGTAGTGCGGAAACGGGCGGAGTCCCTCGATCTCCCTTTGCAGCGCGAAGAGCAGGACCGCACCGAGCCCGACGACGCAGGTCTGGCCGTCCGCCGCTGCGGCCAAGGTCCGCAGCGCGGCCTGCGGCGGCACGCCCTGTTTCAGCCCGAACGTGAGATAACGGGCTTGCCGCGGAACGGGGGCCAGGATCCCGGGTTGAGCATTTTTCAAGGCGTCTCCCCTTTTCGGCGCAGACTTCATCGCCCGAAACGCGCGACTGCGTCCGCTACGCGCTCGACCACGATGATCTCGAGGCCGTCGATCTTCTGCTTGGGCAGGTTCGCTTTCGGAATGATCGCCCGGGTGAAGCCCAGCTTGGCCGCTTCCTTAAGGCGCTCCTGGCCGCGCGGCGCCGGGCGCACTTCGCCGGCGAGCCCGACTTCGCCGAAGACCGCGAGCTTTCCGGGAAGCGGCTTGTCCGTGAGCGAGGAGACGATCGCCAGCAGAACGGGCAGATCCGCCGCGGGCTCCGAGATGCGCACGCCGCCCACGGCGTTCACGAACACGTCCTGGTCGTAGCAGGCGATCCCGGCATGGCGGTGCAGCACCGCGAGCAGCATGGCGAGGCGGTTCTGCTCGAGGCCCACCGTCAGCCGGCGCGGATTGGGGGCATGCGCGGCATCGACCAGGGCCTGGATCTCCACCAGCAGCGGCCGCGTGCCTTCCTGGGTCACGAGCACGCACGATCCGGCGACTTCCTCCGCGTGCTGCGAGAGAAAAATCGCCGACGGGTTGGACACGCCGCGCAAGCCCTTGTCCGTCATCGCGAACACGCCCAGCTCGTTCACCGCGCCGAAGCGGTTCTTGAAGGCGCGAATGAGCCGAAAGCTCTGGTGGGTATCGCCTTCGAAGTAGAGCACGGCATCCACGATGTGCTCCACCACGCGCGGACCCGCGATCGCGCCCTCCTTGGTGACGTGGCCGACGAGGACCACGACCGTCCCGCTCGACTTGGCGTAACGCGTCAGGTGCGCCACGCACTCGCGCACCTGCGCGACCGAGCCGGGAGCGGAGGTGAGCTGCTCCGAGTAGAGCGTTTGAATCGAGTCGACG
>Ga0137463_1000340_pt1 | contig 16784 bp, 35 predicted proteins | sample EasRivERMGT800_2_FD_102333 | JGI IMG/M metagenome (GOLD analysis project Ga0137463, IMG submission 102333) | Soil microbial communities from meander-bound floodplain in the East River, Colorado, USA - East River MetaG ERMGT800_2 | ecosystem: Environmental > Terrestrial > Soil > Floodplain ...
AATGTCGGTCCTGGTCAAAGAAGAACTGCCATTCATGGACTCGGCATAGCTGTAAGTTACTAAAAGGGCATAAGGGGGAGCATCGTTGTGGTAGTATGCTGGAGAGTAGTGGCTTTGATCTTTTCAAGAAGCCGGTTCCCTGCAATACTTGGTGGAGGAATAAATGATTGCTAGCAAAAGTGTAGTATCGGACCCAAGCTGTCGAGAAGCGCGGACTACTATTGCTATGATGGCAGCGATATTGCTATCAAGCGGTCGCTATACTTATAGTCGTCATTTTGACGACGAAAAGAAAGCGGCCATTACGGAAGCCCAGGCGTTGTATGATGGTACGGCTCGGCAGGTTGTTCAACGGCATAAGAGAGCAAGAGGTAAAGGAAAGGGGAGCTATCCGGTATGAGTGCTAGCAAGAAATTCGGTGGAGTGAAGAAGGCTCCACAGCGGAAGAAACAGCGCAAGGTTCCTAAGAGAGTGGAGGCACGGAAGCTCTTTCTTAAATTCCGTGTCCGGCCTTTGGTCCGTATGCCAAAGTCAGTCATGTTCGCCAAGCTCCGGCGCTTTGTTGAAGTCGGGATAGCACCGAAGGATTTGGAAGTGGCGTACATGAGCTACGACCATACGGTCGGAAAGAAGTTTGCACCTGGGGAGAGAATACAGGGACATGACCATGACGAGCTACGCAAGTTCTATGGGGTAATGCTAGCACTTCAACCCCAAGACATAGAGGTCAATGCGCGGCGGGGGAAGTACGTCAAGAATCCTGGCAGTGTCCGATTTGAGCGTCCTGAATGAATCGAGACGAGTGGGAGAAGGCGAGGAGGGAACAGTACGAGGCGCTAGCACATAGACATCGTGAGCGAGAACTATTACACAAAGTTATCGGTACTTTAGCCTCGTCAAGTACCAACCCTGAGGTACGGCAGGCATGGTGTATTTGGTGCGGGAAGCCAATGCAACTTCCAATCACCGTAACAATGGACCGGCTTTGTGAGGACTGTGTTAAACCAAGAGCTAGCAATACTTAAGCTGGACATAGACCGAAAGCGTAAGCCGAGCGTGAAACGGTTCGCCTTTCTGTTGAGTCGAGCAGGATATACGTTGCTATCACTGGCCTATCGTCAGAGCCCAGGAGGGAAGGGCTGGCATGTGTGGCTTGAGATACGACCCAGGCCCAAGACGCCAATCGAAGTGATAGCATTACAGGCTATATTAGGGTCGGACCCATTGCGGGAAGCAGTGACATTGATGCGAGCGCGGCAGTGGGGTAAGACACCGGGATGGGCGCGGTCTTGGTTCAACGTGCTTTATGCCCCTGATAAGGCGCGGAGTCGGCGCTTAAGGATACCAACATGAAATATCAAGTGACGATCAAAGCGTGGGTTGATGCAATAGATATAGTGCTAGCTATGGGGAGTGTGAAGTCGGTACTAGAAAACACTTACGCATTTGATAGCACTGGTAAGCAAATAGAGTTTAGAATCTCCGACGTGAAAGAGATACCGGAACCTTCAGTCGAGAATCTTGAAGGAAGATAAGGTCGTCACAAATGAGTGCTATCTATACTGGCTATGAGTGTGATGGAAAGTGTGGTGCTAGCATTAAGCACAATCATCTAAGTGAATGGATTGTTGTGATAGCACACGGGATATGGCACCACTTTTGTTCCTGGCGTTGTTTGGTGGAATTTGCTTTAGGTCCAAAAGAGGGGAGGTGATAGCAATGGCATTGCATATTGTAGGAAGTAAGACATGGCATCTTCACATCATTGGTGAAGTGCCGCCTGGGGTAGACCCTGGCTTGATGGAGGCGACGGTAGTTACATCCTATGCCATAATTGGCGGTTTGTTTCCATATGTACGGGGGCAATTCGTTCAAGTGCATGACATAGATGTGGAAACATTACGCCAACAATTAGCAATGGAGGTGAGTCCGAGAAAAACTGATGGGATGTAGTTCCGTGGAGTGCTAGCAGTTCACACTTTCCCCCAGGAGTACCGTATGGCAAAGGCACTGGACCTGTCCCGCTTCGGCGGTATACAGGGAACAAAATTGGTTCCAGAGGACTTGGAACACGACGCTGCTATCGTTACGATCAGCGAGTACGGTGAACAGAAGAACACCGGCGAAGGCCGGTCGCTATCAGCGGTTCTTCGGTACTCGGAAGCGCCGGAGCGGTTGCACTACCTGAACCGGACACAGCTTGAATACCTCGTCAAGAAGCTTGGGGATGACACCGACAAGTGGATTGGCCGCAAGGTGCCGATTCACAAAATCGAAATCCCCTTCGAGGATACGAAGCACCTCAAGGTGTACGTTATGGAGCCGAAGGATTGGGACCAAGCCTTCACCGATGCCGGTCTGACTTCGACAGGCGGGGCTCCTGCTATCACCGGGACTCCGGCGAAGAAGAAGGGTGCCAAGTAACAAGAAGTTCGGCGCAATTAAGCCCGTTGCTAGCGTCAAGAGAGAAGTTTCTCCTGCCGCTAGTAGCGGGGCTTCGCGTGTCCGAAACCGACTAAAAGCCCTGTCCCTTGAAGTCATGGAGATAGTCAATGCCCCCGACGACAAAGAAACTGATAGCACCCAAACCGACTTTTGGAAAGACGCAGCGGCGCGGGACGAAGCCCGTAAGAAGGCCGGTCGTTAGCGGACACTTCTGGTCCCAGGCGCATACGGCGTGGAAGATTGAATATAGCGAGCAGCTAGCAGACGGGCGCACATGGTGGACAAGTGCTATCTACTGTTCTGACGAAGCTACGGCTAGCATGATAGCAACAGTCGCAGCACGGGTACGGCACAAGGGACAGTGGGACGAGCTTGGTGAACGAGTAAAGTTGATAGCAAAGGAACTGAAAGACGGGTTCCTCTACCGAATTATGGATGGAGGTATAATCGAAACCTATAAAGGAAAGGAACTCTATCTCCCTGGTGGATACTATGTCGCCAGTTAAATTTGGTGGCTTGCGTGTTGTGGTACGCAAAGTTATTCCTGATGCTATCAAGTGGGAGGTAGATCCTGATGATTTAATCCATTCCCTTCCTAACGACAACGAAGCGACACTGGTTCGAGCCCAGGCCGAAGCAGGGCAGCGACTATTGATAGCAGAGGTGGAATACATTAAAATCTTCCGGCACAAGATCAAAGCACCAAGCGGGGTCCATATGGACCGCTACTTTTGTCTGGACGATAGTGTTGATAAAATGATACCACACCATTCCAGCGAGCTAGTAGAGACTCATTTCAGAGGAGGCCAGTGTGTCACCGAAGGCCAGAACGACCCCCAGGAAGCCAGCCAAAAGTCTAGAAATAGACCCAGGCGCAAGCCCAGGAACGGCAGAGGGGGCGGAAAACTCTAGTCTCTTTGAAGCGGAAGGTGATAGCAGAGTTGCTATCTATCGGCGCGACGACCTGACTAAGAAGTACGTCTATCATGGCGTGCTAGCAATGGAGGAAGCCAACGAGCAATTTGTAGCGGATTTGTTCGGAGGTGGACACTACCGAGCGCAGCTTCGCGTGGTGAACGAGACAGGGGCGTCGGTCATTCGGCGGTCGCATGACTTTAGTCTCCCCGGTTCCTATAAGCCGCCAACGGGGAACCTCCCAGGGTCCGCTACTGCTAGCACGTCACAGTCGAGCCCAGGGACGTTAGGTGGACTGCCCCCAGGTGTGTCGGCGGGAGAAGCCCTGAACTCGGCGCTTGTCGGCAGTGTCATTGACCTGCTGAAAGGCATGAAGGAGGCGTCCCGGCCCACGGCTCCTTCAATAGATTGGGGACCAATCATTGCGAGCGGAACCACGATTCTTACTGCCCTGGTGACGCGATTGATTGAGCGTCCTACGACTGATAGCAAAACGGAAATGCTGGAAATGCTTGAGAAGTTTGCTGCTATCGTCAAGGCTCCGGTCAATCAGCCGGGACCGGCAGCTAGCGGTATTTCCGATGCGGTCGAAGCCATTCGGTCCCTGCTGGAAGTGAAAGACATGATTAGTGGAGGTGGAGAGAAGGTGGACCCTACAGACGCCATGCTAGCAGGACTCCCCAAGCTCATTGAGGCCATGTCCTCAGGTGGAAGGCAACCAGTGAAACCGAAGGCGGTAGCTACCGAGATTCCGGCGGATACGCCGATGTGGAAACGAGTGTTGCTATCACAAAAGAAAGGTCTGTTGCGGTCAGCAGCAATGGGGATTGATGCAGGGTATGCGGCAGAAGTAGCCCTGACCTATCTTCCCCAGGAGTTAACCGGCACGGTCAAAGAATTTATTGCCTTGCCCAACCATGTTGAGCTAGCAATGGATACAATTCCTGAGTTACGGAACTATACCGTGTGGACTCAGGCTTTCTTCGTTGCCATGAAGGAAGAAGTTGAGCGGCCTGAGGAGCCGGAAGAAGGGGGTGAGGTTGCGCCATGATAACCCCCAGGGACCGGGAATATGCCGGTATCGTTGCTGCTATCATTCTATCGGGGAAAATCATTCGAGGTGAGCCGTTAAACCCCGATACATTGGTGGCGGCAGTGGGAACGTCGGTTGCAGTGATAGCAGCGGTAGACCGACATTTGCCGCCAATGTCGAAGGAACGAGCCAAAGGAAGGAGGCGGCAGAAATGAAAAAGGGGCTAACGGTAAAAACTCCGGTTGGTATTATGATGGATGTAGACCGAATGTTGCTAGCAGCTATGGAACTAGCCCAGGAAGTGCTTACCAATCCAGAGTTAGAAGTCACCACACGGTTGCATCTGCATCATTTGGTAATGCTATCAGTGGAAACGCGAGAAGTATTACGCGGTCTGCCGATAGGTACTTTCGAGGAGGAATGAAATGGCAACCTTTGCTAGCTTTGCTGCCATCAATCGCTTACGGTGTGAGGCACCAGATGGATTCAATCATAAGCTAGAAGATTGGTCCTTATCGGATTGGTTTTTAGCTGTAACAGGAGAGATTGGGGAGGCGGCTAATGTTGCCAAAAAATTGAACCGACTCCGTGATGGGATTCCTGGGAATAAAGAGACAGCAGAGGAATTAAAGAGTAGACTTCAAGCTGAGATAGCAGACGGCTTTGTTTACCTTGACTTGCTAGCACAATCCCAGGGATTTAGTCTTGAAGATGCTGTGAGGCGAGTATTTAATGCTAAGTCTGAACAACTTGGCTGTGCTATCAAATGGGAGGAATCGTGAGTAGCCGATTCAAGAAACCCAAACATCCGTCACCCAGGACAGTGATAGCACCAGAAGGTGAGTGGGGAGTGTGGATTGCTCCGACACTTTGGGTTACGGACTCATTAAAGGGGGACCGGCCCCGTCTTTGGTATCGCCTCTGGCAGCGAGTGTTTTTGGGATGGCGCTGGTCAAGGAAGGGTGAAGGCGTTACACCGCTAGCAAAGTAGTCTCACGTTCTTACAAGGGAGGGTTCAGTGATTCATTCACGGCAGAATTACAACGGGCGGGTGATTGACCTGTTGGCAGTAGCCGCACTGCTAGCACAAGCAGCGACTCTGCTTGAAGGGAGCGGATTGCAAGAGCAGGGAGAAGTCGCAGCAGAAGTGCGTAAGCTGCTAGCGCCGGTGGAGGAGCAACGGGAAGCGGGAGTGGTGCCAATTCCCGATGAGGAACCCGTGTTCCTGCTTCGCGCCCAGGACAAGACAGCGGCAACGTTAGTCTCGCAATGGGCCGTCTGGAACGAGCCCGAAGGAGTTGCCCCTGATCTCATTCAAGCCGCACGGGAGCATGCGGTATTGATGCGGGAGTGGCCGAAGCAGAAGGTAGCTGACTGAACCAATAGCCAGCTAGAAAGGAGGTGATAGCAAATGGTTGCCCGGCTAGTTCTTGTGAGCTTCCACATTCCTGAAAGCAAGGAGGAAGATAATGTGGAAGTCATGAAGGATGTAATTGGCGGGATGGAGGAACGAGGCTATGAGATTGATAGCATCATAATCCATCCGGTCGAGAAACAGGAGCCGCTGCAAATGCCGGACCTGACGCCAATGCTTGAGCAGATTCGGAACATTATGGGTAAGGGTCCGAAGGAACCCTGGGAAGGAGAAGAAGGGGAGGGACCAAAAAAGGAGTAGGAAAGCCATACCATATTGACGGCCCTGCAAGGACGGCGCGATATTGCGCTCCGCATGCAGGGCTTCTCAATATGTGGAGACACGTTGCGAGCAAACTTCTTAACCATACCTTCGGGCGACGGAGGCACCTATGTAACGCTAGCACACATGCGCCGTCTGGCGCGGCAGGGGTCGGCGCAGCCCCTCGTCCGTCAGACGGCTGCTAGCATTGTACGGGGGATTTCTGGCACAGATGGCAGCGCCCAGGCGTATGCAATTCGGGAATGGGTCGGGGACCATGTATCCTTTCTCCGTGACCCTCGCGGCCTGGAAGCTCTCTACACTCCCGAGCTACAAATCCGTACCATATTGACGACCGGCGTATCTCAAGTAGATTGTGACGACGTGGCAACACTGGCGGCAAGCCTGGGACTAGCGGTTGGACTGCTAGCAAGGTATGTAGTCGTCGGGTTCCACTCCCCTAAAAATCCCTACCAGCACGTTTGGGCCGAATTAGCAGACCTGCGCTTACCTCAATGGGTTGAGGTGGACGTGACCCGGCCCTCGCAAGAAGCCTTCTCTGCTATCAAGCGAGTCAAAGCCTATGTCGTATAGCCTGGAAGGGACGCCCGTAGGGCCGAAAGGCTCTGAGGCGAAACAACTCGGCATTGCTCCATTGGTAGCTGTTGGTATCGGGGCGAAGATTGTGAGCGTCCTCAAGGGCAAGCCAGCAGTGACCGAGGACGAGCAGCTACGGCGCAACCAAGTGGCATATGAGCTAGCAGCACAGGGTGACACTGATGCGCTAGCCTACCTTAAGGCAAGAGGTGGCATTACGGCTCCTATCAGTGGCAATCTGCTATCAAAACAATTTGGTAGTGCCGATGGCTATATGGGAAGTCCTGGGTCGAAGTATCCCAGGGTTGCGCCGGACGCAAAAGCGAAAGCTTCTGCTATCATGGGGAGTGTGACGGGAGGAACGACGCTTACTTCTCCATTGCTAGCAAGCATAGTGCCGAGTGGAATGAGTCCGTTGGTCCTGGGACTCCTGGGGGCCGGACTCTTGTTCGCAACGACAAGGAAGGGACGTTAAATGTATTCTTCGGAACTGAGTGGGCCGGGACGGTACTACACTCAAACCAAAGGGCTGTCTCCTGCTATCATTGCCCAACGGCAGAGAGAGCTAGTCAAATATGCGTCAACCGGGGGACGTTCTCCAACAACGCTAGCACGGCAAGCGGCAAAGAAGTTCGGCAAGACCCAACCTGGTATTCCCAATATTGCGCCTATCGCATATCAACCTGCCATGCCTTCAGACGATGGTGGTTCCGTATCTACTCCTGCTATCAGTCCGATAACTGGTGGCGGGCCTTCCACGTCCGGTTCTACGCAAACAGTAACCACACCGAGCGGAGCCGAGGTGGAGGTAGGCACCGTGGATGGTTCCCCGGTGTCCGCTGTCAAAAAGGTGAGCCCGTTGGTACTGCTAGCAGTAGCGGGTGCTGCCTATTTCCTTCTCAAGAGGAAGTGACCATGCCTTACAGTGCGACGGGTGCAGCCCTGGGTCGGTCAATGGGCCTTGCGGGGTTTTGGGACGACGTATACAAAATCGGCTCTGGTGTCGCCCAGGCGGCAGATACGGTGCGGAGTGTTCGATCCGGTCGCTCTCAAGTCGCCGTGGTTCCAACCAGCTTTGCCAATGCCGCCCAGGCGGTACAGGGCAATCTCGGTTGGATAGTGCCGGTTGGTGTGGCCTTGGGAGCATGGTTGCTGCTGCGAAAGCGGTAGGAGTGCTATCATGTATTCTTTAGGCGAAGTTACGCCGCTGGAACTTCAACCGCGTGAGTCAGAGGCTGCATTTTTGGCTCGGCTTCGTAAGGTGACAGACCAAGCGGTCATTGGGGACTTGCAGGAAAAATACGTAGGTCAGCTTCATGCGTCGTCGGTTGCTATCAATCAGGCGCGGAGTCGCAATGACCCTATCGGAGTGCGTGTTCTGATTCCGGTATTCAAGATATATCGGAATCGTTATCAGGCAGCGGGTGCCAACACGCTGAATCTCAGTGCCTTCGACAAGTTCATTCTAGATGCCGGGAATTGGGCGGAGGCTGCTATCAAAGCCTTGCCTAATGCGATAGCAGCCTTGCCAAAGGCTATCGGATGGGGACTGCTCAAAGGGGCAATGCCATTCTTGCTAGCAGGTGGTGCGTTTCTGTTGCTACGCAAGAAAGGCTATGTATGAGGCGGAATCCTCCTCAACCTGGGGAAACGGCGAGTGCCAATCTTCGCAATGCACAGCAGCTTCTTCAATTCCTGGCGATAGACATTCTAGAATCAGGAAACATCGGAGAGAAGGAACGGCGGGAATGGCGGCGGGATGTGGCTGCTATCAAAGCTCGGGTGGATGCGGCAGTGATAGCAATAGAAAGTGGTGAAGTTCACCGGAATCCGACGCTAGCAATATTTGGGAATCCCCCCTTACGCTTGGGTCGGAAGTATCGGGACATACATGGTCCCGTGCGATTGGTCGGAGAGATTAGTGGCGAAGTGGACGCCATTCTCTACCGACATGCTAATGATGGTAAGCACTATCGTCATGATTTTGAGCACTCCACTTCGTTGCTAGCAATACAACGGGGAGAATACCGGGATGTGCTCATTACGTCGCCGGATGGAAATGCCATCTGGCAAGACTTCTAGGAGGAGGATAGCCCGATGCTGTATTTCGTAAATCCTGCTAGCAAGAAGCGCAAGCGTCGGGTTAGCAGCGGGGCGCGGAAGTCCAAGAAGCGTCCGAGCAGGAAGCAGCTAGCAGCAAGAAAGAAATTTGCGGCAATGGCCCGAGCCCGTGCCAGAACCGCCAGAGGTCGTAAACGGGCAACCAAACGGAGGGCTCCAGTTATGGCAGCGAGGCGGAGGAAACGGACGACGAGCAGCAAGCGCCGTCGTCGTCGGGGAACGGCGAAACGGCGGTCGGGCGTCCGCCTCGTTCGTCGGGGCATGACGGTGTACCAGGGGAATCCGAAGCGTCGTCGGCGCAGTGGTCGGCGCTATCACCGCAACCCGGGAATCGTCGCCCAGGTAATCGGACTGGCGAAGGACACCGGAGCCGTGCTGGTTGGTGGTGCGGTCGGTCGTGTAGCAAACAACATGCTGCCGTCTTTCGGGAATCCGATTGCCGATGCAGCAAAGGGGTTTGCTATCGCCCTGGGTGTTCGGATGTTCGGCGGGAAGCTGGTCGGGCCGGATATGGCTCGGCTCGCAGCGGCAGGGGCGGCAACGGTGCCGCTCAAGAACCTTATCGTCGGCTTCGTTCCCCAGGCCGCCGACTTCCTCGGAGAGTACGAGGTACAAAGCTCGTTGATGGGGAGCTATAGCGACGTGTCCGGCTATCTGGATGCCGGGGACGCCGTGGAAGTGGCCGAGAACATGGGAGCGTACTCGGAAGTGGATTAGTTGCTAGCACAACGCGGCAGGTGGGCGCGTTATCCCCACCTACAACCATGATGGGAACCGCACAACTCGGAGGAGTCGTATGAGGTATTTCACGCTGGCAGGGAGAGTGTTGCTGGCTCTCTTGATTGGCTTTGCTATCACTCATGTCACCAATGCGCTGCCCCACCTTCATGGCCTGGACGGCGTGAGCCTGGGAATGGCCTTCGGTGCGCCGTTCCGTGCCAAGTCTCGGCAGCAGATTCAAGCTGCCGTCACTCCGGCAAGCGGCAAAGCCCAGGAGAGCATCTGGCATGCACTCTACGATACACAGAATTACGTCAGTACCGTTACCACTCGGTTGACGTTCTTCCAGACGCTGAATGTGGACCCCACGATCAGCAACATGGAAGCCGGGGGGCAGCTTGCCAGTCCGCAGAGCTTTGAGATTCACAATATCTGCTTCGACTTGCTGCCTGCCGTGGGAGTGAGCACCAGTGCTAGCAACGTCGGTAACGCCAACGACGTAGCACTGCTGCTTCAGACGGCACGGCCTATCTGGACGCTGACGATCAGCCAGAAGGCATACGGGCCGTACCCGCTTACCGCTCTGCATGGAACGGGCGGGGCACAGCCGTTCTTCGGCACTGCTATCGCAACACCGGGTAGCTTGCAGTACGGTCGCAATGACCCGTCGCCGGGCTGGAATTACTACGGGCGAATTATCATCCCCGAGCAGGTGGGCTTCAAGGTGGACGTGGTATTTGCGGCGGCACAGACGCTTTCCGCAACTCCGCTGCCGCTGCGTATGGTCATGTTCGGCGTCCTCAACCGCCGGATTGTCTAGGCTGCTAGCAGCCTGGAAGTGTGTAGGCGAGGGGCAGGGAGGATTGTCCTTCCTGCTCCGTTTCCACTTCTGAAAGGAAAAGATCATGCCTCCCGTTGCACGACTTCCCGCTGGTGCGCTGGCCGATGCTATCAATTCGGGGCGCTATCCGTTCTGGTTTCCTCAGGGAGCCCGGGGCCTTGCCATAGACTATGCAGTCTATGGGACGGACTTCGTTCCGCTTCCGCTCAGTGCGACCGTAGGCAACCCCATAAACATTGACGGGGCCTCCGCGTTCATGATTTTGAGCGCCGTCCTGGTGGAAACCTTCATAGACAATACCACGTTCATGGTGCAGTCGCCGCTGCTAGCAAGTATCAAGGATACCGGCAGCTCACGGGACCTGGCAAACACGCCGATTCCTGCTAGCAACTGGTTTGGTACGGCCCAGGAACCGAAGTATTGGGACATTCCCAAGATTCTCGCTCCGAATACCACGCTCATTGTGACGCTGCAAAACCTCGAAGCAGTTGCGCGGAACGTGCGGATTGCGTTCCACGGCTTCAAGATTTTCGGCTTCAGGCCATAAGGGGAGTGCTAGCATGGGAAACCCCAGGCTCCGTTTCTTCGATAAGAGCCGCGCACCGGACCAGACGGAACGGGCGCGGTTCGGGTCGTTGTTTGCGCCTCCGACTCGGCAGGATGTAGCGGCAGGTGCCCCGATGCAGCGGCTGATCTATCCGCCCAGGATAGAGAAGTTGCTATCATCCCAGGACTTCACGGCCCAGGACTTTACCATGATCTTGGGAGCCGGAATTGGTACAACGGTATCGTCGGCGGCGCTGTCATTCCGTCTGCCGCAAAGCATGGTGGGCTGGTTACAACAGTTCTCCATCTATGTGCTAGCATCATTGCCGACGACCAATATTACCTTTCAGCTTCGCATCAACGAGGGGCCGGTCGCCGGATTCAGCAAGCAGCCACCTCCCGGCGCGGCGAACATCATTGTGATTGACTACAATGATCTTCGGGTGCGGGTGCCGAACGGCGCGAAAGTAGACGTGCTAGTGACCAACAACAGTGCCGCCGGTCCCTGGACTGTTGGAGGAGTGATAGCAGGCTGGTATCATCCTATCGCGGACGAACTTCGTATCTTCGGGGACCAATACTAGAAGGGTGATAGCACATGGCCCGAGCGACCAGTATTATTGTCGGCGGGGGAATCGCGGCGACCAATCCGTTTACGGTCAATGCGATTCCCTACATTGCGAGCTTGACCCCTCCGTCCCTGACGGCCTCTCCGGTCATGGCACAAATCCTGGGAGCGCGGCAGGGTATCGTCATATCCCCAACCGGGGCCGACCCTTCAGCAGTAGCGACCGAGATTCTACGGGTACTCGGTGGTGCTATCATCGAAGGCACCGTAGCCGATACAACCGTCATTGGTCGAGGAGCCACGGCCAATGCGGGAAGCAATGTAGCGATTGGGCGTCTCGCGAGTGCGACAAGTTCAACGTGTGTCGCCCTGGGAAGTACGGCGGCGGCCTCCGGTAATAATTCTGTTGCTATCGGGAGTGGGTCAATCGCCAATGGAGGTGGAGGTGGCGGCGGTGCTATTGCTATCGGCAATGCGGCCAGTGCGACCGGAGCCAGCGGGGCTATTGCGATTGGGCTGAACGCTATCGCGGTGGGAGTCTCTGTTGCTATCGGAAGCGGGGCTGCTGCCGGTGTGACCGGAGCATTAGCGATTGGCAACAATTGTAGTGTCAATGGCACGGCGAGTGTTGCGATCAGCGGGTTCAATGCCCAGACCAATGCCATCCACCAAATCCTGATCGGGTCGGGCGGAAGTCCTCAAAGCATCAATGCGGCGGCAGGTGCTAGCATTGTACTCGGTGGAAACGGCTCATCTATCGGCGCATTTACCGATAATATCTTGATCGGTGCCGGACTCACCGCCTTCCAAGCAAACTGTTGTATGCTCGGTGGACCAAGCACTCTGCTAGCAACATTGCTACTCGGCCAGGGGAATACAGCAGCAGGACAAACCCCGTTCCTTATCCGACTCACCAACCGGGCCGGAGCCGGGAATCTGGCGGGAAGCGACCTCACTATTCAGTCCGGGGCGGGAGTGGGGACCAACGTCGGGAATGGAACTATCTTCCTGAAAACTCCCGCTGCTGCTGTCGCGGGAACCACTCAGGGATTTGTCACTCGGATAACCATTACTGGAGGCGGTATTATCTTCGCCGTGCCGGACATAGCGCAACCGAATATAACGCTGAATGGGTTTGGTGGAGCCGGACAGTCGGCGCTAGCAATGACCAACCTGACTAATGGAGCGGCGGCTAATGCTGCCACCCTGCTTAATGCTCCGGCAGCAGGCGACCCGGCTTTTTGGGTGCCTATCAGAATCAATGGAGTTAACCGCCATGTCCCGGTCTGGTAGAAGCTTCCATATAGACACCTGGGGGCTATCGGCTATCTTTGGGTACGCTCTCAGGCGTGGCTTTCCCCCGAGCTAAAAGAGGACCGGATGCGAAAGAGAAAGGTGCTACCATTCCAAATTCCTGCTAGCAATAAACCGCTAGAGGTGATACCCTGTACCGACGGGGAGAAACTAATCTACAGTCGGTTCCTGGGTCCGGCTCAAGCCGCAAGCCAAGCCTTGACCAATGCTATCAACAACGACGAGTTGTTGCTGCTGGAAGGGTTGATGGCAGCGGCAAAATTGGATGCAAACAAGGGATGGAAGTTCAACCGCGAGAAATTACGGTGGGAACGGTACCTGATTCCACCAGAGGAGTGATAGCAATGGACGCTCTCTTGTATTCCGTTGGCCCGTTATCTCTGCACCGCCAGGATGACGGGTTTTTGCGCGTCACAGTAGCCGCTAGCAACGCGGTATTCACTCCCGAGCAACTTGCCGGGTTTCCTGCTGTGTTGTTTGCTCAGGGAGTGCCGGTAAATGGCGAGGAGTCGGGATTGGATGCAGGCCCGTCCTTTGATGCTCCGGTCGGCGGCTGAGTCCAATGCCTACGGAACAATCCATTGCTAGCGCCACCGCGTTCGGGTCAGCGGCAGTAAGCCGGTACTGGCCGGTCATTGTCGCTGCGCTCAACGGTGAGGACATTGGACAGGAAGCGGTACTGATAGCAGCAGCAAGTACCCTCAAAGCCGAGCTAGGGAGTAGCTTCGCTCCGGTGAGTGAGCGATACAGTGGAGAGCCGGTACAGTATTTTGAAAGCAAGTACGGCTATCAGACTGCTATCGGTAAGAAGCTCGGTAACACCGCGCCGGGGGATGGGTACAAGTACCGAGGGCGCGGCTTCCTGCAACTGACGGGGAAGAACAACTACACCGCTTACGGCAAGCGCCTGGGAATCAGTCTTGCTAGCAATCCTGATTTGGCGCTAGACCCGTACCAGGGAGCCCGTATCTTTGCGGCCTACTTCAAGGACCGGGGAGTCGCAGCGGCGGCGAACCGGCAGGATTGGCGGGAAGTGCGGCGGCTGGTCAACGGCGGCTATAACGGATGGGACGCCTTCATAGGCGTCGTCAACAAACTTACTAGCACTGTGGCAGGCACCTTCAAACCGCTGACACCGAAGGGTGAAACCAATCCATCATTGCTAGCAGTGCTTGGCCTCACACTCTTGGGCCTGCTTGGGCTCAAGTATTTGAGGTAAGGAGTCCATGCTGGTATTACTACAAGAAGCATCCCGCATAGACATAAACACGGCGTTACTGGCCGGAGGTGGTGCCAGTGTTGCTATCAACGCATGGTTCCTGAAGCGTCTTGTAGCACGGCAGGATGATTTTAGTACCCGGCTTCGTAAGGTCGAGAACAAAGTCACGGCAGTCTTTACGCGACTAGGACTGCTATCACCGTCCGATGAGGAGGATACCGATGGATGAGCAAGGCTTGAAGTTTCTCAACGGGTTCAAGACGATCTTGGGCTCAATCGGGTTAGTGGTGAGTGTCGCCCTGCCCAGGCTGTCGGATACCGTCGCCCAGGCCGCTCCGCATGCTATCAGTATTGCTCAGGGTGCCTTTGGGCTCCTTGCCCTCCTGGGACTGATTCACAAGGCTGAGAAGAAGGCGGCACAGCCATGAAGAAGCTCGGCATATTTATCCTGCTAGCACTCGCCGCTGGTGGTGGGGTACTTATCAATCATGAGTATCGGCATCCTACGTCAATGGGGATTGATAGCCTGCCCATTGCCCAGGGTCCAACGCTAGCAGCCATAGTGCGGCCAGACGGTTGTACTGCTGCGCCGGGATGGCCCCTCATGACCAACCAGCAGTTCAATGCGCCCATTGCCCCGCGAGGCAAACGCGATAGCACCGGCTGGATTGAGGAGACAGGTGGGACACCGGGGTATTTTCCGATGGCCTACGCCAACGGCATTATGACCGGCACCTGGGTCAAAGGATTGAAGGGCGGCACTGGTCCGTTCAACGTGGGCTTCAAGCGGCAGAACGTACATGATATGTATTCCTGCATCCGCGTGAAGCTTGATAGCACCATGACCATTCCGAACAACGGGCTCAAGCAATTCTTCTGGCACGGGCAGCCGGGAGTCGAGAACATCAACCACGTCGGGCAGTTCAGGAAATTCCCGAACATTGCCGGACAGTTCCGCAAGCAGACCGGCCCCGATGGTTTCCTCTATACTACGACGACTTACTGCGCCGTGAAGGGAACCGCTGGCACCCTGCAAGACAAGAGCGTCTATACGGTGCGTCCGACATTTGCAACCGAGCTTCGTGATAGCAAATTCCACACAATGGAGTACACGATTATTGGTGGAACGGTTGGACATGCGGACGGTGCTATCACTATGCGCCTGGACGGTGTGATTCTATGTCAGGCCACAGCGGTACGCTGGTATGCACCGGGAATGGTTGGGACCATGTTCGGCCATAACTTCAATCCCAATTCTTCGGGAGGCGGGACCAGTAGCGGCCCGGTTGTCTGCCCTAGGCCGACAGACCCGGTAACCGGCCAGCCGATAGCAGGGAATACCTCATGGTGTACTACGGAGAAGGTCTACTACGACTTCGTATACGCCGAAGGACGATAAGGTGCTAGCATGTCCCGCTCACGACGGCAGGACGAGGACGAGCTTGAGGAGCTAGAGGACGACGACGACTTTGAGGACGACGAGCCGGACGACGACGAGCTAGCAGAGGATGACCTGGACGACGAGGACGACGACGACGACGACGAGGAACCAGAGTGGGACGAGGACGAGGACGAGGAGGAGGGAAGAAGGGCGCCGGTAGTCTAACAATCTTGCGCTAGCAAGGAGCATGCTAGCAGGAGGAAACACCGTGAAAACCAGCGACATTATCAGGACCCTTCGCATCAGTGGGAATCGGCTACTCGCAGAACTAACCGGAGGGTTGATAGCAGACGGGCCGATCCTCGGTATTCTCAATGTCCTGGCCTATGGTGTGGCCCCAATCATTGATGCCAGCCTGGGGAACGACTTTATTGTGACGGTGACGGATGGAGTCGCCTTCGTCTTTGGCGTTCCGCTCAACACCGCCCCAACAGGCTTTGACCAAACGATCAACTTGACGATCAGCAATGCTAGCGGTGTACCACATGGGGCCGGTAGCTTCAATGCTATCTTCAAGACAAGCGCAGCGGTCCCTGCTATCGCTACCGGATTCAGCCGGACATTCTCGTTTCGGTGGAACGGAACCAATTGGGTTGAGATATTCCGTACCGCCGCCGACGTTGCCAACTAAGGTGCTATCATGTCCTACACCGGCTTTGGTGAGGTCCAGCTAGTCAACAAAGAAGGTAGCTCAGTCACGGTGCTAGCTCCGAAGGGCAGCACTGTAGCAAAGGGGACAGCAGCAGCAGCGAGCAGTCTGCCTGTCCCGCTTCTCCTGGGAGCCGTGGGCCTTTGGCTCCTCCTGGGACGGAAGAAGGGAGGGTCACAATCATGGCTCTGAGACTAAGCAACTCCGGCTATCAACCTAAGACCGGCGAGAAGTGTAGTTGTCGTCCTGGGGTCCAGCGTGACAACTGCCCACGTTGTGAAGGAACAGGACAAGTTATTGATTTTGCTGCTATCAGGGCTCGGGGAAAACCTGCTAGCAATCCTGACCTTAGCAGGGTCCGGGCTATCGGCAGCAACATGACCGAGGCGATTCATGGTACAGCCACCGTTCTCTATAGCTACGAGACTCCGGTTGCCGTTCACATGGAAGGCATTGGCTATTTCAAGACCAGCAAGAAGTGGTCAACCACGACAAGCAAGCATATCAACAAGTGGCTAGAGAGCCACGGTGCTAGCGGGGCAACCCTAATATCTCAAGACGAGATTGAAAAGCTAGCACGGAAGGGTAGTACCGGCACGGTGTCGGGTCCTTTCTGGGATGCTATCAAGGATGCCGTTCATGACAGAAAGCATGCTGAGAGTGAATGACACAAGTGAAGTTCCCAGGGGATACACTGGTG
>Ga0137463_1000341_pt1 | contig 16783 bp, 10 predicted proteins | sample EasRivERMGT800_2_FD_102333 | JGI IMG/M metagenome (GOLD analysis project Ga0137463, IMG submission 102333) | Soil microbial communities from meander-bound floodplain in the East River, Colorado, USA - East River MetaG ERMGT800_2 | ecosystem: Environmental > Terrestrial > Soil > Floodplain ...
CGTTCCCTGGAAGAAATTAAAATTGCTGAGATACAGCGAAGTTCTCTTCGTTGCTTTTAAATATGGATTCCCGTAACGGATAAAAAATGGATTGGTACTATCGGGCACAGGAATGAGATATTGAATTGATGGTGCAGAAACACTTTGATTCACGTTCATCGAAAATTGTTTCCAGTTGGCCTGGAAGCTTGGGAGTATATTGTACAGGGTCGTGTTGATAGGTGAGGCCAGGTTTTTAAATTCATTATGGATCGCCTGCCAGGAACTAATTATCCCTGCGCTCAGTGTTAGTTGTTTTATTTTATAGGATAAAGTAACCGTCGAGATCAGTTTATTCTGCATCCTTTCAAATCCGCTGCTCTGGTTGTGATCATATACCTCATATTTTAAACTGGATGGATCCTTATCATAAATTCCAATATCCTGTTTGTCTTCCAGGAAAATATAGTTGTTATTGAAGCGCAGGGTCCATTTTGCAGATAACGGTTCTGAATAATTTATATTGGTGTTTACATTTAGTGAAGGAACAAGTTGTCTTCTCAATTGATTGAAAAATTTGTCTTCGTAAGCCGGCACATAATATTCATTTTCTGATTCTGTGATATATCGTTGCAGGTTGCTGCCATAGTTAACGAAGTTGAACATGTTCAGCACTCGTCCTTTCTTGGCTCTGAAGCGATGTGTGATAAAAAAATTGTGATTATAGGAATTGGTAAAAAATCTATTGATGAGATCACCCGAACCTTCGCTGATCAAACCGGTTTTGTTATTTGTAACATTGATGCCAGCACCGATATTTTCAGCGGTTGATTGATAACTGTATCCGGCTCTGAAAGTGATATCGGTCAATGTATCGGGTTTGTAACTGCCGCCTGCACTTACATTATGAGAGAATACATTTCGGTTATTGTTTGTGTTCGTCTTTGTTGTTACTGTCGTATCATTAATAAATTGTTGTGTATTGTTTAGCTGCTGAACATTATTGTTGCTGTTGCCATAAAAATATTGGAGAAAGAAAGATTTATTTTTGGTTGGAGCGTGATTCAGGTTGAAGCCTATTCCTGTGCTTTTTGAAATGCCGGCATCAATTCCGCCGAAAGAAATTCCATTGAGTGCAAAACCGGTATTCCCACCTCGTGTGGTCACCATCATTGAATTGAAACCACTACGGTTGAAGCCACCGAGGTCCTGCACTTCCTTAAATGAAAAACCACTGCGGTTAACATTATTGCTGAATGCAAGCAAGCTCAGCTGCATTGTGTCCCGGTAAACATTTGCAATACCGCCAATTTCGTACCTGTCTTTTGTGCCGGCACCGGCATAAGTTTTTCCAAACCATCCTTTTTTTATCCCTTTTTTCAGCGTGAGGTTGATCACCTGGCCTATGTTGGTGAGATCACCATCTGTATTTCTTGCCGCCTCATCTTTATCTTCTGTCACCTGCACTTTTTCGATCACATTGGCCGGTAAATTTCTTGTTGCCATTTTGGGATCGTCGCCGAAGAAAGCTTTGCCATCAACAAGAATGCGGTTCACTTTTTTTCCATTGGCCATGATATTTCCATCTGCGTCTACCTGCACTCCTGGTAATTTTCTCAACAGGTCCTCTACTAAAGCTGTGGGTAAAGTTTTGAATGATGATGCATTGAATTCAATGGTATCTTTTTTTACAACAACAGGCGGTCTTTCTGAAAACACCAATACCTCATCTAAAGATCTTATGCTATTGCCTAAAACAATCGTCCCAAGATCGAGAGGTGTATCATTGGTCAATGTAAATTCTTTTCTAAAGGCTTCGTATCCGGAAAAAGAAATGATGACACGGCAATTCATATTCAGGGGCAGGCCCGGCACTTTAAATTCTCCTTCGGGATTGGTGAGCCGGTAAGTGATGATCGCAGTATCACTGGCTTTAAAGACAGTGACTGTGGCAAGACCTAAGGGTTTTTGGGCTGAATCCACCAGCTTTCCTTTTATGCTTCCTTGCGCAAACAATTTTCCAAACAAAAACAAGCAAATAATTCCGGTGATAATAATCTTTTTCATCAGTTGGTTTTAAAGTCCAATTATACGACAGAATTCGTAGAGCGGATTTCTTATTTAGGACTAGTGGTTATTATCAGGGATGGTTTGGATATTTGTTATATGAATAAGATCGAACAATTATCCCTTGTTATCCAAAATTTAGGTCTCAAAAAAGATGACGGATCAAAAGAAAAGATCAGGGAGGCTGTGAACGATCTAATTGCGAATGATTTCAATCAACTGGCCCAACTTCTATACAGCGTTGATGTAAACGAAAACAAACTGAAAAAATTGCTGCATGATAATCCCCAAACAGATGCCGCTATTCTGATCACAGATCTTTTAATTGAAAGGCAGTTGGAAAAAATGAGATCGAAGGCATCATTAAAAAATCAAGACGATATTCCGGATGAAGAAAAATGGTGAGGAGGTTCAATGATGAGTAATGAGCGATGAGTAATGAGTTACTAATTACTGATTACTCATTACTCATTATTCATTGTCGAATAGAATTACCAGGCGTACAAGTGTGCGATCCTTCGACAAGCTCAGGAGAGACTCCACGGGCGATGATCAGGGCGAAGAAGCTCAGTACAAAAATTATTTACTATCAAACATTAACTCCTGTACTTTCTGTTTGTCTTCTTTTTCTTTTTTCAGATCGAACATGGTTCCGAAAATGTGATCCCAGATGGTGCTGCTGACACCAAAACCACAATGCTCGTTCTTATAATGATGAAGATGATGGTTACGCCACAATGGTTTCATCCACTTGAATGGCGGGTTCCAGGCGTGGATGGCATAATGCATGCTGCCATAGATCAGGTAACCTAAAATAAATCCGGGGAAGAACATGAAAGCATTTTGCTTCAGGGGCAGATACAGAATTAAAAAAATCGTTGACGCCAGGATCAGGCTCGGAACCGCGGGCATAAACAATCTTTCCCTGTCTCTTGGATAATGATGGTGATTGCCATGCATGATATAAACGATCTTCTTTGCTCTTTCACTTTCTGCTACCCAGTGAAAAATATACCGGTGTGCTATGTATTCAAAAAATGTCCAGAAGAACATGCCCGCAAAAAAAGTGAGAATGATCCGGCTTGCGGGAAAGCCCAGTCTATCGCCACTGTAGAAAAGCATTAAAACGATCACAGGCAGATACATTCCCCAGATCACAAGCGGGTGCGTCTTTGTCAGCATTTCAAGATATTGGTTCTTGAACAGCTGGGCCTGACCTTTATTATGTATTTTTTCGAAATGCATATAATTAGTTAGAACTACAAATTTAAGGAAGCTTGTTGATTTCGGTCGTGGTCAGGCAGAGAAAATTTAATCGGGTATTAGTTGATCGATCGTCTTAAATCGATAGCCCTTTGTTTTTAAATAATTTACAAGTTGGGTCAGCTTATAATAAAACTTATCTGTTCTTTTTGGATCAGTGCCAATATGCATAAGCAGAATAAACCCGTTTAAACCAGAAAGATGTGTTTTTTCGTACTGAATGATCGAGTTATAAATTGTTTCACTGTTGCGATAATTTTTGTCCGCTGGCGTTGTATAATCCGCATGGCTTAATGTTCCGGGAGTATAATTGATCAGTTTTATGCCGGACTGTTTACACCAGCCTGCAATACTGTCATTATACCATTCAAAGGGCGGAAGAAAATACCTGGCTGGTGAGTGGTAATATCCAAATTTCTCAGCTTTTTCTGCCAAACGTTTAACCCTTTCCGTTACCGGGAAGAGGTCATTCAAAAATTGGGGTTTATCAATAAGCAAACTATCGCGGTTCTTCCAATCGCAATAAAGCAAATGTTTGTCGGAGTGGTTGCCGAGAAAATTTCCATTCTTTATTAACTGGTTTATTATTTTTTCATTAGAAGAATTGTTGTAAAAATTACTCGTCAGGAAAAATGAAGCATTGATCTTTTGCTGTGATAAAGTTTTTGCGATAAGATCTCCTCCATCTGCAAATTCATCGCCGGTGAAAACAAGAGCAATTTGTTTTTTTGTAGAGTCACCGCGAATGATGCCGCCATGACTGTAAGTAAATTTATTTTGACCGCCGGCCTCCGATTCTTTTGCAGCAAGTAAATAGATGAGCGACGCAGTTCCATCCATTGTTGGTTCGTTGGTGCTATAATCGCCGTAGTCGTCATGATAGACTGCAAGATCACTTTGAAAGTCTGCATATTCATCCGGTTGATATAATGTGATGCCGATAAGATTTTTATAGATGCTTCCATACACCGGGCCATCAACAAGTCCGCCGTCGATGGGATAGTTTTTTAAATGGGTGAAAGCAGAATGAGGATCGATTGGTGTGTCTTCGTTATTCGGTAATCCATAAACAAAACTTGTTCCCCAGGGATTGCAGCCAAACAGCCAGTCAAAATTTGCCTGTTCCAGTTCCTGGAATTGTTTGTCGTTTGTCAATTCCCGATACCAATAAGATTGAATAGCAAATGAAGTGGTGAGATTATTACTGCACCAGATGAATGGAACGCCGCGATAAAATGCGTTTTGTTTTGCTTTGTTCCAGACACGTTGAATTCCTCGTTTGTAATATCCAATGATGGTGTCTCTCTGTCTTCCTTTTAATTGTTTCGCTAATTCATAATGTCCGAGGTTAATGAATGGGTACCATTCGTAATGGTTTGCAGTGTCTGACCCTAGCCACGGCGAAGTTGGCTCTTGACCGGCATACTCGAGAGATCTGGCAGTTAATTCAGGAAATGAATCCTCATTCGCTTTTTTGTGAATAATTTCATCCATTTTCCTTTGTGACGCATTTCGTTGAGAAATGAAGGCAAGTTCCAAGTCATCAACCCAATTCCCTTCCGAATAGATGTAAGGAGACCTTACCGAAACTGTCTGTGTAACTCCATTTCGACGAATTGCATATAGTAGAGCCATGGTTGATTTCCGAAATAAGCAATCAGCAAACACCCAATCGATGTTAGCAAAAATTTCATACCCCAATCCAAAAGCACTTGCAAATTTCCCCGCAGTTGAAGAAGTGCCGGTTGTATTATTCATAAACTTTCCTCTCTGCTGCGGTTCACCTGTAATAAAATAAACAGGTCGTTCATGGTCTCTTCCATAAAAACTATCTTCTTTGGGAATGCGCATGCCCATGTGGTCACGGTCATCGGCAACCTGGTTGAACATCCAATCATCCCTTGGATGCATTTTCAATAACCAGTCCAATCCCCATTTTGCTTCATCAAGCACATCGGCCATCCCGTTTTTTCCATCAAGTCCATTCGCCAGTTTTTCGTCCGTGAAAACATTTTTGAAATCACGATAAGCCATCAGCAAATGATAAGTGGCATTTGCTGAGGTGGAAGAATATTTTAAATAGTCGCTCGCATCGTGCCAGCCACCAACGGCATCAATATGTGTGCTGTCTTTGATACCTGTCTTTTCTCCATACACAACATAACCATCATGGGTGTGGCAACTGTCTTTTAAAAATGGATTGAAGCCACAACGTTGCTGACGCATATAGCGCAAACAAAAATTGGCAGCGCCATTATAGACATCATCAGCAATGCTGAATTCAGGTGATCTTGCAGCACCAGCCTGCAAATAATATTTGCCAGTCTTTGTGAATGAAGAAAAATTTAAACGGCAGGTTTGAGTGAACGGCCCATAGGCTCCAAATGCTTTCTCCAATTTGCCAGAGAAAACAATTTTACCTGAATTAGTTTCTATCAACTGCCAATTGCTCACTGCCGACTGCCCCTTGCTGCACCATACTGCAACTTTGATTCCTTTCGGTGTATAGCCGAGGAGATTTATTCGAATCCAGCTTGTTTGCTGTTGGGATTTTTGAAACGATGTGAAAAATAAAATGATGGTGACAGAAATGAAAAGTCGTTTCATAGATTTAAGATACTAAAAAGATGATTGGCGTATAGATGCCTCGTTCCTCGGCATGACAATCTGAAAAAGGTATATTGATTCATGAATTGGAATTATTGCTGAATAGCGAACTGAACGCCGAAGAGTGCGACGCAACAAAAGCAAAATAGAATTACTGAAGCTGGTAACAAAAACTCATTTCACTTTTCTCAATGCTTCGCCAAGTTTGTCGAGCATTTCATTGATCTCTTCTTTTTTGCAGGTGCCCACGCTGAGGCGATACCAGGGAGATTGTTTGCTGGCGCCAAAGGCATAAAACGGAACGACCGCCAGTTTGGCTTCATTCAAAATATATTCGGTGACATCGTTTTGATTGGCGAGCAAACTTCCATCAGCGGTTGTTTTGCCGGCGAGGTCAATTTTTATGGTGAGATAAATGGCAGCTTCCGGAGCAACTGCATCCACTTTCAATCCTTCTTTTTTCAGTTGCATAAACCCATCATAGATGCGGCGTAATCTTTCTTCAATTTCATTTTTATAATTGACCAGGTACAATTTGATCGCTTCTTTTTCAGCCAGGTATTTTGCCACCGCTTTTTGTTCGGCCATCGGCGCCCAGGCACCTACGTGAGTGAGGATGGCCTTCATTTTATTCATGACAGTAGCAGGACCCATGCCCCAGCCAACGCGGACGCCGGTTGCTGCAAACACTTTACTGATCGCATCAATGAAAATGGTATAATCACGCATTTGCGGTCTCAGGTTCACCGGGTCGTAATGCTTGATGTTTCCATAAGTGAGGTGCCAGTACATCTGGTCATACATCACATATAATTTCTTTTCAGAATCGCCCCGGCGAATATTCTCTTCGATCACCATGTCGCAAATGGCTTCCAGGTCTTTTTTTCTGAACGTAGTGCCCGTTGGATTTTGCGGTGAGCAAAGAGAGATGAGGGATGCTCCTTTTAAATGAGGCCGGATATCTTCAGCGGTCGGCATAAAATTATTTTCTGCGTTTGCTTCGATCACCACATGCTGCCCGCCCACAAAATGAGTATAGTGATTATTGTTCCAGGAAGGAACCGCATAAATAATCTTATCTCCTTTGTCACAAATTGCTCTAAACACTGCATAGATCAGCGGTCTTCCACCGGAAGCAACTAAAATTTCATTGGGGCTATAATCAAGTCCTTCGGAGTCTTTTATAAAAGATGATATGGCATCACGAAGATCAAGATTGCCTTCCGCCGTAGGATAATTTGTAAAATGCTTGCGATATGCATCGACAATGGCATCTTCCAATTGCTTTGGGATGGGAAAAATAGAAGGATCAAAATCGCCAACTGTAAAATTGTAGATCCTTTCCCCTTTGCGGATCTTTTCCCGTATTTCACTTCCAAGCTTCACGATCTCGGAGCCAATTAGTGTTTCTGAAAGGTAAGAGAGTTTCATGCCGGCAAACATTTTATCGATCAATATTTTCGGGGAAAAGATAGATACACTTACCCGGCAAAAATAAGGGGATTGGCGCAGATGACAAATGATAATGAACGCTCAACCAACATTGATTTTCGGTTTTTTCTTGCTGTAAATCCTTACCTTTTCTCTTTGTTTTTGATGCAGCGTCGGCGGGGTTCAAAATGCCTTATTAAAACTTAGATCATGAGAAAACTATTTGCCTTCATTCCAGCAGTCATCCAGGTATCTTTTTGCTTCTCTCAAAAACCAGCCGAGATATTTTCATGGCACAGTGAAAATTTACCAACGCAGCATATTTACGTTCAGTTTGATAAGCAGGCATATGTGGCCGGTGATACGGCCTGGTTCAAAGCTTATCTCTATTCAAATTATGCACCCAGCACGATCAGCACTAATTTCTTTATTGATCTTGTTGATGAAAAGGGCGGGGTGATCATGTCTAAACGATATCCCATATTTGATGGAACAGCCATCGGAAATTTTGATCTGCCGGCAAATTTGAAACAAGGAGTTTATATTACCAGGGCCTATACAAAATGGGAAATTAATTTGGGGGCTTCGTTCGTTTTTAAAAAAGCTTTGCCCATTTTTAATCCATCAAATAGTTCGACATTTAGTAAAGAAAATAAAGTCACGCTGGAATTTTTTCCAGAAAGTGGAGTGATAGTAAGCGGCTTGCCTAATAACATTGCATTCAAGATAACAAATGACCGATACCAGCCTGTGCCGGCAAATGCCGATCTTATTGACGGGAAGGGAAACAAGGTCGGGAATTTTGCAAAAGCTCAAAGTGAAGGGGTTTTTAGTTTCACTCCTGTTGCAAAAGAAAAATATATTGCTTCAGTAAATTTTCCTGATAGCAGAACTGCGAAATATGATCTTCCCACGCCAGTGGAAAGAGGAATTGTTTTGACGGTTGCAGATGAAGAAAATGGAAAATCTTTTAGTGCCATTGGCTCTGCCGGCATGCTGAAAAATGGCGATCAATTGCTGCTTGTTGCTGTGATAGAGAATCATGTTGTGCTCGATGTAAAAGTTCCCGTGAACAACAATGAAGCGCTTGGATTGATCTCCACGAAAAACCTTCATCCCGGCATTATGCATATTTTTCTTTTTGATGATCAAAACAAATTGCTCGCAGAAAGGACCACCATTGTGCAAAATCAAAAACTTTCTCTGCCTGTTGAATTAAAGATCAATGAACTCGGAAGAGCTGCTAAAGAAAAAAACATTTTTAGTTTTTTATTCCCAGAAACGGTCACAGGAAGTTTTTCAGTTTCTGTTACTGATGCAGACAAAGAACTGTTGCCCAATGCCCATGAAGATATTTATTCTACCATATTGACGGAAAGCGGATCATCACAATATTTTGTACAACCAAATTATGCAAATGAAGACGAGGTGGATGTGTTGGCCATCTCCAATCGCTGGTATGGAGAAAACTGGCAAGCGCTGGCTAAAAAGAATCAGCCCCTGCATTTAAAAGACAAGTATATTTCTATTGTGGGCAACACTACTACGGAAGATGGCAGCGCTACTGTGATAGACGGAAATATGAGGATCATTGTTCAGCCCAAAAGTTTCATGCAAAAAAATTTCACCGTTGATATAGACGGCAGGGGAAATTTTAATTTAGACAGTTTGATCTTTGAAGATTCAGCCAGGATCTATTATGAATTGATCGCAACCAAAAAAAATAAAAAAAGGCCTGAAGTAAAATTAATGATCAATGAACCAAGAGAAGATTTCTCTTTACTGCTGAATAGAATTGATTACGGTTTTTCAAAAGCAAAAGAGCCCGTTTTGGAAGACAATAAAACTCTCCAATTAGCATCGGATCTGCAAAAGAATTTGCTGGCTGCACGTCAAGCGCAACCTCAGACTAAACCAATAAAAAAAGATAAGCAGTCAGAGAAAAATGATGTGAACAAGCGATATGCGCAGGGGGTCTTTGCTTCATCCACTTCAAAAACTTTTGATTTTATAAATGATCCCCCCGCCCACGGTGGTGTTGATGTTTTTGAATCTTTGCAGGGACAAATTGGGGGATTGACCATTGAAAAAGTAAATACAGGTTATAATCTCTGGAGCAGCCACTCAGTATCGACCCTTGAAGTATTGCGTGGCAACAAAAGGGGACTGGTCCCCGGTAAAGTCTATCTAAACGAGCTCGAATCCTCGAGTGATGCCGTCATGAGGATCCCGATAGATCAAATAGCACTGGTTAAATATTATGAGCCGGGCTCTATCATGTTGCCTGGAATCGGAACCTCACCTATTCTTGCGTTTTGGACAAAGAAGCAGGAAGATATGGGCGAAGCCATTACAAATGTCATGAGCTTTATAATGCAAAACGGTTTTTCACCAACAAGAAAATTTTATTCGCCTGATTATTCAGCAACATCAAAAAATATTTCAGATAACAGGACAACGTTGTACTGGGATCCGAATATTTCTGTAACTGATGGCCAACAATTCACGGTCAGTTTTTACAATTCAGATGCTGCAAAAAGATTTCACGTTGTGGTGGAAGGATTTACTTCAGATGGAAAGCTGGTGCATTTGGATAAAATCATTGAGGTGGTTAAAGGATTTTAGCTTATTTCAGTAGAGCCACCCAAGAGATTCGAACTCTCGACCTGCTATTTACGAAACAGCTGCTCTAGCCAACTGAGCTAGGGTGGCTTTCGATCTTTTTAGAATCCTCTCTTCACTCCCTCTTCTACTTTTGCATTTTCAGGATAGAGAACAACCCGTATTGAATTATTAATATCAAGAAATTTCTTTGCCGCATTTTGAAGATCAGTGGTCGTTAAAGCATTTACTCTTGCTTCATAATTTAAAACCGCTTCCGGGTCATAACCATCAATAAATGCTTGCGAAAGATTGGTAAGCCAATAGTCATTGTCCTTTAATTGTTCCTGGTATTTTTTCTTCCAGGTTTCTTTTACTTTATCAAGATCTTTCTGTTCAATTTTTCCATCCTGTGCATTTTTGATAAGATCAAATAATGCTGTGGTCAACTTGTCAACATTCTCGGGTCCGCAAGGAACAGTAGCGTGGATATCATAATGAACATAGGGACGTTTGACAATATCGCCACTCATGCCACCGCTGTACATGCCACCTAATTCCTCCCTAAGTTTTTCAATGATCTTGATATTCAATACTTCGATCAAAGCTCTCAGCTTCATTCTTTCATCACGATTGTATTCCGCTTCACCCTTCCATAAAATATTGATCTCACTTTGAGCTTCTTTTCCTTTCTTAATATTGGCAGTCAAACCACCTTTCACTGGTCGAACACCGTTGTCTTTGTAAGTAATTTCTGTTTTCTGTGAAGGCAATGATCCAAGATATTTTTCAAATAAAGGTTTGGCTTTCTCGAGGTCGATATTTCCCACAAATGTGAAATGCAAACCGTTCGCATTGCCAAAAACATTCTTATAAATTTCCAGGGTTTTGTCTGCATTTACTTTATCCAGTTGTTCAGGTGTAGGTATCGAACTCAACCATGGACTGTTGTTGTAAATGATCTTTTGCATGGTATCCTGGAAATAAGTCTGCGGATCTTCTTTAGCAAATTTTAAAAAGCCTTTAATATTTCCGAGATAAGATTTCAGAAGCGCTTCGTCTTTTCTTGGCGATGTCATATACGAATTTACCAGTTGAAGAAAAGTTTCAAAATCTTTAACACTGCTGCTGCCTTCAATTCCTTCTTCACTCGGGTTTAAATAAGGGGTTACTCTAACAGTTTTTCCTGATAAGAATTTTTTCAGATCGGTAGGCGACATATCTTTCACCCCCATCAACTGAACTAATTGGGCAGCGCTTTCAGAATTTTCTTTATCCTCCAATGGAAACCGTTGCCATCCGCCATGGCGCCAGGCATCCATAGTTATTTCATCATTTTTAAAATTGGTTGGTTTAACTGTAATGGTGATGCCATTGCTCAAACTGAGATTAACAGTATTTAATTTTTCATTTTTTGTTTCACTCACAATTTTTCCTGCGCCACCGGTATTATCCATAATGTTGGAAGCGACCACTTTTTCTGTGTATGGAGTGATCGATTGTTTGGTTGCTGATACTACATCTTTCAACAGGTCGGCATCGGAGGGCAACTCTCCTGCTTTATTTTTTGGGGCCTGCACCATCACAAACGGCATGGTTGAAGGAGACATGGCTTTTGCGAACTGGTTGATCTCCTGCAATGTGATGGTTGGTAAAACTTGTTTAATGAATTTATAGCGATTTTCTACGCCGGGAATGGGAGATCTTTCGAGGAAATTATTCAAATAATTTCCAACAATTCTTGAAGATTCCATTTTATCTTTTTCATTGAATGCTTCTTCGGACTGGTTTAACAGATCAGCCTTAGTTCGGTCCAATTCTGTTTTCAGAAACCCGAATTTCCTGGCTCTTTCTGATTCAGCTATCAGGGCATCTATTGCTTGTTTGGCTGTACTGCTTCCCAAGACTGCATAAGAGAAAAATGCTTCATAGCCGCGAATGAACTGGCCTTTCCCCGAAAAGGCAAAAGCAAACGGAGGATTTTCTTTTTGTGTTAATTCATCTAAACGCTGATTAATTAAATTGTTCACGAGTTCCTGGATGATTGAATGACGATAGTCACCCCATGTCTTTATTTTTTTTTCTGGCTTTATAAAACTAATAACCTGGATAGCAGTGTTTGGCTGTTCTTCATCTGTTAAAACCATCGCTTCGGGTTTTGTTCTTATTGGAATAACAGTGATCATAGGCCGTTGTTTCTCAGATGCAGGATTTTTAAATCCGCTGAAATGTGCTTTGATCTTTTTTTCTGCTTCTGCGGGATCGATATCTCCAACTACGATCACTCCCATCAGGTCCGGACGGTACCATTGTTTATAAAATCTTTCTAAAACAGCAGGATTAAAATTTTTGATGATAGAGTCCTTTCCAATGGGCAAACGTTGCGAATATTTTGAACCGTTGAAAAGTTTGGGGAAGTATTGTCGGAGCATTCTTTCCTGTGCGCCTTTTCCCAGGCGTGATTCTTCCAGCACAACGCCTCTTTCTTTTTCGATCTCCGTTTTATCAAGCAAATTATTTCCAGCCCAATCTTCAATCACAGTAAATCCTTTTTCTACAATTTGCGGATCATCTGTTGAAATAGGGAGCATGTAAACTGTTTCATCAAAACTTGTATAGGCGTTGAGATCGGCGCCGAATTTCACCCCTACTTTCTGCAAATAATCCACCAATTCATTTTTAGGAAAATGCTTGGAGCCATTAAAGTTCATGTGCTCCATAAAATGTGCAAGCCCTTGTTGGTCGACATCTTCCAAAATAGATCCGGCATTTACAACCAAACGCAGCTCCATCTTCTTTTCAGGCTTGGCATTTTTTTGAATGTAATAAGTGAGTCCGTTGGGCAATCTGCCAATTTTCACATTAGGATCAACCGGCACAGGCTGGTTGAGATTTATTTGCGCAAACAACGTTGTCGAAAAAAACGATGACAATAGGATAAGGCTGAATAATGACTTGGGGAAACATTTCATAAAATTAGTTTTGAGGGGGGTAAAGATAATTAAGGTCTGACCACATCATAAAATAAAAAGCTCCCTTTTTGATAAAGGGAGCTTAACAGGTATCAAAATATGTTAAAACAGTTCTGTGAAAAGTAGAATTTCTGTTTCAGAAAGTAGCAAAGTGGGTTCAATTAAAGAAAATACCTGTATAAACCTGTTGAATTTCTAATCTGTTTGACTTTCCGGGATTTTAGTTTTGGCCGATCAATTGGCCAATTGTTGCGGAATCGCCGAAAACCGCCGAACAGAGTAGGCTTAACATGCACAAAACATCTTTTATGAAAAAAATCGTTATTTGTGGATTGGTGCTTTTAAGCTCTTTCCTCTTTAGTTATCAATCATATTCCCAAACAGAACCAAAAACTGTTAATGCTTGTCCTTGTGATACAAGTAAGTTGTACCTGAACCCAAATTTCAAGCAGTTCGCAGGAAGCTTTTTAACTAGTTACTTAGATTATACAAAAGTACATTCTTCTGTTTTTGGAAATCAGCAGTCATTTGTAGATGCTATTAAAAACTCCGACCAGGAAGAAGAAACTGTATCGGCAATATACAGCAAGTACTCTGTGAGTTTTGATGATGCGATGTTTTATAAAAACCAAATGGATAATAGCATTTTGAAACTCTTAAATGATTTTCCTGTTTTGATGGATCTGGATGAGAATCAAGTTTGGGGAATAATTTTAAATGCATTAAACTTAGGTTCAAATTCGACTGACAATGACTGGATCTCTATCCAACAGAAAATATTCAAAAAAGCTTTGGAGATGATTCCGCGTGAAAACAGAGTTGCAAGAAGTAATCGGGCCATCGGCATTAATCCTGTGCTGTCCGTTGCGGCTGTTCAAATTTTTTATCGACCAGTGAAATTATCGTTAAGTGAAGTCTGGGATTGTATGTTGCAAGCGGTCGGCTTTGGCAGTGCAGCTACATTTGGCGTAGGGCAATTAATAAAATTAGCAAAGGAGGAAGGCATCCAGACAGTGGTTGTAACTGTTTCGAAATGGCTGGCTAAAAAGGCTGGCTGGATTGGGGCTATTGTTGCTGTAATTGATTTTTCTATTTGTATTTATGACCAAGCGATGGATTAACCTGTTTCTATGAGAAAAATAAAATACCTGATGGTTTTTGTTTTTGGCTTAGTTGTTATTTTTTTATTGCCATTATTACACATTATCTCAGATAAACTGGTTTCTCTTACTCAATACTTAATCGCTGTGTTCACACTTTATGTTCTGGTTGATTTAGTTACAAAAAAGTCAGAAACTGATAAGAAATCTTAAACAAACAAACCGCTTGAACAGATATACTGCTTAAGCGGTTTGCTGATCTTAATATGACATAAAACTGGGTTTTATGAAATGGTTGCTATATGTTCTTGTTGGCATTTTTTTTACCAGTACTAACGCCCAGCCATCAACTGCGTCATTAGGATTATTAATACCGGACCAAAAAAAATTCATCGCAACGACAGAATTCCTTGACGCAGCAATAAATTCGATCAATTCCTTCAACAGCCTGATAAAAAAGGAAAATTATCGGAATAAAATCACTGCTTTCAATAACCCAACCAGCTCTGATATGGGCTTTAACCTGGAGAATGAAATTCAAACTGCATTGAAGCCTTTATTAGCTAAGGCCAAAAACACAAACACAACAAAATTTACACAGGTAGTATCCGGGCTGGTAAATGCCCAAAGCAAAATGCCGGTGACAAAAACGGCAGTTGCGATTACAAACCCGGTATTCACTACTTTAATAAGTCTTGTCGGTAACCTCACCATTCAGGAAAAAAAGCTAACGACTGAGGACTTCGATTCTTTTATTGTAGCTACTTCAAAATATTTTATCCAGTATGAAAAGTTGAACCAGGCCAACAATCTGTTTGATCAGAATATTGAAAGAATCACCAATAAATTAAAAGACCTGCAATTCGACATGAAGGAATACATGTTGGATATAATCACCATTCTTTATAAAAATATTCAACGTACGCAACTGAAGAACTCAAACACAGAGGAATTATTTCTGAAATACCTGGATGAGGACAAATTGGAAGAAATATTTTCCGTTGAAACTATCGAAGAAAGTTTCCATTATCCGACTGACGGAATTAAAACAGCAAAGGACATTGCTTACAATCTCCAAAAAATTTTTAATGAGTATCAAAAAGCATATACAGATAATTATCAGCAGATCCGTTTCATTCTTTTGGAATCAAGAACTCTTGGGAAAAACATTAATACAAAGCAAGTTGATACTTCATTAAAAGAATTGGAAGATTTATATAGTGACAGCAAAAATTCTGATGTACTAAGTCTTCGCCTGACCACACTTTTTGAAAGATTAAAAACATTAGCAGCCACTGAGCAACTACTTGAACCCAAAAAATAATTATTGTTTTTTTTCTTCGTTATACTTCTTCTCTGCTTCTTTCGCTTTGTCAAAATCCAGCACAACACCATTGATGCAATAACGCAGACCCGTCGGTGGGGGACCATCATCAAATACATGTCCAAGGTGAGATTTACAGCGTCCACATTGCACTTCATTTCGGTTCATGCCATGGGTATTATCGGGAGTATAAATAATGCTGCTCTTGCTGATGGGTTCATAAAAGCTGGGCCAGCCGCAGCCGCTTTCAAATTTGGTATCGCTTTTAAACAAAGGGTTGCCGCAAACAGCGCAGTAGTAAGTTCCTACTTCATTAAATTTTTCAAACTTGCTGCTCCAGGGTCTTTCGGTTCCTTTTTCACGGGCAATATGGTAGACATCTTTTGGCAAAACTTTTCTCCATTCGTCATCATTCATCACCACTTTGTTTGTATCGGTTCTTGAATACACAGAGCTTTTCTTTTCATTGCTGTCCATAGAATTATTTTTTGAAGATTGATTGCAAGATTGCAGAAAACCAAATGTCACTATCACGATTAAGCACCTCAACTTCCGTTTGATCATTTACATCCCAAATTTACGAAGCTTCTTGTCCCGGGAATTGTCATCACCGTGACAGGAAATTTTCCTTAACAATTTATTGGGCAGAATTATTTTTTTGTAAATTTCATTTATGCCGGAAAGAAATAAAGATATTCCTGTACAAGGCAGGGATGCCAAAAGAATATTGGCTCTTGCCTACGGCTCATTTGAAATTCTTGGCTGGACAATCAGGCATTCCGTTGATAATATGCTGTTTGCATATACGCCCAGGAGCTGGTCAAGATATGATGAAGAAATAAAGATCGAAGCGGAAAACAACCTGCTTAAGATAACAAGTAAGATGATCCATGGAGAGTCGTTTGATATGCTGGGAAAAAATAAAAAGCATATTGCCGACTTCGAAAACGTATTTGAGCCATTAAAAGATTCGGCTACAGATTCCCAGATAGATCAGTGGAAAGGGAAAATAGTTTTATTAAGAGAGCAAACTATCAGCTCTGCAAATGATGATATCAGATCGGCAACAGAGACAGACAAAGTGATGCGTTTTTCAACTGGGAATAGCAATATTACTCTCGGATTGATCGCAGTAAATATTCTGATATTCCTGGCCATGGCAGTCGCCGGGGTGAATATTTTAGCACCTTCAACCGAAAGCATCATTAAATGGGGCGGCAATCTTACACAATTAACAGTGAATGGAGAGTGGTGGCGATTGATCACAAATTGTTTTGTTCACATAGGCATCATGCATTTGTTGTTCAATATGTATGGCCTGTTTTTTATTGGACTTTTTTTGGAGCCGATGCTTGGAAAAACCAGGTTCATTATTGCTTATTTATGCACCGGGGTCTTTGCAAGCCTGGTAAGTTTATCATGGCACAAAAATGAGTTGC
>Ga0137463_1000342_pt1 | contig 16770 bp, 16 predicted proteins | sample EasRivERMGT800_2_FD_102333 | JGI IMG/M metagenome (GOLD analysis project Ga0137463, IMG submission 102333) | Soil microbial communities from meander-bound floodplain in the East River, Colorado, USA - East River MetaG ERMGT800_2 | ecosystem: Environmental > Terrestrial > Soil > Floodplain ...
CGCTTCCGACCCGAAAAGCGAGGGAAGGAAGATCTGCATCGAATTCATGCAGCAGCTCGCGGAAACGCCGGGAATCGCCGGCGCCCACGTCATGGCGCCGCAGAACCATTCGGCCATTGCCGACGTGATCGCAGCCTCCGGCGTCGCCGGGAAGCAACGCGCCGGCGCGAAGACTCTGCTGGTCACTTGATGCAGGATCAGTCGCGGCGGCAAGTGTAAAATTCCGTTTTCAGCGACGGCATCGCATTGCGCCGCGATCGAGGGGGGACAAGGACAATGGAGGCTCCAATATGGCAAAGCTGAAATCCGGCGGCAGTGCGCCGGAGCGCGGGCCGATGGTGATCCTGTTCGCCGAGACGCGGGGGTTCACGGGCACGTCGGCGATGCTGGAGCCTTCAATTGTGATGGAGCGCGTCTCGGAATTTTTCGACCTGGTCGCTGCGGCGGTCGAAGCGCAACAGGGCGTCGTCGTCAACGTGCTCAACGATACCGTGACGGCAATCTTCGCCGGCAAGGAAGACGCGCAGCGCGCGGTTCGGGCGGCGGAGGAAATCCTGGGCAAGTTCGATGCCTTCGCGCAGGCATGGGAGCGCGACTACGGCGTGCACACGGCGGTGGCGGTAGGTATGCATCGCGGGGACGCGATAGCCGGCCCGGCGGGCGGCCCGGGCAAGCAGGATTTCGTCTTCGGCGACTGCGTGAGCATCGCCGAGCGGCTGCTGCACCGTGCGCGGGCCGGCGAATTCGTGCTGTCGGAGGCGATGATAAAAGTGCTGAAGGAGAGCGGGTTGCCGCTCAAGGCCGTGGAGCTGCCGCCGCTGGAGCTTTCGCGCCGCGCCCCGATCCGGATCTTCGGCATGGTGCTCGACACGCGCCTCGACTTCACCTAGAAAACACGCGGGCGCACGGGCCGCGGTGGGTCCCCGGGGCCGGCGCCCTTTTCCCGATCGATCGGCCGCCGGTTGATGCAAATATCCGTGCTCGGGGCGGGCCCTGCCGGCCTGCTTTTTTCGCTGCTCTGCAAGCGCCGCTTTCCGTCCTGGAGCATAGAGGTCTGCGAGCAAAATCCGGCAGACGCGACCTACGGCTTCGGCGTCGTGTTCTCGGAAGGCGCGCTCGCGTTCCTCGAGCGCGACGAGCCCGGCCTGTTCCGCGTGCTCGCCGCGGCGATGGAATCCTGGCCCATTCAGCGCGTCGTGCACCGCGGCGAATGCGTGGACATCGACGGCAACGGCTTTTCCGCGATCGCGCGCCTCGATCTCCTACGGATCCTGCAGCAGAATTGCCGCGACGCGGGCGTGCGAATGGAATACGGCCGCACCGTGAAGTCGCTCGGTGAGCTGGCTGGCGCGGACCTCGTCGTCGGCGCGGACGGAGTGAACTCGCTCGTGCGCCGCTCGCTTGAGGCAACGTTCGAGCCGAAGGTCGAGCTGCTCGGCAACCGCTTCGTCTGGTACGGCACTGCGCAGGCGTTCGAGTGCCTGACCCTCACGTTTCGCGAAAGCGAATTCGGCGCCTTTGTCGCGCACCACTACCGCTACTCGCCCGCGATGAGCACCTTCATCGTCGAGTGCGACGCGGCAACGTGGAAGAGGGCGGGGCTGGACCGCATGCCGGACGCGGAGAGCCGCGCCTGCTGCGAGAGAGTATTTGCGCCGGACCTGGACGGGAATGCGCTGGTGTCGAACAAGTCCGCGTGGCGGCAATTTCCGCTGCTCTCCTGCCGCCGCTGGCATGCAGCCCATGGGACCACGGCGGCCGTGCTGATCGGCGACTCGCTGCGAACGGTGCATTTCTCCATCGGCTCGGGCACGCGGCTCGCTTTCGAGGACGCGATCGCGCTCGACCGCGCGTTCGCGCAAAGCGGGGAGGACGTGCCGCGCGCGCTGGCGGCGTTCGAGCGCGAGCGCCGGCCCATCGTCGATAAGCTGCTCGCCGCCGCGAACGCGAGCTCGTACTGGTATGAGCGCTTCCCGGAGAAAATGCGGCAGGAACCCTGGCGGCTCGCCTACGACTACATGACGCGGAGCGGCCGCATGACCGACGAGCGCCTGCGCGAGATTGCGCCGCGATTCATGGCCCGCCTGCGGGAGCGTCGCTCCGGCAGGCCGAAAAATTAGGAATTATCTGATGCCGGTGGCGCGTGCTACGCGGCGAGCGAGAGGACAGAATCCTCGTACTTGCCCGGGCCCATGCCGCCTTCCGGGAAGATCCGGCGCTCGGCGATCCAGCGGAAAGATTCCTCGAACACTTCCTTGGTATAGGGCTCGAAGACGATGCGCTCGCCCGGGCCCCAGCAGCGCGTGTCCATCTGGTCGAGGAAGCGCGCGGGAAATTCCTTCTTGTAGTAATGCGTGTAGAGCTCCGGGCGCAGGTCGATGTCGCGCTGGGCTTTTCGCAGGGCGGCGAAAAATTTCCTGACGTTCTCCGGATCCGGGCTGCCGGTGATCATCGAGGCCATCATGAACGTGCTGTCGATCACCTTGCGGAAGCCGAGCTGTTCCAGGAAGTAATAGGGGCCGCTGAACAGGGACACCGCCGGAATCTTGCGATCGATTGCCAGCTCCATGCGCCTGAACAGGAGCCCGTCGGCGAAGGACAGTTTGATATTCTCGATCGGCATGTATTGCTCGAGCGCCTGGATCGTCGCGTAGTGGCTGCCGGACTGGTGGCCGACGGAAATCGGCACGTCCTTGAGATCGGCGGGATGGCGAAGTTCGGATTCCGGAGGAACGAAGACGCCGGCAGGAGAGACCGAGTAGGCGTCGGCGTAGAGCTTGCCGTGGCCGTTCGAGGCCGCGACGTTGACTGTCCAATGGCACGCGCCGCTCACATCGCACGCACGACCCTGTTCGAGGCTCTGAAAAGCGCCTACCCTGTCCGGGGTAGTATGTTTCCTGGCGGCGTCGCCGGGTCCATAGTTGTCGCGGAATTCGTAGGCCAGGCCCTCGGCGGCAAAGTAACCCTTCTCCTCGGCGACCCATTCCTGAAGCCTGAAGTGCGGCGATATGACGAACTTTCCCATGGTGTCCTCCCCGGCGGCAGCATCGGCGCCGGTCAGCGCTTGAATCTAGCGCAGCCGCACGAGGTACGCAATGAATATCGTGGTCGTGACTTCCGTCATTGGGCTTCACGTACCGGTTCTGTTGACAAAGCCGAGTGCTCGGTTAGAGTTCTGTTGCTGGAATCGCGCAGGGGGATTGCAATGCCGACGACCGGAGCCGGGCAGTGAGCATCGAATTGCGCGTCGACGGCGAACCGCGGCTCTTCGAGGTCGCCAGCCTCGTGATCGCCGGCTGGACCGGGCGCGACAAGGCCGCAGTCGAGCACCACATCGCCGAGCTTGCGGCGATCGGCGTGAAGCGTCCGCGCACCGCGCCGTGCTTCTACCGGCTCGGCGCGAGCCTGCTCACTACGGCGCGCGAACTCGACGTGGTCGGGAACGACTCGAGCGGGGAAGCGGAGTTCGTGCTGATTTCCGCGCCGGACGGCATTTACGTCGGCGTCGGTTCCGACCACACGGACCGCAAGGTCGAGGCGTACGGAGTTACGGTATCGAAGCAGATGTGCCCGAAGGCGATCGGGCAGGAACTCTGGCGGCTCGCGGATCTCGAAGACCATTGGGACCGGCTCACGCTGCGCTCGCATGTCACGCGCAAGAACAAGCGGCTGGTCTACCAGGAGGGGCCCGTGAGCGGGATGCTTTCCCCGCGCGAGCTGCTCGCGCGCTTTCCGGATTCGCCCGGCAGGCTTCCCGAGGGCACGGCGATGTTCTGCGGCACTCTTGCCGTGCAGGGCGAGATCGGCGGCGGCGAGCGCTTCGAGATCGAGCTTCACGATCCGGTAAAAGACCGCAGCCTGAAGCACGACTACACTGTTCGCAGCCTCGAAATCGCAGACTAGGAACAGGGAGAACGCAGATGGCCATCCGCAAGGAGCACAAGGAGTTCTACACGGTCGATCTCACCCGGGATTGGGAGGCGCTGCCCGGATATCCGGAGGGAATCGAGCAGCAAGTTCTCGCCGGCTTTCTCGACGAGAAAAACAAGCGGGGTTTTCGCACCCGCCATCTGCGCTTCGCGCCGGGCATCCACACCCCCGAGCCGTTCGTGCACGACTACTGGGAGGAGGTCTATCTCGTTTCGGGCGACCTGATCGTCGGCAATGACAGGAACGGCCGGGGCGGCACCCGGTTCGGTCCCAACACCTACGCCTGCCGTCCGCCGGGGACGAAGCACGGGCCGTTCAAATCGGAAAAGGGCTGCCTGCTGCTCGAGCTGCACTACTACGACGATAGCGCGAAACGATGACGTCGAGACGCGAAGGACACAATACATGGCCGAATTCGTGATTCGCCCCATCGCCGAGCTGGCCCGCGACCTCGCCGAGGGGAGGACCACGAGCCGCAAGCTGATCGAGGGCGCGCTCGCGCGCATTGCCAATGTGGGCGGGGAGGGCGGCCGCGTCTTCACCAAAGTGCACGCCGAATCGGCGCTGCGCGAAGCCGACGACTCCGACCGTCGGCGCAAGGAAGGCACGGTGCCGTCTCCGCTCGCCGGACTTGCGGTCTCGATCAAGGATCTGTTCGATATTGCGGGCGACGTGACTACCGCCGGCTCGACGATCCTGCGCGATGAGCCGCCCGCCACCGCCGATGCGGCGGCGGTCGCGAGGCTGAGAGCGGCCGGCGCCATCGTGATCGGCCGCAGCAACATGACCGAGTTCGCGTTCTCCGGCATGGGTCTCAATCCGCATTACGGCACTCCGGCGAATCCCTTCGACCGCGAGACCCGCAGGATTCCGGGCGGATCGTCCTCGGGCGCGGCGGTGTCGGTCACCGACGGCATGGCGGCATTTGCGCTCGGCACCGATACCGGCGGCTCGGCGCGCATCCCGGCGGCGCTGTGCGGAATCACCGGATTCAAACCGACTCGGGCACGCGTCCCGCTCACCGGAGCCTTTCCGCTTTCGACCACGCTCGATTCGGTCGGTCCGCTCGCGCCCACGGTTTCGTGCTGCGTCACGGTGTTCCAGGTGCTCGCGGGAGAACCGGCGCGGCCGCTGCGGCCCGCGGCGCCGCGTGAGATCCGCCTTGGCGTCTCAAGCAACTTCATGCGCGACGATCTCGACTTCGAAGTGATGACGGCTTTCGATGCCGTGCTCCAGCATCTTTCCAGGCAGGGCGTGCAGCTCATCGAGCTGCGCGCGCTTGAATTCGAGGAGGCCGCGAGCGCCAGCCGCGGCGGCGGCATTTCCCCGCCCGAGGCCTACGCCCTGCACAGGCGATGGCTGGCCCGCGAGAAGGAATACGACCCTCGGGTGCTTGAGAGGATCCTTCGCGGCGGGGAGGTCACCGCCGCGGATTACATCGATCTTCTCGCGACGCGCGAGCGCCTGATGCGGCGGTTCAGCCGCTCCAACTACGACGTCGATGCCTTTGTGATGCCCACGGTGCCGAGAATCGCACCCCCGCTGGGCCACGTCGAGCGCGACGCCGGATCGTTCCGGGAATTCAACGGCCACATGCTGCGCAACACCAGCCCCATCAATTTCCTGGACGGCTGTGCGCTGACTTTGCCGATCCAGGCCCCGGGCACCCCGCCCGTGGGCCTCATGGTCGCGGGTTTTTCAGGGGAGGACGAGCGCGTCCTCTCGGTCGGCCTGGGAATAGAGAACGCATTGGCACAACGCAGACCGATTCTCGTAGAATAAGGGTTAAAGCGGACGCGAAGCGCCGCTTTAACTCCGCGCGTTGGAGCGGACGCTGACCGCGCCGCTCAACGCGCGGACTAATCCGAAACGAGGAGGGAAAAAATGAAATATCAAATATTCGGGCGCCGTGAATTTCTCAAGGGAGCGGCCGCGAGCGCTGCCGCGGCGGGGGCGGGGCTCGCGTTTCCGGGGCTCGCCCTGGCGCAGGGCGCCAAGATCAAGATCGGGCTGATGCTCCCTTACACCGGGACGTACGCGCCGCTGGGCGTCGCGATTGAGAACGGCTTCCGGCTCGCTCTCCAGGAAAACGGCGGCAAGTTCGGCGGCCGCGAGGTCGAGTTCTTCAAGGTGGACGACGAATCCGAGCCGTCCAAGGCGACCGACAACGTCAACCGGCTGGTCACGCGCGACAAGGTGGACATGGTGCTCGGCACCGTGCACTCGGGCGTCGTGGCGGGAATGATCCGCGTGACGCGCGAGTCGGGCGTGCTGCACATCATTCCGAACGCCGGCCTGTCGCAGGCCACCGGCCCGCTGTGCGCGCCGAACATCATCCGCACCTCGTTCTCCAACTGGCAGCCCGGCTACGGAATGGGCGTCGCGCTGTCGCAGCGCAAGAACGTGAAAAATGTGGTGACGCTCGCGTGGCGCTACGCCGCGGGCGAGGAATCGGTGAAAGGATTCAGGGACGGCTTCCAGAAAGGCGGCGGCAAGATCGCGAAGGAACTGTGGATTCCGTTCCCGAACGTGGAGTTCCAGGCGCTGCTCACCGAGATCGCCTCGCTCAAGCCGGATGCGACCTATTCGTTCTTCGCCGGCGGCGGCGCGGCCAAGTTCGTCAAGGACTACCAGCAAGCGGGCCTGAAGGACAAGATTCCGCTGGTCGGCCCGGGCTTTCTCACCGACGGAATTCTCGAAGCAGTCGGCTCGGCCGCGCTAGGGATGGAAACCTCGCTGCACTATGCCGAGGGCCTCAACACGAAGCGCGACAACGAATTCCGGCTTGCCTACGCCAAGACCTTCAAGCTGCAGCCCGATGTATACGCAGTGCAGGGCTACGACTCGGGGCTGCTGTACGCCGCGGGAATGAAGGCGGTGAACGGCGACGTCGGCAGGAAGAAGGACCTCATTACCGCCATGGAGAAAGCGACCGTCGACAGCCCGCGCGGCAAGTGGCGGCTGTCCAAGGCTCACAACCCGGTCCAGGACATCTACCTGCGCAAGGTGGTCGGCACTGAAAACAGGTACCAGAGCGTCGCGGTCAAGGCGCTCGATGACGATCCGTCGGTGATGGGCGCGTGCAAGATGGGCTGAGCGGGCGAGCCTGTAAGAGCCCATTACAAAATGAGGGGATACCTCCCCTCATGCTCCCCTAAGTCGGAGGCCGTTTCGATAATTCTGAAACGGCCTCTAAGTTAAAATGACCGGCGGCTCACTAGCCGCCGGTTCTTTTTGTGGACATCCATACTTTCCTCATCCAGCTCCTGAACGGAGTGCAGTACGGGCTGCTGCTGTTCCTCGTATCGAGCGGGCTCACGCTCGTGTTCGGCATCATGGGCATCATCAATGTCGCGCACGGCAGCTTCTACATGATCGGGGCCTACCTCGCCTGGTCGCTCACCGGGCAGCTGGGCAGCTTCTGGATCGCGCTTCCGGCGGGCATCGCGCTCTCGGCGGCGATTGGCCTGGCGCTCGAGGCACTGCTGATCAACAAGCTCTACAGCCGCGACCACCTGTATCAAGTGCTGCTCACCTACGGCCTCATCCTGGTGTTCGAGGAGACGCGCAGCATCCTCTGGGGCGACGACGTGCGCGGTCTTCCCATTCCGGAGGCGATTTCGGGATCGTTCCCGCTCTCGGATACGCTGTCCTATCCGTATTACCGCCTCTGGATCTCGGCGGTGTGCCTGGTCGTGGCCGGCCTGATGGTCTGGGTGATCCGGAAGACGCGCCTGGGCATGATTATCCGCGCGGGCGCGACCAACCGCGAGATGGTGCAGTCGCTCGGCCTCAACATCCAGCTCGTCTACCGCGTGGTGTTCGCCGCGGGCATCACGCTCGCGGCCTTCGCGGGCATGATCGCGGCGCCGGTGTCGGCGGTGTTTCCCGGCATGGGCAACCAGGTGCTCATCGTCTGTTTCGTGGTGATCGTGATCGGCGGCCTGGGCTCGGTGAAGGGTGCGATGGTGGCCTCGCTCCTCATCGGCCTGGTGGACACCTTCGGCAAGGTGGTGCACCTGGAGATCGCCGGGCTGAAGCTCCTGCCCGAGCTCTCCAGCATGACCGTGTACCTCCTGATGGCGGTGGTCCTGCTCTGGCGGCCGGAGGGCATCTTCGGCCGGCGGCTATGATGGCAAACCGCGTCAGGCTAGCGGTGCTCGTCGCCGGCGTCGCGGCGCTCGCGCTGCTGCCGTTCTTCGCCGAGAAATTCACCATGCAGATGATCACGAAGATAATGATCATGGCGATCCTCGCGATGAGCCTCGATCTTCTGCTCGGATACACGGGACTCGTCTCCTTCGGCCACGCGGCGTTCTACGGCGCGGCCGGCTATGCGCTCGCTCTGGTCACGCCGCACGATCAGGCGGCGAATTTCTGGACGTCCTTTCCGCTCGCGATCGCCGCGAGCGCCCTGCTCGCGCTCGCGATCGGGTTTTTCGTGGTGCGCACGCGCGGCGTCTATTTCATCATGGTGACGCTCGCGTTCGCGCAAATGCTGTTCTTCGTCTTCCACGACACCAGGATCGCCGGCGGCAGCGACGGCATCTACATCGACGTGCGTCCTGTCGCCAGGATCGGCGGCTGGCAGCCTTTCAACCTCGACAACTTCGCGCACGTCTACTACCTCGCGCTCGGATTGATGGTGCTGGTCTACGTGTTCCTGCGCGTCGTGCTGCGTTCGCCCTTCGGCCACGCGATCGTGGGCATCCGCGTCAACGAGCACCGCATGCAGTCGCTCGGCTATCCCACCTTTCGCTACAAGCTCGCGTGCTTCGTCATCGCCGGGGCGATCGCCGGGATTGCCGGCTATCTCTCGGCGATCCAGTTCGGCGCGGTCAATCCCGAGATGATGGGCTGGCACCTTTCTGCGGCGGTGATGATGATGGTGATCCTCGGCGGCATGGGCACGCTCGTCGGTCCCGCCATCGGCGCGGCGATCTGGATGCTGCTCGAGCTTTCGTTCCAGGGACTGCCGCAGGCGGGGGGCGTGGATCTCGGAAAGCACTGGCAGCTCTTCATGGGCGCATTCATCGTGCTCGCAACGCTTTTTCTGCCCAACGGATTGATCGGCATCGTCAAGCTGCTTCACCGCGGCAAGGAGGGCGCCGATGACTGAGACGGCCGCCCCGGTCCTTCGCACCCGCGGCCTCGCGCGCCATTTCGGCGGGCTAGCCGCAGTCAAGGACGTATCGATCGAATGCCGCATGCGCGAAGTGCACGCGGTCATCGGCCCGAACGGGGCCGGCAAGACCACGCTCATCAACTTGCTCTCGGGCGATCTGCGCCCCAGCGCGGGCTCGGTGATCCTCGGCGACGAGGACATCACCGGGCTGGAGCCGCACCGCATCTCGAAGCTCGGCGTCGGCCGCAGCTACCAGAAGACCAACGTATTCCTCCCGTTCACCGCGTTCGAGAATTGCCGGCTCGCGGCGCAGTCGCGCCTGAAAAGCTCGATGCGCTTCTTCCGTCCGGCGCTGTCGGACCAGGACCTGAACGCCGTCGCCGAACAGGCGCTCATCGCGGTCGGCCTCGACAGCAAGGGCGGGCTCGCGGTCGCGGCGCTCTCGCACGGCGAGCAGCGTCAGGTCGAGATCGCAATGACCCTGGCAACCAATCCGCGCGTGCTGCTGCTCGACGAACCGCTCGCCGGAATGGGCGCGGAAGAATCGGCGCGCATCGTCGAACTCCTGAAGAAGCTCGCCTCCGACCATGCGATTCTCCTGGTCGAGCACGACATGGATGCGGTGTTTGCCGTTGCCGATGTCCTCACCGTGATGGTGAACGGCATGGTGCTCGAATCCGGAACGCCGGAGCAAGTCCGCTCCAGCCGCGCGGTGCAGGAAGCGTATCTGGGCACGGAAGAACTGCTGCACGAATGAGAATCGATCGAACCGCCAAGGACGCAAAGGAAGGCAAGGCTTTTCGTTTCGATTTGGTTTTCCTTTGCGTCCTTGGCGTCCTTGGCGGTTCGATCACCGTTGATCGACGCCCGTGAAACGCGCAGCCGGGCCGCACCGGCGCTATCTCGCGTTTGACGTCCGGGGGCGGATCACTCGACCTTGATTCCGGCCGCCTTGATGATCGGCCACCATTTCTCGACTTCCGCCTTGTGATGGGCGCCCAGGGCCTGCGGCGTCTGCTGCTCGCGCGGCGGGATGTCCTGGCCCAGATCGGCGAGCCGCTTGCGCACCGTGGGATCGGCCAGCGCATCCACGATTGCGGCGTTGAGCTTGCCGATTACATCTTTGGGCGTGCCGCGGGGTACCCAGGTGCCGTACCAGATCGCAATGTAGAGCCCCGGCAGGCCCGCCTCGTCCACCGTCGGAATATCAGGCGCAGTCGCCAGGCGCGTACTCGCGGTGACCGCAAAGGCCCTGATCTTTCCTGCACGCACCTGCGGAAGCGAGTTCGACGCCTGATCGACCATCAGGTCGATCTGGCCGCCGACCAGGTCCTGCATTGCCGGGCCGGTACCGCGGTAGGGAATGAACGTGAAACGGGTGGCGGAGGCGTTCTGGAAGTAGACGCCGCCGACGTGCGATCCGGAACCGGCGCCGGCGGTTCCTGCCGATGCCTTGTCCGGATTGGCTTTCAGCCACGCGATCAGTTCCCGAAGATCTTTCGCCGGCACTGCGCTTCGTGCGACGATCAGCAGAGGATTGCTGGCGATCATCGCCACCGGATCGAGATCCTTCAGCAAATCGTACTGAAGCGGATAGACCGCGCCGTTGACGACGTGCGTGCTCCAGTGCCCGATGCTGACCGTATAGCCGTCGGGCGCCGCGCGCGCGACCTTGCCGACGCCGATGGTGCCCGCCGCGCCGGTTACGTCCTCGACGATCACGGTCTGGCCCAGCGTCCTGCTCATGGGAACGGCGATGATGCGCGCGACGGTGTCGACGGGCCCGCCCGCGGCGAAGGGAACGACCAGGGTGACCGGGCGCGCCGGGTAGGACTGCGCCGAGACGATCGAAATGCTCCCTGATGCGGCGGCAACAGCAAATGCGACAAGCAGGGTTTTCATTATGGTTCCTCCTCCCGGTGCTGCACGATCCCTGGCGGCCTATTCTGCGCTTCACGCTCGCGGGCATCAACGGCAGCCCTCTTGCACCGCGGCCCGCGGGCAGCTAACCTCGCCGCGTGCTGTCGATACGGAACCTGGGCAAATCCTTTTCCGGCCCGCGCGCTAAGGCGGTGCTGCGCGGCGTCGCCCTCGAGTTGCCCGCCGGCGAATACGTCGCGGTGATGGGCGAATCGGGGATAGGGAAATCCACGCTGCTCAATCTCGTCGCCGGGCTCGACCGGCCGGACTCGGGCGAGGTGCTATTCGACGGCGCGAGCCTCGCTTCGCTCGACGATGACGCGCTTACGCTGCTCAGGCGCAAGCACATGGGCTTCGTGTTCCAGGCGTTCCACGTGCTGCCTTATCTGACGGTCGCGCAGAACGTCGGGCTGCCGCTCCTGCTCAATGGCGTCGCCGATCCCGAGATGGCGACGCGCATCGCGGCGATGCTCGCGGCGGTGGGCTTGGGCGATCGCGGCGAGAGCCTGCCGCGCGAGCTTTCGGGCGGGGAGATGCAGCGCGTCGCGATCGCGCGGGCGCTGGTGCACAAGCCGCGCCTGGTGCTCGCCGACGAGCCGACCGGCAATCTCGATCCAGAGAGCGCCGCGCAGGTGCTGCGCCTGCTGCGCGAGTGCGTGAAGAGCGAGGGCGCCGCCGGCATCCTCGTCACGCATTCGGCGGCCGCGGCGAAGACGGCCGACCGCGTCTACGTGCTGGCGCAGGACGGCCTGCGGTTGACCTGAGGCGCGCCTATAATTATCGTCCGCATTCCACGGCTCGGAGACCGAAGCCATGAATGGAAGATTTTCAGCACCAGGCGTTGCCGCTTTAGCCGCTGCCCTCATCGGCGGCTGCGCGAGCATCAAGGCCGAGGACGTGAAGATCTACAGTCCCGCCGAGTTGCGGCAAGGGCAATACGAAACCGTGACACGCCTGTGGGTAGAGACCTGGCGCGCGAGTTTCTGGACGCCGACCTATTCCGCGCCGGAGGACGGGATCTCGGGGCTGAAGGACAAGGCGGCGAGCCTGGGCGCGAATGGATTGATCAACGTCGACTGCTACGACAATCACGGGCCCGCCCTGCTGTCCTGGGCAATGGATTCCGCCTACACCTGCTACGGAAAGGCGATCAGGGTTCCCTGAGACTGGCGGCGGACGCAATCAGCCGAGACGGAACAATCCGCGCTCGGCGCCGTGCAGGCGCTCGAAACCTTTCTCCGTCACCAGCACCAGTTCGCCGACCTGCACGCCCGCTTTGTGATCGGGCGTAACGACGTTCGGCTGCACCACGCAGGTCATTCCCGCTTCGAGCGTCATCTCGGGCAGCGGCCCGGCCGGACGGCTCTTCGAGCCGAGCACCGGAGGAAAATAGCCGCCGCCGAAGCCGTGCATCAGGTCGTCGAAAACCGTGAATCCCGCGTCCTCGATCAGGCCCGCGGCGTCGATGATTCTCTGCATGGGAGTGCCGTGCCGGATGACCCTGGTGACCGCGTCGAATGCGGCTTCGGCCGTCTCATACAGCTTGCGAAAGAGCGGCGTGGGATCGGCGCCCACGGTGAAGGTGCGCAGCACCTGGCCCGGATAATCGAAGAACTGCGCGGTGATCTCGGTGGCGATCGCGTCGCCTTTGCGCACCTTGCGGTTCGAAGTGAACTGGCGCGGCACGCAATATTCGGGGCTCGCCATCGGCGTGACCAGAAAATAATGGATGAACGTCACACCGCCGAGCGGGTGATACGCGGACTCGCAGATGCCGCCGAGCTCGTGCTCGGTCATCCCGGCCTTTGCCTCGCGCCTCAAGGCCCCGATCGCGAGATCGGTCAGCGCTGCGGCGATCCGCATCCAGTCGATTTCTTCTTTTGATTTTATGAGCCGCAGGCGCACGTACTGGCGATTGAGATCGACGAGCGGTCCGAACGCAGCCTCGAGCTTCCTGCAATTCGCGTACCCCAGCGCGCCCATGACGCCGATGCGCTTCGCGCCGCGCGCCTTGAGTTCGGCCATCACCTTTTCGAAACCGTGGTGCTCGCCCCAGCGCACCTCGGTGTCGCGCGCGAGCTTCTTCGCGAGCGGCCAATGGTTGTACCACTCCACGACCATGAGCTGCGGCTCGCGCGGCGCGACGATCACGTAGGCTTCGACGGTGGCGGGCCAGGAGGTGAGCCAGCCGACCCCCGTGCCCGCGCGCTGCTCGCCGCACATGAGCAGGTGGTCCACGCCGGCTTCCTCCATCACGCGCAGCAGCGCCGAGCGGCGGCGCGCCATTTCGGCATCCGAGAACCGCGGATATTCCGCGGCGTGAATCGCGGCGAGCCGCGGGTCGAGCTTGAGCGTTTCGCGCACGGCAGGCAGTCTCCCTGGGGACGCGCGGCGCGACCGGCGCGCGCGCTCGCCGCAAGTTTAGCGCGAGAACCGCTTCAGCCGCCTGTCTGTCAGAATGGGTGCTCGTCCTTTCGCAAGGAGAGAACCATGGACCTGGGCAATAGCAGAGGCTTCCGGGACGCGGGATGGGCCGTGATGGCGGGCATGCTCGCGATCGGTCTCGCGGCGTGCGATCAGTCGCCGCCGCCCGCGAAGCCGGCCGGGCAAGCTACCAGCGGGGCCGTATCCCTGCCGCCGCCGGTGATACAACAGGCGGAACCGAAAGCGGAACCGGTTCAGAAAGCCGCCGGGCTGCTCAAGCCGAACGAGAACGAGGTGCTGGCGTCCAGGGTCAAGGCCGCGCTCGCCGAAGATTCCGTGCTGAAGATGCTTGCGATCGACGTCGGTTCATCGGGCGGCGTGATCACGCTCTACGGAACGGTGGATACCCGCGCGCAGCGGGAGAAGGTCGAGCGCGTGGTGAAGAAAGTGGATGGCGTTGTGTCGGTCAAAAACCAGCTGGTGATCGTAAGAGGTTCGTGAGCGCGGGCCGGGGCCACCTGTCATTTCCTACAGGTTGTCTGCGTATTCGAAACTGCTATGCTGGCTGGCCTGAAAGGGAGACACAATGAACAAGAGCCTCGTCTTCTCCGCCGCAGTCGTCCTGGGGCTCGCCGGCTGCGGCGAAATTCCGTATCGCAAGGACGGCTTCGCCGCGAACCCGGACTGCCGCTCGCTCTACAACAGAATCGAGGACGTCTCCGACGACAGGAATTCCGCCCAGGAGAAGTCCAGCCCGTGCTGGCTGCGCGCCAGGGAGGAGCGGGACGACTACGACCTGCTGTTCGTGGAGTTCGACGACCAGGGATGGGTGCGGGACAGCTTCGACCTGGCGCGGCCGGCGAAGGAGGATTTTCTCGACACGTTCTACAAGCAGCTCAAGCAGCTCTACGATGACAACCGCGACAACGGCCTTTCGCTGGTAGTGTTCGTTCACGGCTGGCATCACAATGCCGGCGCCGAGGACAGGAACGTCACGAATTTCCGCCGACTCGTGCGCGATGTCTCCGTCGCCGAGAAACTCATGAATGCCGGGAAGGGGCCGAGGGTGGTGGGCATCTACGTCGGCTGGCGCGGCGAATCCATCACGGTGCCATACCTCAACAACATAACATTCTGGGATCGCAAGAACACCGCTGAGCGCGTGTCGCAAGGTTCGGTGCGCGAGCTCTTCGCGCGCCTGGATTTCCTGCGCGACCGGGGGCGCACCGGAGTGAAATTCGACGCGCTCAGCAGGAAGGATGAGCCCGGCGAGGGAAGGCGAAACGTGCGCATGCTGACCATCGGGCACTCCTTCGGCGGACTGATCACCTACGAAGCGCTCAGCAGCGAATTTCTGCGCGCCGCCTCGCGCAGCACCGGCGACGACTACGTCTCGCGGCTGGGCGATCTGGTCGTCATCGTCAATCCGGCATTCGAGGGCGCGCGTTACGAACCGCTGATGGCCGCCGGGCAGCGCATCGCCCGGCTCAAGCCCAATCAGCTGCCGGTGGTGATCGTGGCCACCTCGAGGGCCGACTGGGCGACGCGGGGGCTGTTCCCGCTGGCGCGGTGGTTCAGCACCTTTCTCGAGCGCACGCCGGGACAGGAAGACGACGCCATCGTGTACGCAGTGGGGCACAACGCGCGCTACAGGACCCACTCGCTCGCGCCTTGCGGCGAAGGGGACACGGGCTGCGCCGGTCTATGCAAAGGTTATCCCGCGGTGCAGGAGCTGGCAAAGGGCGGAGGCACCAGTACCGAACAGCTCCGCGCCGAGTTCGATCTGATGAAGGGAATCGGCAGCAAGGGCTTTAACGCACAGGGCAAGGAATATCTTTGCGGCAATTTGCGGCTTACCGGCACGGACAACTGGAAGCCCGATAAGAATCCCTTCTGGGTGGTATCGACCGAAAAGGAGCTCATGGCCGACCACAACGACATCTTCAATCCGCTCTTCATTTCGTTCGTCCGCCAGATGTACTTCAGCGTGATCTCCGAGCGCTTCAAGTAAGGCGGCCGGGCGGCCGCCGGGTGCCGGCCGAACGCGCTGCGCGTGGGGAGCGCCCGGAACGACGCTCCGAGTTCAAACAGGCTGTAGGATTGCGCCATGACCGCCACGGCGATCCGGCGCGGGCTCGTGTTCGCGCCTCTCTTGCAGCACAAGGGGCGGCTTGCGCTGTCGGTGCTGGCCATAGCGCTCGGGGTCGCGCTCGGCTACGCCATACAGCTCGTCAACCAGGCGGCGCTCAATGAGTTCGCGCTGGCGGTGCAGACGCTTGCGGGCGAGGCCGACTTTGAGATCCGCGGTCCGGGTTTAGGACGAGGTTCCGGATTCGACGAAGCGCTCTTCCCGCGCGTCGCAGGCCTGCCGGAAGTCGCGGTGGCGAGCCCCGTGCTCGAAGCTGACGCAAGGCTTTCTCGCCGGCGCGAGCCGCTGAAGATTCTCGGGCTCGACATTTTCCGCGCCGCGCGCATTCAGCCTTTTCTTTCCGGCAGCGACTTCAGGGACCGCCTCGACTTTCTGCGTCCCGACCGGATTTTCCTTTCCGCCGCCGCCGCGGACTGGCTGCAAGCGAAAGAGGGCGACGCGATTTACGTTCAGGCCGGGCCGCGCGAGCTTCCGTTCCGCGTCGCCGGCATCCTAGGCGAAGGCCGCCGCCAGCGCTTCGCGGTCATGGACATCGCCGCGGCGCAGGCCGCGTTCGGGCAGCCCGGATCGATCAATCGGATCGACCTGCGCCTGCGCCCCGGAGTCGATCCCGCGCGCTTCGCGGAAAAACTCCGCGCCGATCTGCCCGCGGGTGTCCTGCTTGAGCGGCCCGAGGCTGATGTCGAGCGCGGCGAGAGCATGTCGCGCGCCTATCGCGTCAATCTGAACGTGCTCGCGCTGGTCGGGCTCTTCACCGGCGGGCTGCTCGTATTCTCCGCGCAGGCACTCGCGGTGGTGCGGCGCCGCGCCCAGCTTGCGCTGCTGCGCGTGCTGGGAATGACGCGCCGCCAGATTGTCGCGATGCTGCTCGCGGAGGCCGTGGCGATCGGTACAGCCGGTGCGCTCCTCGGACTCGCTATCGGGCAACTGATCGCCGAGATCGTGCTGAGGCGCTTCGGCGCCGAGTTGGGCGCGGGATATTTCCGCGGCCTGCAGCCGGCACTGCAGCTCGACTGGGTGGCGCTGGTCGTGTTCTTCACGCTTGGCGTTCTGGCGGCCGCGATCGGAAGCCTCGCGCCCGCGCTCGAAGCGGCGCGCGCGCAGCCGGGGCCGGCGTTGAAGGCGGGCGACGAGCAGCGCGCGTTCGAGCATCTGCAATCCTGGTGGCCGGGAGTCGCGGTGTTGCTGGCAGGCGCGGCGCTGACGCAGGCGGGGCCGGTAC
>Ga0137463_1000343_pt1 | contig 16718 bp, 14 predicted proteins | sample EasRivERMGT800_2_FD_102333 | JGI IMG/M metagenome (GOLD analysis project Ga0137463, IMG submission 102333) | Soil microbial communities from meander-bound floodplain in the East River, Colorado, USA - East River MetaG ERMGT800_2 | ecosystem: Environmental > Terrestrial > Soil > Floodplain ...
CTTGACCGGATCTTCAAGGACGCCGGCTTCGAGTGGCGCGAGCCCGGCTGCTCCATGTGCCTGGGCATGAACGCAGACCGGCTCGAGCCGGGCGAGCGCTGCGCTTCGACTTCGAACCGCAATTTCGAGGGCCGGCAGGGCACCGGCGGCAGGACCCACCTCGTGAGCCCGGAGATGGCCGCGGCGGCCGCGATCGCCGGGCACTTCGTCGACGTTCGCCGGTGGAGGTGAGATGGAAAGGTTTACCGTACTGAACGGCCTCGTGGTACCGCTCGACCGGGCCAATGTCGACACCGACCAGATCATCCCGAAGCAATTCCTCAAGTCGATCAAGCGCACCGGGTTCGGGACAAATCTCTTCGATGCCTGGCGCTATCTCGACGAAGGCCAGCCTGACCGGCCCCATGCGAGCCGCACGCTCAACCCCGATTTCGTCCTCAACCAGCCGCGCTACAAGGGCGCCGGCATATTGCTCGCGCGAAAAAACTTCGGCTGCGGCAGCTCGCGGGAGCACGCCCCCTGGGCCCTTGCCGAATACGGATTTCGTGCGATCGTCGCACCGTCCTACGGCGACATATTCTTCAGCAACTGCTGCAAGAACGGGTTGCTGCCGGTCATGCTCACCGAAGCCGAAGTGGATCGGTTGTTTCACGAGGTGGCCGCCTTTCCGGGCTTCCGGCTCGTTGTCGACCTCGAGAAGCAAACGGTGGCGACCCCGGATGGCGGCAAGGTGATGCGCTTCGACATCGGCTCTTTCCGCAAATACTGCCTGGTCAACGGTCTAGACGACATCGGGCTCACTCTGCGCCACGCGGACAAAATCCGCGTCTTCGAAGAGCGGCGCCGCACCGAAGAGCCCTGGCTGTTCGGCTAGTCCCGTCTTTCAATGAAAATTGCAGTACTCCCCGGCGATGGCGTCGGTCCCGAGGTCGTCGCCGAGGCGGTCAAGGTGCTCACCGTCCTAGGACGTGAAGGTCCGCCGTTCCAGATGGAGCAAGCGCTCGTCGGCGGAGCGGCGTACGACGCCTCAGGCGATCCCTTGCCCGAGCGTACGCTGGAACTGGCGAGAAAGGCGGATGCGGTCCTGTTCGGGGCGGTCGGGGGTCCACGCTACGATGCCTTGCCGCGCGAGAAGCGCCCGGAGCAGGCCATCCTGAAGCTACGGAAGGAGCTCAATCTGTTTGCCAACATGCGGCCTGCTTCCGTCTTCCCGGAACTCGCCGATGCCTCGACCCTGAAGGCCGAAGTGGTGGCCGGGCTCGATATCCTGATCCTGCGCGAGCTGACCGGCGACATTTATTTCGGACAGCCGCGCGGCATCCGCAAGCTCGAGGGCGGAATGCGCGAAGGCTTCGATACCATGCGCTACACGGAGGCGGAGATCCGCCGCATAGCCCACGCGGGATTTCGCGCCGCGCTGAAGCGCAGCAGAAGACTGTGTTCGATCGACAAGGCGAACGTGCTCGAAACCTCGCAGTTGTGGCGGGAAGTGGTGAGCGCAGTCGGCAGGGAATATTCGGCGGTGGAACTGACCCACATGTACGTGGACAATGCCGCGATGCAGCTCCTCAAGAATCCCAGGCAGTTCGACGTGATCGTCACGGGCAACATGTTCGGCGACATTCTTTCGGACGAGGCTTCCATGCTGACCGGTTCGATCGGCATGCTGCCTTCGGCTTCGCTCGACGAAAAAGGCAAGGGACTGTACGAGCCGATCCATGGATCGGCCCCGGACATTGCAGGAAAGAACCTCGCCAATCCTCTGGCGGCCATCCTTTCCGCGGCGATGATGCTTCGCTACAGCTTCGATCAAGACAAGGTCGCGGCCCGCGTCGAAGTCGCGGTGAAGAAAGTACTCGCTCAGGGGTACCGCACCGCGGATATTTTTCAGCAGGGAACCCGCAAAGTGGGCACCCGCGAGATGGGCGATGCCGTGGTCGCGGCGCTTTCTTGACGGGGCGCAACCGTTTTAGGGCTCAGTGCGTTAGCATACGCAGGTCGGATGTTCAGGAAATACCATGAAACGAGTCGGACTCGTCGGCTGGCGCGGAATGGTCGGATCGGTGCTGCTGCAGCGCATGCACGCCGAGCGCGACTTCGCATTGATGGAGCCGGTGTTTTTCTCGACTTCCCGAGTGGGCGAGCTCGGGCCATTCATCGGCAAGGAAACGGCCCCGCTCAAGGACGCGAAGAGCGTGAAAGAGCTCGCGGCGATGGACATCGTCGTCTCCTGTCAGGGCGGCGACTACACGAACGAGGTGTTCCCCAAGCTGCGTGCCTCGGGTTGGAAGGGCTACTGGATAGACGCTGCATCCGCGCTTCGCATGCAGGGCGATGCGATCATCATCCTGGATCCAGTCAACATGAAGGTGATCAAGGATGCGCTTTTCAGAGGCGTGCGCAACTACATCGGGGGCAACTGCACGGTGAGCTTGATGCTCATGGGCATGCACGGACTGCTGAAAGAGGATCTGGTCGAATGGGTGACCTCGATGACCTATCAGGCGGCCTCCGGCGCGGGCGCCGAGCACGTGCGTGAGCTGGTGAAACAGATCGCATTCGTGCACCAAGCCGCGAGATCGTCCCTCGAGGACCCTGCCTCGGCTATCCTCGAGTTGGACAGGGCGGTGACCTCGGCGCTGCGGGACAAATCCTTGCCAAGTCAGCAGTTCGGGTTTCCGCTTGCAGGCAGCTTGCTGCCGTGGATCGACAAGGACCTCGGCAACGGCCAGAGTCGCGAAGAATGGAAAGGTCAGGCCGAAGGCAACAAGATTCTCGGCCGTGAAGCAAACCCGATCCCGATCGACGGCATCTGCGTGCGCATCGGCGCAATGCGTTGCCACAGCCAGGCGCTCACCGTCAAACTCAGGCGCGATCTGCCTGTCGACGAAATCGAGCAGATACTCGCCGAGGCGAACCCTTGGGTGAGAGTCGTTCCGAACGAGCGCGAGGCAAGCCTGCGCGAGCTCACCCCGGCGGCGGTAAGCGGCACGCTCCAGGTGCCGATCGGACGCCTACGCAAACTTGCCCTCGAAAAAAGCGGTTCCTACCTTGCTGCCTTTACGGTAGGGGACCAGCTGCTCTGGGGTGCCGCCGAGCCGCTGCGGAGAATGCTGCGCACTCTGCTCGAGGGCTAGCTACTCGAAGGCCTCCTAGAGGCTCCGGTTCGATTCCAACCCCCGGTTTTCAGGGCAAAACCATCAAACTTTGTGGAAAAATAGCCACTTGACGCTGTTTCTGAGATGAAAGTTGAGCTTGCAAGGCTAAGGCCATGATGGTATTTTAATTTGTTTCCACTTAGGGTCTTAGGGTGGCAAGTGGGGAAGGTCGCCTCAAAAACTTGTTTAGCAGCGGTCGCGAGCCTGATTTTGCCTTCGCTCGCCTGGGCGGCGGGCCTGGGCAAGCTGTCGGTTCTCTCCCAGCTTGGGCAGCCGCTGAGAGCGGAAATCGAGATCGTTTCCTTGCAGCGCGGTGAAGGCGACACGCTGGGGGCGCGCCTCGCGCCCGGAGAGCTCTTCCGCCAGGCCAACATAGACTTGAATCCGGCGCTGCTGTCGATGAAATTCGCCGTTCAGCGCCGGCCCAGCGGCCAATACGTGATGATTCTCACGTCCGGACAGCCGATCAACGAGCCGTTCCTCGACATGCTGGTTGAGCTGAACTGGGCGAACGGACGTCTCGTTCGCGAATACACTTTCCTGCTCGATCCCCCTGAGTATGCCGGTCCGCGAAAACTGGAGCCGCTCCGGGCCGCGCAGCCGCCGGCAGCCGTGCGACCCGAGGTGATTGCGCTGGCACCACCGGCATCGGATGGGCCCGCCGCGCCGGAGTTACCCGCGCTGGAGCTGGTGCCGGCGTCACCGGACTCTCCCGCAGAGCCAATTGCGCCTTCGCAGACGGCCGTTGTCGAACTTGCCCCGCCGGCACCGGACGCAGGAGGAGGATCGGATCCTGCCCAAACAGACGTTCAGGTGTTGCCGGTCGACGTGAAGCCCGCCGAACTCGTGCTCGCCCCCGTGGACGCTGAACCTGCCGTTCCAGAACTTACCCAGCTGGTCCAGGAACCGGGAATTTTGGACACCTACGAGGTCGTGCGCGGCGACACGCTCTCGAAGATTGCTATCCGAAACCGAATTGAGGGCGTCACTTTCCAGCAGATGCTGGTGGCGCTGTTCCGCGCGAATCAAGAAGCGTTTGTGGCCGACAACATGAACCGCTTGCGCGCGGGCAAGATCATCCGCATTCCGGACAAGGACGCGGCCGCGGCGGTCGCAACAGCCGATGCGCGCCGCATCGTCTCCGCCCAGTACGCCGACTTCAACGAATACCGCCGTAGCCTCGGAATCGCGGTCGCGTCGACGCCCGCGCCTCAGGGGGGCCGTCAGGCGTCCGGTCAGGTCAGTGCACCCAAGGAAGAAAAACCGGCGCCGTCCAAGGAACCACCCAAGGATGAACTGCGCCTCTCCCGCGCAGACGACGCCAAGCGCGGCGCAGGGCCGGCGGGCGCCGCAACCGCCGATGATCTGGCGGCAAAAAACAATGCGTTGAAAGAAGCCAACGAGCGCATCGCTCTCCTGGAAAAGAATCTGCAGGACATGCAGAAGCTGTCGCAGATCAAAAGCCAGACCGGAACTCAGTTGCAGCAGCAAGCCGAGGCGGCAAGGGCCGCGCCCGCCAAGGCGGCGCCCGCAGCAAAGGCGGAAGCCCCCAAGGCACTTGAGCCAGCCAAGCCCAAAGCTCCCGAGCCGACGAAAGCCCCTGAGCCGGCGAAAGCGCGGGAGGCGGCAAAGGCTCCGGAACCAGCCAAAGTTCCCGAAGCGGTCAAGGCATCCGCGGCCGCAAAGACCCCTGAGGGTGCCAAAGCGCCTGAGCCTGCGAAGGCACCGGAAGCGGCAAAGGCCCCCGAAGCCGCGAAAGCCCCCGAGGCGGCGAAGGCTCCCGAATCTGTCGCCAAAGCGCCGGAACCCGCGAAACCCGAGGTCGCGAAGGCCGCCCCCAAGGCCAAGGCCAAAGCGGCGCCCGCACCTCCGCCGATTGAAACCAGTTTCGTCGACGAGTTGCTCGACGACCCCTGGAAGCTGGGTGGCACCGGCGTCGCCATGGTCCTGCTGGTGGGTTATGCAACCTACCGCTGGCGCAGGAAACGCAACGCGCAATTCGAGAACAGCATCATGAGCGTCGTGCCTTCGGACGCGGACTCGGTGTTGGGAAGCGCCGGAGGTCGTAACGTCGACACCAGTTCGAGCTCGGTTCAGAGCGATTTCAGTCAGGGTGGTATCGGCAAGGCCGACACCGAGGAGATCGATCCGATCGCGGAGGCCGACGTCTATATGGCCTACGGCCGCGATGCCCAAGCCGAGGAGATCCTGAAAGACGCACTCGCCAAGGATTCCACTCGCCAGGCGATTCGCGTCAAGCTCCTCGAGATTTACGCCAATCGGAAGGATGCAAGGTCATTCGAAACGGCCGCGAGCGAGTTGCGCACAGCGACCGGGGGACGCGGGGCGGAATGGGAAAAGGTGGCTGCTTTGGGATTGTCGATCGATCCGACCAACGCGCTTTACGGGGGCAAGCAGTCCCATGCCCCGCTGGGGATCAACGAAACGGCACAGATGCCCGCCTTCAGCATGAACACTCAACCTACGCTGGAGCCCGCTGCACCGCTCAACATCGATTTTGACATCGGCACGGCGACGACAGGAGGGCCTGCTCCGCTGCCTGATCTCGATCTGGGCATTGGATCGACGTCCTCCTCGCAGTCCGCGGCGGGGCTGGATTTCGATCTAGGTCTCGGCGCGGACAAGTCCGCCGCTTTCGGGGGTGCGGCCGCGGGCGCCGCCTCTCCGGCAGCGGAGCCCGCACTCAGCATCGATTTCGATTTGCCGATGGGTGACAAGCCGGCTCATTCCACCTCGGCCGATGCTGCACCAAGCCTCGCAGCGATTGATTTCGACTTCGGAACACCGTCTGGTGCGGGTGAAGCGAAAACCGAGGTCCCCAGGACGCCCTCAATGGATCTGGCCGACATCAGTCTCGATCTCGGTACGCCCGGCGGCGGCAACGGTTCAGGTGGTGCTCCGGACGCGCGATGGCAGGAGGTCGCGACCAAACTCGATCTCGCCAAGGCGTATGAAGAGATGGGTGACAAGGACGGGGCCCGCGAATTGCTGAAGGAAGTGGTGAAAGAAGGCGATACGGCACAGCAACAACAGGCCCAAACGATGCTCCAAGCACTCGGCTGATCTCCACCGGGTTCTCCTCGAACGATCGGCGCCTCGTGCGCCGATCGTTGTTTTACGGATCGTAGAATGAAATTCGCCATCGGAGTGAGCTACTGCGGCACGGGTATGGAAGGCTGGCAATCGCAGCCCTCCGGCAACACCGTGCAAGATCATCTCGCGCGGGCGCTTTCGGAAATAGGCGGCGAGCCGATTGCGGTGACCGGCGCCGGACGCACCGACGCGGGCGTGCACGCAAGCGCCCAGGTGGCGCATTTCGAAACCTCGGTGGAGCGCCCCGAATCGGCGTGGGTGCGCGGCGCAAACTCGCTGCTTCCCGAAGAGATCGCCGTGCAATGGGCGACTCCGGTGCCCGGGGATTTTCACGCACGCTACTCGGCGCTCTCGCGAAGCTACCGCTATATTCTCTACAACCACCCGGTGCGGCCGGCGCTCTTCGCGGGGCGCACCGGGTGGTTTCATCTGCCGCTCGACCTGGAGAGGATGCGCAAAGCCGTCGATTTCCTGATCGGAGAGCATGATTTTTCGAGTTTTCGGTCCGCGGAGTGCCAGGCGAAGAGTCCGGTGCGAATCATCCAAGATGCGGGAATACGCGCGAGCGGCGCCCACTTCCTCTTCGATTTCACTGCAAACGCGTTTCTGCATCGCATGGTGCGCAATATCGTCGGATGCCTTGTATATGTCGGCAAGGGCAAGCATCCGCCGCAATGGATCTCGGAGCTGATTGCTGCGAAGGACCGGCGGCTCGCGGCGCCGACCTTCTCCGCCGAAGGCCTGTATCTCTTTGGAGTTCGATACGACGCGCGCTGGAACCTGCCGGGGTTTACCCCTATGATGCCGTTCGATTTGGAATCCGGGCGATGAGAACGCGAGTCAAGATCTGCGGCGTCACACGCGTGGAAGATGCCCAGGCTGCGGCTGCGCACGGCGCCGACGCCATCGGCCTGGTGTTCTATCGTCCCAGTCCGCGCTGCGTGGCGCTAGCTCAGGCGCGGGAGATCGTGATCGGCGCCCCGCCTTTTGTCGCGACCGTGGCGGTTTTCGTCAACCCCTCTCGCGATGAGGTCGAGCGCGTGATCGGCGAGTGCGGCGTAACGCTCCTGCAGTTTCACGGCGACGAACCCTCCGAGTTCTGCTCGGGTTTCTCCCGGCCGTACATCAAGGCTGCGCGCATTCGGCCTGGGCTGGATTTGCTAAAATACCTCTCGCCTTATGGAGCTGCGGCGGCGTGGATGCTCGATGCTTTCCACGAAGATCTCTGGGGTGGAACGGGCGGCTCGTTCGATTGGAGCCTCGTGCCTGAGCGCACGGCGAGGCCGATCATCCTTTCGGGCGGCCTGACCGCCGGCAACGTCGCCGGCGCCATACGCCACACCAGGCCCTACGCCGTCGACGTTTCGAGCAGCGTCGAGGCGTCCAAGGGAATCAAGGACGCGGCGAAAATCGCCGCTTTTATCGGAGCGGTAAAGCATGAAGATGCATGAGCTTCCGGACGAGCAGGGGCATTTCGGCCGGTATGGCGGGGTGTTCGTCGCCGAGACGCTGGTGCACGCGCTCGATGAGCTCAGACGCGCCTACGAAGCCTGTCGCAAGGATCCGGACTTCGTCGCCGAATTCGAGTACGACCTCAAGCACTACGTCGGTCGCCCGAGCCCCGTTTATCACGCCAAGCGCTGGTCCCGGAGGCTCGGCGGCGCCCAGATCTACATCAAGCGCGAGGATCTCAACCATACCGGTGCGCACAAGATCAACAACACCATCGGCCAGGCGCTTCTCGCGCGGCGCATGGGCAAGCCGCGCGTGATCGCCGAAACGGGGGCAGGAATGCACGGCGTGGCGGCCGCGACGGTGGCGGCGCGTTACGGCATGGAATGCGTGGTGTACATGGGCTCGGAGGACATCAAGCGCCAGGTGCAGAACGTCTATCGCATGAAGCTTCTCGGAGCGGCGGTCGTGCCGGTCGAATCAGGGTCGAAAACGCTGAAGGACGCCCTCAACGAGGCGATGCGCGACTGGGTCACCAACGTCAATAACACCTTCTATATCATCGGCACCGTCGCCGGTCCGCACCCCTACCCGATGATGGTGCGCGACTTTCAGTCGGTCATCGGTCGCGAGTGCCTGACCCAGATGCCGGAGCTCTGCGGCCGCCAGCCGGACGCAGTGATCGCCTGCGTCGGCGGGGGTTCGAATGCAATGGGAATCTTCTATCCCTATATTCCCCATGAAGGGGTCAAGCTCATCGGCGTGGAGGCAGGTGGATTGGGCATCGCCAGCGGCAAGCATGCGGCGTCGCTGTGCGCGGGCAGACCGGGTGTGCTGCATGGTAATCGCACCTATCTGTTGCAGGACAAGGACGGCCAGATCATGGAGACGCATTCGATCTCGGCGGGGCTTGATTACCCGGGCGTGGGCCCCGAGCACGCCTGGCTCAAGGACGCCGGCCGCGCTCAGTACGTCACCATCGACGATGCAGAAGCCGTCGCCGCGTTCCATGATCTGTGCCGCACCGAGGGCATCATCCCGGCGCTCGAGTCCGCGCATGCGCTCGCCTACGCGGCGAAGCTTGCGCCGAGCCTGCCGAGCGACGGGGTCCTCCTGGTGAATCTCTCGGGAAGGGGCGACAAGGACATGCACACCGTGGCGCAAAAGTCGGGAATCGAGTTTTGAGCGACCCGCGCGCAACGCTCCTCAACGGAGATCTGTTCGATTGCATCCTCCGCGTGCGCGAGGCGAGCGTGGACCTCGTCGTCGCGGATCCGCCGTACGGCCTCGGCAAGGACTACGGGAACGACTCGGACCGCCTGAGTGGGGAAGCCTATCTCGCCTTCAGCCGGCGCTGGATCGACGCTGTGATCCCGAAGCTCAAGCCCAGCGGCAGCCTCTACGTCTTCCTGACCTGGCAGCACAGTCCGGAAGTTTTCAGCTATCTGAAGACGCGCCTGACGATGGTGAACGAGATCGTCTGGGACCGGAAAGTGCCGAGCATGGGCGGCAGCACGCGGAAATTCTCCTCCGTCCACGACACGATCGGTCTGTTCGCCCGCTCGAAAGACTACTTTTTCGACATCGACGGCGTGCGCATTCCCTACGACGCGGAGACAAAGCGCGCGCGAACGCGCTCGATTTTTGTCGGCAAGAAATGGCTCGAGGTAGGCTATAACCCGAAGGACGTGTGGAGCGTGACGCGGATTCACCGTCAGGATCCGGAGCGCGAGGATCATCCCACTCAAAAGCCGCTCGAGATCGTCGAACGCATGGTGTTGGCGAGCTGCCCCGCCGAGGGCCTCGTCCTCGATCCGTTCATGGGAAGCGGCACTGTGGCGGTTGCGGCGCTGAAGCACGGCCGGCAGTTTGTGGGCTTCGAGATCAATCCGGAGTACTGCGCGCGCGCGAAGCGCCGGGTGGCCCGTTTGTGCAAATCGGACGTCGAACCCGTCACGAGCTCGATCCGAAGCGCTGCGGCGCCATGACAGCCGCGGTGTCGAGAATTCGGCCTGCTTTCGAACGGCTCGCGCGCGAGCACCGCAAGGCCCTGATTCCCTACGTAACTGCCGGGGACCCACGATCCGAGGTGACGGTGCCGCTCCTGCACGCGCTGATTGCGGCGGGAGCCGACGTCATCGAGCTGGGCGTGCCGTTTTCCGATCCCATGGCCGATGGGCCCGTGATCCAGCGCTCGAGCGAAAGGGCGCTGAAGAACCATATCGGACTGGACCGCGTACTTGCGTTCGTCGCGGAATTCCGCGACAGTGACCTTTCGACCCCGATCGTGCTGATGGGGTATGCAAATCCAATCGAGGCAATGGGGCTGGAGCGCTTCGCTGACGCCGCGCGCAAGGCGGGAGTGGACGGAGTCCTGGTAGTCGACTATCCGCCCGAGGAGAGCGCTGAATTTGCGGCCATGCTGCGCGAGCGCGGTATCGATATGATTTTCCTGCTTGCACCGACTTCCACCGAGGCGCGCATCGGGCAGGTGGCAAAGCTTGCCAGCGGTTACATCTACTATGTGTCGCTGCGCGGCGTGACCGGGGCCAAGCACCTTGATTTGGACGATGTTGCCGCCAAGTTGCCGGCGATTCGCGCCAAGACGAGGCTTCCGATAGGGGTGGGATTCGGCATCCGCGATGGACAGACCGCGCGTGCCGTGGCCCAGATCGCCGACGCTGTCGTGATCGGCAGCCGGATAATCCAGGAAATGGAACAGGCCTCTCCCGAGACTTGCGTGGAGAAGGCCGCGACCTTCCTCAAGGAAATTCGCAGGGCGATCGACGCATGAGCTGGCTCCAGAAGCTGCTGCCTCCCAAGATCAACCGCACCGCAACCGGCGCGAAGAAAAACGTCCCGGAAGGGCTGTGGAGCAAGTGTCCCTCATGCGCGGCGGTGCTGTATGCAACCGACCTTGAGAAGAATGCCAATGTCTGCCCCAAATGCGGCTATCACAACCGTATTGCGGCGCGGGAGCGGCTCGACCTGCTTCTCGACCCGGAAGGGCGCTTCGAGATCGGCGTCGAGATCGCATCGATCGACAGCCTGAAATTCAAGGACGACAGGCGCTATCCGGAACGGCTCGAGGAAGCCGAAAAGGCCACGGGCGAAACCGAAGCCTTGATCGTGATGCAGGGCGCGATTAAGAACGTGCCCCTGATCGTCGCCGCTTTCGAGTTCGAGTTCATGGGCGGGTCGATGGGGTCGGCGGTGGGGGAGCGCTTCGTGCGCGGGGTGCACGCGTGTCTCGACCAGCAACTGCCGCTGGTGTGCGTCACGGCGACCGGCGGTGCGCGCATGCAGGAAGGGCTTTTTTCGCTCATGCAGATGGCCAAGACCACCGCAGCCTTGACACAACTCACGGCGCGCAAGCTCCCGTTCATCACGGTTCTCACCGACCCGACCATGGGTGGGGTATCGGCAAGCTTCGCCATGATCGGTGATGTGGTGATTGCCGAACCGCGCGCACTCATCGGTTTCGCAGGGCCGCGCGTCATCGAGCAGACCGTGCGCGAAAAACTCCCCGAGGGCTTTCAGCGTTCTGAGTTCTTGCTCGAGAAGGGGGCGATCGACATGATCGTCGACCGGCGCCAGATGCGCGACAAGCTCGCGAATCTTCTCACGCTCCTGCAGCGGCAAGCTCCCGCGGCAAACTGATCCTCATCGCCGTTTCATGTCCGGCCGGAGCCTCGCCGAGTGGCTCGACTACATCGAGCGCATCCATCCGAAATCCATCCAGCTCGGGCTGGAGCGCGTGGCGAAAGTGCGCGACATGCTCGGAAGGTCGAGCTCGGCGGCGCTTTTCACCGTCGCCGGCACCAACGGCAAGGGCTCGACCTGCGCGATGCTGGAAGCGATTCTGATCGCCGCCGGATACAGGGTGGGTCTGTACACTTCGCCACACCTCCTTCGTTACAACGAGCGCGTTCGCCTCGACGGCGTGCCTGTGAGCGACGCGCGCCTGTGTGCGGCGTTCGAGACGATCGAGCGTGCTCGCGGTGAGATCACGCTCACGTACTTCGAGTTCGGTACCCTGGCTGCGTGGGAGATTTTCGCGGCCGAAGCGCTCGACGCCGTGATACTGGAGGTCGGCCTGGGAGGGCGCCTGGATGCGGTCAACGCCTTCGAAACGGACTGCGCGTTGTTGACCTCCGTCGATCTGGATCACATGGACTACCTTGGCGACACGCGCGAGCGCATCGGGTCCGAAAAAGCCGGGATTTTCCGTGGGGGTAAGCCCGCTGTCGTCGCGGATCCAGATCCGCCCCGCAGCGTTCTCGACCACGCGGGTGCGGTGGGTGCGGACCTTTGGTTGATCGGCCGGGATTTTGGCTACTGGAGGGAGGGGCAGCAATGGATGTTTTGGGGACGGGGGGTGCGCCGAGGCGGGCTTGCGCTCCCCGCGCTCAGGGGCGACCGCCAGCTTGCCAACGCGAGCGCGGCACTTGCCGCGCTCGACGCGTTGCGCGCGCGTCTTCCGGTCGGCATGCAGGACATCCGAAACGGTCTTGCGCAGGTTGAGCTTCCGGCGCGGTTCCAGGTGCTTCCCGGTCGACCGACGGTCGTTTTGGACGTCGCGCACAATCCGCAGGCAGCCGGCGTGCTCGCGGAAAACCTCGCCGGGATGGGCTTTTATCCGGAGACCTATGCCGTTTTCGGCATGTTGCGGGACAAGGACATCGACGGGGTCTGCCGGGCGCTGAAAGACAGGATCTCGACTTGGTTTGCGGCAGACCTTTCGGTGCCGCGTGGCGCCGGCGCGAAAGTGCTGGCGGATGCGCTCGCGGGCGCGGGCGCGGCAGGCGATGTGCTTTGCTTCAGGAACCCTCTCGAAGCCTATGCCGCCGCAAGGAGACGGGCAAACGAAAATGATAGAATCGTGGTGTTTGGATCGTTCCACACCGTAGCCGAGGTCATGCAGGGGATCGAGGCCTCCCGGACCGGGATTCGGGGGGCGCGGCAGGGGTCTTGAGGAAAGTCCGAACAGGATATTTCGGGAGCGTCGCCTGGATCGGCGCATATCAATGTATCCGGCGGATAGCGCCTTATCGCGGCCGGTCCTGCGATGCAGTTCGCAGTTTATTTGGGGCCTTTTCCATTGGCAGACGACGCCAACCTGCTTAAGCGCCGCGCGCGCCGGCGGCTGATCGGCGCGATTGCGCTGGTGGTGCTCATCGTCGTGGTCCTGCCTGTCGTACTGGACCAGCAACCCAGGCCCGTGCCCCAGGCCCTGACGGTGCAGATCCCCAGCCAGGACGGAGGGCCGTTCAAGACCCGGGTTCTCCCGCCTCTGCAGTCGCCCCCTGTAGCGCCGCGGAAGGCCGACTCGACGCAGGCTGCGAAAGATCCGTCGAATGGAGCTCCACAAGCCGAGTCCGAGTCCGCCGCGCGGTCTCGTGCTCCGAAGAAAGAGAGCGCGAGGACCGCGGACGGCGCGAAACCCCGCGCGGCCGAGGCTCGTCGCGCTCAGGCGCTGTTGAACGACGAGGGCTTTGTCGTCCCGCTCGGTGCCTTCACCAATCCCGACAACGCGAAGCAGGTACAGGAACGGGCGGCTTCCGCAGGGGTCAAAAGCTATACCGAGAACGTGAAGAGCCAGCAGGGCGAGCAGACGCGCGTGCGCGCCGGACCATTCGCGAGCCGCGGCGCCGCGGAAAAGGCGCGGGACAAACTCAAATCGCTCGGCTTCGAGGTCGGGCAGGTGGCACAGCGATGACCTGGTTCGATTTTGGCGTGCTGATCGTCCTGGTCGTATCGGTCACGATCAGCCTGTTCCACGGACTGGCGCGCGAGATGGTCTCGCTCGGAGTGTGGGTCGGCGGATTCGTATTGGCAACGTTTTTCGGAGGCCACGTCGCCGGCTACCTGCCGCAGAGCCTGGGTCCGTTGCTGAGCGCGCTGGCAGGCTTCCTGCTCGTGTTTGGCGGGGTACTTGTCATCGGCTGGATCGTCGGGCTCGCGCTTTCGTCCGCGGTCCGGGCGTCTGGCCTGGGTCCCGCGGATCGCGCGCTGGGATCGGTCTTCGGCTTGGTAAGAGGATTGATCATCGTGCTCGTCGTGGTGCTGCTGTCAGGCTTGACGCCGCTTCCACGCGAACCTTTCTGGCGCGAGGCGGCGCTTTCGGGGCCGTTCGAGACCGCGGCGCTCGCGTTGCGGCCGTATCTGCCGGCGGGTCTGATGCAACGCCTGAAGTACCGATGAGTCGAGAGGAATAGCGCAGATGTGCGGCATTCTCGGAATCGTGGCGAAGACCCCCGTCAACCAGCTGCTCTACGACGGGCTCCTGCTGCTGCAGCACCGGGGCCAGGACGCAGCCGGGATCGTCACGGCGGAGCACAAGGCGTTTCACATGCACAAGGGGCCCGGGATGGTGCGCGACGTGTTCCGCACGCGGAACATGCGCTCGCTTCACGGCGAAATCGGTATTGGGCATTGCCGCTATCCCACCGCGGGCTCGGCCTTCAACGCCGGTGAGGCACAGCCTTTCTATGTCAATTCCCCGTTTGGGATTGTCCTCGGGCACAACGGCAACCTGACCAATTCGGAAGCCCTCAAGCAGGAGATGTTCCGTCAGGATTTGCGCCACATCAATACCAACTCCGACTCGGAAGTGTTGCTCAATGTACTCGCGCACGAACTGGAGCTTGCCGCAAAGGGCCAGAAGCTCGACCCCGAGACCATCTTTGCCGCGGTGGCGAACGTGCATCGGCGTTGCCGCGGCGCCTACTCGGTGGTGGCCTTGATAGCGGGCTACGGGCTGCTCGCGTTCCGTGACCCGTTTGGAATCCGTCCGCTCGTATTCGGCCGCAATCACACCGACGAGGGACCTGAATATCTGGTCGCTTCCGAAAGCGTCGCACTCACCGCGTTCGGCTTCGAGCTGGTGCGAGACGTCCTGCCAGGCGAGGCCATCTTCATCGATGAAGGCGGAACATTCAACAGCCGCCAATGTGCGGCCAAGCCGGTGCTTGCGCCCTGCATCTTCGAATACGTCTACCTTGCCCGGCCCGACTCGGTCATGGAAGCGGTTTCAGTGTACGAGAGCCGGCTGCACATGGGGCGGAAGCTCTCGGAAAAAATCAAGCGCACGATGCCCCATCTTGCAATCGACGTCGTGATCCCGGTTCCCGACACGAGCAGGCCGGCGGCGCTGGAGCTGGCTCATGGCCTCAACGTGACGTATAGAGAAGGCTTTATCCGCAATCGCTATATCGGCCGTACTTTCATCATGCCCGGTCAGACAATTCGCAAGAAATCGGTGCGCCAGAAGCTGAGCGTCGTCGGCCTCGAATTCAAGGACAAGAACGTGTTGATCGTCGACGACTCGATCGTGCGCGGAACGACGGGTCGAGAAATCGTGCAGATGGCGCGTGAAGCCGGCGCCAGCAAGGTGTTTTTCGCCTCCGCAGCGCCGCCGGTGCGATTTCCCAACGTGTATGGAATCGATATGCCGACGCGCGCCGAGCTCATCGCCACCGGGCGGACCGACGAACAGATCGCGCGCGAGATCGGCGCGGACGCGGTCATCTATCAGGATCTGGACGCGCTCAAGGCCGCGGTGCGGGCGGTCAATCCGAAGCTCACGCAGTTCGAGACGTCTTGTTTCGACGGGGTGTACATCACCGGCGACGTCACCAGCGAGTACCTCGCTTCGATCGAGCAGCAGCGCGCCAGCCGCCAGGAAAGCGAAGAGGACGCCGAGAACAATCAGCTCGACCTGAACGCCGCGTAACGTGATTTGACATCCCCGCACCGGGATAGTAAGGTGCCATCTGCGCCGATTTGATCGACAGCTTGCGGGCGCATAATAAATACGGCTAAAGCGTGGTGAAGACCCGTCTTAGCGAAAGCTGGACGGGTTTTTTTATTCGGGAATTCAACATGCAGAACTACGATATCGAAACGCTGGCGGTGCGCTCCGGCATCCATCGCAGCCAGTTCAACGAACACTCCGAGGGACTCTACCTCACTTCGAGCTTCGTGTTCGAGAATGCCGCCCAGGCTGCGGACCGTTTCTGCAACAACGCGCCCGGGAACATCTATTCGCGCTTCACCAATCCCACCGTGACCGCGTTCCAGGAGCGGCTCGCGGCACTCGAAGGCGCTCAGGCCTGCGTCGCCACCGCCTCGGGAATGTCGGCCATCCTCGCGACCGCGATGGCCACCCTGAAAGCCGGCGACCATGTCGTGTGCTCCTCCGGGGTCTTTGGCGCAACGGTGCAATTGTTCAGCACCCTCCTTTCCAAGTTCGGAATCGAGACGACCTATGCGGACGGCACCCAGCCCTCGGTATGGAAGGCGGCGATCAGACCGAGCACGCGCCTTTTGTTCCTCGAGACGCCGTCGAACCCCCTGACCGAGGTGTTCGATATCGCGGCGCTGGCGCAGATCGCCCGCGAAAAGAGTGCGCTGCTCGCGGTCGACAACTGCTTCTGTACGCCCGCCCTGCAACGGCCCTTCGAGCTCGGCGCCGACCTGGTGATCCACTCCGCCACCAAGTATCTCGACGGGCAGGGCAGGGTGCTGGGCGGAGCGGTGCTCGGTCCGAACGGCCCGGCGATGGACGCGATCTTTTCCTTCCTCCGGACCGCCGGACCCACTCTTTCCGCCTTCAATGCCTGGGTGCTGCTGAAAGGAATAGAGACGCTAAGGATCCGGATGGAAGCGCAATCCCGAAGCGCGCTCGAGCTCGCCCAGTGGCTCGAGTCCCACCCGCGCGTGGAGCGCGTGCACTACCCGGGACTCGCGTCCCACCCGCAGCACGCCCTCGCGATGCGCCAGCAGCGCTCAGGAGGCGCCATCGTCTCGTTCGTCGTGAAAGGCGGGCGCGAGGCGGCATGGAAAGTCATCGACTCGACTCGCATGATCTCGATCACGGCGAACCTGGGTGACACCAAGACCACCATCACGCATCCCGGCACCACCACGCACGGGAGGATAAGCGCCGAAGCCCGCGCGCGCGCCGGGATCACCGAAGGCCTGCTGCGCGTC
>Ga0137463_1000344_pt1 | contig 16709 bp, 16 predicted proteins | sample EasRivERMGT800_2_FD_102333 | JGI IMG/M metagenome (GOLD analysis project Ga0137463, IMG submission 102333) | Soil microbial communities from meander-bound floodplain in the East River, Colorado, USA - East River MetaG ERMGT800_2 | ecosystem: Environmental > Terrestrial > Soil > Floodplain ...
CTTGAACGCGGCGACCGGCATGTCCTCGAGCACCAAGCGCGCCTGGTCCACCACCCAGTCGGAATCGATCGCTTGCAGGTTCTCGACACCGGCCGTGTCCTGGACAGTGATTGCCGTAATCACCGAGAGCGCGTGACAACCCATCGAGGCGAGCGTCAGCAGGTCCGCTTGCACCCCCGCGCCACCGGTCGGGTCCGCTGCTGCAAACGCAAGCACGATAGGGGGGAGGGCGGAAGGGGACATGGGCGGCGAAGAACCGGCGGTAACTGGCAGGCGGCTCGTCGCTCAGGTTATGATGCGACGGCCCATTGTAACCCATCCCAACCTAATGACGGAAAAGCAAGATTTCGAAACCTGGATGTGTTTGATCTGCGGCTTCGTCTATGACGAAGCGGCGGGCCTCCCCGAGGAGGGGATCCCGCCCGGGACGCGTTGGGAGGATATCCCGATGAACTGGACTTGTCCCGAATGCGGCGCCCGGAAGGAGGACTTCGAAATGGTCGAAATCTGAGTTCGGGCACATTCCCTGCTACACCCTCTCAAACCACCTCATGAGTAGCAATCAGGTTCACTAGGCGATCCTGATGGTGCTTCTGAAATTCGCTGCACAAGGCTTTGTTTTGACTGGATTTGGTTGTATAGTGTAAGAACCTGTACAAGGCAAGGCGGAGTCAGGCGACCGCCAGGGAAAGCCCGACGAAGCTGTCGGAATAGGAGACCGAGGACGTTGCGGGGGTAAAGAGAGTGAGCGAAACCGCGAATCTAGCCGGCGTCAAAGTAATGGTGATCGACGATTCGAACACTATTCGCCGCAGCGCGGAGATTTTCCTCGTGCAAGCCGGTTGCAAGGTCATCCTCGCCGAAGACGGTTTCGATGCGCTCGCCAAGATCGCCGACCATCAGCCGGACATCATCTTCGTGGACATCATGATGCCTCGCCTGGACGGATATCAGACCTGCGCGCTGATCAAGAAAAACGCGCACTTCGCCACGACGCCCGTGGTCATGCTGTCTTCCAAGGACGGTCTGTTTGATCGGGCGCGTGGCCGAATGGTGGGCTCGGACGAATATCTGACCAAGCCATTTACGAAGGATAGTCTTTTGAAAACCATAGGGGCGCACGCGCCCGTTCGTACCTGAGGAGATCGCCATGGCCGTAAAGAAGATCTTGATCGTGGATGACTCGCCGACCGACCGGCAGTTTTTCATGGAAACCCTGTCCAAACACGGGTACCAGGTTGTGACGGCGGAGAACGGCGATGAGGCGATCACCAAGTCGAAGTCGGAGAAGCCCGATCTCATCCTGATGGACGTGGTCATGCCCGGCACCAATGGCTTTCAGGCGACGCGTGCGATTACGCGCGACGAGGCGACCAAGCACATCCCCGTGATTGTCGTCACCAGCAAGAACCAGGAAACCGACCGCGTCTGGGGGATGCGCCAGGGCGCGAAGGATTACCTGATGAAACCGATCGACGCCAAGGACTTGCTGGCGAAGATCGCGGCGATCAAATAGGCCCTGCACCGTGGCAAAACAAATCAGCCTGCGTGAATTTCAGCAGGGACTCGCCCAGAGGTTGCGGGAGGCCCAGACCGAAGCCGAGCCCACCTCGCGGTTGGGCGTGCAGGCGGGCAGCCGCAACTGGCTGCTCAAGCTCGACGACGCCGGAGAGATGCTGCCGCTGCCGGAGTTTTCCAGCGTTCCGCTCACCAAGCCTTGGTATCTGGGCCTCGCGAACATCCGCGGGGTGCTCGCGAGCATCGTGGACTTCGCCGCGTTCATGGGAGGGGAACAAACGGTGCGTACGCCCGATTGCCGCTTGTTGCTGATCGCCGAGCGCTTCCATTCGTTCAGCGGGCTCCTGATCAGCCGCATGCTCGGACTAAAAAACGTGCAGGCGATGCAACTGGCGGAGGAGGCGACCGGCCGGTCCTGGATCGGAGCCGCCTATCGCGACGAGGATGGCCGCCTTTGGCACGAGCTGGACATAGGTGCGCTCGTGGCGCACGACGATTTTCTTCAAGTGGGCGCCTAGCGCGCATCCACGCTAACCCGAACACAGGAGGCACCCATGGCATTTCTCAGACTTCCGGCCGAAACGAAGAAGGGCGCGACGCCCACCACGCAGGCACCCAGAGCGATCCCTCGGGCGGTGCCCAAGCCCGCGGCCAGGCCCGCCCCCGGCCCCACAACCGTCGCCGAAGGGCCGAAGCGGCGGATGATCGGCCTCGGCGCAGTCCGCGTCGGCCGTCAGTACACGGTTCTCGGCGTGCTATTTGCGGTGCTCTTTGTCGTGGCCGCATTCTTCGTGTTCAAGGACAACCGCGAGGCGACCTACGGCACCATCTACGTCTCCACTTCCGCGCAGATGCGCATGCTCACGCAACGCATCGCCAAGGCGGCGCAAACGGGCCTGATCGGCAGCCCCGAGGCGTTCAAGCAGTTGCAGCAGTCGCGCGATGAGTTCATCGCGGCGCTGAAGCTGCTCACGCAGGGCGGGCAGACGGGTGGGGAGTCCCTGCCGCCGACATCCGACACCGTGAAACCGCAGCTCGCTACGTTGACCAAGGAATGGGAAAAGACCGACCGCAGCGTGCAGCTCGTGCTCGCGCAGAGCAAGAACCTTATCGGGCTCGCCAATGCGGTACGCCTGATCAACAACAACAACCCCCTGCTGCTCGATCTTGCCGAGCAGGTTCAGGCGCTCAAACTGCAATCCCAGGCCCCCGCGCGGGAGGTCTCTCTTTCAGGGCAGCTGGTGATGTTGACGCAACGGCTCGCGCGGAACGCGAATGCCATGCTCGGTGCCGACGTGATCGACCCGGAAGTGGCGTTCCTGATGGGCAAGGACACCACCACCTTCCGCGAGTTGCTGCAGGGCTTGACGAAGGGCAGCGACGTGCTTCGCGTCGCCGCGGCGAAGGACCCGGAGCAGCAGGGAAAGCTCGCCGAGCTCGACAAGGCCTACCAGGAATTCCAGGGGGCGGTGGCCTCGATTCTGGGCAACCTCCAGGCGCTGGTGAATGCGAAGCAGGCAGGCCGCAGGGTCGTGGACGATTCCGAGCAACTGCTTGCCGCGTCGCAAAAGCTTGCCGACGCCTATGAACAGGAGCTCGGCGAGCGCACCACGAACTTCATCATACTCGCCGTGCTGATCCTGCTCGGCATCGGCAACATCACGCTGCTGGTGTTGGTGTACCTCGGCGACACGCGCCGGCGCGCCGAAGAGGCCGAGCGCCAACGCGCAGAAACCGAGCGCACCAACCGGTCGAACCAGGACGCGATTCTGCGACTGATGAACGAGATGGGAAACCTCGCGGAAGGCGACCTCACGGTCAAGGCGACGGTGACCGAAGAGATCACCGGCGCTATCGCCGACTCGGTGAACTTCACCATCGACGAGCTGAGAACCCTCGTCGGCCGCATCAACGCCGCCGCCGCCCAGGTGACGACCGCTGCCGAGTCTGCGCAGCACACCTCCGCGCAACTGCTCGCCGCCGCGGAAAAGCAGTCCGTCGAGATTCGCCAGACCAGTGCTTCGGTCCTCGGCATGGCAAAGGCCATGAACGAGATGTCGGAGAGCGCTTCGCAGTCGGCCAGCGTGGCACGCCAGTCGCTCGCTGCCGCGCAAAAAGGCACGCAGGCGGTGCAGAACTCGATCTCGGGTATGAATGAAATACGCGAGCAGATCCAGGAGACGTCCAAGCGTATCAAGCGACTGGGCGAATCCTCTCAGGAGATCGGCGAGATCGTGGAGCTGATTTCGGATATTACCGAGCAGACGAACGTCCTTGCTCTGAACGCCGCGATCCAGGCGGCCTCCGCGGGCGAGGCCGGGCGCGGCTTCACGGTGGTTGCGGAAGAAGTGCAGCGTCTCGCGGAGCGTTCCGCCGAAGCGACCAAGCAGATCGGCGCGATCGTCAAGACCATTCAGACGGACACGCAGGACGCGGTCTCCGCCATGGAGAAGAGCACGCAAGGCGTGGTCGAGGGCGCGAAGCTCTCGGACGCCGCGGGCCAGGCGCTTTCGGAGATCGGAACGGTGTCGCAGCAGCTCGCGCAGCTGATCGAGGGCATCACGACGACCACCGAACAGCAGGCGAAATCCGCGAACGACGTCGCGACCAGCATGAAGGACATTCTCAACATCACTCAGCAGACCACCGAGGGCACCAAACGCACTGCAGTGTCGATCGGTCAGCTTGCCGAGCTCGCCAAAGAATTGAAAGGTTCGGTGTCGGGCTTCAAGATCGCCTGAGGCGGGAGAGCGGGGCGGGAGCGATGACTGCACGCGCCGATTTCGACGTCGGACCGCTTTCCTGGGTCAAGGGCGAGATCGACCACGCCATCCAGCGTGCCCAAGAGGCGCTGCGCGCGTTCGCCGCGGACAGCGCGGATGCTGCGCAGCTCAAGGCCAGCCAATCGCACCTGCACCAGGCACACGGCGCGCTTTCGATCGTCGGTCTGGAAGGCATCACGCGCGTATCCGAGGAGCTGGAAGGCCTGCTCGCCGGCATCGAAAAGGAAGCTTCGCTCAGGGAGACAGAGATCTTCGGGCTGGTCGAGCGTGCCCTCAGCGGAATTCGCGTGTACCTCGACCAGCTGATGGCGGGCAACTCCAATCAGCCGCTCAGGCTCTATCCGCTGTACCGCGACGTGGTCGCCGCTCGCGGGGGTCGGGCCGATCCCACCGATCTTTACTTCCCGGATCTGTCTTTCCGTCCGCCCAAGCGCGACAAAATCCCGGTCCCTTTGAAGGCGGCCGATGCGGACAAGAGTCTGCGCGAACAGCGCGGCCGCTATCAGCGCGGCCTGCTCAAGTGGCTGAAGAACGACGCGAGCGGGGCCGAGGACATGCGCGCAGCGATCGAAACGATCGAGGCCGCACAGGGCCCGGGCGCGCAGCGGGCATTCTGGTGGGTGTCGCTCGCCTTTTTCGACGCGCTCGCGAGCAAGGCGCTGCCCCAGGATGCGGGCACCAAGCAGCTGTGCAACCGCATTGAGCAACAGATCAAGCGTTTGGTCGAAGGGACGCCGAGCGTCGCCGAGAGGCTGATGCGCGAGGTCCTGTACTACGTCGCACGCGCGAAACCGACGAGCGGGCGCGTGCGCGAAGTCCAGGAAGCCTACCATCTGGGCCAGACCATCCCTGCGGCCGAGAACGATGGCGGTACGGTCGAGGAACCGCCGGCGCTGAAGTCAGCGCGCGAGCACCTCGTTCATGCGAAGGATGCCTGGAACAAGTTCGCATCGGGCAATTCTCCGTCGCTGCTCGCGTTTCGCGACAGTGCAACGGCGCTCAAGGACGACGCGGCGCATCTGGGCAACGCAGATCTCACCGCCCTCGCAGGCGAAGTCGCCGGGGTCGCCGCCTGGCTCACCGCGAACCGCGAAAGCATGAGCGAAGGGGTCGCGCTCGAAGTCGCAACAGCGCTCCTGCTGCTCGAGAATGCGCTTGGCGGATTGACGAATCTCTCCGGCGAGTTTGCCCAGCAGGCGGAGCTTCTGCGTTCGCGCTTGAAAGACTGCATGCTCGGCAATCTCCGGCGCACCGCACCGGAGATTCCCATGCTCGACCAGATGTCGCGCAAGGCGCAGGAACGCCTGCTCATGAGCCAGGTGGTCTCGGAAATGCAGGCCAACCTGCGCACCATCGAGCAGGTACTGGACACGTTCTTCCGCGATTCATCGAAGCGCGACGAGCTCGCCTCGCTCGACAAACCCGTGCACCAGCTGCTCGGGGCGCTCGAGATGCTGGGGGAGCAGCGCGCACGCGAATCCCTGGCTGCTGCGGCGGCGGAGATCCGCCGCTTCTCCGGCGCGGCCCACCACGCGAGCCCGCAGGATTTCGAGCACATCGCCCAGACTCTCTCGGGCCTGGGTTTCTACATCGAGGGCCTCGCCCACGGCAAGGCCGACTTCGAAGCCGCGATGCAGCCGATCGCAGCGGCGCGAGAAGCGGAAGCCGACGCCTCCCAGCCGGTCGCCACCGTCGAGGCGCAGGTCGCCGAGCAGCAGCGGGAAACGGCAAGCCTGTACGAGGAATGGAAGATCAAACCCGAAGACGGCAAGCTTCGGGCCGAACTGAAAAAAAACCTCGCGGCCCTGCAGAAAGACGCAGGACTCATCGCCGACCAGAAGCTGGAGGCTTCCGCCGGAAACGCGCTCAAGGCGCTCGACAAGACGAGCACCATGCCGCTTACGCCTTTCCTCAAGGAAGCCATCGAGAAAATCACCTCGGCGGCGACGCCCTCTCCCTCCCCCGAGGCAGCCAAGCTCATCGACGCAAGCGCCGAGGCGATCGACGCCGAGCTCCTCGGGGTCTACCTGGAGGAATCCGACGAGGTGCTGGCGACGGTCCGCGAACATCTCGACACGGTGCGCGAACAGCACGCGAACAAGGAGGCGCTCACGACGATCCGCCGCGGCTTTCACACCTTGAAGGGCAGCGGACGCATGGTGGGGCTCATGCGCCTCGGCGAAGCCGCCTGGGCCGTCGAGAAGACCATGAACGCGTGGGTGCAGGAAGAACGCGCCGCAACCCCGGAGCTGCTGCAGCTGATCGAGCTGGCGCACGAATACTTTTCCGACAACGTCAAGCGCCTCAAGGCGGGCGGAGCTTCAAGCAGCGAGCACGCCCTCGTCGCGGCCGCCGAGCGCGTACGCCGCGGCGAAACCCAGACGGCACAGGCGCCCGCGGCGGTCGCCGCGCCCAGGGCCCCGGCAGCCGAGCCTGTGGCGTCGGAAAAGGCCGAAACCGTCCCGGCGGCCGCTGCTTCAGTCCCGGCGCCGGATGTGCCGATGGAGCGCGAGGAACTCGTCCAGATCGGCGGGTACGGGGTCTCCAAGACGCTCTTCGCCATTTTCAGCGGAGAGGCGCGCGCGCACGTCAGCGCGATCAGGGAAGAGCACGAGACCTTGCGCCAGCACGGCGTGGTGAGCGACGCCTTGCTGCGTGCGGTGCACACGCTCGCGGGCACTTCCGGGACGGTGAAGGTCTCGACCCTCTCGGATCTCGGCTATGCGCTGGAGAAGGCGCTGCAAAAACTCGCGACCAGCGAGCTTTCCGAAGAGGAACAGTCGCTGGTCGGGGAAGCGATCGACACTCTCGAGACTATGGTTGCGAGCGTGGTCGAATTGCGCGTGCCGCCCGCCGTCCCCGAGCTGGTTGCGCGGCTCGAGCACATCGGGGAGCAGACGGGCGTTCCGCGGGAACCGACGCCTGAAGGGCAGACGGGCTTGACGCGCGCCTCCTCCGCGCCTGCCCGCGAAGCGAGACCCGTTGCCGCCGCGGAGCTCGCCGTCACCGAGCCCGACGAGCTACCCGAGGGTTCTCTGGAGGACCTCGATCTGGACATCACGCTCGAGCGCCGCCAGCGGCGCCTGGACGACGACCTCGATCCGGAGTTGTTGCAGATCTTCCTCGACGAGGCCCACGAGCTGGTTCCCGCGGTGGGCGCGGCCATGCGCGACTGGCGCGACAATCCGGGCAATCCCGCGCTCGGCCACGCGCTGCAGCGCGTGCTGCATACCCTGAAAGGGAGCTCGCGCATGGCGGGCGCCATGGCCATGGGTGAGCTCACTCACCACATGGAGACGCGCGTCGAGAACGCCATGTCGGTCAAGACGCTGCCCACGGCCCTCTTCGAGGAGTTGGAGACGTCCTGGGACCGGATGGGCTTCTTGTTCGAGGAGCTGCAGAACCCCCTCGTCCTGCAAGAAAACCTCAGCTCAGCGGTCGCAGCGCCCACGGGGCCGGAGGCCGCAGCCATCGAGGAGCCGAAGGCGACCCCCGAGCCCGCGCCCTTGGCCGCGTCGCCGGCGGCCGCGGCGAAGGCGGTACCGCTCGCGGAGCGCGAGCTGCAGCCGAAGGCGCTGTTGCGGGTGCGCGCGGACGTCGTCGACCGCCTGGTCAACCAGGCGGGCGAAGTCGCCATCGCGCGCAGCCGGATCGAGGGCGAAATGCGCTCGCTCAAGGCGGCCATGCAGGAGCTCACCGACAACGTGGCGCGCTTGCGCGCGCAGCTTCGCGAGATCGAAATTCAGTCCGAGTCGCAGATGCAGTCGCGCCTGGAGCTCGCCAAGGAATCCATGCGCGAGTTCGACCCGCTCGAATTCGACCGCTTTACCCGCTTCCAGGAAGTGACGCGGCTGATGGCCGAGAGCGTCAGCGACGTGTCGACGGTGCACGGAAACCTCGTCAACGCGGTGGACGAAACCGAGAAGGCGCTGCTCGCGCAGGCGCGCCTGAACCGCGACCTGCAACAGGACCTGATGCGCGTGCGCATGGTGCCCTTCGGCAGCCTCCAGGAACGTCTCTACCGCGTCGTGCGCCAGAGCGCGAAGGAAGTCGGCAAGCGCGCCAATCTGGACATCAAAGGCACCCAGGTCGAGCTCGACCGCTCGGTGCTCGAGCGCATCACCGGGCCGTTCGAGCACCTGCTGCGCAACGCCGTGACGCACGGCATCGAGTCGCCGGATAAGCGCCGCGCCGCGTCCAAGCCGGAAATCGGCGAAATTCGCCTCGAGCTGAAGCAGGAAGGCAACGAAGTGCAGCTCTCGCTGTCCGACGACGGCGCGGGCCTGGACATCGACCGAATCCGGGAGAAGGCGATCGAAAAAGGCCTCATGAGAGCGGACACGACGCTCACGGAGGCGGAAATCGCCGATTTCATTTTCCACGCAGGATTCTCCACCGCGGCCGAGGTCTCGCAGTTGGCCGGGCGCGGTGTGGGCATGGACGTGGTCCGCAGCGAGGTCGCCGCGCTCGGCGGGCGGGTGGAGATGCGTTTCACGCGCGGGCAGGGCACGCGCTTCACCATTTATCTGCCGCTTACGCTTGCCGTCACCCAGACGGTTCTGGTGCGGGCAGGCAACAGGAGCTACGCGATTCCCTCGGTGATGGTCGAGCAGGTCTTGCAGCTGAGACAGGAGCAGCTGGTCGCCGCCTATGCCTCGCGCCAGACCGAATGGCAGGACCGGCGCTACCCGTTCCACTATCTCCCGCACCTCCTCGGGTTGTCCGAGGTGGTTGCAGAACAAAAGCGCTTCTCCCCGACGCTGTACTTGCGCAGCGGCACCAACGCCATCGCGCTGCACGTGGACGAAATGGTCGGCAGCAACCTGGAAATCGTCGTGAAGACGATCGGTCCGCAGCTGCAACGGGTCGCCGGCATCACCGGCGCCACGGTGCTCGGCACGGGCGAGATCGTGCTCATCCTGAATCCGGTGCAGCTCGCGCTGAAGGAAGTCGCCGCCCGCCCGTCGATCGTCCACGAAGCGCCCAAGCCGCAGGCCGCGGCCACGCAGCCCACGATCATGGTGGTCGACGATTCGCTCACGGTGCGCAAAGTGACCGGAAGGTTGCTGGAGCGCCACGGCTATATCGTGGTGACCGCGCGCGACGGCGTCGAAGCGATGGAGAAGCTGCTGGAGCTCGTTCCCGACGTGATGCTGGTCGACATCGAGATGCCGCGCATGGACGGGTTCGATCTCACGCGGAACGTCAGGGCGGACAAGCGCCTCGCCCGGGTGCCGATCATCATGATCACCTCGCGCACCGCCGACAAGCACCAGAATTACGCGAAAGAGATCGGTGTCAGCCATTTCCTCGGCAAGCCCTACCAGGAAGACGATCTCATCGAGAAAATCTCCGGGTTTCTCAAGGAGCGCCGGGCCGCCGCCTGAAAACGAACGCTTGTCCGGCGCTCAAGCTCGCGCGCGACCCCGCCGGGGGATTACAATAGAGGCTCGCCGCCATGGCCCAGGTCAATCTCACCAACCATTTCCTGATCGCCATGCCCAACATGGCCGATCCGTATTTCTCCCGCACCCTGACTCTCATCTGCGAGCACAACGAACAGGGAGCGCTCGGCGTGGTGGTCAACCGCCCGATTGAAATGACCCTGGGCGCCCTGTTCGACCGCCTGAGCCTGCGGTTGACTTCCCAGATCCTGGTGAACGAGCCGGTCTATTTTGGCGGCCCGGTGCAGACCGACCGCGGCTTCGTCCTGCACCAGCCGCTGGGCGAGTGGCAGTCCACTCTCTCGGTGCGCGACCGGATGGGCCTCACGACGTCCAAGGACATTCTGGAGGCGGTCGGTCGGGGCGGCGGCCCGCGCAAGCTCCTCGTCACGCTCGGCTACGCAGGCTGGGCGGCGGGACAGCTCGAAAACGAAATCAAGCAAAACGCATGGCTCACGGTCGAAGCCAAGGACGGGATCATTTTCGATACCCCGACCGAGGAGCGGCTGCCCGCCGCGATGAAGCTGCTCGGAATCGACTTCGCCACGTTGTCCGAGGAGGCAGGGCACGCGTGAACAAGGCGGCCGTGGCTCCGTCGAAGGTCTCCGGCCACACCATACTCGCTTTCGATTTCGGCACGCGCTGGATCGGTGTCGCGGTGGGCGACACCGAAACGCGGCTCGCCAATCCCCTGGGAATGTTCGAGGCGGCAAGCGGCAGCCGTTGCATGGCGGAAGTCGAAACGCTGGTGCGCGAATGGCGGCCCGGAGAGCTGGTGGTCGGCCTGCCCCTCGCGATGGACGGCAGCGAGCACGACATGACGCGACGCGCCCGGCGCTTCGCGCGGCGGCTGGAGGGGCGCTTCCGGCTTCCGGTAGCGCTCGCCGACGAACGCCTGTCCTCGGTGACAGCGCAAGCGCATCTGCGCGAGACGGGCCGCGGCGGACGCAAACACAAGAACGCCGCGCATACGCTCGCTGCGACGATCATCCTTCAAAGCTATCTCGATGAATCTCCCCGACGCTGAGCTGCTCTGCCAGGAGCTCGTGCGCAGGCTTCGCTCCGGCGTCACGGACTCGACGGGCCTCGTCGGCATCCGCACCGGCGGGGCCTGGCTTGCCGAGCGCCTGCACCGGGAATTGAAGCTCGCGACCCCCCTGGGAGCGCTCGACATTTCGTTTTACCGCGACGATTTCGACGCCGCCGGGCTGCACCATCAGGTGAAGCCCTCCCAGATTCCGTTCGACGTCAACGGCCGGCACATCGTGGTGGTCGACGACGTGCTCTACACCGGGCGCACCGTGCGCGCCGCGATGAACGAGCTGTTCGACTACGGGCGGCCCGGAAAGATCGAGCTCGCGGCGCTGGTGGACCGCGGTGAACGGCAGCTGCCGATCGCGGCGCAGTACGTGGGCGCCACGCTTTCGGTGCCGGCAGGCAAACTCCTGCGCTTGGTGCGCGACGAGCACGCGAAATTCTTCCTGCGGCTCTCCGATGCGAAACCCGCAGCTTAACGGCGACGGAACGCTGCAGCATCTCCTCACGATCGAGGGTTTGCCTCGGGAAGTTCTGGTGCATATCCTGGACACGGCCGCGTCCTTCATCGGCGTGACCGAGCGCGAGGTGAAGAAGGTGCCGCTCCTGCGCGGCAAATCGGTGTTCAACCTGTTCTTCGAACCCTCGACGCGCACCCGCACCACATTCGAGATCGCCGCGAAGCGTTTGTCCGCCGACGTCATCAACCTGAACATCGCCGTGTCGTCCTCGACCAAAGGCGAGACCCTGCTCGACACGGTCGACAACCTTTCGGCGATGTACGCCGACATGTTCGTGGTGCGTCATTCCTCCAGCGGCGCCGCCCACTTGATCGCACGCCACGTCGCCCCGCACGTGCACGTGATCAACGCCGGCGACGGGCGCCACGCGCATCCGACGCAGGGCCTGCTCGACATCTACACCATCCGCCACTACAAGAAGGACTTCAACCGGCTCTCGGTCGCGATCGTGGGAGACGTGCTGCACTCGCGCGTGGCGCGCTCGCTGATCCATGCGCTCACCACTCTCGGCACGCCCGACGTGCGCGTCATCGGCCCCCGCACGCTCCTGCCCGAAGGCGTGGAGCAGCTCGGCGTCTCCGTGCATCACGACATGCTCGAGGGGCTCGCAGGCTGCGATGTCGTGATGATGCTGCGCCTGCAAAACGAGCGCATGAAAGGGCCGCTGCTGCCCTCGGCTCAGGAATTCTTCAAGTCCTACGGCTTGACGCCGCAGAAGCTCGCCCGCGCCAAGCCCGACGCCATCGTCATGCACCCGGGGCCGATGAACCGGGGTGTCGAGATCGATTCCTCGGTCGCCGACGGCCCGCACTCGGTGATCCTGCCGCAGGTCACCTTCGGCATCGCGGTGCGCATGGCGGTGATGAGCATCCTCGCCGGAAACTGATCATGGTCAAACCTGTTCCACCCGCCCTCGACCCGAAAGACCTGCCCGAGCAGTCCACTACCGGCTACCCGGAGCCGTACAAAGCCCGAGTCGCGGGCCGACACAAGCGACGCTTCGGCGATGCGGCCGGGCTGAAAAACTTCGGCGTCAACCTGACACGCCTTGACCCGGGCGCGGAATCCTCGATGCGCCACTGGCACACGAAACAGGACGAGTTCATCTACGTCCTCGAAGGCGAAGTGACGCTGGTCACCGACGCCGGCAGGCAGAAATTGACGCCCGGCATGGCGGCCGGATTTCCGGCGGGCAAGGCCGACGGGCACCAGCTCGTCAACGAGACCAAGCGCCCCGTGCTCTATCTAGAGATCGGCGATCGCACGCCCGGCGACGGCGCGACCTACAGCGAGGCGGATCTCGCGGCCAAGCTCGTGGACGGAAAATGGGTGTTTACGCACAAGGACGGAAGCCCCTACAAGTGACGACAGTCCACATCAAGAACGGCCGCGTGATCGATCCGAAGAACCGCGTCGATGCGAAACAGGACGTTTTCATGGCGGACGGGAAAATCGCCGCGCTCGGCAAGGCCCCCACGGGATTTCGCGCCGAGCGCACGATAGCCGCGGATGGCCTGGTGGTCTGCCCGGGCCTGATCGACCTCTCCGCGCGCTTGAGAGAACCGGGTTTCGAGTACAAGGCGACGCTCGCGTCGGAAATGCAGGCCGCGGTCGCGGGCGGCATCACGAGCCTCGCCTGCCCGCCCGACACCGACCCGCCGCTCGACGAGCCGGGTCTGGTGGAGATGCTCAAGCACCGGGCCAAGAGTCTCAATCTCGTCCACGTGTATCCGGTCGGCGCGCTCACCTGGAAGCTCGGCGGGGAACGGCTCACCGAAATGGTGGTGCTGCGCGACGCGGGCTGCGTCGCGTTTTCGCACGCCGATACGCCGATTCCCGACACGCAGGTCCTGTGGCGCGCGCTGCAATACGCGGGCACTTTCGGCATCGCGGTGTGGCTGCGGCCGCAGGACGGGTACCTCGCGCGCGGCGGCGTCGCGCACGACGGCGAAGTCGCCACCCGGCTCGGGCTCGCGGGGATCCCCGCGTTCGCGGAGACGATCGCGCTCGCGACCATACTGCAGCTCGTGCGCACGACGCGCACACGCGTGCACCTGTGCCGCTTGTCCACCGCCGAAGGCGTCGCGATGGTGCGCGCTGCCAAAAAAGAGGGGCTGCCCGTCAGCGGCGACATCAGTGCGCATCACGCGCACCTTTCGGAAATCGACCTCGGCTACTTCGATTCGCACTGCCACGTGATCCCGCCATTCCGGTCCTTGCGCGACCGCGATGCCTTGCGCTCGGGGCTCGCCGATGGAACCATCGACGCGCTGTGCTCGGATCACGCGCCGGTGGACGAGGACGCGAAGCAGCTGCCGTTCGCCGAATCCGAGCCGGGAGTGACGGGCCTGGAGCTGCTGCTGCCGCTCACGCTCAAGTGGGCCGAGGAAATGCGCGTCGCCCTGCCCGAGGCGCTCGCCACGGTGACCTCCAAGCCGGCGGCGATCCTGGGCATGCCGGCAGGTGATCTCGCCGTCGGCAGGGACGCGGACCTGTGCGTGTTCGACCCAAACGCGCACGTCAAGATCACTGCGGATTCCTTGAAGAGCCAGGGAAAGAACACACCCTTTATCGGCTATGAACTCCCGGGCCGGGTGCGCTACACCCTGGTCGGCGGGCAGGTCGTGTACGAAGCCTGATTCCCGAACCTTAGCGTCGCAGCAATGACGCGGGATCGGCCCGCGGAGCGGCAATCGACACCGTCTTGCGCCGCGACCTCGCGCCTTGTACGACCGTCACGCTTTTCCTCGGCACGCCCAGCGCCGCGGCCAGAAACGCAACCAGCTCATCGTTGGCGCGGCCCTCGGACGGGGGCGCCGCCACGCGCACCTTGATCGCATCGCCGTGAAGTCCGGAGATTTCCGTTCTCTTTGCGCCGGGTTGTGCGTAGATCGAAAACAGCCACCCGGCCGGGACGCGCTTGGCCCAGGGAATCAAACCGGCGCCTGCACCAGGCGCGCCATCACGTTGTCGAAGAGAATCAGCAGGATCTGCGCTATGAGCAGCACGAAGAGCGGCGAGAGGTCCACGTTGCCGATCGGCGGGACGAAGCGCCGGAAAAACGCGTAGAACGGACGGGTCAGCGCATCGAACACGGGCGCAAGCGGCGCGTGGGGGTTGACCCAGCTGATGATGACCTGCACGATCACCACGCCGATCAGCATGTAGAGCGAGGCGCGCACGAGCTCCATCGCGGCGAGCGTGAACAGCATCCCCGCGGCGATGCCGGGGGCGCCGGCAAAGGAGACTCCGCGCAGCCAGTAGAGCAGCACGAGCATCAGCGCCTCGACGATCCAGGCGATCAGGATGCTCGCGAGGTCCAGCCCGAACAGGCCCGGCACCACGCGGCGCGCCGGCCGCACAATCCAGTCGGTCAGCGCGCCGACGAACTGCCCGATCGGGTTGCGGAAGGGCGCGCGCAGCCACTGCATGTGAAAGCGCAAAAGCAGCGCGTACACGAAAAAGCCGAACGCGGTCTGGATCAGCAGTTGGGCGATCTGGCCGAACATCGCGTTCCCGGTTTCATTCCTTGCCCAGTTCCTCGCCCAGTTCCTTGCCGCGTTCGTTCGCGGCGTGGATGGCGCGGATGACCGCTGCCTTCACCTCGTCCTTGGCCATGCTCGCGAGCGCCCGTTCGGTCGTGCCGCCCTTGGAGGTCACGCGCTCGCGCAGCACCGCCACCGGATCGGGGCTGCTCGAGGCGAGCTTGGCCGCCCCGGTGAAGGTATTCAGCACGAGCTGGTGGGCGATCTGCACCGGGAGCCCCAACTCCCGCGCCGCATCCTCGACCGCCTCTATGAAATAGAATACATAGGCCGGGCCGCTCCCGGAGATCGCCGTCACCGCGTCCATCTGCGACTCGTCGGTGAGCCAGACGGTGGCGCCCACCGCGCCGAGGATGATCTCGGTCTGCTCGCGGTCCTCGCGATTGACCGCCTTAGAGAAGGGATAGAGTCCGGTGACGCCTTCGCCGATCATCGCCGGCGTATTGGGCATGGCGCGCACCAGGCGCGTGTGTCCCTTCAGCCACTTGGAGAGATTGGCGAGGCGCACGCCCGCGGCGATGCTGATGGCGAGATTGGCGTTGTCGGCGATCCCGGACTTGGAGGCCGCTTCGCGCAGGTTCTGCGGCTTCACCGCGAAGACGATCACGTCGCCGGCGCGCACCGCGTCCTTGGGCTTGTCGAAGCAGGTGACGCCGTACTTGTCGACGAGCTTGCGGCGCGCCTCGGCGTTGATCTCGACCACGCGTATGTCCTGCAGCGGGAAATCCTTGCGAAGGAGCCCGCCGATAAGCGCGTCGGCCATATTGCCGCCGCCGATGAAGGTGATTCTCATGACAGGCTAGTCCTGCCTTTCTCCAAAGATCGCCGTACCCACCCGTACCAGGGTCGCACCCTCGGCGATGGCCGCCTCGAGGTCCGCCGACATGCCCATCGAGAGCGTGTCCATGGCGAAGCCGTCGCGGTTGAGCCGGTCGCGCAGCTCGCGCAGCTGCGCAAAGCGAGCGCGCTGCAGGGCCTCATCGGGCGTGGGCTCGGGCACCGCCATCAAGCCCCGCAGCTTCAGGCGCGGCAACGCGGCCACCTGCTTCGCGAGCTGCGCCGATTCCGCCGGATCGACGCCGCTCTTGGTCGCCTCGCCCGACACGTTGACCTGGATGCAGACTTGGAGCTCGCTCTGCCCCGGGCCGCGCGCCTGTGCGAGCCGCGCGGCGATTTTTTCGCGATCGACCGAGTGCACCCAGTCGAAGTGCTCGGCGATCGCGCGCGTCTTGTTGCTCTGGATCGGGCCGATGAAGTGCCAGGTGAGCCCCAGCGACGAGAGCTCGCGGATCTTCTCGACGCCCTCCTGGACGTAGTTCTCGCCGAAATCGCGCACTCCCGCGCTCGCCGCCTCGCGCACGGCCGCGGGCGGAAACGTTTTGCTCACCGCCAGCAATCGCACCGATTGGGCGGGCCTGCCGGCAGCTCGTGTCGCCGATTCGATGCGCTGTCTCACGGCTTGCAAGTTCGCTGCAATTGAGGACATAATCAGCGCGGCGATGTGAGCGCGGCGGACCTGGAAAATCCCGCTCTTTCATTTGCTTAGGCCTCGGCTCCGGATGCGGTTCGGGCCTCACGTTCAAGGGGATTATAGTGGATATCTCGGAACTCCTAGCCTTCGTCGTCAAGAACAAGGCGTCCGACCTGCACCTGTCCTCGGGACTGCCCCCTATGATCCGCGTGCACGGCGACATCCGCCGCATAAACCTGCCGGCGATGGAGCACAAGGACGTGCACGGGATGATCTACGACATCATGAACGACGGGCAAAGGAAACACTACGAGGAGAATCTCGAGTGCGATTTCTCCTTCGCGATACCGGGCCTCGCGCGCTTTCGCGTCAACGCCTTCGTGCAGAACCGC
>Ga0137463_1000345_pt1 | contig 16696 bp, 8 predicted proteins | sample EasRivERMGT800_2_FD_102333 | JGI IMG/M metagenome (GOLD analysis project Ga0137463, IMG submission 102333) | Soil microbial communities from meander-bound floodplain in the East River, Colorado, USA - East River MetaG ERMGT800_2 | ecosystem: Environmental > Terrestrial > Soil > Floodplain ...
CCTGCCACCGCCGGCTGGGCAAGCTAGCGGGATCGGTTCAGCAGGGAGCGCGCGCGGTCGATGACTTCGCTTGCAGTGATGCCGATGGGGCCGGTGCCGGTGGCGACGAGTTCGTCTGCCGCCGCGCCGTGCAGGTACACGCCGGCGAGCAGCGCCGTGAGCGGCTCTGCTGCCTGTGCGAGCAGGGCGGCGACGATGCCGGTGAGCGCGTCGCCCATGCCGGCCGAAGCCATGCCGGGATTGCCGCTCGAGTTGATCCACCATTTTCCGTCGGGCGCAGCAATGACGCTGCCGTTGCCTTTCAGCACCACGAAGCTCCGATAGCGCTGCGCGAGCCGCCGCACCGAGGCAACGCGGTCGGCCTGCACAGTGTGGGTGTCCTCGCCGAGCAGCCGCGCGGCTTCGGCGGGATGCGGAGTCAGGAGGGTGGCCGCGGCGCGTTTGCTGACGGCAGCGAGCAGCGGCCGGTTTGCCGCGATCAGGTTGAGCGCATCGGCGTCGAGCACCAGCGGCACGGGCGCTTTCAGCGCCGCGCGCAGGAGGTTCGCCGCGGCCTTGCTCTTTCCCATTCCCGGCCCGGCGACAACGACGTTGAGCAGTCCTTTTTCGAGCACGTCTGCGGGCTTGCGCAGCATCAGCTCGGGCTGCGAATAATCGATGTACGGCGGCCGGGGGGTGAGCAGCCCCAGGTAGATGCGTCCCGCGCCGCACTTGAGCGCGGCGCGGCCTGCGATCACCGCCGCACCGACCATGCCTGCGGCGCCGCCGAGAATGCCGACGCTGCCGGCCATGCCCTTGTGGAAATTTCTGCGTCTGGGCGTCAGCACCCGCGCCAGAATGTCTTTATCGAGGAGCTGGCCGTCGGCAGCGAGCAGCTTTGCCGGATCGAGACCGAGCGTTTCGAGCCGGATTTCGCCGCAGTGATCCGGACCATCCAGGGTCAGCAGCCCGGGTTTGTGCGCAATGAAGGTGATAGTGTGGCTTGCGCGAACCGCGCAGCCCATGACCACGCCGGTATCCGCGTCGATGCCGCTCGGAACGTCGAGCGCGAGGATCGGGGCGCCGAGCGCGTTGAGTTCTTCGACGAGCTTGCCGTGAGCTCCGGCGAGCGGGCGCTTGAGCCCGGTGCCGAACAGGCCGTCGACGGCGAGGTCGAAGCGCGACTCCCCCGGAATGTCGTGGAGAAGCGTTCCCCCCGCGGCTTCCCATTTTCCGAGCGCCGCCTGCGCGTCCTTCGGCAGCTTGCCGCGCTCTCCCGAAAAAACGACGCTGACCCGAAAGAACCAGCGCTTGAGGTGCGCCGCGACTTCAAGAGCATCCCCGCCATTGTTGCCCGGGCCGGCGACTACCAGGACGGACTTCGCGGTGTCGCCGCAAATGCTGCGGGCGAATTCGGCAGCGGCCAAGCCGGCGCGTTCCATGAGCGTGCCGGACGCGGGCGCCGCCAGTTCTTCCAGCCTGCGGATCGCGGGCGTCGCATAGATGGGGAGCGCGGGCATGGCGCGCCAATGATAGCGCAGTGCCTACCTGCCCATGACGATGTCGGGCAGCCAGGTGACGGTGATCGGAAACGCGATGATGATGGCGATGCAGAGGACGAGGCAGGCGAAGAAAGGCAACGAGCATTTGGCGATGTAGTTGCTGTCCTTGCCGGTCATGTTCTGCAGCACGAACAGGTTGAACCCGACCGGCGGCGTCACCTCGGCGATCTCCACCAGCAGCACGATGAAGATGCCGAACCAGACGAGGTCGAAGCCGGCCTTCTGGATCATCGGCAGCACTACCGCCGAGGTGAGTACGATCTTCGATATGCCGTCGAGCGCGGTGTCCAGGATGATGTAGAGGATGGCGAGCACCGTGATCAGCGCATAGGGACTCAGGTTGAGCGAGGCCACCCATTCGGCCAGCGCGCGCGGGATGCCGGTGAACGCCATGGTCATCGACAGGAAGGACGCGCCGGCCAGGATGAACATGATCATGCAGGACACGCGCGTCGCCCCCATCAGGCTGTCGATGAAGCTCTTCCAGGTGAGCGATCCGCCCCACCCGGCGATGGCGAGCGAGCCCAGCACGCCGTAGGCGGCGCATTCGGTCGCCGTGGCCCAGCCCGCCACCAGCACCCAGACGATGAACACGATCAGCAGCGTGCACGGAATGAGGTTGCCGGAAGCCCGGATCTTTTGCGCGAAGCTCATGTCGGGGCCGGGCGGCGGCGTCTTGTCGGGATTCCGCACCGCCCACCAGACGATGTAGCCCGAAAACAGCGCCATCAGGATGAATCCCGGGATGAATCCGGCCAGGAAAATTCGGATGATCGAGGCGTCGGCCGCGACCGCGTACACCACCATGGTGATGGAGGGCGGAATCAGGATGCCGAGCGTGCCCGCGGTGGCGAGCGAGCCGAGCGCGATCTTCTCGTCGTAGCCGCGCTTCAAGAGCTCCGGCAGCGCCACCTTGGAGATGGTGGCGCAGGTCGCGGCCGAGGAGCCCGACACCGAGCCGAAAATGCCGCAGCCGAGAATAGTGGTGTGCATCAGCCGGCCGGGGATCTTGTTGAGCCAGGGCGAGAGGCCCTCGAACATTTCCTCGGACAGCTTGGTGCGGAACAGGATCTCGCCCATCCAGATGAACATCGGCAGGGCGGCGAGCGTCCAGGAGGCGCTGGAGCCCCAGAACGCGGTGAACAGGTTCTTGCCGGGCGGCGTGCCGGTGAAGAAGGCCATGCCGATCCAGCCGACGATGGCGAGCGTCATGGCGATCCACACTCCGCCCGCGAGCAGCACCATCATGAGGACGAGCAGCAGCGCGGCGATCTGGATCAGCTCCACCGGTCAATGACGAAAAAGGGGGCACACCCCCTTTTTGATCCCCCGATTCAGAAACAATGCGCGCATTCAAATGTCCTCGCTGAAATCGCCGCGCGCGTGGCGCTCCTCGGCGGCGGTCACGTAGGTCGGCCTGCGTCCCCGCAGCACCCGCAGCAGCTCGTCGACGACCGCGACGAAGAAAAGCAGCGCGCCGACGACGAAGCTCATCTGCGGGATCCACAAGGGAACGACGATCAGGCCGTTCGCCATGTCGTGGAACTGCCAGCTTTCGTAGGCGAAGCGGCAGGCCCAGAAGGCAAGGTAGCCGATGGCGCATGCGGCGATGGCAAGCGAGGCGATCTCGAACGCGTGCCGCGTGCGCGGGCCGAGGTTTTCCAGGAGCAGCGTGACGCGCACGAAATCGCCCCAGCGGAAGGTGTGCGCCATCGCGAGGAATGCAGAAGCGGCGCAGAACCACGCGACGAGATCGTCGCTTCCGCCGGTGCGAAGACCGAGCTCGCGCATGACGGTCTGGCCAATCATGACCGCGAAGATCGCGAAAACGAAAAACGCCGCGAGATAACCCGCGGCGTCGTAGAGAATGTCGAGGAGGCGGCGCATGGGAAAGCGTCCCTCCGAAGACGAGCTTGCAATCACATCTTGCGATAGGCCTCCACCACGGCCTTGCCCTCGCCGCCGGTCTTCTTCAACCAATCCTCGAGCATGGCGTCGCCGATCCTTCTCAAGTCGGCCTTGAGCGCCTGGCTCGGCGGAGTCACGTTCATGCCGTTCTTTCTGAGCTGATCGAGATACCAGTGGGTCTTTTCCTCGCTCAGCTTCCAGCCGCGCGCCTCGGCGGCCGCGGCTGCCTGGATCACCGCGGACTGCGCGGTCTTGTCGAGCGCATCGAACGCCTTCTGGTTGACGATCACGACGTTCTTCGGCAACCAGGCCTGGGTGTCGTAGAAGTTCTTGACCGTCTCGTACACTTTCGTGTCGTAGCCGGTCGCCCCCGAGGTCATCATCGAGTCGATCGCGCCGGTGGCGAGCGCCTGCGTGACCTCGGCAGCCTGGATCGTGATCGGCTGCGCCCCGACGAGTTCGGCGATCCGCGCGGTCGCGGGGCTGTAAGCGCGCCACTTGAGGCCCTTCATGTCCGCGGCGGAATTGATCGGCCGCTTGGAATAGATGCCCTGCGGCGGCCAGGGGACCGAGAACAGCACCTTGAGGCCTTGTTTCGCGAGTTGCTCTTCGAGCGGTTTTCGCGATGCCTTCCACAGCTTCATCGCATCGCCGTAACTCGTTGCGAGGAACGGCACGCCGTCGATGCCGAACAAGGCGTTCTCGTTCTCGTAGTTGACCCACAGCATCTCGCCGGCCTGGGCCTGAGCTCCCTGCACCGCGCGCTTGATCTCGGGCGCCTTGAAGAGCGACGCATTCGGATGAACCTGGATCTTGAGCTTGCCGCCGGTGGCCTTGTCCACGTCTGCGGCAAATTCGACGATGTTTTCCGTGTGGAAATTGGACGCGGGATAGGCGGTCGGCAGATCCCACTTGGTCTGTGCGGATGCGACGCCGCAAGCCAGACCCAGAGCTACGATCGCAACGGCGGGAGTTCGGGATTTCATGACGGTCTCCTCCGAGAGGGCGCGGGGGCAGTGTGTCAGAGGGGAAAAAGGGCGTCAACCGCGAAGCAGCTCGCGCACGTGATCGCCGATCGCCAGGGCGGCGGTCAGGCCCGGGGATTCGATGCCGAACAGGTTGACGAGGCCGGGAACGCCGTGATCGCGCGGACCCTGAATCAGAAAATCCTGCGCGGGCGCGCCCTGCGCCTGCATCTTGGGCCGGATCCCGGAATACGCGGGCTGCAAGGCGCCGTCCTTCAGCCCCGGCCAGTAGCTTCGTATGGCGTTGTAAAAAACCTCAGCGCGCCTGGGATCGACGTCATAGTCGATGCGCTCGATCCATTCGACGTCCGGACCGAAACGCGCCTGGCCGGCCAGATCGAGGGTCAGGTGCACGCCGAGGCCGGCGGCCTCGGGCGCAGGATAGACCAACCGGGCAAACGGCGAGCGTCCCGAAAGGCTGAAGTAGTTTCCCTTGCAGTAGTAAGTGGGGGGAATCCGTTCCGCAGGGAACCCCTCGATGCGTCGCGCAACGGCCTGGGCGAACAAGCCGGCGCAGTTCACGACGGTGTGTGCCAGCAGGCGCATGGGCTCCCCGCCGCCCACTTCCAGCTCGATTCCGCCTTGCCGGACGTGTCCGGCGAGAAGGGGGCTGCGAAATGCGATCGCGGCGCCGTGGTCCTCGGCGTCGCCGCGCAATCCGAGCATGAACGCGTGGCTGTCCACGATGCCCGTGGACGGCGACTCCAGTGCGGCCACGCAGGCGAGCTGCGGCTCCAGCGCGCGGGCTTCGCGCGCCGCAAGCATGCGCAGATCGGCGACGCCGTTGGCCTTCGCCTGCGCGTGGAGCTTCTCCAGCCCCGCGAGTTGTCCCGGATCGGCAGCGACAATCAACTTGCCGCAGCGCCGGTGCGGGATTCCACGCTCGGCGAGGAAAGGGTAGAGCGCGAGCCGCCCCGCCACGCACAGCTTCGCCTTGAGCGACCCCGGGGGATAGTAGATTCCGGCGTGGATGACCTCGCTGTTGCGCGAGCTGGTGCCCGTGCCGATCGTGCCCTCGGACTCGAGAACGATCACCTCGCGCCCGGCGAGCGCCAACGCTCTCGCGACGGCGAGACCCACAACACCGGCACCCACGACCACCGCGTCAACGTGTTCGGTAAGCATCGTCTGGGATTTCGGGCGATTGTAGACGAAGCATCACGCGCGGTGGTCCAGGGTATTCGGGGCCCGTACGCCCGCGCGCTGGCACGCGGCACGCCTGTGCCATACTTCCCGTTCGGAACTCACCTCCCAGCAAGCCTTTCGATCGGGAATCCGCGTGAACAAATGGCAGTTCTGGATCGACCGCGGCGGCACTTTTACCGATATCGTCGCGCTTCGCCCGGACGGCCGCATCGTCGCCCACAAGCTGCTCTCCGACAATCCCGGCCGTTACCGCGACGCTGCGATCGCAGGAATACGCGAGCTGCTCGGGGTCTCCCCCGGCGCGACCATACCCGGGGAGAGTATCGAGGCGGTGAAGATGGGCACGACCGTCGCCACCAACGCGCTCCTGGAGCGCAAGGGCGAGCGCACCGTGCTCTTCATCACCCGCGGCTTTCGCGACGCGCTGCGCATCGCCTACCAGAACCGGCCCCGCATTTTCGACCGGCACATCGTCCTGCCCGAGCTTCTGTACGCAAGAGCGGTCGAGGTGGAGGAGCGCATCGGCGCGCAGGGCGAGGTGCTGGTTCCGCTCGAGCTGGAGCGGACCCGGCGCGACCTCGAATCGGCGTACCGCGAGGGCTATCGCTCGATCGCGATCGTGCTCATGCACGGCTACCGCTACCGGCAGCACGAGCAGAAAATCGCGGAATTGGCGCGCGCCATCGGCTACTCGCAGGTTTCCGTGTCGCACGAGGTGAGCCCGCTGATGAAGCTCGTGTCGCGCGGGGACACCACGGTGGTGGACGCCTACCTGTCTCCCATCCTGCGCCGGTACGTGGATGGGGTTGCAAAGGAGCTGCGCGGCGTGCGCCTCATGTTCATGCAGTCGAACGGCGGTCTCACCGATGCGCGCCGCTTTGCCGGAAAGGACAGCATCCTGTCGGGACCCGCCGGCGGAGTGGTCGGAGCGGTGCGCGCCTCGCTCGCAGCCGGATTCGACAAGATAATCGGCTTCGACATGGGCGGCACCTCGACCGACGTATCGCACTTCGCCGGCACCCGATTGAGCGATCTGGAGCGCGCATTCGAGACCCAGGTCGCGGGCGTGCGCATGCGCGCGCCGATGATGAGCATTCATACCGTGGCGGCAGGCGGCGGCTCGATCCTGCATTTCGACGGTTCGCGATACCGCGTCGGCCCGGACTCGGCGGGCGCCAATCCGGGTCCGGCGAGCTATCGCGGCGGCGGCCCGCTCACGGTGACCGATTGCAACCTCATGCTCGGGAAAATCCAGCCGAGATTCTTTCCCTTGGTGTTCGGCCCCGCGGGCGATGCGCCGCTCGACGACGCAGTCGTGCGCGCGAAATTCGCGGCTCTTGCCGATGAGATCCGCCGCGCCACGGGCGACACCCGTACTCCCGAGCAGGTCGCGGAGGGTTTCATAGAAATCGCGGTCGGCAACATGGCCGAAGCCATCAAGAAAATTTCGGTGCAGCGCGGCCACGATGTCACCGAGTACACGCTGTGCTGCTTCGGCGGCGCGGCGGGGCAGCACGCCTGCCTGGTCGCTGACGCGCTCGGCATGACGCGCGCGTTCATCCATCCGCTCGCGGGCGTCCTTTCCGCCTACGGCATGGGGCTCGCCGACACGACGGCGATGCGCGAGGAGGCCGTGGAGGTGAAGCTCGAGCCGGACAAGCTCGGCGTTCTCGAGAGGGCTCTGGAGAAGTTGTCCCGGTCGGCCCAGGAGGAGCTGACAACCCAGGACGTGCCGCAGGCGCGCTTGAGCGTGGTCCGCCGCGTGCATTTGCGTTACGACGGTACCGATTCGGCGCTGATCGTGACCTTCGGCAGCATCGCCGAAATGACGCGGTCGTTCGAAGCGGCCTATCGCAAGCGCTACAGCTTCCTGATGCCGGCCCGGGCGTTGATCGCCGAGTCGGTTTCGGTGGAAGCCTTCGGCGCGGCGGTGGCGCCGGCCGAACCGGCTGGCAACGATACGCAGAGGTCCGGCGCGGCCGCTCCCGCGGATTGGGTGAGGCTGCACACCGGCGGCCACGCGCACCGCGCCCCGGTGTTTGCGCGCGAACGGCTGGCGGCGGGGGACAGAATTTCAGGCCCTGCGATCATCGCCGAGAAAAACGCCACCACGGTGGTCGAGCCGGGCTGGCGGGCCGAAGTGGTGCGGCCCAATCACCTCGTGCTCGATCGCGTGGAAGCGCGGCCGCAGCGCCGCGCGATCGGCACCAGCGTGGACCCCGTCATGCTCGAGGTCTTCAACAATCTCTACATGTCGATCGCCGAGCAGATGGGCCTGCGGCTCGCCAACACGGCTTACTCGGTCAACATCAAGGAACGGCTCGATTTTTCCTGCGCGGTGTTCGATCGGCAGGGGAAGCTGATCGCCAACGCGCCGCACATGCCGGTGCATCTGGGTTCGATGGGGGAGAGCGTGCGCGCCGTCATCGGTGCGAATCGCGGCCGGATGAAAGCCGGCAACGTCTACGTGCTGAACGCCCCCTACAACGGCGGCACGCACCTGCCGGACGTGACGGTCATCACTCCCGTGTTCGACGATGCCGGGAAACGGATCCTGTTTTACGTGGGCTCGCGCGGGCATCACGCCGACATCGGCGGCATCACCCCGGGATCGATGCCTCCGGGCAGCAAGGCGGTGGAAGAAGAAGGCGTGCTGATCGACAACTTCCTGCTGGTGGAAGAGGGTCGATTGCGCGAGACCGAAACCGTCGCGCTGCTCTCCTCGGGCCGCTATCCGGCGCGCAACGTGCCGCAAAACATGGCCGACCTGCGCGCCATGATCGCCGCCAACGAAAAAGGCTCGCAGGAACTGCGGCGCATGGTGGAGCACTTCGGGCTCGATGTCGTGTACGCCTACATGAGGCACGTGCAGGACAATGCGGAGGAAGCGGTGCGGCGGGTTATCGGCGTGTTGAAGGACGGGGATTTCAGCTACGCGATGGACAACGGCGCAGTGATCCGCGTGAAAATCACCATTCGGCGCGAAACGCGCGGCGCGACCATCGATTTTACGGGCACCTCGCCCCAGCTGCCGGACAATTTCAATGCGCCCGCCGCGGTGTGCATGGCGGCGGTGCTCTACGTTTTCAGGACGCTGGTCGACGACGAGATCCCGATGAACGCGGGCTGCTTGAAGCCCCTCGAGGTGATCATCCCGGAGGGCTCGATGCTGCGGCCGCGCTATCCTGCTGCGGTGGTGGCCGGCAACGTCGAGACCTCGCAATGCGTGACCGACGCGCTCTATGGCGCGCTCGGTGTGATGGCGGCTTCCTGCGGGACGATGAGCAACTTCACATTCGGCGACGACAGGGTTCAGTATTATGAAACCATTGCCGGAGGCTCAGGAGCCGGCGAGGGGTTCGAAGGCACGGACGTGGTTCAGACGCACATGACCAATTCGCGCCTCACGGACCCTGAGGTGCTGGAGTGGCGCTTCCCGGTGCTCCTGGAAAGTTTTGAAATCCGCCGCGGGAGCGGCGGCGCCGGGCGCTGGCGCGGGGGGGACGGCGCCATCCGCCGGATGCGCTTTCAGGAGCCGATGACCGCCGCGATTCTCTCGGGACACCGACGGGTCGCGCCCTACGGCATGGCGGGCGGCTTTTCCGGAAAGACAGGGCGCAACTGGGTGCATCGCGCCGACGGCAAGGTCGTGGAGCTGGAAGCGTGTGACCAGATCCAGGTGAATTCCGGGGACTGCTTCGTTGTCGAGACGCCCGGGGGCGGCGGATACGGACCCCCGAATGCCTAGCGGGCGATGAACCGGCCTCGAGGGGCGGAAGCCGGTCGTCGATCTCGCTGGGGAACCGCTCGCCCTGCCGCTGCCGACTTGCCTATAATAGGCAGCCAATAATTATTGCGGCGCGCGGCCTTATTTGCGGGCATTGAACCTCATCAAAGCATGAATCGTCGATCGATTCTCACCAAGACCGGCAAGGGCCTGATGGAGGCGACCGGCAAGACCAGCAGCCTCGCGCGGGATCTCCGCAACATCCTGAAGGAAATCGACGGCAAGGTCAGCGTTTCCGAGCTGCTGGAAAAATTCGGGAAGATGCCCGAGCCCAAGCTTCTCGAAGCTCTCTCCAGCATGGAGAGAGAGGGCTACTTGCGCGAGTTCGTCGGGAAGCAGGACGAGGCGCCGCGGGCCCCGATTGGACGCGCGCCGACTTCACAATCCCCTACGGATAGCGGCGAGGACCTCGACTTCACGGCGTTCACTCCTGCAAAGCCTTCCGCCAAGACGAGCGAAGACGCAAGACTTCAGGCTCAGGCCCAGGAAATCGCCCGCCAGGCCCAGGCTACGCGCGCGCGCGAGGAGGCCGCGGCGAGGGCCGAGGCGGCGGCGCGGGCGAACGCCGAGGCTGAGCAGAAAGCAAGGCTTTCAACGCAAGCCAACCCGAAGGCCGATGCCCAGGCGAGAGCGCAGGCGGAGGCGCTCGACCAGGCGCGGCGCGAGGCGGAAGAGCGGCAGCGCAGGGACGCGGAAGAGAAGGCGCGTCGCGAGGCCGAAGCGCGGGCCCGGATCGATGCGGAGCACTCCGTAAAACGCGAGGCCGAGGAGCGCATCCTCCGGGAGATCCAGGAAAAGGAAAGGCGCGAAAACGAGGAAAAGGCCAGACGCGAAGCCGGGGTGCGTGCCAAGCGCGAAGCGGAGGAGAAGGTGCGCAGGATGGCCGAGGAGCGCGTGAGGCGCGAGGCGGAGGAGCGCGCCCGCAAGGAAATCGAAGAGCGCATGCGCCGCGAGGAAGTCGAACGCCGCCGGCGCGATGAGGAAGAGCGCGTCCGCAGGGAAGCCGAGGAAATCGAACGCCGCAAACGCGAGGAGCGCGAACAGGCGGAACGAAGATCCCGCATCGAGGCCGAAGCGCGCGCCAAAGTCGAAGCCGAGATGCGCGCCAGGCGCGAGGCCGAGGAGCACGCGCGCCGCGAGGAAGAAGAGCGACCCAGACGCGAGGAGGAGCTGCGGCGCCGCACCGAGGAAGAGGCGCGCAAGCGCAGGGAAGCCGACGAAAGCGAGGCCTTGGAGCGCTTCTTGCGGGAGGAGGAAGAGAAAGCGCGACGCGAGGCCGAGAAGAGGGAGCGCGAGGAAGAGCAGCGCAGGGAGGAAGAGGAACGCCCCCGTCGCGAATCCGAGGAGGAAGCCCAGCGTGCCGAGGAAGAGGAGAAGCGCGCCGAAGAGGAGGAGAAGCGCGCCGAAGAGGAGGAGATGCGCGCCGAAGAGAAGGAAAGGCGGGCCCGCGGAGAGGAAAAGGCGCAGGCAAAGGAGGCCGCGAAGACCCGCAAGGCGGCGAGGGCAAGGGAAAGGGCCGGAGAGGAAGCCTGGCGGGGCGATGAGGAGGCCGTCCGGGACTCCGGCGAAGCCTCGCTTTCCGCGCGGGAAATCTGGGCAAAAAGGAAGCCCGGCAGCCTCGCCAAGCAATTTGCGGTGATGCTGCTCGTGATCCTGATCGTGGCGATTGCGGCGCTTCCCTTTGTGCCGCTGGAACCCGGTCCGTACGAAAAGGCGGCACAGGCGTGGCTGGGGGAGCCGGTCAAGATCGGCACCGTCAACCTGACGCTGCTGCCGATGCCGCAGCTGAAGTTCGAGAAAGTCGTCATCGGAAAAGAGCACCCGATGCGGGCGGCCGTGATCAAGGCCACCCCGGTGATCACCTCCCTGCTGGAGGACCGAATATCGCTCAAGAATTTCGAGCTGGAAAACGCGACGTTCCCCCGGGAATTTCTCCCGGTGCTCTTGCAGGACAAGGGCAGGCGCGGGTCGCTCGGGGTCCAGCGCATAACGGCCAGGGGGCTGAAGCTCGATATCCCGGAACTGAATCTGCCGCCACTGGAAGTCGATGCGAGTCTTTCTTCCGACGGCGCGTTGAAATCGGTGGCGATTTCCAACGCCGAGCGCAGGCTTTCGGTGAAGCTGCAGCCTCAGGGCGCAAGAGCGGCCGTCGAAATCTCCTCGGACGCTTTTCCTTTTCCGCTCGGCATGGATCTCGCGTTCAGCGAGTTTCTTGCGAAGGGCACGGTGACCAGGAACGAACTCGCCCTGAGCGAAGCCGAATTCCGCGCATTTGGCGGACGCCTGCTCGGGAACGCCCGTCTCAGGTGGTCCGACGGCTGGAGTCTCGAAGGGGAGCTGGCGGTGCGACAGATGGAGGCAGGGAAGATCGCTGCGCCGCTCCTTGCCGGGGGAACGCTCCAGGGCAAAGGGGTGTACTCCATGAAGGCGCTACTCCCGGAGCGGCTGCTTCTGAATCTGCGGCTCGAGGGAAATTTCACGGTACAGAAGGGTTCGATCACCAACGTCGACATGACACGAGTGCTCCAGGGGAGCGGCTCCGCGGGAGGGACGACGCTCTTTTCGGAGATGAGCGGCGGCGTATCCGTCGATCCCAATCGAATCCTGGTGCGCCAGATTCGGCTGGCGGCGGGCCTCTTGAACGGCACGGGACAGGTCGAAATGGATCCCCAGAAAAACCTGTCCGGGCGGATGCAGATCGAGCTTCGCGCCCAAAGCGTCCAGGCGCGCACGACGCTCGCGCTTGCCGGCACTTTGCAGAATCCCCAATTCCGCCGCAGCAATTGAGTTAGCTGGGTCGAGGGTCCGGTATAATCGCACTTTACCGGCACGCCTCATGTCGTTGATCCTCAAGCTACGCGGCAGCCGCGCCGTTTCCGCGTTCCGGCTCGACAAACTCAACTCCCGCCTCGCAACGATCGATAGTTCGGTACGGGCCACCGCGGCCGAGCATTGGCATTTCGTCGAAGCCGAGCGGGCGCTCGAACCGCGCGAAACCGAAGTGCTCGAGCGCCTGCTGCTGTACGGTGAGCCGGCGCCGGCGGGCGAGGGCCGCATGCTGTTCAGCGTGCCGCGCTTGGGCACCATCTCGCCGTGGTCCTCGAAGGCGACCGATATCGCGCGCCGATGCGGTCTTGATGCGGTTCGCCGCATCGAGCGGGGCATTGCATGGGTTTTTTCCGGCGCCCGCCCGCGCGATTCCGATTTGCATGGGATCCTCGGACTCATTCACGACCGCATGACCGAAACGGTGCTCGGCTCGCTCGAGGAGGCCGATGCATTATTCCGCCATCACGAGCCGAAACCGCTGGCAGTCGTCGGAGTGCTCGCACGGGGACGCGCGGCGCTGGAAGAGGCCAACACGGCCCTGGGGCTCGCGCTCGCGCCCGATGAAATTGATTATCTCCTTTCTCACTACCGAAGCATCGCCCGTGACCCCACCGACGTGGAGCTCACGATGTTCGCTCAGGCGAACTCGGAGCATTGCCGGCACAAGATCTTCAATGCCTCTTGGATCATCGATGGAGCCTCGCAGGAGGAAACTCTCTTCGGCATGATCAAGACCACGCACGCGCGCAATCCTGCGGGGACGGTGATCGCCTACGCCGACAACGCCGCGGTGATCGAAGGGCGGTCGGTTGCGCGCTTCTATCCGGGATCCGGGGGACGCTATGGGTACCGGGACGAGATCACGCATACGGTGATGAAGTGCGAGACTCACAATCATCCCACCGCGATCTCGCCGTTTCCCGGAGCGGCCACCGGCTCGGGCGGGGAGATCCGGGACGAAGCCGCGACCGGCAGGGGTGCGAAGCCCAAGGCCGGATTGTGCGGCTTCTCCGTTTCCCACCTGCGCATCCCGGGTTTCGAGCAACCGTGGGAAAAGACCTCCGGGAAACCCGACCGCGTCGCCTCGGCCCTGCAGATCATGCTGGAAGGACCGATAGGCGCGGCTTCGTTCAACAACGAGTTCGGCCGTCCGAACCTCGCCGGCTATTTCCGCGCCTTCGAGATGGAAGCGGACGGGGTCGTCCGCGGCTACCATAAGCCGATCATGATTGCGGGCGGAATCGGCAACATCAACGCGGTGCACGCTGACAAAGGCCCGGTTGCGCCGGGGGCCCTGCTCGTGCAGATGGGCGGCCCGGGAATGCTGATCGGGATGGGCGGGGGCGCCGCGTCGAGCATGGACACGGGCGCCAATCCCGAGAACCTGGACTTCGATTCGGTACAGCGCGGCAACGCCGAGATGCAGAGGCGCGCCCAAGAGGTCATCGACCGCTGCTGGCAGCGAGGGGGCGACAATCCGGTGCTCTCCATTCACGACGTCGGTGCAGGCGGCCTGTCGAACGCGCTGCCGGAGCTTGTCCACATCGCCGGGCGGGGCGCCAGGATCGATCTGCGCGCCGTGCCCAATGAAGAGCCCGGCATGACACCGCGCGAGCTGTGGTGCAACGAAGCCCAGGAGCGTTTCGTGCTCGCCGTCGCCGCCGAGCGCATCGGAGAGTTCCGGGCGATCGCCGAGCGCGAGCGCTGCCCGTTCGCCGTCGTCGGCGTCGCGACAGATGACGCTCGCCTGGTCGTCGAGGACCCGCAGTTCCGCAACCAGCCGGTCGATATGGATCTGTCCGTGCTGCTCGGCAAGCCGCCGCGCATGACGCGCGAGGTCGGTCGCCGCCGACCCCACCCGGCCCCGCTCGCGCTTCAGGATGTCGAGCTCAAAGAAGCGTGCTATCGGGTGCTGCGGCATCCGACTGTGGCGCGCAAGACTTTTCTCGTCAGCATAGGCGACCGGACAGTGGGAGGCCTGTGCGCGCGCGATCCTTTCGTCGGGCCGTGGCAGACGCCTGTCGCCGACTGCGCGGTAACCTCGATGGGGTTCAAGGAGCACAGCGGAGAAGCGTTCGCGATGGGGGAGCGCTCCCCGCTCGCGATCATAAATCCGGAAGCCTCGGGCCGCATGGCGGTGGGCGAGGCTCTCACGAACCTTGCGGCGGCTCCGGTGGGCGGGCTGAATCGAGTCAAGCTCTCGGCAAACTGGATGGCCGCGGCGGGCCACGGAGCCGAAGACGCAGCCTTGTTCGATACCGTGCGGGCGGTGGCTCTCGATCTGTGCCCTGCGCTTGGAATCAGTATTCCGGTGGGAAAGGATTCCCTTTCGATGCGCACCGCCTGGGAGGAAGACGGGAAGGCGAGAGAAGTCATCGCTCCCTTGTCTTTGATCGTCTCGGCATTTGCACCCTGCGGGGATATACGCCGGACGCTGACCCCGCAGCTGAGGACCGATTCCGGCGAGACGGAATTGGTTCTTCTGGATCTCGGGCGCGGACGCAACCGGCTGGGCGGCTCGATTCTCGCGCAAGTGTTCGGCCAGTGTGGCGACCAGGCGCCCGATCTGCAGGAGCCGAAACTGCTCGCGGACTTCTTCACCGCAATACAGGCGTTGATTCGGGAGGGCCTGATTCTCGCCTATCACGACCGGTCCGACGGCGGCTTGTTCGCGACCGTGTGCGAGATGGCCTTTGCGGCCCATGTCGGCGTGACGGTGAACCTGGACATGCTCGCCTATGACGAAGCCGCCCACGACGTGGACGGCAACGAGCGCCGGCCCGAGCTGATGGCCGGCCGCGACTTCGAGCGGGTGCTCGCCGCGCTGTTTGCGGAGGAGCTCGGCGCGGTGATCCAGGTCCGAACCGCCGACCGCGGCAAGGTGTTCGAGCGTCTCGCGGGACTTCCTGCGCAGGTCATCGGCAACCCGAATCCGCGCGACGAGCTGCGTTTGGTGCGCAACGCCAAGCCGGTGTTCGCCGCGTCCCGCGTGGAGCTGGAGCGTGCCTGGTCGGAAGCGAGCTTCCGGATGCAGCAGCTGCGAGACAATCCAGACTGCGCCAGGGAGGAGTTCGATCGAATTCTCGATCGGGATGATCCGGGCCTGTCGGCCGTGCTGACGTTCGATCCGACCGACGACGTCGCCTCGCCCTTCACTGCAAGAGGAGCGAGGCCGAGAGTCGCGATACTGCGCGAGCAGGGAGTCAACGGCCATGTCGAAATGGCAGCCGCTTTCGATCGGGCCGGATTCGACGCGCACGATGTTCACATGAGCGACATCGTCGCGGGCCGGGTTTCGCTCGGAGAATTCAAGGGCTTCGCCGCCGGGGGCGGATTTTCCTATGGAGACGTGCTCGGGGCCGGCGCGGGCTGGGCGAAGGGCATCTTGTTCAGTGCCCGTGCGCGAGATGAATTCGGAGCGTTTTTTTCGCGCCGGGACACGTTTGCTCTGGGTGCCTGCAACGGCTGCCAGATGATGAGCCAGTTGAGGGAGCTGATCCCCGGGGCCGAGCACTGGCCGCAGTTCGCGAGGAACCGCTCGGAGCAGTTCGAGGCGCGCTTCGCCATGGTCGAGATCATGCCGAGTCCGTCGCTTTTTTTCGCCGGAATGGCCGGCAGCCGCATGGCGATCGCCACCGCGCACGGTGAGGGTCGCGCGCTTTTCGATTCAGCCGAAGCCAGATCGAAGGCGATCGTCGCGCTTCGTTTCGTCGACCATCGCGGCGCCGCGACCGAGATCTATCCTTTGAATCCGAACGGGTCGCCCGGGGGCATCACCGGGCTTACCACCCCGGACGGCCGCTTCACCCTGTTGATGCCTCACCCGGAACGGGTTTTCAGGACGGTGCAGCAGTCCTGGCATCCGGAAGGCTGGGGCGAAGACAGTCCGTGGATGCGCATGTTCCGCAATGCGCGGAAGTGGGTCGGGTAAGAGCTTTCTTCCCCGCTGAAACAACCCGCCCGCGGGGCACTGTTCGCTGCGCGTACGTCGGCGTGACCTACTTCGCCGCAGGGCGGGACACGGCGGGCTTGGCGCGGTCGAGGAACTTCTGGTTGATCACGACCGCCGCGAGCAGCGCCAGGCCGATCGCGTCGCTGATGTAGCCGGGCTTGATCAGCAGCACCGCGGCAGCGAGCAGGAGGAGGCGCTCCCACAGCCGGACCTCGCGGAACAGATAGCCGTGCAGTCCGGCGGCAAGACAGATCACGCCGACGGTGGCGGACAGGAACGACGTGACAATGGTGAACCAGTCGCCGATCATGAGGAGCGAAGGTTCGAACACGAACATGAAGGGGACGATGAAGCCCGCCGCGCCCACGCGCACCGCCGCCCATCCCGTCTGCCACAGATCGGCCTTTGCCAGCCCGGCCGCGGCGTAGACGGCAAGCGCGACCGGTGGCGTGATCGCGGACAGGATGGCGAAGTAGAACGCGAACATGTGCGCGGCGGGGGGAATCGC
>Ga0137463_1000346_pt1 | contig 16597 bp, 14 predicted proteins | sample EasRivERMGT800_2_FD_102333 | JGI IMG/M metagenome (GOLD analysis project Ga0137463, IMG submission 102333) | Soil microbial communities from meander-bound floodplain in the East River, Colorado, USA - East River MetaG ERMGT800_2 | ecosystem: Environmental > Terrestrial > Soil > Floodplain ...
AGCAGGGAAATGCGGACCTGGTTGCTGAAGCGAAGAGGTTGTCTGCGACACAGACTCCCGATGAAGCGAAGTTGATCGCGAAAAACATGCTTGAGATCCTGAATAAGCCGAAGTAGCGTCTCGATCATAATGGGAGCATTCCAGAAACCGCCCGCGAAGCGCTCTTTCCAGAAGAGGCTTGGCTGGCGGTTTTTTGTTTTTGGCGGGCCTGTGTTGGCAGGGCTGTTTGCCGCCAGTTTCTGGGGTGTTCGTCAATTTGCGGAATGGAGGGGTTCGTTCTGCGAACGCCAGCAGCAGCTATTGTTGGCTTCCAAATGGCAAAATACCGCGGCTCGTTGGGGAGCGGATTCGGCAGTGTTTTGGCTCGCGAAGGCCCAGGTCGATCGAAAGCTGGCTCGGGACGCAGACTTCTTGAACGATCTGAAACGCGCGCAGGCCAGGGGGGCTTCAACGCGACGCCTAGAACTGGAAACGCTTTTGGCGGAGGCGCAGCGGGGGCAGCTTTCTCGGTTGCGTCAACAACTGTCGCAGGTGCTGCTGCAGGGTGCTCCGGGGGATGAGGTTTGCAACGCCTATGTCGAAGGCTGCTTGATTTCCTATAAGCTGGATGACGCAGCCGAGCTGTTGAAAAACTGGTCTGCTGATTTTCCCCAGGATGGCAGGCCGCATTTCTTGCGGGGCCGAATTCTTGAGCATCGGACAAATCTGTCGGCCGCAAGAGACGCGTTTCAGCGGGCTCTGGACCTTCAGCCGACTTACGCCGCAGCGGCTTACAATCTGGCTCGGACATTGGTCACCGAACAAAAGCCAGCGGAAGCCATCCCGTATTACCGTTCCTGCGCTCGATACCTGGGGACACCGGTCCCCGGCCTTGTTGGCGAAGCCCGCTGTCTTCGGATATTGCGACGGTACGACGAAGCGATCTCGCTCTTAGCCGTGGCCGAGCGGAGTAACAGTGAAGAAGCGGCCCAGGGATTTCGGTTGGTTGGAGAATCCAAAGAAGCCGCTGAATCAGAACTGTTGGCAGAGAGAGGGCGCCTGGCGGCTGATCGGGAAGACCATTCCCAGGCCGTCGTCTGCCTCGAAGAGGCAATCGCAAAATCCCCCCTGGATTGGCGGATCAGGTATCAGTTGGCATTGTCGCAGCGTCAGGTTGGAAAGTTGAGCGAAGCTCGTGAGAATATGGAGCGAGTCGACGAGACGAAGGAGGCTCTGGCGACGTGTGATCGACTTTTTGATGTCTTGAAGAATGAGCCTGCAAACGTCCCGGCAAGGCTTCAGATTGGGAAGGTGTTTCTGCGTTATGTCTCTGAGAACCAGGGGCTTGTCTGGCTGAACAGTGTGCTTGAACTGGATGGCTCCAATGTTGAAGCGCATCGGTTGACTGCTGAGTATCTCGAATCGCATCTCGATGAACATCCCGAATATGCAGAGCTTGCGAAGAAGCATCGAGAACGTGTCCGTCGCGCGAATCCCGTTTCAGGTACCAAGGGGGAATAATGTGGCGATGGGGGCTCTTCCTGCTGCTGATCGTGGGTTGTGAACGCAAACCCGCTGTTCCAGTGACCGCCGGTATCCGCTCGTCGACGTTGGAGTTTAAGGACGTTGCCAACCCCTGGGGCTCGGCGATTGAGTACCAGAATGGAGAAGACGCAGGGCTGCTTGCGATTCTGGAATCTTTAGGGGGTGGGGTCGGTGTTCTGGACTACGATGGTGATTCGTACCCAGACATGTTGTTTCCCGCGGGTGGAATTCTGGCTGACAAACGTGTGGAAGGCCTGCCGAGTCGGCTATTGCGTGGAACCAGCCAGGGCTATCGGGATGTCAGTGCAGAGGCGGGAATCGACGTTACCAGGCACTATTCTCATGGCTGTGCAGTCGGCGATGTTGATAACGACGGGTTTCCCGATGCCCTGATCACGGGCTTTGGCGGCCTGACGCTCTGGAAAAACCAGGGTGACGGGACGTTCATCGACGTCACTGTGGAGTCCAACCTGGATGACTCGCTTTGGAGTTCCAGCGCCGGCTGGGGAGACTTGAATGGCGACGGAACCCTGGATTTATACGTCGCGCATTACGTGAACTGGTCGTTGGAGAATAATCCGCCGTGTGCGACAACGGGCAGCAGGCCGGACGTGTGCCCTCCACGGCGTTTCGATCCGCTCGATGATGTTGTCTATTTTGGAAGCGGTGAGGGGTCGTTCGTCAACCGGACGAAAGAATGTGGTCTGGTTTCTGGCGGCAAAGGTTTGGGCGTCCTTCTCGTCGACGTGGATGACGATGCCGATCTCGATGTTTATGTGGCAAACGATACAACGAACAACTTTCTTTATATCAACGATGGCCGCGGAGGGCTCAAAGAGCAGGGTCTGATCAGTGGCTGTGCCGTGGATGCTTTAGCGAACGCCAACGGAAGCATGGGGGTCGCCGTCACGGACTATGACAATGATGGCCGGCCCGACATCTGGGTGACCACCTTTGAGGATGAGGTTATTGCTCTTTATCATGGAGTTGGGGAACGAACCTTTATTCATGTCAGCGGAAACATGGGCCTCCAGCGCCTGGGGGCGCTGTTTGTCGGTTTTGGGTGTGTCGCCGCCGATCTGGATCTCGACGGCGATGAGGATTTTGTCGTCGCCAACGGGCATGTGATCCATGTACCGCGTAATGCTCCCACTCAACAAGAGCCTTTGATTTTAGAGAATGCGGCTGGAAAATCGTTCTCGAGAGTGAAGCCTCTCGCTGGCTATTTCTCAAAGTCGTGGATGGGCCGTGGCTTGGCGAGTGTGGATGCCAATGATGATGGGAAGATTGACCTGGTGTTTGTGAATACCCGCCAGCCGGCGGCATTGGTTCTTAACGCGTCACAGTCTGCCGGGCGATCACTTCAATTCCAGCTCATTGGAAGGCAAGCGAATCGGCAGGCGATCGGTGCTACCGTGCGGCTCATCCTTTCGAATCCAGATGGAAAGAAGTACGTCCGCTGGGTTGCTGGAGGAGGCAGTTATCTCTCCTCCAGCAGTGCGATCGTCCACTTTGGACTACCCGAAGGGGCGGATGTTAAAGGCGTTGAAGTGACATGGCCGGGTGGGCGCCAGACACGGCTACGCGCCGAAGACTTCGCGAACCGGTTGCAGGATCATCGAGTCAGTATCGTCGTTGAGCCGTCAACGGACAGGCGAGGTCGCTGGGAAATACCGGCTCGACCGCTGACTCGATAGCGTGAACGGATGCTCTTGAAGAGAGCACGCCGTTACGAATGAATGGGCCGTTAATGCAGTTCTGCGGCCAATCGCCGCCGTCCCTGGGCGCGGTGTCATCTCGCAGCATGAGCTTCTTGAGGAACACCCCGAGTGACGATTTCCATTCGTCGATGGGAAAGAAGCGCCGTGCGAATGGGCGAAGTGGCGCTACAGAGATTCTCGAGGCGGATTCGCAGGACAGAACCTGTGCGGTACCGGTTAGTCCCTAATTCCTAGCGCCTCGCGGGCTTGCTGAAAGACGGGTGAGTCCTCGCTTTGGCTACCGTGGAGCCAGTGGGCAGAGGCGGCAAGCAGTCGAGGCCGCCAGGCGGGGGTGACCAGTTCGTAGTCTTCGAACAGCGCGGCGGGAAGCTTGAATTCGTGGGAGTCGACGGACGCTTTCCTGCAGAGCCAGGCGCGGGCCGCCGTCATGTACGCGGGCGCTGCGTCCGCATTGTCGGTCAGCAGCGAAAAGATTCTGCGGGCCGGTTCCGCACGGGCGACTTTGTTCGGCAGATGATGACCGACGCCGACGCGGGTTTTGTAATCATAGAGGTAGGCGTGCGGAGGCAGGGACGCGAATACCTCGGTGACCGTTTCCGGCGCCGATGCCGCAGTCGCGGATCCGGCCAGATCGGTGGGCTTGGTTTCGGCCAGGTTATTGACGCCCAGCTGTTCACGCACGAAGTCTCCCATCCAGGCGACAGTTTGCAGCAGAATCAGCAGTCGCGTGCTCGACGAAGCGGCTGTGCGAAAAGCATAATGCAGCGCGTTGGCGGTGGTGCTGGTATGCAGCGCCCGGCCGCCCATCCCTGATTCGCCGCGGTGAAGGATCAGCATCTCCACGCTTACGACATGAACGGCGTCCCAGATCGCTTGCGCTCCCACACCGGCGGCGAGCTGCTTGCCGGCCAGCTCGGAGGCGTCGAGAGACTTGCCCTGTCGCATTAATGCGAACAACTCGCGCGTCGCTCCCGGTTCGCCGCCCCCGGTCGCCCAGTCGAAGGGAAGCTTTTCCCAGAGCGCTTCGGCCCGCGAAAGATTGGGCCGGTAATAGCGGTCCTCCGCCATCAGGTCCCGGACGACGAATCGTAACACCGGTTCAGCATGCTGCCAGCCGATCGTCTCCAGCATCCGCCAGCAACTGGTCAGGGAAATCGCCCGATGGCCGATCATCCCGCAATCGCGGCAACCGTAGTGCCAGAGGTGTTCCATCGTCTGCCGCGGTCCCTCGGCGCGGGCCAACGCCACGATGGCCCGTTCCGCACGGTCGCCGTCGAGGCGCTTCATGGCGTCGTGAAAATCGGCGGGCGCATTCTCGGGTAAAGGGAGTGCACCGGCCAGTGGTGCCAGCAGCGGCGTGGGAGTGGCCAACTGATGCCACTTGAAGTGATCGACAGCCCAGAAAAGCGGCAGTAAACTCAGCTCCCGCGGCAATTCCAGACTGGTCTGATGTGCCGAATACACCTGGTAGACGCTGTGATGCGAATTCTCCTTCCGAATGGCCGACAGAAAAACGGCCGACAGGAACTGGCGATAGGGAAGTCCGGCCTTCAGCTTTTCCGCCAGTACCGGTGCGCATTGTTCTCGCGGCGTTTCCTCGATCAATCGCACCAGCGGCTCGATGTCCGAGCTGAATCGCACGGCCTGCGGCGATGCCGGCTGTTCCTCGGCAGCGACCAGATTGCGCAGTGGCGACCAATTCGCAAAGCCGAGAGAGGCCGCACCGGAGACTGCTTGTAGGAAACGTCTGCGAGCCAACTCCATTGTTTTACTTTCTTGAAAGCGCTATCCAGAGTTCACTTTGCGATTCTACTTCGTCGAGAGAATGGCCGGAACGGCTTTCAGGCGACATGGGACGATAACTGTGGGACCTCGCCCGCATAGGCGTTATGAGCTCTGACGGCGGGATTGTCGTCAGGTCGGCCGTAGAAGTCCGATCGTTAGACGATGCGTAGCCAACGCAGGCAACCGTGATCAGTGCGCTGGCCAACAGCCGATTCATAGCAGTCCTCCTCTTGATCGTGTCCAGCGGTTCCCCGCCAAACGTCTGCAGCAGCGTACCGCGATCGAGTGGACGAGTGAATGCCAAATACCCAGCTACGGAACAGGGTCAGTTTGATTCAGGCGGGGCGTCTCGATTCAGCGATTGCGGCTTGACGGCCGTCGACTGATGGCACTGTTCGCACAATCCGTTCTCCGTGAGCGGCATGCAGGGGAAGTATTTGCGAATGTTGCCGGGAGCGGCACTCTGCGGCAGGGATTCGGGCAGCTCCGGTTTATGGCCCAGCGATCCGCATGCGGGACAGCGATTGATCCACTTCCAGAGCTTCGGATAGTCCTGAAGGTAGAGCAGGCCATTGCTGATGTCGCGTTCCATGCCGCGATTCTACCCCGGCGGAAGGACGGCGGAAATGGAATTCCACGCGGCATTGGACGGTAACTGTGGGTCACGGATTAATCGAACAGCAGGACGATTCAAAGCCATCTGCCAAGGAGTCTCACAGACAGGCTCGAAATCCGATCGTAAGTCTCATTCTCCGTGCCTGCGAAGCTCCGGCAGTTCGTCGATCAGGCGGTCCCGGATCAGTCCGTAGGTGTTGTCCGGGTTTCTTCGAGTTGGGCCTTGAGTTTGACGTGATCCTTCTCGATCAGCAGGTTTCGTCGCGAGGCTAATTCCAAGAGTGGGACACATTCCCGCACCGAGCCACGGGCGATCCCGAAAAAATCCCTGCGATCCGGTTTAGTGAATCGCCCGTTCCCTTCGGCGATGTTTGCGGCAATCGATAGGGATGCCCGGTTGAGTTGATCGACCGGGAAAGCGTAACCACGAGGGAATTGGTCTGTGCGCCGGGAGACTTCGTCGGCGAAGTCGACGGATTTCTGGTAGGCGATAAGCTTTTCGAACCCTGGCGATTGGTAGACCTCGGTACGGCGGTCAGTTTGATCGCAAGTAGCGGTGGCAGTACCTGACTCTCAATTCCGCTACTTGCCTTGCGCAGTGCGGAGGCGCAAGTACGACTTCCACTCCGCGCTCGCTTCCTTGTTCTTCACTACGGTGGCGGCGGCCTGGTCGGGGTCGGATTGCAAGAAGGCCCCTTTCCGCGCACCGGGACCGAAAGCGCCGAATAGCTGATTCTCAGTTGTGGCGCGGTGGCACTTGACGCATGATTCGAGGGACGAGGGTATTTCCCGCAAGGTCTTGAATCTGCGCGCAATGAGGGACTCGCTCGGGGGTTCGGTTTTGCTCGGCTCCAATTCCATCTGATTGGGCAAGAATAGCGATTCAAAGCTCGAGGTATCGACCGGATCGTCCTTGCCGAGCAGCTTCAATCCCAGCCGGCCGGCAAGGAATTCGTTGCGATCGAGCGTGAACTTGAAGCGCTGGTCTTGGGGGGGCGTGGCGACGATCAATTGCAGCGATTCGACGAACGGCGAAACCAACAACTTCCCCGATCGCGTCGGCACCAGCGCTCGGCGCAACAGCGCGAGCGTCGTCCGCGGAGGGACTAACAGTTTTCCTTCGGACTTGGTCCATTCCCGCAGAAACTTCACCCCTCCGTCTCGCCCATCCGGAGCTAAGAGATGCAGCGTAAACAGCGAGCGGTAATTGACGAAATCCATGTGTAACGTGCCCCCCGCGCTGGGTTCCTGCTCGCGTGAGTAGGTCAGCCACGGACCGTCTTTGTCCAATAGTTCGACCGGGAAAAAGGGCTTGCTCGGGGAGGATGGATCGAACGACTTTGAGTAGAGCTTCTTGTCGCCGACCAACGCAAAGGCATTGGGGAGCACGCGGACTTCATCCTCGGTCAATTCGAGGCGTTTCATGAGGCTCGCCACACGACGCAACAATTCATCGCGCCGACTGACGGCTTTCGCGGTCGCCTCCTTGTCGAGCGGCACCTGGACCCGCGCCTGGTGAAGCCCGTCGAACGCCGGCCACAGATCGCCCAGAAAGATCAGGCGGCGCAGTGCGGACTGTTCCTCCAATTGCGCAGGCGGAAGTTTTTCGACGGCTTCCAGGCGCGCCAGCACCTGCTCATGAAAGGCCGCATCATGCACGAACGGCACGAACTCTTTCCAGGGGGGCGCGAACGCGTGCGGATGCTCGAAGACCTCGCCGGTCGGGAATCGGTGGGTGTAAAAGATCTCGCGGGCTTGATCCCAGGGGTGGCCGGTCTTCCGGTCGTATATCGGCTCGCCGGCCAGCACGGCTACGGCCAGCAGAACCCCGGGACCAACTGCCAAAAAGGAAGATTTGCACAACATGGATGTGGCCTCGCGGTAAAGAGCAATCACAGTTGTCCCACGCATCGTACCGAATTCTAAATCCATCACAAAATTGTTAATCGTTCAAAGTACAACGGAAATAGCTGTTTTTGTGAGAGCGGCGCGCTGGTCTCCGCACACGACGTTTGCGGGAACGCGCCGCCTCTCGAACTGCTTGATCAGAAGCGCGTCGGTCCGACACACCGACGCATTTTTCAGCCATCGCCTAGTGTAACCCCCCCGACATTGGTACTCGAAGATGGCGGAAAAGTGGCAACGGGATTTGAACTCACCAACTCATTGGTTGAGAACACGTTGCTGCCGATCATCGGGCCACTTGCGCGAACTTGACTGGTTGTTTGAACCCAATCGACGGGCTGAGAAGTCAACCAAATGCGTTGCTGTTAAACGAGAAACGGCTCTTCGCAATGGAAGCGAAGAGCCGTGAACTAAAAGTCGGGGCGACAGGATTTGAACCATCAACGAAAACGGGCTGACATTGAGTCAGCCCGTTTGAGGCGATAGTGTGCGTTTGACGCACATTTGCAAAATCGGGGCGACAGGATTTGAACCTGCGACCATCAACGAACAAGACCTGCCGGGGAGGCAGGTCTTGTAAGGCGATAGCGGGTTTGACGCCGAAAAAATCGGGGCGACAGGATTTGAACCTGCGACCTCCTGGTCCCGAACCAGGCGCTCTAGCCAGGCTGAGCCACGCCCCGGGGTACAAGGATGACATGGTTCATCCCGGTATGGTTCGGTATTCTAGCAATCTGGTGAACCTGGTCAACGCTGACGACTTGGGCCGCAACTTCAGGATGGCGAGATGATCGTTTTTGAACGCCGAACGGCCCCGTCCCGGCGACTAAACAATGAATTCTCCGGGGTTGACCGGAAACAAGTCTGGAGCGCCGGAGTTTTCGCCAAGGTCCTCGCGACTACAGGGGCGATTATCCTCCTGGCGGGCTTTCTCGAGACGACCGGCGTCGCGCAGGCCGGGAAGGCCAAGTTCAACAAGGTGCTCGACGTCGGCGATCGGGCGCCTGACTGGAAGGATCTTCCGGGGACCGACGGCAAATCGCACAGCCTGGCCGAATTCCGCGACGCGACGGCGCTGGTTGTGGTCTTTACCTGCAATCACTGCCCCGTGGCGAAGCAGTACGAAGAACGGCTGGTCGAGTTCGCGAAAAAGTACGAGAAGCGCGTGCAGGTGGTGGCGATCAGCATCAGCCGGAACGACGCCGACCGGCTCGAAAAGATGAAAGTTCGCGCCGCCGAGGCGGGCTTCGCATTTCCCTACCTGCGGGACGAATCGCAACAGATCGGCCGTGCGTATGGCGCCACCGTGACGCCCCATTTCTTTGTGCTCGATCGCGATCGAAAAATTGCGTACATGGGCGCGTTCGACGACAACATCTTCGAGCCGGAAAAGGTCGAGAAGCACTATGTGGTCGATGCGGTGGAGGCGGTGCTGGCCGGCAAGGAGCCGCGCGTTCGCGAGTCGCTGCAACGGGGTTGTGCGATTCAATACGACGATGCGAAGAGTGCGGTTGACGAAGAGTGAGGCGCGACCGGAATCGGGGCAGTGGCAAGCCAGCACCACGGTTTCCCTCACTCCGACCCCTCCCGGAGGGAGTGGGAGAACGCGTGCGTCAGCGATTGAGCCTGGCGGACTTCAGGAATTCCCGGAAGTCGGCCTCATGCGCGGCGATCGTGGCGCGGGGGCCGGTCAGCTTCGCGTAAAACGCGCTCCGTTCGCTGAACGGGACGATGACCAGCAGCATGCGGTATCCCGGACGCGGCTCGATCGGCCGGAACGACGGTCCCTTCCACTCCCCGCGGAAGTCGACCAGCGTCGATTCAATCCCGCCGACCTCGAGCGTTTCTTTCGACGGCCCTTCACCCGGCTCAAACTTGAACTCACCGGTGCGGCGCGCCAGGGTCTCTTCGGCTGATCCTCCCGACGACATCAGCGTCAGGCGTCCCGGATATTCATCCCCTTCGGCACTGGAGAGTTCGAATTCGGCTTCGATGATGTTCGTGTCGGGTTTGACCCGCTTCCATTCACCGGGAACCGTAAACGTAACGCGACTGTCTTTGAGTTCAAGTTCCTGGGGTTCGGCAACCTTCGCTGCAGGCTCGCGTCCCGCGGTTGGCGTTTCGGTCGCCTTTTCTTCGGTGGGACTCTCTTCCAACGGCGGCTCCTCCTGGGGGGGAGGGTCGCCGATGTCCTCAGAGACAGCTTTCTTGGACGCGGCGGCTTTCTCGACTGCTCCAGGCTGGCCCGAGCAGCCGAGCGCCCAGACGCACACAGCACCCGCGAAGAACTGACGGTAACGGACCATGGAGGGTTCCTGCCGGTCGGGATTTTCCAGAGGCATCAGCGCCCCGCGCCACCAGCAAATGCGAGGTCGCGCCGTTGATTGTAAGACAGAATTACCCGGATCGAAAGGCCAGCCGCTTTCGTTGTGCTCGGCAGGTTCCGGCCGAGCCAATCTCAGGGCAACTCCGGCCGCGAGTTGCAAGCCCTTCGATCAATGCGATAATGGAACGCTGGTGATCGATGTGATTTTGCGTATCGAAGATTCACTGGCCAGGGAGCCGCAAGCGATGCAGATCTTTCACGGCGTGTGTCGTTTCCCGGGCGCGGCGGCTGGACTTCGCAGCCTGGCGGTCGGGCTGGTGGCGGTGGGGCTCTGCCTCTGGGGTTTCGAAACGCACGGCCAGAATCAGGGGCGCGGCCGCGGGAAGCGACCGACCGCCGGTGCCAGGGCTCCGGGAGCCGAGGTGGAACCGCAGGGGGTATTCGTCAAATTCCCCGACTGGGTCGCGTGCGTCGCGTTTGCCCCCGACGGCAAAACGCTGGCCGCCGGCAGCTACGGCGTCGTGAAGTTGATCGACGTCGCCGAACAGCAGGAAATCGCCGCGCTCGCCGAGCCCGCCGGGTTCGTCAAATCGCTCGCGTTCACGGCCGATGGCAAGCGTCTGGCCGCCGGGAGTTATCAGTCTCTTGCTCTGTGGGACGTGACGACCAGGAAAGTCGTGCGGACTCTCAAGGGGCATCGGGGCTACGTCACATCGCTCGCCTTCTCGCCCGACGAAAAACTGCTGGTCAGCGCCAGCGACGACGAATCGGTACGGCTGTGGGATGTGGCGACCGGCCAATTGCAGGGGAAGCTCTCCGGGATCGATCAGCCGGCGCTGGCGGTCGCTTTTTCTCCCGACGGCAGCTTGATCGCCGTCGCGACGGGTGATGCCACCCGGCCGACAAAGAAGGGCTCGGCTCTGGTTTTCGACGTTGCCGGAAATCTGAAATTCTCGATCACCGAACATGCGCGAATTGTTTCCGCCGTTGCGTTCTCGCCGGATGGCACGCTGCTGGCAACCGGAAGTGCCGATGAAACGATCAGGTTGTGGGATGTTGCCACAGGAAAAGTCGTGCGCCAGCTGGAAGGGCACACGCGTCCGGTGAACAGTTTGGCGTTCGCCGGCGCAGGTAAGTGGCTGTTTTCGGTTTCCGGCGGACGCGCCGTCGGAGGGAACGAACTCAAGCTGTGGGATGTGGCGACCGGCAAGGACATCGCCACCGTCCCGGCCCACGAGGGCCAGATTCATCAACTGGCCCTCTCGCCCGACGGGAAACTCGTCGCCACCGCCAGCCTCGACAAGTCGGCGAAGGTCTGGCCGGTCGCGGCGATCATCGCCGCCGGGCAGGGTAAAGAATCTGCCGGTAGCAGCCCGATCGAATTCCAGCCGGAAGCGCCGGCGCTGCCCGATCCGGCCCTGCGCAGCTTCTCCGCAGCGGCGCTGGCCCTTGGGGGCGGAAACCAGGCCGAGGCACGGGCGAAGCAATTGCGGGTCGGGATCATCGGCCTCGATACGTCACACGCGATCGAGTTCACGCGAATGCTGAACAACCCCGAGTCGAAGGACCACGTCGCCGGTGGCCGGGTCATCGCGGCCTATCCCCAGGGAAGTCCCGATATCAAGTCGAGCACCGAGCGGGTTCCCGATTATACGGCAAAAGTCAAAGAGATGGGGGTGCAGATCGTCGATACGATTGATGATCTGGTGGCGCAGGTCGACGCAGTGCTGCTCGAGTCGAACGACGGTCGGCCGCACCTCGCGCAGGTGCTGCCGGTGTTGAAAGCGAAAAAGCCGGTCTTCATCGACAAGCCGATCGCCGGTTCGCTGGCCGATGCCGTGGCCATTTTCGAAGTGGCGCGCCGGCACGGTGTGCCGGTGTTTTCGTCATCATCGTTGAGGTTTGCGGCGGGAGCGCAGGAAATTCGCGGGGGCAAGATTGGCGAGGTGACCGGGTGTGACGCGTACAGCCCGTGCGCACTCGAGAGTACGCACCCCGATCTCTTCTGGTACGGGATTCATGGCGTCGAGTCGCTGTTTACGGTGATGGGACCTGGCTGCGAGTCGGTGTCGCGAACCAGTACTCCCGGAATCGACCTGGCAGCCGGTGTCTGGAAAGGGGGCCGCGTCGGGACGTTTCGCGGAATTCGGACTTCCGACGGTGGGGGGAAGGCTGATTACGGCGGGACGGCCTTCGGGACGAAGGGCATCGCGCAGATCGGTCCCTACGGTGGGTATCGGCCTTTGCTCGTCGAGATCGTGAAGTTCTTCCAGACCGGCACGCCGCCCGTCACCGAGGAGGAAACGCTCGAAATCTACGCCTTCATGGAAGCGGCCGACGAAAGCAAGCGGCAAGGTGGCAAACCGGTCACGCTCGAAAGCGTCATGGCCAAAGCGAGAGGGACGTCGAAGTCCGGCAAGTGAATCCTGAAACTTGAACTTTGAGAACCGCCACTCACCCTATGGACCAGCGCGACGCGGCATTCGAACAACTGCAGGGACGCGAGATCGTGATCGATGTCTCGTCCCCGTTCGTCTACCTGGGAAGGTTGACCGGTTGCGACGGTGGCTATCTGATCCTCGAACAGGCCGACGTCCATGACCTGCGCGACACGACGAAGACGCGGGAAATCTACGTCGTCGATTCCAGGCGGCTGGGAATTCGGGTGAACCGCGAGCGGGTATTCGTGCGAATCACGGAAATCGTCAGTCTCTCGGCATTGGACGATGTGGTTGCGTGACCGGCGCTACGCGAGAGGGTGGAGGGTAGCAAGTCGAAAGGGCGCGACTCTGCGGGGCGAAAGGCGATCGTCGCCCCAGCGAGCCGGTGGGTTTATCCCACCGGGATCACGTCCAACCGCGCATTCGCATCCGGATAGCAGCTTGTACACCGCAGGCGCTTCGCGAGGTTGGAAGTGGAACGACCAATTCAACTGCAAGAGCGAGTCACCCGATCCCGCAGGGATAAACCCTGCGGCTCGCTATATCGAATGCGCCTGCACTGTCGTCGCAGCGAGCCGGCGGGTTTATCCCGCCGGGATCACGTCCAACCGGGCATTCGCATCTGGATAGCAGCATGTACCCCGCAAGCGCTTCGCGACGCTGGAAGTCAAACTATTCCGCAGATCGCTGCGACATGGCACCCGATCCCGCAGGGATGAACCCTGCGGCTCGCTACATCGAGTGCGCCGCAACCCTCGACCCAGCGAGCCGGTGGGTTTATCCCACCGGGATCGAGTCCAACAGTGGGTGCGATACCGAATGACAATTCGACTCGTCGCCCGGACGCTTCGCGAGGTCGGATGTCGAACGACCAAATCCACCGCATGAGCGAGTCACCCGACCCCGCAGGGATAAACCCTGCGGCTCGCTATTGTGAGCGCCCCGCCCCGAGGAGCGGCCCGCAAGCAGAATTTACAACGACCTCCCCGCGGTTTTTGTTTGTCCCCACAGTCGGCCGCGGTATGATGGAGGGATGAGCATTGCAGTCTTAATTGCCCTCGCGGCCCTTGTCGGCGTAGTGATCGTTGCGTCTCTCGTCATCGGCGTGGGCTGGCTGATCCTCAATCGACACTCCGGACGAAATCAGAACGATCGACACGATTCCGACTGATCCGACTGACGTCAATATCGCGAGCCTGGCCGAGAGTGCGATCCGCACGCAAAACGTACCACTACCGCGATTTGGTGCACGTTGCCCGGCCGGGGCCGAAGAACTAAGATAATGAGTAGCCACTTGCTGCCGTCCCTTCTCCTGAGGAATCGAACCATGTTGCGCACACCGCTGATCGTCTGCTGTCTGGGCCTGTTCGTCTGCGCCGGCTGCCTCGATTCTTCGAAGACGCAGCCTGCCAACAACGCCAATGACAAGGGGATCTTCGGTAAGAAGACGCAGGAGATCGGCGAGTTCGATAAGGACAAAGCCAACCAGGTGCGCAGCGATCAGAGCATCCACGCCAGCGATCCCGTCACGGCGCCGCTGTCGGTCTACGGGCCCGCTATGGAACGGATCTCGCTGATCCAGGTGACGCAGGCAGTCGATCTGTTCAATGCCAGCGAAGGACGCTACCCCAAAGACCACGAAGAATTCATGGAGCGGATCATCAAGGAAAACAACATCAAGCTTCCCGTTCTGCCGTACAAGGGGAAGTATATGTACGACGTCGAGCATCACGAACTGGTCGTCGTGCGAACGATCGAGGACGCCGACAAGGCGAGAGAGTAGAGGCCGCTTCAGGCCTCAAACAGCGCGTCGACGAAGCCGTCGGGATCGAACAGTTCCAGGTCGTCGATCTGCTCGCCGACGCCGATGTACTTGACCGGCAGGTTCATCTGCTGGCGAATCGCCAGGACGATCCCTCCCTTGGCGGTGCCGTCGAGTTTCGCCAGCACGAGCCCGGTGCACGCGACCGCCTCCGAAAAATGCTGCGCCTGGCTGACGCCGTTCTGGCCCGTCGTGGCGTCGAGGACCAGCAGCACTTCATGCGGCGCTCCGGGGATCTTGTCGCCGATCACCCGCTGGATCTTGGAAAGTTGCTTCATCAGGTTCTGCTGGGTCTGGAGCCTGCCGGCCGTGTCAACGATCAGGACGTCGGCATTCTTTTCGAGCGCCAGCATGCAGCCGGCATAGGCCACGGCGGCAGGGTCTGAACCGCTCGGCTTGGTGGCGATCTCGCATCCCAGCCGCTTGCTCCAGAGCGTCAACTGTTCGACAGCCGCGGCACGAAACGTGTCGCCCGCCGCCAGCACGACGCTCTTCCCCTGCTGCTTCAGCAGGTTGGCCAGCTTGGCGATCGACGTCGTCTTGCCGACGCCGTTAACCCCGGCGACCAGAATCACCGTCGTTCCCTGCGGCACCAGTTGCAGCGGGGAGAGAGGCTGGTTCACGTCCCACAGGCGGTCCTGCCCTCCTTTCAGGAGCGACTTCAGCTTGTCGCGGACCGTGCCCCAGATCTCATCGATGACGACGGTCCGTCCCAGGTGCTTCTCCTTGAGTTCCTCGAGAATTGCCGTCCCCGAGACGACCCCCATATCGGTGGCGATGAGCCGCGCGTAGAACTCCTGCAGCTTCTCTTCCGTAAGAATCTCGCCCGCTTTGAACAGGTCGCGAACGTCGGTGTTGAGCAGGGTCCTGGTCTTCTGCAATCCCTGCTTGAGTTTGTCAAAGAGTCCCATACGCCCGCATACCCGATCCGAAGAGTGAACTGGCCGACCTGCCCGGCCCTGCTGCGACACCAGTAACCGACGCCCGGCCTGGCAATGTTTTTTCCGGCGCGATCATAAGAGGTCAGGGGACGCCCGGCAAGCGGCCCAGTTGCCGGCGCGGACCGTGAACCGACTTGCCGCAGACCCAGCATTCGGAACGATTTACGGCGGTCTGGCGGGGGCGGGAGTTGTCGCCACCGGGGCCGGTGTTTACCATAGGCCGGTGCAGGAAGCGATTCTCGTTTCGTCAGGCGTAAAGGAATCTCTATGTCGTCAGAGCGCTATCACAGCGTCCTGCTGTTCGGCGCCCCAGGGGCGGGCAAAGGGACGCAAGGCTCGATTCTCGGAAAAATTCCCGGGTTCTTCCACTTGTCGGTGGGGGATGTCTTTCGGGCCCTGGATATCAATTCGCCCGATGGGCGCGAGGTTTACAAGTACAGTTCCCAGGGCATGCTCGTTCCCGATGAAACGACGATCAGGATCTGGAAGCGCAATATCGACGCCCTCACGATTCTGTCATACTACAAGCCTCACGAAGACCTGTTGATTCTCGACGGCATACCACGCAATCGCCGGCAGGCTGAAATTGTCGAAGAACACATCGAAGTTCAGAAAATCGTCCACTTGAAGTGCACCGACACCGAGTCGATGATCCATCGTATCCGCCGGCGGGCAATTCGGGAAAACCGGGTCGACGACGCGCACGAAGACATTATTCGCAAGCGGTTTCAGGTGTATGAAGACGAAACGTCGCCAGTCCTCGAATACTATCCGTCCAAGCTGGTGGCCGACGTCGATGCGTTCGGTTCGCCGGCGCAAGTGCTGTTCAATATTCTGAAGCACGTCGTTCCGGTTCAGAATGCGCACTTCCGGCACGAGGAAGTCTGAGTGGGTGTACGACGATGAGTGCCAAAGATCCGGCCGGGGGAGAATGGTGGGACAAGGTTTCGGGGCTGGCGGGGAAGATTCTGCGCAAGTCGGGGGACGCCGAGCCCGAAGGTGACGCCGAACCGGAGTTGACCGTCGAGCAAAAGCGAGCCATCGCACTCGATACGTTGCGAACGCTGCTGGTCGGCGGGAAGGCGACTGCGGGGCTGGCTCACTACCACAAGACGGTTCACGCCTGCGAAGGCTGGGAACTTCCCGAAAAAGAGCTGCTCCAGCTCACCGAACTCGTCTGCAACGAAAAGCTCTGGAACGCAGCGGTGCCGCTGCTCGAGAATTACCTGCAGCGGTTCAGCCGGCGGGTGATTCAGGTGCGCCTCAAGCTGGCGAAAATTCTGGTCGAGCAACAGCAGCGGCCCAGCTATGCCGCGCGGATTCTGCAGGAGTTGCCCCGCGAAGGGCTCAACGAGAAAGAACAGAAGCTCCGCGTGACGCTGGCCGAAAAGGCACAGAAGATGATCGACGACGGCGTTCTCGAACTCGAAGGCCGTCCGTGGTGAGGCGTTTGGCGCTGCGAATCCCCCCTGGCAGAGCGGCATGCTGATCCCCTGGAACACCGATGCGCCGATCTA
>Ga0137463_1000347_pt1 | contig 16595 bp, 14 predicted proteins | sample EasRivERMGT800_2_FD_102333 | JGI IMG/M metagenome (GOLD analysis project Ga0137463, IMG submission 102333) | Soil microbial communities from meander-bound floodplain in the East River, Colorado, USA - East River MetaG ERMGT800_2 | ecosystem: Environmental > Terrestrial > Soil > Floodplain ...
GGGCAATTCAAGATCAGCGATCGCCAGCAGGGGGACGAGGCCTGGCGCGCGGTTAACACCAACGAAGCAGTACTCGAAGCCTTCGTCGACTTTGACCGGGAAGTCTCGGTGGTCGGGGTCCGCGGCGGCGACGGATCGATGGTCACGTATCCTGTGATCGAGAACTCGCATCGCAACCATATTCTCGATCTGTCCAGTTGCCCGGCGCGAATCTCCGAGAAACTGGCGGCAGAGGCGGCAGCCATCAGCCGGGGCGTGCTCGAAAGCCTCGCTTGCGTCGGCGTCCTGTGCGTCGAATTCTTTGTGACCCGCGACGGCCGTCTGCTGATCAATGAACTCGCCCCGCGACCGCATAATTCAGGACATCTGACGATCGATGCCTGCACGACGTGTCAGTTCGAGCAGCAACTTCGGGCGGTCTGCAATTTGCCGCTCGGCTCGACCGAACTCTTGCGGCCGGCGGCCATGGCCAACCTGCTGGGAGACCTCTGGCAATCTGGCGAACCCGACTGGGCCGCGGCGTGTGCCTTGGACGACGTGAAGCTGCACCTATACGGCAAAGCGCAGGCCCGGCCGGGACGAAAAATGGGGCACCTGACCGCGCTGGCATCCACCGCGGATGCGGCGCTCGTGCGGGTGAGCGCGGCGCGAGATGTGCTCGTTGCCGGCCGGGTCTGCTCCTGAAGCCCCAGATCGGATCAGGCCCGCCTATGACGCAACCGGCGACAACACAACTCCTTTGACGAAACGCTCCATGTCTGGTCACGATACCGTCTGGCTGGCAACGCTCACCGCGGCTGAACGTGGCGAATTAGCGACCGGATCGCCCGGCGATCTGCTGCCCACCCCCGATGTATTGATTGTCGGGGGTGGAATCATCGGCCTGGCAGCAGCGTATTATCTCGCCGACCGGGGCCTGCGGGTGCAGTTGATTGAAACGACGGCGCTGGCTTCAGGAGCCAGCGGCGCCAACGCGGGCGGCATCTGGCCCAACGATCAGGGACCGGCACACTCCGACGGCTTTCAGCAACTCGCGTTTCTGAGTCGTGATTTGTGGGGGCGATTGTCACTCCGTCCCGGCTTTGAATTCGACTGGCGCGTCAACGGGTTTCTCAACGTGAATCCTGAGAAGTTCCAGCCCTCGGCATCGCAGACGGCCGCCCGGTTTCAGGAACAGGGTTACACCGTGCAGGCCGTCGATGCCGGTCAGATTGCCCTGCTCGAACCGAATCTGAAACCCGGACTGGCGACGGGGCTGCATTACCCCTCGGAAGCACACGTCCATCCTGTCCGAGCGGCGCTGTCATTCGCGCGCGGAGCGCGCGCCAAAGGGGCCAGACTGGCAATCGGCGTCACAGCGCGGGCGCTCTCGATGAACGGTCCGCGTGTCGTCGCCGTCGAGACCACAATCGGGACGATCTCGCCGCGCTTCGTCGTCTCGGCAACGGGCTGGACCGCCGCCTGGCTGCAAGACGCGGGATTCACTCTCCCTCCCCTGCGATCGGTCACCGGCCAGTTGATCAGCACGGCCCCGATTGAGCCGATTCTGAAGGGAGCCGTCGGCGGACGGTATCTCGTGCTGCAGCTTCGCAGCGGCGAGATCGTGACCGGCGGAAATCTGGTTGAATCCGAAAACCTGGCTCCCGACGCAGATCTCAGCCGGCAATTCGTCGAGGCCGCGTGCGATTTGATTCCCCGCCTGGCCGACGTGCCGTTTTCGCGCTCGTGGTGCGGCCGGCGGCCGGCGACGCCCGACGGCCTGCCCGTCATCGACAAGGCGCCCGGGACCGATAATTTATTCCTGGCCTGCGGCCACTACCGAAACGGCATGCTCCTGGCCCCGGCGACCGGGAATTTGCTGAGCGAGTGGATTCTGTCGGGGACTCATCCACAAGGTCTCGCACATTTCCGGGCTGATCGGTTTGCGAAATGACAAACCCGGGTTTTCGATTGACACGCGTTCAAACCGCCACAAACTGAGGCGCGACGAATGCCTCGTGCGATTTGCGCTGGTACCCATTGAGGCGAAATACCCATGAGCAATCAGGCTGGTAACGACCCGTCAGTTGATCCAAGTCGTCCTCAAACCCGATCACGTGCCAAGACCTGGCTCTTTCGCGCGATTGTCGTCGGCGCATCGATCATGCTCGCCGAAATCCTGTCGCTGTTGGCCATCGTGACGATCGACGCATCACCTCAGCGTTTTTTCGATCAGCGAAGGTTTATCGCTCAAAGTGATCCGGCCAGGACCCCTCTCGTCCATAGTCGGCCGGCGATGATTCATCCCTACCTGGGCGCAGTTCTGCAGCCGGAGCCCGAGTCTGAGGGATCGTTGCACGAGAACGAGTACCGGATTACGGAATTCGGCTTTCGCGATACCCGCACCCCGATCCGCAAGCGAGGCAGTGATCGACTGATCGTCGCCGTTCTGGGGGGATCCGTGGCTCGGCAGTTCGCCTGGAATGGTCACGAGACTCTGGCGCGGGAGTTATCGACGATACCAGGTTTTGCCGGGCGATCCGTTGAATTCGTCCGACTGGCCATCGACGGCCACAAGCAACCTCAACAGGTGATGACCTTAACGTACCTGCTGACTCTGGGCGCCGAATTCGATCTGGTGATCAATCTCGATGGAGTCAACGAAGCCGCACTCCCGAAAATCGATAACGTTTCGAACGGAATCTGTACGACGTTTCCGCGCAAATGGGAAATCCTGACGGCTTCGTCGACCAGCCTGGAATACTTGCGCAAGGTCGGGTACGTGACTTACCTGAGGCAACAGCAGCAAGATTGGGCGGCACTATTCGAAACGTTTCCGTGGAACTATTCGCCAACCGGACTTTTACTCTGGAAGGTCGGTAACGATCGACGCGACCTGCTGATTTCCGCTCAACTCAAGTCACTGTCGGTCATCGGGCAAGAATCTGCCAGCTACGGCATTCTCGGCCCACGAGAAAAATTCGATTCCGATCGAGAACTCTACGAACATTGCGTCGAAATCTGGGCTCGCTCATCGATTCAACTGCATCAGATTTGCGCTGCCAATCGGGCGCAATACTTCCATTTTCTCCAGCCCAATCAGCACGTACAGCCCCTGACCAAGCCCATGCACCGCGAAGAAGCCAAGTTTTTTTCGACCGAGAGCGAATTTCGAGAGCCTGTCATCCACTGCTATCCTCTGATGCGAGCACGCGCCGCAGAGTTCTCGCGCGCAGGAGTTGTATTTTGTGATCTCACCGGGGTGTTTTCCGACCATCCTGAACCGATTTACGGCGACGACTGCTGTCACATGCGCGCGACGGGAGACGAGATCATGGCTCGGGCGATTGGCCAATGGATTCGGGAATTCTATCTCGCGGCCGGCCACTGACCGCAGGCCCATTGAATGCAGGGACAGTCCAAACCGGGCGGAGACCGGGCGGCGGCGACAATCCTCGAGATCGGCTGAAATTCAACCACGAGACAGGATCGTGTTCACCAGCCCTGAGAGAACCCCGCGCCAACGTTCATCCCACCGAGACCGGGATTGTACGGTCCGAAATTCCGAACGCCGTAATTGAAGTATTGCGGCGCGAACTCCGGCCCGGAAACATTGAAACCGGCAGGGGGCCCGGCGAAATAGCTGTAATTCGGATTTGGATAATGGCCGAATCCATAGATCAGGCTGTGGGGGCCAAACCACTGCTGATCGCCGTAATGCCCGAAGGGGAACGCGCGAAATGTCTGCGCGTGACCGTACCCGGGATTAAACGGGCTGCCCCCTGGAAATTGCTCGGGTTCGCCGTACGCGGGTCCCTGCACACTGGGAGTGAGTTGTGCCTGCATTCCCGAATCGAGCATTTTTTCACCTCGCGCAACGTCGCTCGCCCCTGGCTGGACGACAGGCGATGGAACTGGAGCCCGCACTGCCGGCGGACTGCCTGGCAGCGGAGCCGGCGCAGCGTCCGGCGGCGCCGCGGGTGCCAAACCGGGAACTGGCGACCCGTAAACATCCGGGTCGTAGGCGTTTCCCGAATAGCCACCGTAGTTCGATCCATAGGGGCCGTATGGTCCGACGCCGAATGGATAATGTCGCGGGCGATTCCTGTAATACGGATACGAGAAGGGATAACGATATCCGCCGAAGTTCTGGCCGAAGGGATATCGGCCGTGCGAATCGAGTTGTGCCTGGCGAATTGGCGGCCGACTTGAATTCGTCGCCACTTTTGGCTGCGATTGCGACGGCCGGACCGACGACATCGGGATTAAAGGTCCACTTCCCCGCGGGACCACGGGCGGGCGATCCCCGGCGCTGACGGTGAGTGCCGACACCGAGATCGAAACGCCCAGAACCCTGACAATTTGCCGTTGGATTAAATTCATCTGCGAGCCTCGCGCACCAGGTGCCCCTCTTTCCAGCCTAGGCACGCCGCGGACCCGCAGTCAATAAGCATTACTTCAGTCGGCAATTTCCTGGAATTTCAGGCCGGAGAAGAGACCACCGGGAACCTGCCGGCCGGCTTCGTGGTCGAGCAGCCAGCGCTTGCGGTCGCTTCCGCCGCCGTACCCGGTCAGCGTGCCGTTGGCACCGATCACCCGATGACACGGCACAATGATCGAAATCGGATTCTGACCGTTGGCCCGCCCGACGGCGCGCGAAGCGGCCGGGTTCCCGATCCGGCGAGCAAGCTCTCCGTAGGAAATGCTCGCACCGAACGGGATCTGTGCCAGCTCCCGCCAGACCCGATGCTGAAAATCGGTTCCGGCGGCTGCCAGGGAGACATTGAACTTCCGCAGGTCCCCCGCGAAGTAGGCAGCGAGTTGTTCGCACACGGGACCGAAATGTTCGGGATCATGTTCCCAAACGGCCTCGGACTTTTCCGACCGGCGCTGGAGGTTACTTCCCGCTTGTGGATCGTTTCCGACGATTGGCGCGGGCCCTCCCTTGTGATCGGGCAGGTAGAGTCCCGTGAGCGAGTCGCCGTCTGACGTCAGAAGCAACAGTCCGATCGGGCTGGGGATGTGATGAAAGAAGAGGGTCGGCATCGGGCTCACTCCTGGGGAAAGATTCAGCGATTGAATTCCAGAGATACAAGGCTGCATAGCCGCGCCACGGCCGCCAGGCTTCGGCGACAGATTGGAGCGCCGCGGGGGAATCGACGCCGGCCGCCTTCATCAATCCCAGATCACCCGCCGGAAAGGCGTCGGGCCACTTCAACGCGCGCAGGGCAATGTAGTTGGCTGTCCACTGTCCGATTCCGCGTTGTTCCAGTAGCTGACGGATCGTCAGATCGGGATCGGCACTCGGATCGAGGCGAATCCTGTGCTCGGCCACTCGGCGGGCCAGGGTGCGGATACATTCGGCCCGTGATTTGACGATCCCCAGACTCGTCAGATCGCGAAGACGGGCCGCCGCCAGTTGGTCGGGCGAAGGACTGATCCGATCGAGGTCGGAAAATGGCGTCGCAGCCGGATCCCCAAACCGTGCCGACAGTCGTCCGGCCAACGTCGATGCCGCCGCAACGGATATCTGTTGTCCCAGAATGGCGCGAACAGCGAGTTCAAATCCGTCGAATGCACCCGGCACGCGCAAGCCCGGGCTGCGCCGAATCAATGCGCGCAATTGGGGTGCCCGCACCAGGTGAGCATCGATCACATCCGACCGGGCCGACAGATCGAATGTGTGGCGCAATGCCGCCAGGATCGCTGGCAGTTCGCGGCTCACCGACGTCGGCAATTCGACAACCAGTGCATCGCAAGCCTGTGCCGGTTCGACGCAGAGCCAACCGCGGGAGCTGCCGATCGCGACCGTGCGCCGATACTGCTGACCTGAAACCGCTTCCACCCCGGCGGTTGCGCGGGCACCAAGAAAGCGCAACATCTCGCTCCAGGCCAGCGGGGGACGATATGGCAAAACCAACCGCAGCCGGTCACCATGTCCAGCCACACGCCGACCGCGACGCAGACGTGCCGGAGCCATGCCGTAGTGCCGGCGAAAGAGCGAATTGAACCGTCGAAGGCTGGCAAATCCGCTGGCGAAGGCCACATCGGCGATTGGCAGCGTCGAATCGACCAGGAGTTGTTTAGCCAGGAGCAACCGCCTCGTCTGGGCGATCTGGATCGGCGAGACACCGAACTCATGCCGCACTGCCCGACGCAGATGCCGAGAGCTGGTTCCCAATTCCCCGGCCAGATCTTCGAGCCGCTGTCCGTCGCTGAGCGCACCGGCATCAATGCGTGCCACTGCGCGCCGCGCCAGACTCGAAACAGAATCGACCGGCGCCAGCCCCGGAGCGAGTTCCGGCCGGCAACGGAGACAAGGCCGGAATCCCTCGCATTCCGCCAGCGCTGCGGTCGCAAAGAACCGGCAGCGGTCGGGTCGCGGCGTCCGGGCCGTGCAGACCGGCCGGCAATAAATGCCCGTGGTCGTCACCCCCACAAAGAACAGGCCGTCGAAGCGAGCGTCGCGCGCGGTCAGAGCCCGATAGCAAACGTGATCGTTGAGGAGCATGGCCCGAGTGTACCAGCCGTCAGATCGAACGTCTGGCCATTTTCGGACGTCACAACCGGTATTTTGAGATTCGGTGTTCGTTCGCGGCCTGGGCCCGTGCAACGCCGCGCCCGGCGCGTCCGGCTAATGAAAGAAACCGCGCCGGGAAATCGCAATCGCCGTTGCGCATTCTGAGTTGGCGATTCAATTCCCGGCGCGGTTGCGACGGTCGCCCTTGGGGAGGAAGCCGGGAGGAAGGCCTGAAAACTGTGGGCCATTTCACCCTCGACCCGGCTTCGCTCCCCAAGGACGATTTCGGTTACTCGCAGCCGGCCGCCTAGCTCACAGGGCCGGGGGGTCAGTCCGTCCTGATGAGTGCGCAGGGGGCTGGTCGAGACGCTCTGAATCAACTTCTCGCGAGAGTCGCGATCGTTCGCGGTCTCTTGACAGTCCGTTCACCTTTCATCGCCAGGCGTTCGCGTGCCAGGGCGAGTTTCGCCTCTCGCATGGCTCGCCGCTCTGCGACGTATTGCTTGTTGTCGTCCACAACGTGCGGGAACGCCGGTTCGAACATGGCGAGCGTCGGAACGCTCAAGAACGCTTGCCCGGTGTGAACCTGTCCGGCAGCTGCCAGATTGACGCCCGAGAGACCGGCGCCGGCGATTCCCGATGCCGTTCCAGTCCCGCCGCCACCGCCTCGTCCGCCAGCGCCGCCGCCCCCACCCCCGCCGCCTCCACCGCTGCAGCCCTGCGCATACGCCGACGACGAGGCGAAGGCCGCCGCGACAGCCACGAGGCACGCTGCGACACGTGGACGGCTGATCCAGGGGCGACCGAAATTGTTGTTCACTCGAGTCAACATGGCACCGGCTCCTTCTACATGTGAATCAGGAATCAACGGGCAGCGTCGTCACGGGAATCACTTTCCAGGACGGCCGCAGTTGTTCCCTCTGCTTCAGGGAAACGAATTCCGGCGCAGCGATTCAACAGGCCGAATCCGGTTTTCCCTGTTTTTCAAAAATCATCCCGGCGATCCTGCGAGACTGACGGAACCGTAAGGATTCAGGGGATCATCAAGGCGGGGCGTGGCTGCGCACTGCGTCGTATTTCCGGACGATCAGTGGACGCCTGTGTGTTGATCAGTTTCCGGGGATCGAGCGATCCTCTTTCAGGCGGCGCTTGAGGCGCGTCCACATTCCGGGGCGGCGGCTGGAAACCGGCAAGCCATTCATGAACCGCAACAGGTCCGAGGCGAGAACTGCTGCCGACGGATAACGGTCCCGCGGATCAGCGGCCATTGCGTTCAGAATAATCGTTTCCAGCGCCGCCGGGATCCCGGGCACGAATTGTCTGATCGGGACCGGCTGTGACTTGAGAATCAGCTCGATCAGTTCGCGCCGGTCGTCAGCCGCGAAAGCGGGTGTCTGCGTGACCAGTTCGTACAGAGTCACGCCGAGTGCGTACACGTCGCTCCGCGCGTCGCTCCAACCGCGCAGCCGCTCCGGTGCCATATAACGCAGCGTGCCGATCGGGTGTTCGTACTGGTCGGGGGCTGCGTCGTCGCCGCCGCGACCGATTCCGAAATCGGTGACCACGACGTGACCGCTGCGCTCGAGGAGCAGATTCGCCGGCTTGATATCGTTGTGGAGGATGCCCGCTTCATGGGCGTGAACGAGCGCCAGCGCCACCTGCACACCGATGGTCGCGAAATCCTGCCATGAATCACGGCGCAGGCCGCACGCCGGTTGATCAGCAGCGCCGGACCCCGCACCGTCCCGGTCTGTGCGGCCGGCCCGACGGATCTCGTCGACGTAAACCACGTCGGTCGATTCCCGCAACCGACGGATGATCCAGTCCAGGCTGACTCCCTCAACCAGATCCATCACGTAATAGCAGTACCCTTCGTGAGTCCCGAACGAATACACGCGGACAATATTCGCATGTTTCAAGCGAGCAATCGTCGTGGCCTCGCGACGAAATCGCTCTTCCCAGAGATGCATATCGGCGGCAAAGCGCCAGGGGAGGAGTTTGACGGCGCGGCGTTCCCCCGTCTGTTCATGAACGGCCTCAAACACGATGCCCATGCCGCCGCGCCCCAGTTCCCGGACGAGGCGATAATTGCCGAGCTGACGGACCGGAAATTCCTCCGGAACACTGCGACGCAGGCAGTCAACTTCTTTGTCCGACTTCCAGTGTTCCAGGGTCTGAATCAGCGGAAACAATTCGCGAATCTGAGCGGCCCAGTCCCGGTAACGGGCTGCGTAGTCTTCGATGGAAGGCTGCTCACCTCGCCGCACCGCGTCGGCAAAGCGCGTGACCAGCACTTCCAGCGGTTCGCGAGCCCGCAAACGCTCGGGGTCCGATGCGATCGGCAATCCCACCAGGTCGGCGCCGACGTGTTCGGGATGGTCGCTCATGGAGGCACGGCTAGACTTTGGCGTCGCCAGGTGGCGACGGCCGGCGGGACGTGATCGATGGCGGCAGCGCATCCAGAAAACCGGGGACGATTTCCAGGATCTGTTTCAGCCGCCCCAAAGCCCGAATGTATCGGCCGCTGGCTGCTTGCTCCGACATATTGAGGACCCGCGCCGTCTCGCTGTTGGAAAGTTCTTCAAAGTGCCGCAACGCCAGTACTTCGCGGTCCGTTTCGTTCATCCCCTGCAAGATCGTATCGAGTTGCTTGGCCAGTTCCGCCCGGTTGATGGCGCTGCTGGGTGACGTGAGATGGCCGCACAGATGAAACGCCATCGATGACGACGTCGAGCCCGAGGCCCAGCCGCCGAAAACCGGAACATCGCGGGCGGCATTTCGCTTCTCGGCGCCCAGGTGGTGCCGGTGCAGATCAATGAGTGCCTGGTTGACGATCATCCGGAACCAGATGAAACTCGAATGCGACGCATCGCGCAGGAAGTAGTCGATGCGCTTCACAGCCATCATCCAGGCATCCTGCAAAACGTCATCGGGGTCGATTCGGCCGTGCAGTCGCGGGTGCAGCCGGAAATTGACCATTCGCCACAGTCGCGGCCGATAGATCGAAAACAGTTCGGCCAGAGCGTCTTTATCCCCGTGAATAATTCGATCGGCCAAGGCGGTGATGCGGGGGTCGTTCTCCCCTGGATCGGCGCTTCCCGGACGCGAATGTTCAGCTGAGCCGTGGCTCGAGGAATTCATGAAGACCACCTGGATATGATTATAGATCGGGCACGATTTGAAACCAATGGGGGCCATTGCCTTTAAACTGCCGCCACGGTTATAATTCTGGCGTCACGACGACATCGTGAGAGTAGAGACGTGGATTGCAGCCCGAGGGAACCGGCTGTGGTGCGCGTCCTGCCGCAGGTTCTGAAGTTGTGCTCTTGCTGAAAGTGCTCGCCTCGGTTTTGTGGCTCTCTGCTCTGGAGTAATTTCGGGCAGCCGGCGCTGCTGATGGGATAGCGCTGCCGCACAGTTAGAAGTCTTTTTAGGAGGGCAGAGATGCCACAAGGTAAGATTAAGAGGCTCGTTTCGGATCGTGGATTTGGGTTCGTCGAAGGCGAGCGGGACGACTTGTTCTTTCACCACTCTGAGGTTCAGGGCGTGTCGTTCGAGGAACTGCGCGAAGGCCAGACCGTTGAATACACCGTTGGCCAGGGGCGCAAGGGACCTTGTGCGACCGGCGTCCGACTGGTTGACAAGAAGTAAGACCACTCGCGGGGCACCGGACACGGGGCTTCGGACACCGGTGCCGCCAGTCAATCAGCGACTTCCACCGCCGGGGTTTGACACCTGTCGAACCCCGGCAGCTGATCCGCTTCCTCACTTCGTGCCGATTGTGCAGCCGCCTGCTCCCGGCCTGAAGCACTTGCAGTTCCACCAGATTCTGGCGCTCCAGTCACAACTGTGCGCTCAAGTGTCCGTCGATTATCTGGCCGGATCGAGAAGACGCATCATTGCAGGGGGCTGGACCGGGGCCAGTACATCATCAGGCAGACGCCGGCGAGAGCGATCGCGGCACCCAGGCAATCGGCCCGATCAGGACGATTGCCGTCGAAGCCCCAGCCCCACAGCAATGACAGCACGATGAAGAAGCCGCCGTACGCGGCGTATGTTCGACCGAAATGAGCCGTCTGCAGTGTCGGGATGACGCCGTACAGTACGAGCACTGCTCCTCCGAGAAGGCCCCACCAGAGTGAACGGCCGTCGCGCAGCCACTTCCAGACCAGCCACCCGCCCCCGATTTCAAGAATTCCGGCCGCGACAAACAGTATCAGCGAACGCCAGAGTGCGATCATACGGTACTCCAAATGGCCGGGGGCGCGCCACAGATCTCCGATAGTATTCTGCCGGTCGGTGATGGCACCGACCGATCCGATTCAATCCGGTTTTTCCAATTCGCCAACGACCATGGCGTGCACGTCGAGCGGCGGCACATCGACGCTCTGGCCTTCGGCATTCGCATGAACTACGAGATCCCGCCCTTCCGGCTCGAGATGGACGCGGCGGATCCGGTAACGGGGATCAAACGTGACACGAATTCCGTGAATGGGAACAACCTCCTCCCGCAGCGGCACATCGTCAGCCGGCAGCGCATGGTGCGCTGTTGAATTCAAATCACTGAACAGGTGGACAATCAGCCGCTCGACTCCTTCTTTGTTCTGCCGCGTCTGCCGCATGACCGTCGCGTGAACGCACATCGGGGCCTTGACGAAGACCGGCGGCGGACCGGCGGCTGCCCATTCGATGGCTGATTTGAGCGCCAGCCGCTGGTAGGGGTAGGCGTAGAGATAGTAGGCCGCGTCGAATCCGGTGGCAAAATACGCCACGCGTCCGCGGCCAAATCTCTGCGTGACAACAGCGGGCATCGCCGGAGCTCCGGCCGTGAACTTTGACCGAAACGTTCCCTGAACCGCGACTTCGCCGCGGTTGGGCGCTATGTGGACTGCCGGGCCCTTGAAAGTCACCTGATTGTCGCCGACATACGTCTTCATCCGTCCCTGGTTGAGGATTGAGCCGGGCTGTTGTTTAAAGTCAAACACGTTCTTTCGCTTTTCCCAGTAGTCCGGGCCGATCGACCTGGCGAAATTGACGTCGATTTCCTCCGGACCGCCTGGCGCTGTCTGCGGCAGGCCCCGGTAATCGACCCCGAATACGTCGGCCAGGGCAAACTTCTCGCGCGGGGTGCCAAATTCATCGAACAGCGATGTATCGAGACTGGCGACTAGTCCGCCTCCACCTTTGACGTAACCCCTGACGGCTGCGACCTGCGCATCATCGAGACAGGCAGCGTTCGGCAAAATCAGAACCTGGTACCGGGCCAGATCGTCGGCATTGAGATTCCAGTCACTGACTACCGTCACCGGCAGGTGCTCTTCCACCGCGGTCCGAAAGGTTCCGAGCACCGCCGCCATGTACCGCTCTTCAACCTGCCCTGCCGAACGACCGTAGAAATTGCGAGTGTTGTCGCTCATCAGCAGCGCGCCCCAGGCTTCGGGCGCTTTGTGCGTGAGCCAGGTCTTTCGCCGCTGAACCTCGTCGAGGCACGCGTACAGCTCCTGCTGCAGGTTTTCTGGCTGCGCGACGGCGATGCTCGGCACTGCGCCGTAGGTCAACGCCAACATCATTCGTCGCATGATTTCATGCGGTGGAAAGCTGTCCTTTCCATACGGATTGCCGTGACTGAGAATATACGGCTCGCTGAAAGCCACTCGATGGTTGGTCGTGGCCCAGATGTACGCATTGGCGAACGCCGGAACGATGGTCGTGCCTCGATTGGTTTCGTCGAGCCAGAATTCCTGATCGGGCGCGTCGAGCAGGAGGTTCATGCGGGCGGGCATGTTCCGCGGGATGCTGAGAAAGTGCCCGAACCGGCCGGCGTTGGTCGTCCAGGTCACGAGCGCCAACTCAGGCTTGATCCCTTTGAGCCGCACCTGCATCCGCCTCACGAGGTGTTCCATGCGTCGGTCAGCCCAATGCTGATAGCGCCGGAACGCAGGGTCGTTCATATCGGTGTTGGGGATTTCAAGACCGGTGTCTTTGCGAAAATCCTCCCGGCAATGCTGGCAGTAGCACACGCCTCCGTAATGCAATCCATCGAAACTGAAGGCGTCAACGACCGGGAACTTTTCGAGAATCTCGGCCAGGACATCAATGAAGAAATCTCCGTACGGTCCGAGCAGGCACAGCATTCCGCCGTGCGGAAAGGCATGCATGTCAGTTGTCGGGATTTCAGTGGTGTTCGTGGCGATCCGGCGCCAGTCGGGGTGATTCTCATAGACCTCCGCCTGGAGACATGGCGGATATACTCCGAGGATCCGAACGCCGAGTCGTTGATACTCCGCAATATCTGTTTGTAACCTGTCCAGGGGAACGTGCGGACTGCGCTTTTTCAGCAGGCGACTGTCGTAGTAGGCATAAAAGGGATCGACGAAACCCATTTCGCTGATGGTGACACCGTGGGCGGCAGCCGCGGCACGAGCTTTGCCGTCCATGACTGACAGGGTGTACCCGCAACCGATCGTTTCGGTGACCCAGGCAGGGACCTTGATCTGCCGAAATGGCGTTTTGTCAAAGGGCTGGCCCATGATCGAGGCATCCCAGACCGAGTCGCCCGGCTGAGCCCGGCATTCGCTGGCATCGCAGATGATTGAGATTGCCACCAGACCTGCCGCCTGCAGGAATTGCTTCATTCCGGGAATCTCCATGAAGTCGAGCACCGAATCCGTGACGCTGGATTGCCCAACGCGAGATTGAGTATATCAACCACGAAGAGCGTCGCGATCCTGCCGCAACTCCTGTGATTTGAACGGTATTGACCCCCAGAGCAGGTCCGACTATCTTCCCCACCCTCCCACCTCGACTCGTTCACCTCGAGCCCGTCTCTGTTTGTTCCCGAGGCAGCGGTATGGCCTGTCCGCGTTTGCCGGTGCGTACTTTGTTGCTGCTGTCAGCCGCGATCTGGCTGCCCGCACTGGCGACACTATTGCGCCCAGCGCTGATCGCGGCCGACGAGGCCATTGCGCCGTCCGATCCCGAGGCGGCGACCGACGGAATCCTGGTGATGCGGACGGGAACCGTCCTGGCGGGCAAAATTCTCCTGTCGGGAGACCTATACGAAGTGCGCAGTTCCCACGGGACGATGTCGGTTCCGACGAGCCTCGTAAAACTGCGTTGCGCGAACCTGCGAGAGGCTTATGGCCGGCTTCGCGAAACCGCCCTGTCGCATCGCAGCGCCAATGCACACATTACGCTGGCGAAGTGGTGCCTCACCAATCAACTGCTCAAAGAATCGCGGCAGGAACTCGACGACGCGCTCCTTCTTGAACCTGACCGTGAAGAGGCGAAGCGGTTGCTGCGAAATGTCGAAGAGACCCTCAGCTCCAGCCGTAAGATTCCAGGTCCAGCACGAGATCCCGATCCGGTGCGGACTGCGCGTCAATCGGGAACTGCTGGTGACGATGCCGAGGCGCTCGGGGGTTTGACTCACGGGCAAGCCCTGCAATTCACGCGACGCATCCAGCCGCTGCTCGTGAAAACCTGCGCCACGGCCGGTTGCCACAGTCTCGAATCCGAAACCAGTTTCAAGCTGCACCACGTGACACCCGGCAAAAACGCCAATCGACATGCAACCGAGGTGAACCTCGCTGAGATTCTCGAGCAGATCGATGTCGAGCGGCCGCGTGCCAGTCGCTTGCTGGTCATTCCGCGCGGGAAGCATGGCAAACACGGCCGCCCGGTCTTCAACGGCCCTCGCGGTGACGATCAATTCACCGAGTTGCAGAGATGGGTCGTCGAAGTCGCGAATGATGAGGCCGACCGCAACGGTAAGTCTGACGTTACCCCGCAGCGTTCGCGGAGCATCCGGCAGGTCTCGCTTGAAGATCAGCGTTCGGCCGCCGAATCGCGGGCTCGCTCAGGTGCATCGAGTGGCCATGGCTTACCGGTCACGACGACCTTTCCACCAATCAAGCCAATTTCGAAGGATGCCCATCGCGACCTTCCAGCGCGAACCGAAGATCCATTCGACCCCGCGGTGTTCAACCGGGGGAATGACCGCCGCGCCGGGCGCTGATCGTTGAAACCGCGGACCGCCAGATCGGGTATTTTCTCCCGAGGCGAGTTTCTTCTTTGATCCAATGCGACGGTCCCCGCGTTCTCTCCATTGGCAGAAACCGAGCCCCGGCGGATTGCCAGGCTCAGGGCACCGGTCTGCCGAATTCGCCATAATTGGTCGGAAACCGCGATTTTCGGACTCAAACCTCTCCAGAACAGGATTGCCCCATGTCGGCCCGCAAACTGGTGTCTGCTTTCGTCGTCACCGTCTTCAGCCTGGTCAGCCCCCTCCTTGCCGACGAGCCTGTCATTTTCCGGTACAAGCTCGCCAAGGATGAGCGGCTGTTTTACAAGACGACCGACCGCTCGAAGCAGGTCCAGACGATCGCGGGTCAAAAGATCGAGATCGAGACAACGCAGGAAGCCCATCTATCGCGATTCGTCGATCAGGTCGACGCGAACGGTGCGGCCACCTTAAAGGCCAAGACCGAGCGGCGCAAGGTGAAGTTCAATGAATTTGAATTCGATTCGAAGTCAACCGAGCGGGATACGACCAGTGCCGTCGGCGCGGCAGTGACGCCGATCCTCGAGCGGCTGACCGGCTCGGAATATCAAATTGTCGTCACGCCGCGCGGTCAGGTGACTGATGTCAAAGGATTCGTCGAGTTGGTTGCCGATCTGATTAAGGATAATCCGATCGGCTCGCAATTGTCCGGGGCAGGAGGAGGAGCCGCCGGTGCGACGCTGGCCGAGCAGGAATCATTTATTGTGTTCAGTGACAAGCCGGTGAAACCGGGCGATCAGTGGGAGAATCCGTTCGACATCGAGCTCCCCGGCCTGGGCCGCGTGAAGGGGAAACTGGTCTGCGTCTATGAAGGCAATGACGAAGTCGCCGGGCGCAAGACGGCGAGAATCGGGACCACCGCCGACGTATCAGTCGAACTGAATCTCGAAGTGAACGGAGCCAAAGTGACCGGTACGATATCGACAACCAGCTCCGCCGGAACGGTGCAGTTCGACCCGCAAGCCGGCCGAATCGTTTCATCGAAGCGTACGACGTCGATGTCGGGCCAACTGACGGTTGAGGCAGGGGGCATGACGATCCCGGTCGACACTCAGCAGGAAGAGACAAAGACTTCCGAACTGCTCGATAAGTTGCCCGAGTAACGAGTCAGCAGCAAAAGCGCTCGATCAGCCGGGAGTACAGGTCGGTCCCGAGCTGGAGTTGCTCGAGGCTGATCCATTCGTCGTGAGTGTGCGCCTGAGCGATGTCGCCGGGGCCGAGAACGAGCAAACCCTTGAGTTCCCCGAAGGCGACGCCGTCGGTGCCATACGCGACGGTGTGAGCGGCCGGTTTTTCCGCCAGCTCCAGAACGCTCTTTACGAACGGCGACTGCGGGTCAACATAGAGCGGCTTGTCGGTGTGCCCCAATTGAAAGTCCAGTCCATGCCGTCTGGCGACGGCGCGGCTGCGCGCAATCAGAGAATCGCCGTCCTGTCCAGGCATCGGACGAAAATAGACGGTACAAACGCTTTGCGGGGCTGTAATGTTAACGGCCGACGTATGATCGTTGATGCCGATATTCCAGCTCACTCCCGGAGGATCGAAGTCGGCGTTTTGCCAGTTCGGATCGCGTTCGAGTTCATCGTGCATCGCTTTCATCTCAGCCAGAAATGGGATCATTGCGAGATTCGCGTTGAGGCCCTGGCTGGTACTCGAATGCGCCGCCCTCCCGTGCGAGATGACGGTGAAGCCATACGTCCCTTTGTGTGCATAGACGACTTCCAGCCGCGTCGGCTCGCCGATAATCCCAAAGCTGCCGCCCGCAACCATTTCGCGAAACAGTTGTGATCGGGCCGCGACCTGGCGGGCCCCGCCGTAGCCGATTTCTTCATCGGCGGTGCAGGTCACAAACAGCGGGAACTTGAGTTTCGCGGCCGGGTAGCGCGCTGCGGCAGCGAGCATGCAGGCGACAGAACCCTTCATGTCGCAACTTCCGCGACCGTACAGCCGCCCCCCGTCAATAATTGGCTCGAACGGACCGTGCTTTGACGTAAACCACGGATCAGCCGGGACCACATCAGTGTGACCGAAATA
>Ga0137463_1000348_pt1 | contig 16588 bp, 15 predicted proteins | sample EasRivERMGT800_2_FD_102333 | JGI IMG/M metagenome (GOLD analysis project Ga0137463, IMG submission 102333) | Soil microbial communities from meander-bound floodplain in the East River, Colorado, USA - East River MetaG ERMGT800_2 | ecosystem: Environmental > Terrestrial > Soil > Floodplain ...
GACGAGTCCCGACCAGGCGCTCTTCATGCGCTCGGCGGGGGCCGAAACGGACAGCCCCGCGACGAGCCCTCCGGTGTCGTCGCGCACGCCCGCGCCGATGCAGCGCACGCCGAGTTCGGCCTCTTCGTTGTCCACGGCGTAGCCGTTGCGGCGGATGCGCTCGAGCTCCTTTTCGAGCGTGCTCACGGTGGTGAGAGTATTGCGGGTGAATTGCGGCAGGTGGGTCCTTTGAGCGTAGCCCCGCAGGCCCTCCGCGCCGTCCTCGAGGAGAAACAACTTTCCGACCGCGGTGATGTGCAAAGGCGCCCGGGCACCGACGATATTCACCACGCGCATGAGCGAGCGTCCGCTCGAGGTGCGCTCGACGTACACGATTTCGTCGTCGCGGCGTACCGAGAGGTTGACCGCTTCGCCCGTCTGGACGTGAAGCTCGCGCATGTAGGGCAGAGCTTGCTCGCGCACGCTGATGCGCGCCTTGACGAGGTTGCCCAGTTCGAGCAGCCGGATGCCGAGGCGATAGCTACCCGGGTCGACGCGCTCGACTACGCGGTCGTTCACCAGCGCGCCGAGGATGCGGTGCGTGGTCGAGGGGTGCAGGCCGCTCGCCTGCGCGAGGCCTTTCAAGCCCACCGGTTGCGCGTTGCGGGCGAGCACGTCGAGCAGCTTCATCATCCGCGCGATCACCTGGATCGAGTTCTTGGTTTCGGCGTTGGCCATCGGGTTGCCGCTGGATATCGGCTGACGCAATTCTATACCGCGATACGGAACGCGGGCTTCCGGGGGGCGGATTCCCGCGTGCTATGATTTCGACCCCCACCGGTCAATCTGTCTTCCCGAATTTTCATGCGCGTCGGTCTGTTCGTAACCTGCCTTGTGGATCTCATGCGGCCTTCGATCGGATTTGCCGCGCTCGAGCTTCTGGAGAATGCCGGATATGAGGTGACGGTGCCGGCGGTGCAGACCTGCTGCGGGCAGCCCGGCTGGAACTCCGGCGACCGGAAATCGGCGCGCTCGCTCGCGGAGAAGCTGATCGGCGAGTTCGACGGCTGCGATTACGTGGTCGTTCCTTCCGGATCCTGCGCCGGCATGATCCGCGTGCATTTCACCGAAGTGTTCGAGGACGAGCCCGCCATGCTCGCGAAGGCCCGGAGACTGGGCGCGCGCACGTACGAGCTCACCGAATTTCTGACCAAGGTGGCGAAGCGCGCGCCCGCTCCGGCGAGCTTCAACGGCACCGTGACTTATCACGACTCGTGCTCGGGATTGAGAGAGATCGGCGTGAAGGCGCAGCCGCGGCAGCTCCTCGCGAAAGTGGCGGGACTCAAGCTTGTCGAGATGGAAGAGTGCGAAACCTGCTGCGGTTTCGGCGGCAGCTTCTCGATCAAGTACGGGGACATCTCCTCCGCGATGGCCGAGAAAAAATGCGCGAATATCGCGGCGAGCGGCGCGAGCGCGGTCGTGCTCGGCGATCTGGGCTGCATGCTGAACATCGAGGGGCGGCTGCGCAAGCGAGGTGACGCGAAAACGCGGGTCCTCCACGTAGCCGAGGTGCTTGCGGGCGAAACATGATTGCATTGACACCCAGGTTCGTCACCCCCGCAGCCTTTAGCACCCGCGAAAGCGGGTGGGGGGTCCAGGGGTTTGAGATGCCTGGATTCCCGCTTTCGCGGGAATGACAGGTTCCTTCCATGCAGATCCAGTCGATGCACTTCAAGGCGCGCTCGGGCGCGGCGCTCGCCGACGCGACTTTGCAGGCGAATCTGCGCAAATTCCAGTCAACGGGGTTCACGGCGCTGCGCGCCAAGGCGGTGGCGGAGTTCGGCCCGGAGCTCTTCGAAACGCTGAGGGGAGAGGCCGCGGCGATCCGCGACCGTTCGCTCGAGAGCCTGGATGCCTGGATCGGGCGCTTCGAGGCGGAAGCCGTGCGTCGCGGCGCGACGGTGCTTTTTGCCGAGACCGGCGCCGAAGCGTGCGAGCTGCTCATCGGGATCTGCCGCCGGCACGGCGTCAAGAAGGCGATCAAGTCGAAGTCGATGCTCTCGGAGGAAGCGGGAGTGAACGAGGCGCTCGAAGCGAACGGCGTCACGCCCATCGAGACCGACCTCGGCGAATACATTCTGCAGCTCGCCGGGGAGCCGCCCTCGCACATCATCGCGCCGGCGCTGCACAAGAGCAAAGAGGAGGTCGCGGGCCTGTTCGAGGCCCATCACCACGCGCCGCGCAAGGATGACATCCCGCGCATGACCCGCGAAGCGCGCGAGGTGCTGCGGGAGCATTTCCTCTCGGCCGACCTCGGCATCTCGGGCGGCAACTTTCTGATCGCCGAAACCGGATCGGGCGTGATCGTCACGAACGAAGGCAACGGCCGCATGGTGACGACGCTGCCGCGGGTGCACGTGTGCATGACCGGGATCGAGAAGGTGCTCCCGACGCTGGAGGATTTCTCGACCCTGCTCAGGCTCCTGACCCGCTCGGCGACCGGCCAGCCGATTTCCAACTACGTGAGCCTCTTCACCGGTCCGCGCGGGCGGCAGGATCGCGACGGGCCCGAGCACATGATTTTCATATTGGTCGACGCGGGGCGCACGAATCTCGTGGGCGGCGACATGCAGGAGATGCTGCGCTGCATCCGCTGCGGGGCCTGCATGAACCACTGTCCGGTATACAGGGCGGTCGGGGGACACAGCTACGGCTGGGTTTACCCGGGGCCGATGGGCTCGGTGCTCACGCCCAGCTACGTAGGCCTGGAGAACGCGCTCGATCTTCCCCACGCGGCGACGCTCTGCGGCGCGTGCTCGGTGGCTTGTCCTGTCAAGATCCCGCTGCCCGAGTTGCTGCGCAAGCTTCGCGAGAAGCAGGTCGATCGCGGCCTGCGTCCGTGGCGCGAGACGGCGGCGATCCGCCTGTGGTCGTGGACGGCGCGGCATCCGCGACTGTACGCGCTCGCGACCTCCATCGCGGTGCGTTTTTTGCGCATCCTCGGCGGTCGTGACGGGATGATAGTCGCTCTGCCCTTCGGGCAGGAATGGACCCGCGGCCGGGTTTTCCCCGCGCCGAGGTCCGGCAGGACGTTTCGCTCTCTCTACGCCGCTCGTCCGAAGCGGCTGCCTGCGGCCCGCTGAATCTAGAGCCAGCCCGCCTTGCGGAAGCGGATCCAGAGGTAGGCGTTGATCGCGGCCATCGCGCCGATCGCCATGGGGTAGCCGAAAACCAAATCCAGTTCCGGCATCTGCTTGAAGTTCATGCCGTAGACGCTGGCGATGAAAGTCGGCACCGCGATGAGCGCGCCCCAGGCCGCGAGGCGCTTGGTTACCTCGGTCTCGCCGAAGGTGATCATGGCCACGTTCACCTGGATCGCGGTGGTCACGGTGTCGCGCTGGCTGTTGATCGTCTGGTTGATCCGAATCAGGTGGTCGTAGACGTCCCGGTAGTAATCCTGCAGCCCCGAGCAAACTTGCGGAACGCGGCCGCCGTACAGCTTGCCGACCGCCTCGATCAGCGGCAGCACCGCGTGCTGCAGCGTCGTGAGCTTCTGCCTCACGTAGTAGAGCCCCTCGATGTTGGCGCGCAGGGATTTGCCGGCGAAGATCTGCTCCTCGAACTTCTCGAACTCGGCCTCGATTGCGTCGAGCACGGGAAAGTAGCGGTCGACCACCGCGTCGAGAAGCGCGTAAAACACGAAACCCGCCCCGTGCTTCAAGAGCTCGGGCTCGCGCTCGCATCGCGCGCGCACCGCGGCGAAGCCCGGTTCGGCTTGGGTGCGCACCGATAGAACGTAATTCCTGCCGACGAAAATATCGACCTCTCCAACCTTGATCTCGCCGCCGGCGACCTCGATGTTGTGCAGCACCGCGAACAGGGAGTCTCCGTATTCGTCGATCTTGGGCCGCTGGTGACCGTGACGCGCGTCCTCGACGGCGAGCTCGTGCAGATCGAACTCGTGCTGCATCGAGGCGAGCTCGCCCGGCCCGGGGTCCTTCATCGCGACCCACACGAAGCACTCGGGGCGGCTGACGTATTTGCTGATGTCCTCGGGCGCGATGTCCCCCAGTTTCTTGCCGTCCTGATAGGCCGCGCAGTTGATCAGCATCCGGGTCTCCCGTATCCGGCGCAATGATAGGGCACGAAAGGCGCCGCCGCATAGGCTAAAATGGCGTCCCTTGCATCCGCCTGACCGTCCGCCCATGCCCCGCATCAGCCGCCGCACCGAGAACCTCGGCACCGAAAACGCCTTCGTCGTCCTCGCCGAAGTGAACGAGCTCGTTCGCCAAGGCAAGGACATCATCTCGTTTTGCATCGGGCAGCCGGATTTCCACACGCCCGCGAACGTCCAGGATGCGGCCGTGCGGGCGGTGCGCGAAGGCCGGCACGGCTACACGCCCTCGGCCGGCATCGTCGAGCTGCGCGAGGCGGCGGCGCGCTACATGGGCGCGATGCGCGGCCTCTCCATCCGCCCGGAGGACGTGGTGATCGGCGGCGGGGCGAAACCCTTCATCGCCTACTCCATCCTCTCCACCACCGACTACGGCGTCGGCGACGAGGTCATCTACCCGAATCCGGGTTTTCCCATCTACGAGTCGCAGATCGTCGCAAACGGCGCGGTGCCGGTGCCGCTGCACCTGCGCGAGGCGCGCAACTTCGCTTTCGATCCGGCCGAGCTCGAGGCGAAGATCACAAAAAAAACGAAGCTCGTCATCCTCAACTCGCCGCAGAATCCGACCGGCGGGATCCTGGCGAGAAAGGACCTCGAGGCCATCGCCGTGATCCTGAGACGCCATCCGGAGGTCTGGATTTACGCCGACGAAATATATTCGCGGCTCTGCTACGAGGGCGACTTCTGCTCGATTGCGTCCCTGCCGGGGATGGTTGAACGCACGATCATCTCCGACGGCGCCTCCAAGACCTGGGCGATGACCGGCTGGCGCATCGGCTTCGCCTCCAATCCGGTCCTCGCGCCGCAGTTCGTGCGCTGGGTGACGAACACCGACTCCTGCGCTTCGCACATCAGCCAGTGGGCGGCGGTCGAGGCCATCAACGGTCCGCAGGACGATGCCGAAAAAATGCGCGACTCGTTCCTGGAGCGGCGCGACCTCATCGTCGGGCTCTTGAACCGCGTGCCGGGGGTCTCCTGCAAGACGCCGGGCGGCGCCTTCTACGCCTGGCCCAACGTGACCGAAGCCTGCCGCATGGTCGGCGCTGCGGATTCGGAGGAGTTCAGGAAGCGGCTCCTCAACGAGGCCGGGGTCGCGGTGCTCGCCGACATCCACTTCGGCGCGCGTGTGCCCGGCGAGGGCCAGCACATCCGCTTCTCCTACGCCGCCTCGAAATCCGCGATCGAGCAGGGCGTTCAGCGCATGGCGGATTTCATCCGGAAAAATCAGCGGAGAGTGGCATAGGAGTTGTCATTCCCGCGCAAGCGGGAATCCAGAGTGTTTGAAGTATTTACTGGACCCCCGCTTGCGCGGGGGTGACGAGCTAGTCAAATGGCAGGCGAACGCATAATCGTAGGCATGTCGGGCGGGGTGGATTCGTCGGTCGCCGCGCTGCTCCTGAAGCGCCGGGGGTTCGACGTGGTCGGCCTTTTCATGAAGAACTGGGAGGACGACGACGACGACGAATACTGCTCGACGCGGCAGGATCTCGTCGACTGCGCCTCGGTCGCCGAGGTGATCGGCATCGAGCTCGAGGCGGTGAATTTCTCGGCGGAATACAAGGAACGCGTCTTCGGCGCCTTCCTCGCGGAATACTCCGCAGGCCGCACGCCCAATCCCGACGTGCTGTGCAACGCCGAGATCAAGTTCAAGGCCTTCCTCGATCACGCCGTGGCGCTGGGCGCGAAGCACATCGCCACCGGCCACTATGCGCGCGTGAGGAAGGCGGCGGGAAGGGTCGAACTGCTCAAGGCGGTCGATTCCTCCAAAGACCAGAGCTATTTCCTGCATCGCCTCTCTCAGGCGCAGCTCGCGCGCGTGGTGTTTCCGCTGGGTGAGCTGAAGAAGACAGAGGTGCGCAAAATTGCCAGGGAGGCCGGACTGCACAACTTCGCCAAGCGCGACTCGACCGGCATCTGCTTCATCGGCGAGCGGCCGTTTCGCGAGTTCCTGAACCGCTATCTGCCGAGGAAACCCGGTCCGATGCGCACGCCCGAGGGCAGGACCGTCGGGGAGCACATCGGACTGTCGTTCTACACCATCGGCCAGAGGAAAGGCGTCGGCATCGGCGGCATGAAGAACTCCGCGGGCGGGCCCTGGTACGTCTGCGGCAAGGATATTGCGAAGAACGAGCTGGTCGTGGTCCAGGGGCACGACCACCCTCTGCTGCTCTCGCGAAATCTCCATGCCGAAGATCTCGCCTGGGTGGGCGGCGCGGCGCCTAGTCAGCTCTCGTCGTGCAGCGCAAAGACGCGCTACCGCCAGGCCGACGCGGCCTGCCGCATCGACCGCGTCGGAGAAAACGAGCTCGACGTCGAGTTCACCGCGCCGCAGTGGGCGGTAACCCCGGGGCAGTCGGTGGTGCTATACCAGGGCGAGGCCTGCCTCGGCGGCGGAGTGATCCGGTAAGGAAGACCTGATAGACTTTCGCGGCCGTGGGGTGGCGCGACAGCTCGCTACCTGGCGCGGTGTGTGGGTATCAAATAGGAGGAGGTTCAATGAACGCGACGACACAATCCTGGATGTTGCTCCTAGGTCGAATCCTGGTCGGGTCACTGTTCGTGGTAATCGGCATTCGCACGGTCATGTTTTATGCAGGGAGCGTCGGCTACTTCACCAAGCTGGGTTTCCCTGTGCCCGAAGCCACGACCTGGCTCGCCTTCATTATCGATATCGGTGCAGGTTTCCTGCTGATCGTAGGGTGGAAGACCCAGTGGGTCTCGTGGTTGCTCGTGGTGTTCGTCGCGATCGCGATCGCCATGGCGCATCGCTTTTGGGAATTTGACGCCACTCAGTACGCAAACCAGCTCAATCACTTCTTGAAAGACCTGGCGATCATCGGCGGGCTGCTTTACGTGATCACGTTCGGCCCCGGCGCGATGAGCGTGGACGGGCGCAAGGGCGGCGCCGGGCCGAGCGGCGCTTAGTCTGAGAGAAAACGTGCGCCGAAGGCGGATTATTTCGGATGTGACGCGCATCTCGGGAGACCGAAATGCGCAAAGCGACCGATCGCGGATTGCGACCTGGGCAGGCGCTGACGAACTTCAATCAATTTTCCAGCGGCACGGTGTCGGTGAAAGATGCCCGCTCCGACAGCTTGGCGAAATGCCGCGCGAGGTTGGCGTGATCCTTCTTCCAGTCCGTCTTCGGGTAGCGGAAGTCGAGCCAGCCCAGACAGACGCCGAGGGCGATGTCCGCGAGCGTATAGCCGTTCCCCACGCACCAGGGCTTATCGCCGAGCTCGGTATCCATCGCGGCGAGCCCGGCGCGGACCTTGCCCATCTGGCGCTCGATCCACGGCGCGCTCCGCAGCTTCGCTTCACGCTGGTTTTCCAGCCGCGCGAGCACCCCTGCGTCGAGCACGCCGTCGGCGAGCGCCTCCCAGCGCCGCGCTTCGACTCGCTCGCGGTTCTCTGCGGGCACCAGCCGCGCAATCGGTGAAACATTATCCAGAAACCCGACGATCACGCGCGAGTCGAACAGCGTCCTGCCGTCGTCGAGCAGCAGTGCGGGTACTTTGCCGAGCGGGTTGAGCTTCGCCGCTTTGGCGTCGGCTTTCCAAGGGTTGTCGATTTCAAAGTCGAAATCGATTTTCTTTTCCGCCAGCACGATGCGCACTTTGCGCGTATAGGGGCTGGCGAGCGAGCCGATCAGCTTCATTTCAGGAGGGTCATGCGAAGAGAAAGTGGATTCGGCAGGACCCTCGCGGGCCCGCAGCGGGAAAGCATTCTAACACCCCCCTTGTGCCGGTAAACGCCCTGCGGGCCGGAAAATTCCGGCGCCCGCAACCCGATGGGAGCCCTACGGCGCGACGCGCAGGCACGCCTTGAATCGCGTGCGAAGCTGCGGCAGCACTTCGCGCTCGAACCAGGCGTTTTTCCTCATCCAAAGCCGGTTGCGCGGGCTGGGGTGGGGCAGGGGGAAGAATTCGGGCAAGTACTCGTCGCGCGCACGCACGGTTTCGGCGAGGGTTTTTTTCCTGCGCGGACCGAGGTAATAGCCTTGAGCGTAGCTGCCGACGAGCAGCGTGAGCCGGAGCTCGGGCAGATGCGCGCGCAGTTTCGGATGCCAGTGCGGCGCGCATTCGGGCCGCGGCGGGAGATCACCCGACTCGCCCGTGCCCGGGTAGCACAGGCCGGCGGGGATGACGGCGATGCGGCGCTCGTCGTAGAAAGCGTCGCGATCGACGCCCAGCCACTCGCGCAGGAGCTCCCCCGAGGGATCGTTCCAGGGGATGCCGCTTTCGTGCACGCGCCGGCCCGGCGCCTGCCCCACGATGAGCACGCGCGCCGTGGGCGATGCGCGCAGCACCGGCTTCGGCGGGTTGGGAAGATGGACCTCGCAGATTCTGCACGCCCGAACTTCGGCGAGCAGGCGCTCGAATGGGGCGGGCTTCACCCGCATGATAAAATCGGCGCTGTCTGCCATACGGGCTCCGTTGATGCCGCCGCATTCGCCGCTGTCACCGCTCAACGCATTATCCCCCCTGGACGGACGCTACCACAAGCAACTCGAGCCGCTGCGGGCCTGCTTCAGCGAAGCGGCGCTTTTCCGCTACCGCATCGCCATCGAGATCCGCTGGCTGCTCGCGCTTGCCGCCGAGTCCGCGATCGCCGAGATCAAACCATTCTCGAAGGACACGACCGCCGAGCTCGAGCGGATCATCGCCGCGTTCTCCGAGGAGAACGCCGCGCAGGTGAAGGCGATCGAGGCCGAGACCCACCACGACGTCAAGGCGATCGAATATTGGCTGACAAAACGGCTGGCGGGCAACCCCGAAGCCGCGCGCGTCGCCGGATTCGTGCATTTCGCCTGCACCTCCGAGGACATCAACAATCTCGCTTATGGGCTGATGCTGAAGGAAGGCCGCGACCGCGTGCTCCTGCCGGGGCTGGATCGCGTCATCGAGACGCTCGCTGCGCTCGCCGTGCGTCTCGCCGACGCGGCGATGCTCGCGCGCACCCACGGTCAGCCCGCCTCGCCGACGACGCTCGGCAAGGAGCTTGCGAACGTGGTGCATCGCCTGCGGCGAGCGCGGCGCTCGATCGCCTCGGTGTCGCTCACCGGGAAGATGAACGGCGCCGTGGGCAATTACAACGCTCATGTCGCCGCCTACCCGAACTTCGACTGGGAGACCCTGGCCAGGCGTTTCGTGGAGTCGCTGGGGCTGGAGTTCAATTCCCATACGACGCAGATCGAGCCGCACGACAGCTTTGCCGAGCAGTTCGACGCGTTCGCGCGCGCCAACACCGTGCTCCTCGATCTCGACCGCGACCTGTGGGGCTACATCTCGCTGGGTTATTTCAAACAGAAGACCAAAGCGGGCGAGGTCGGCTCCTCGACCATGCCGCACAAGGTGAATCCGATCGACTTCGAGAACTCCGAAGGCAACATCGGCATCGCGAACGCGCTCTTACGCCATCTCTCGGAAAAATTGCCGGTGTCGCGCTGGCAGCGCGACCTCTCGGACTCGACGGTGCTGAGGAACATCGGCGTCGCGCTCGGCCACAGCCTGCTCGCCTACGAGTCCTGCCTGAAAGGCCTCGGCGAGCTCGAGGCCGATCCTGCGCGCATGCTCGAGGACTTGGAGGCCAACTGGGAAGTGCTCGGCGAAGCGGTCCAGACGGTGATGCGCCGATTCGGCCTTCCCGATCCCTACGAGCGGCTCAAGGCGTTGACGCGAGGCAAGCGCGTGGACGGCGAAGCGATGCGCGCGTTCATCCGCGGCCTTGCGCTGCCGGAGGCCGAGAAGGCTCGCCTTCTCAAGCTCACGCCTGCCGGCTATATCGGCAAGGCCGCCGAGCTCGCGCGCAAGGTCTAGAAGACCGGCCTTGACTCATTCAGCCCTGCGCCGGGCGCTCGCCGATTTCGGCGGCGTCTATTTCGTGAACGGCCTGGTCGCGTTCATTTTCGCGGCCTCGGGTCCGGTGGCAATCATCCTCGCAGTGGGCACGCGCGGGGGGCTTGCGCCCTCGGACCTGTCCTCGTGGATATTCGGCGCGTTTTTCGTGAACGGGCTGATCAGCATCGCCTTCTGCTGGCTGTACCGGCAGCCGCTCGTCTTCTTCTGGACGATTCCCGGGACGGTGCTCGTCGGGCCGGCGCTCGGCCACCTGAGCTACGCGGAAGTGATCGGCGCGTTCATCGCGACCGGAATCCTCATGCTCGCGCTCGGTCTCTCCGGCTGGGTGCGCCGCGCGATGGAAGCGGTGCCGATGCCGATCGTGATGGGCATGGTGGCGGGCGTGTTCCTGCGTTTCGGCCTCGATCTCGTGTTCGCCCTCCGCGACGACTTCTGGATTGCGGCGCCTATGGTGGCCGCGTTCGTCGCGATCGGCGCTTCGCAGCGTCTCGCGCGGCTCGTGCCGCCGCTCATCGGCGCGCTCGCGGTCGGCGTGATCACGATGGTCGTGATCGGCGGATTCGAGGCCGCGCCGCAGGCCATCGCCCTGGCTCGGCCGAATTTCTACGCGCCGGCATTTTCCTGGCGCGCGATGGTCGAACTGGTCGTGCCGCTCGCGATCACGGTGCTCGTGGTGCAGAACGGCCAGGGCGTCACGGTGCTCCGCGCCGCGGGCCACTCGCCGCCCGTCGACGCGGTGGCCGCCGCCTGCGGCGCAGGATCGATCGTCACGGCCTTCGTTGGAACGGTTTCGACCTGCCTCACCGGTCCGGTGAACGCGATCCTCTCGTCCTCGGGGGAAAGGCGCAGGCACTACACCGCCGGAATTTTCGTCGGCCTGCTCGCAGTCGCCTTCGGCCTGTTCGCGCCCGTATTCACGCGCCTCATGCTGGCGACGCCCAAGGCCTTCATCGCCGCGCTGGCGGGCCTTGCGATGCTGCGCGTGCTGCAGGCCGCCTTCACGGTGAGCTTCAGGGACCGCTTCGCGCTCGGCGCGCTGGTGACGTTTCTCGTGACCGTCGCCGACGTTCCCATCCTCAATATCGGGGCGCCGTTCTGGGGGCTCGTGTTCGGCTACGGCGCCTCGCGCCTGCTCGAGCGCAGCGACTTCCCGGCGCGCGGCTGAATTGTTCGGCATGTCTGTTGCGCTGCGCGGCGCGCTGTGGATGGGGGGCGCGCTGCTGTCGTTCTCGCTCATGGCGGTATCGGTGCGCGAACTGCTGCGCACCATGGGGGCCTTCGAGATTCTGTTCCTGCGAAGCTTCGTGTCGCTCGTCCTGCTGCTCTTCGTCCTGCCTCGATTCGGCCTTGCGGCGCTGCGCACGCGCCACTTCCGCCTGCATGCGGTGCGCAACGTCTTTCACTTCGGCGGCCAGTACGCCTGGGTGTACGCGATCGCGATGCTGCCGCTCGCCACCGTCTTCGCGATCGAATTCACCATGCCCGTGTGGACCGCGGTGCTCGCGACGATGATCCTCGGCGAGCGCCTGAATCGCGGCCGGATCGTCATGCTCGTCCTCGGTCTCGTGGGCATCCTCGTCATCCTCGAGCCCGGCTTCGGCTTCATTCATCCGGCGGCGCTGGTGATGCTCGCCGGAGCCTTCGCCTACGCCACGACCATGATCGCCACGAAGAGACTCGTCGGGCACGACTCGCCGCTCGCGATTCTCTTCTACATGGCGGTGATCCAGCTGCCGCTCGGGCTCGTTCCCGCACTGCCGCAGTGGGTGACGCCGAGACTCGCCGATCTGCACTGGGTGACCGCGGTCGGTGCGGCGGGTCTGTTCGCCCACTACTGCATGACGCGCGCTTTCCGCATCGCGGATGCGACGCTCGTCGTCCCGATCGATTTTCTGCGGCTGCCGCTGATCGCGGTGGTGGGGATGATCTTCTACGGCGAGCCGCTGGAATTCTCGATCATGCTGGGGGCGGCGGTGATCTTCGCGGGGACTTACTACAGCATCCGGCGCGAAAGCCGAAAACCGGGGACAGGCCGCGGTTTGTAAAGGTCGCTACTTCTCTTTAGCAACCGGCGGCAGCGTGCGCAGGTAGGCGATCAGCGCGTTGAGGTCCGCCGGCGCGAGCTGGCTGGTGGTGTCGCGGATCACTTCGCCCATCGCCTCGGCGGGGACGTCGCCTTCCGCGGTGAGGCCGGTGGTGAGGAAATCCGCGAGTTCGCGGTCGCTCTGCTTCTTGAGGCCCGTCGGCGTGAGATTTCCAACGTCTTTGCCCTCGGGTCCCTTGCCCCCGGCGAGGAAGCGGCTGGTTTTCGGGCCGCCGAGGAAATTGCGCGGCGTGTGGCATTCGCCGCAATGGCCGAGGGCCTGCACCAGATAGGCGCCGCGGTTGGCGATGTCCGAGAGTCCCGGAAGGTTCGTGAAAGGGCCGGGCGTGAAGAAAAACCACTTCCAGAAGGTCACCAGAAACCGCCAGCCGAAGGGAAAGCGAAGATCGTGCTCCTGGTTTGCGCGCGCGCTGGGCGGCAGCGTACGCAGGTAGGCCCACAGGTCCCGAAGGTCGGGGTCCGAGACTTTCGTGAACGACGGGTAGGGGAAGGCGGGGAAATAATTCTTGCCGTCGGGCCGCTCGCCCTGGCGCACGGCGCGGACGAAATCGGCCTCGGTCCAGCGCCCGATCCCCGCCTGAGGATGCGGGGTGATGTTCGGGCCGTAGAACGTCCCGAAAGGAGTCTTGAGCGCTCGGCCACCGGCGAAGGGAACGGCGTCCTTCTTCTCCTCGGTGTGACAGCCGGTGCAGCCGCCGGCTTTGGCCAGATACTCACCCCGCTTCGCGTCGCCTTGAGCGAATGCGCTGCCGAGCGCGGCGCCGAGCACAAGGCCGAGAAGCAGCCGATCCAGGGATCGAGGGGACCTGAGCACGCAGTCAAGCATAACGCACTGCCCGGAATGAGAAAGCCCCGCCGGGGCGGGGCTTCTTGGGAGTGCGGTGGATTTACTGCTTCTCGCGGAAATTCTGGTGGCAGCCGCCGCAGGTCTTGCCCACGGCGCCGATCGCCGCCTTTTGAGCGCCCTCGTCGCCGCCGCCCCTGCTTACCTTTACCAGCGCTTGCACCGCGTTCTGGAGGTTGTCCTGGGCATCCTTGAACTTGGCGGGTTCGCTCCAGATCGCCGGCAGCGCGGCGGTTTTTACACCTACGCCCTTGGTGCTCTCGGCGAAGCCGTCCCAGGGCATCCTGCTCAGGGCGTCGAGCATGGCCGAGTTGAACGCGACGGTGTCCGCGTTGTACGGAACCTTGCCTGCGGCCATGCCGGCCATCGGGCCGAAGTACTTGCCTTGCAGGGTCATCGCTGCCTGGCGCTGTTTTACGAGTATCTCGGGCTTGACCTGCGAGAAAGCGGTCAGGGTGTATCCTGCCCCGAGCGCCAGGGCAAATCCGGCCAGCAGAAGCCTCTTATTCATTCGATTCTCCTCGGTTGTAAGGGACATGCGGGCGTCATTGTAACGGCGTTCGCCGCATGGGTGCGATAACAGTTGCCGCCGGCGGTTTATTCCAGCGACCGGGCATCTCCAGGGGCTGCCCCCCGGGCATTGGGCCCTTTCTAGACGACCGCTTCCTCTTTCTTTTCCTTGAGCGGCTTCACCAGGTCTTCGCGCCGGATGCCCAGCCAGCGCACGATCGGGGCCATGACCAGCACCGAGGAATAGATCCCGAAACAGATGCCGATCGTGAGGGCGAGCGCGAAGTAGTGCAGGGCCGGTCCCCCGAACACGAGCATCGAGGTCACCATCGTCTGGGTGCATCCGTGGGTGATGATCGTGCGCGAGATCGTCCGGGTGATGGCATTGTCGATGATCTCGGTGACGCTCGCCTTTCTCATCTTCCGGAAGTTTTCCCGAATCCGGTCGGCGATCACCACCGACTCGTTCACGGAATAGCCGAGCACCGCGAGGACGGCCGCGAGCACCGGCAGCGAGAACTCCCACTGGAAGAGGGCGAAACAGCCCAGGATGATCACCACGTCGTGCAGGTTGGCGATGATCGCCGCGACGCCGAATTTCCATTCGAAACGCAGCGCGAGATAGCCGACGATGCCGAGCGAGGTGATGAGCAGGGCGAGGGCGCCGTTCTCGGCGAGCTCGCGCCCCACCTGCGGCCCGACGAACTCCACCCGCCGCAGCGTCGCGGTCCTGTCCTCCGCCGCCAGTCCTTCCATCACGGCCTTGGAGAGATCGGCGCTGTTCTGGCCGGGCTTGAGGGGCATGCGGATCAGCACGTCGCGCGAGGAGCCGAAGTTCTGCACCGAGTAGTCGTGATAGCCGCGCGCGTCGAGCGTCCCGCGGATCTTCTCGACTTCCGCGGCGTGCTCGTAACTCACTTCCATCACCGTGCCGCCGGTGAACTCGATCGAGAAATTCAGGCCCTTGGTGGCGAGGAAAAAGACCGCCAGAAGGAAAGTGAGAAGCGACACCACGTTGAACGCCAGCGCGTGGCGCATGAACGGGATGTCGTGTCGGATCTTGAAAAACTCCATTGGCTTATTTCCAGGCGGTGTTGCCGATCGCCACGCGCTCGAGCTTCCTGCGCGTGCCGTAGGTGAGATTGACCATGCTCCGGCTCACCACGACCGAGGAGAAAATCGAGGTGAGGATGCCCAGGCAGTGCACCACGGCGAAGCCTCGCACCGGCCCCGAGCCGAAGATGAGCAGGGCCAGGCCCGCGATCAGCGTGGTGACGTTGGAGTCGAGGATGGTGCCGAAGGCGCGCTCGTAGCCCGCATGGATCGCCGCCTGCGGCGTGGCGCCGCCCCTCAACTCCTCGCGCACGCGCTCGTTGATGAGGACGTTCGCGTCGATCGCCATGCCCAGCGTGAGCGCGATCGCCGCAATCCCCGGCAGAGTGAGCGTCGCCTGGAGCATCGACAGGAGCGCTATCAGGAACAGCAGGTTGGCGCACAGCGCGAGCGTGGAGAACACCCCGAACAGCGAGTAATACACCACGATGAACAGGGACAGGGCGGCGAAGCCGTAGATCGTCGAGTCGAAGCCCTTCTTGATATTGTCGGCCCCGAGGGAGGGACCCACCGTGCGCTCCTCGACGATCTCCATGGGTGCTGCGAGCGCCCCGGCGCGCAGGAGCAGGGCGACGTCGTTTGCCTCGACGGTCGTCATCCTCCCGCTGATCTGGACGCGCCCGCCGCCGATCTCGCTGCGGATCACGGGCGCCGTGACGACTTCGCCTCTGCCCTTTTCGATGAGCAGGATCGCCATCCTCTTGCCGACGTTCTCGCGCGTGTATTCCCTGAAGATGCGCGCGCCGGTGGCGTCCAGGGTCAGGTGGACGGCCGGTTCCTGGGTCTGGTTGTCGAATCCCGGTTGCGCGTCGGTCAGGCGGTCGCCGGTCAGCACCACCTGCTTGCGCACCAGAAGCGGCTGGCCGTTGCGCTCGACGTAGAACTCGTCGCCGAAAGGGACCTGCCCGGCCTGAGCCGCGGCGAGCGCCGACGCGTTCGTGTTGTCCTCGTCCACCATCCGCACTTCGAGGGTCGCGGTGCGCCCGAGGATTTCCTTGGCTTTGGCCGTGTCCTGCACTCCGGGGAGCTGGACCACGACGCGGTCCGAGCCCTGCTGCTGGATCACGGGCTCGGCGACGCCCAGCTCGTTGATGCGGTTGTGCAGGGTCTGGATGTTCTGCTTGAGCGCGAATTCCTGCGTGCGCTTCTGCGCCTCGGGGCGGATCGATGCGACCAGGCGCAGCTCGCTGCCCAGGCTGGCATCGTCGAGCTGCAGGTCCGGAAGCTGCTCGACGATGATCGCGCGTGCCTTGTCGCGGGTCTCGGCGTCGCGGAAGCGGATCACGATGCTGTCGCCCTCGCGCGCGATGCCGGTGTGCCGCACGTTCTTGTCGCGCAATTGCGAGCGAATGTCGCCGGCGAGGCCTTCCGCCCGCTTGGCGATCGCGGCGCGCATGTCCACCTGCAACAGGAAATGCACGCCGCCCCGCAGGTCCAGGCCCAAGTACATCGGCAGCGCGTTGACGGCGGCGAGCCAACGGGGGGAATTCGGCAGGAGATTGAGCGCGACGGTATACGAGGGGTTCGCCGCGTCGGGATTGAGCGCCTGGTCGATCAGGTCTTTCGCCTTGAGCTGGGTGTCCGTGTCGGCGAGCCGCACCTTGACGCCCGCGGGATCGAGGAAGACTCCGGTCGGCTGGATTCCGGCCTTCTTGAGCGCCTCTTCGACGCGCCCGAGAACCGCGTTGTCCACTTTCAGCGTCGCGCGGGACGGGGACACCTGCACCGCCGGCGCTTCGCCGAAGAAGTTCGGCAGCGTGTAGAGAGCCCCGAGCACCAACGCCACCGCGACGGTGACGTAGACCCAGAGCGGATAACGGTTCATCTAGATGGATTTGATCGTGCCCTTGGGCAGGAGCGTCTGGATCGCGCTTCTTTGGATCTGCACCTCGGTGTTGGGGGCGATCTCGATCGACACGTAAGTTTCGCCCATCTTGGTGATCTTCCCCAGCACGCCGCCGGCCGCGATGACCTCGTCGCCTTTCGCCAGCGCCTCGGTCATC
>Ga0137463_1000349_pt1 | contig 16577 bp, 16 predicted proteins | sample EasRivERMGT800_2_FD_102333 | JGI IMG/M metagenome (GOLD analysis project Ga0137463, IMG submission 102333) | Soil microbial communities from meander-bound floodplain in the East River, Colorado, USA - East River MetaG ERMGT800_2 | ecosystem: Environmental > Terrestrial > Soil > Floodplain ...
TACCCTATATAGAAAGTGTACTTCGTGTTTTTGACAGGCATGGAGAACGCGCCAGCCGCCATAAGGCCCGGATCAAATTCCTGATTCAAAAAATTGGTATTGATGCCTTCAATGAATTGGCCGCGGCAGAGCAAAAGGCACTGACATATCAACACTATAAAATTGATACCAGTGATCCCGATAGCTATCGGGATGAAAAACCCTTTTTACCAGTCCCTTTGCCGACTGTTGAAAAAATAGAAATAAAGAATCCTCTGAATTTTGAGTTTTGGAAAAAAACCAATGTATATCCACAAAAACAAGATGGATATGTTGCTGTATACGTTCGTGTACTTAACGGAAACATTAGCTCGGAAAGCAGTCGCAAACTGATTGAAAAACTCAGACCGGTAATAGCTGATGATGTACGTATAACTATCAACCAGGGCTTGCAATTTCGTTTTGTAAAACCCGAGCATCTTGAATACATCTACAATGTTTTAGAACAGGAAGGTCTTGCATCAGCAGGGTTTGGAAGTGTGGCTGATATCACAGCCTGTCCCGGAACTGATACCTGCAACCTGGGTATTTCAAACAGTACCGGTATCAGTAAAATTTTGTCTGAGGTAATTGAAGATGAGTACCCGGAATTTTTATATAACAAAGATATTGCCATTAAGATCAGTGGTTGTATGAATTCCTGTGGGCAACATGGAATGGCCTCCATTGGTTTTCACGGAAGTTCGTTGAAATCAAAGGGACAGGTTTTGCCCGCATTACAAGTGTTGATTGGCGGCGGTGTACTGGGTGATGGTAATGGAAGTATTGCTGATAAAGTGATCAAAGTTCCGAGCAAGCGTGGGCCCGATGTTTTGCGGTCTTTATTGGATGACTTTAAAACAAATGCGCAAAATGGCGAAACATACCTGCAATACACAAAACGCGTCGGTCAAAAATATTTTTATGAGTTGCTGAAACCCCTTGCTTCATTGGAAACATTACTCGCTGAAGATTATATTGATTGGGGAGAGAAAGAAAAATATTCTACGGCCATTGGTGTTGGTGAATGTGCAGGTGTAATGATTGATCTTGTGGGCACACTTATCCTGGAGTCAGAAGAAAAATTGGAATGGAGCCAGGATTGCATTGATAAAAAAGCCTACGCAGATGGCATTTATAATGCTTACTCAGCTTTTGTACAATCAGCGAAAGCACTATTGCTTCAATATGGAGTACAGTGTAATACACAAGCGGGCATACTAAAAGATTTTGATGCTCATTTTACTCAAAAAGGATTGTTTACAGAATTCGACAGTTTCCGTGAAACTGTTTTACAAATGAATGAAACAGGACCTTCCGAAGAATTTGCAATTATTTACCTGCAACAGGCAAGAGATTTTATTGCTTATGCAAAGCAATATCGTGAACAAGCTGTATTAGCTGAGAAAGAAGTTTTATGAGAATTGTGGAGATGAAAATGCTGAAGATTCATTTTTTTGTTGTTGCCAGCTCATTAAATACGCTTCCTTCTTCTCCATCGGCGAACCATTTGAATTGCTGATGAAGATTTACAACTTTGCCGATAATGACTAAGGAAGGGGAACTAAAATTTTTTCCTGCAAAATCTTTTACACAATCTTTCAGCGTGGTAATATGTATCTGTTGATGAATGGTAGTAGCTTGTTCAATAACTGCTAAAGGAGTATTGGGCCGGTGTGTATAGCGAAGAAGTATTTCATCAAGATCATTAATATTTTTTGCGGCCATATAAAATACCAGGGTTTCAGAAGAGTTGGCAAGCTGTTTCCATGTCCCGGATGTATAATGGCTGCATTGATTCAGAGTAAGTATCTGTACACCTCTTGAAAAACCCCTTGCAGTTAACGGAATGCCAGCATAAGCAGATGCACCTGACGCTGCTGTGATACCTGGTATAATTTCAAATTCAATTTCATTTACTGTTAAACATCTTAGCTCATCAAGTACATTACTGAAGAAAGCTACATCGCCTCCTTTCAGTCGCAACACTTTTTTACCCGACAAGGCATGACGGACAATTAATTGATTAATTTCTTCCTGGGAAAAAGAGCCATCATGATAACCTTGTTTACCTGTGAGAATTACCTCAGCATTTTTCCCTGCATATTCTTCGATAATAGAAGAATTCACCAAACGATCAGTAATAATTACCTCAGCTTCAGCCAGGCACTTCAGTAATTTCACTGTTATCAATTCAGGATCGCCAGGGCCAGCTCCTGCAATAATAACCTTTCCAGTCTTCCACCTATTTCTATTTATCTCCTGTTCTAACATACTTTTTAAGTCAAATTAATTGAGTTTTATACCATTCACATTATTGAATCATACAGGCACCCACTGTAACGTTACTTGTTTCATCAATTAAAATAGCTCCACCATTTGCAGGCAGCTTCGAATATGAATCATAAGGAATCGGGGAGGCCGTCCTGATGGTAGCTTTTACAATATCATTCAGACCCACAGTAACCGGATTATATTCTTTCTCCAGTGTATTCACGTCCAATTTATAATCAATGTCACGAACAATGGTTCTTACCACCCTGCTATTCAATTGCAGGTAGTATTTATTTCCTGGTGTCAATGGTTTAGTATCCATCCAGCATAACAATACTTCCAATTCATTATTCACCAGGGGCTGATCATCTTCTTTCGCAATCATATCACCCCGGCTAATATCAATATCATCTACCAATTGAATTACTACACTTTGAGACGCAAATGCTTCTTCTACCTCCACTTCCCCGATCTCAATTGATTTAACCGTACTTGTCAATCCTGAAGGAAGTACAGTTACTTTATCACCTTTCCTGTAAATACCACTGATAATTTTACCTGCATAACCGCGATAATCATGGAGATCATCAGTTTGAGGACGAATGACATATTGAACAGGAAACCTTGCGTCCGTAATATTTAAATCATGTTGTATTTCAATATTCTCTAAAAATTGGAGCAAGGGCTCGCCTTCATACCAATCCATTTTACCTGATTTCTCAACGATATTATCGCCAAGCAAAGCACTTACAGGTATGTAATGAACATCCTGTAAACCCAATGATTTCACCACACCTGAATAATCGATCACAATATTATTGAACACATCATGCGAATAATTTACCAGGTCCATTTTGTTGATGGCCACTACTACATGTGGAATATTGAGCAATGAAGCAATAATGGAATGACGGCGTGTTTGCTCGGCTACCCCCTGTCTTGCATCGATTAAAATAATAATCAGGTTGGCATTTGATGCACCCGTTATCATGTTGCGGGTATATTGCACATGCCCGGGGGCATCGGCAATAATAAATTTGCGCCTGGGCGTAGAAAAATAACGATAGGCCACATCGATTGTGATACCCTGTTCTCTTTCAGCCCGCAGCCCATCAGTCAGGTAGGCGAGATCAATTTCCCCGGACTCTTTATTCTTACTTTGTTTTTCAAGCTGCTCCAATTGATCGATCAAAATATTTTTACTGTCGTATAGCAAACGACCAATCAAGGTACTCTTCCCATCATCAACACTACCGGCAGTAATAAATCTTAAAATATCCATTTGAGTCTATCGTTTTTTATTTTGTGTTACAGCTTCTCTGACTATTAACTATCATCTATTACCTATCGTCTCCCACTCACTACTCACCAATTACCACTCACTTAAAAATATCCATTCTTCTTCCTGTCTTCCATCGCAGCTTCTGTTACTTTATCATCTATTCTTGTTTCCCCTCTCTCACTTATTTTAGTTAAAATAATTTCATTGATTACCTCATCCAGGGTTTCTGCATTTGATTCTACGGCTGCTGTACAAGTCATATCACCCACAGTGCGATAGCGAACTTTCTTTTTTAAGATCAGGTCTGTATCATCAATCCTGATAAATGGAGATACCGCTACCAGTTGACCTTCATGTTCTATTACTTCCCGTTCATGAGAAAAGTAAATTGATGGCAATGCAATGTTTTCCTTACGTACATAATTCCATACATCCAGTTCTGTCCAGTTGCTGATAGGGAATGCACGAACATTTTCGCCTTTATGGATACGGCCGTTATAAATGTTCCATAATTCAGGTCTTTGCAATTTGGGATTCCACTGGCCAAATTCATCCCTTACCGAAAATATTCTTTCTTTAGCCCTTGCTTTTTCTTCATCTCTTCTTCCTCCGCCGATGCAGGCATCACATTTAAGTTCTTCAATTGTATCAAGCAGGGTATAAGTCTGCAACCAATTGCGGCTTGCAAATTTTCCTTTTGGTTCTGTAAGTTTCTTTTCCCTGATCGTATCTTCTACCTTACGAACAATTAATGTTGCACCTATTTTATGTACAAGCCAGTCACGAAACTCAAGCGCTTCAGGAAAATTATGGCCTGTATCAATATGCACAAGGGGAAAAGGAATCTTGCCGGGCGCAAATGCTTTTTTGGCGAGATGTACAAGAGTAATAGAGTCTTTGCCCCCGCTGAATAATAATACAGGTCGCTCAAACTGCGCAGCTATTTCACGAAAAATATGAATGCTTTCCGTTTCAAGTTGTTCCAGATAGTCCAGCCTGTGTGTACTCATAATATTTTCTTAATCGTTATAGATCAGCAAGTCAAAAATTATTTCACGGTTCCCGGCGCCTGAATATGCAAGCCACATTCTTTTTGTGAGGTTTCCCACCACCATCTTCCTGCCCTCGGGTCTTCGCCCGGTTCAATGGCTTTTGTACAGGGAGAACAACCAATGCTGATAAACCCTTTATCGTGTAAAGGATTGTATGGTACATAAAATTCTTTTATGTAATCCAATACTTCGGCATAGGTCCAGTTTAATAAAGGATTAAATTTATAAAGCTGCTTATCTTCCATCCATTCCATCATTGGCATTTCCTTCCTTTTATCTGATTGCTCAGCGCGAAGACCAGTGATCCAGACCTCAGCTCCCTGCAATGCGCGATTCAATGGTTTTACCTTGCGTACATGACAACATTCTTTTCTATTCTCAACTGACTCATAAAAGCTGTTGACACCTTTTGTAGCAACAAATTGTTCCACGTCTTCAGCATCAGGAAAATAAACTTGTATATTTTTTTTATACCGTGCTATTGTTCTTTCCAATAGTTCATACGTTTCATTGAATAACCTGCCTGTATCAAGCGTAAATATTTTTATTGGCAAATCGTTTTTAAAAATGGCGTCTGTGATCACCTGGTCTTCCTGGCCTAATGAAGACGAAAAAACACTCTTGCCTGGAAATAAATTACTTATTATTTCCAATCCTTCAGCTAATGAAGCGGCTTCAATTTTTTCTATTTCATTCTTACTTAACCGCACATTAAAGGTTTGGTTGTGGGGTATAACGCAGGTAAGGTTTTACCACCTTAACTCCTTTTGGAAATTTCTTTATCGCATCTTCTGTTGAAATAGCTGGTACTACAATTACATCTTCGCCATGTTTCCAGTCTGCCGGAGTAGCTACGCTGTGATTAGCCGTCAACTGCAATGAATCTACTACCCTCAATATTTCATTAAAATTTCTTCCTGTTGATGCGGGATAGATAATCATCAGTTTTACCAATTTATCCGGTCCAATCACAAACAGAGAGCGAACCGTGGCAGTAGCGGATGCATTGGGATGGATCATATCATATAATGTGGCCACATTGCGGTCCTCATCGGCAATGAGTGGAAAATTCACTTGCACGTTTTGTGTTTCGTTAATATCATTTACCCACCCTTTGTGACGATCAAGGGGGTCGATACTAACAGCAAGCACTTTCACATTGCGCTTGGCGAATTCCTCTTTTAACAAGGCAGTTTTGCCAAGCTCGGTTGTACAAACGGGCGTAAAATCTGCAGGATGAGAAAATAAGATACCCCAGCTATTTCCCAGGTAGTCATAAAAATCAATTTCGCCTGCTGTAGTCTGTGCTTTAAAATTGGGAGCAACATCCCCAAGACGCAGTGCCATAATTTTTGGGTTTTAGGTTATAAAATGAAATTCGAAATTAAGCTAAAAAGAATACCCTACCAAACCGGTGGACTTCATTATGATTTCTTTTTAAAACAGTTGTTAGTTAAAGTACTAACCGGCCGTAAGATCCTGCAGGGTGCGATGTTCAAGAATATTTAAAGTGGCATCGCGGACATCTATCATTATATCATGCAGGGCACAAACCTGTTCGTTACAGTTTTTGCAGCGTTCGTAAAAATAGAGGCTTACACAGGGCAACATGGCAATAGGGCCATCCACAATGCGAATAACATTCGCCATATGTGTTTTTGAGGGATGGTTTTTCAGGTAGTAACCTCCGCCCTTTCCTTTTTTGCTTTCCAGGATACCGGCTCTTTTTAACTCAAGAAGAATATTTTCAAGAAATTTAAGAGGAACTTTCTTCTTTTTTGATATTTCAGAAATGAGTACAGGACCCTGGTCATATTTTTCAACAAGATGGGTTAAGGCCCTGAAAGCATACTGTGCTTTTTTTGATAACATAAAGAATTTAGTATATCTGCAATTTATAATGAATCGGGGAATTCTTTTTCAGCATGGCTGAAACGCCACAATATTTATTCAATGAAAGGTCAATGGCTTTTCGTATTTTTTCTTCGTTGGCCTTATCCGTTTTTAATTTATAAGTAATAAAAATGTCTTTAAAAACTCTCGGGTGTGCTTCCGTTTGATCAGCTCGTGTTTCAATCTCGAAATCGGAGAAATCAACTCTCATTTTTGAAAGAATATCTACTATATCAATTCCGCTGCAGGCGGCCGCAGCCGACAATAAAAGCGCTTTTGCACCAAAGCCGTTTTCCTTTTTTCCATCGATTTTTATTTCGTTACGGCCATGATAACTCTTAAACTGCTGATCTTTCTGCCAGTAAGTAATTGTTTTTGTGCCCATAATCAAAATTATAATTGATGTTTTTTATCCCGTAAAATATTTTCAAGCGTCCATCCCACTCTTTTTTCAAATGAATGATGGCGCACAGGGCAATCCGATTTGATGCAAATCGGGCATTGCACATACAAACAACCATCAGAATGAACAAAAAGTTCAAGCGATTCGCCAAACTCTTTCCGGATCAGCGAAGCCAGGGAGTCAATTTCAGCGTGGGCTTCAAGAACATTCAAATACCAGGGAACTGTTAAATGGCAATCTACATGCAAAATACTTCCATACTTAATTACCCTGAGCTTATGAAGGTCAACCCAATTCTCTTTCCTGTTCAAGTTTAATAATTGTACCATGCGGGTCAGTAATTCGGTATCGGCCTCATCCATAATTCCTGCTATCGAACGGCGAAGGATTTGATACCCTGTATAAATGATAATAATTCCAAAAAAGATAGCTACTGCGCTGTCAATCCAAATTAATTTAGCAAACCAGATCAGCAAAAGACCAGCTATAATTCCAAATGTTGAATAAGAATCGGAAATAAGGTGACGGCCACTTGCCATCAATGCCAATGACTGGTTTCTTTTTCCATACCTTAAGCCTATCAATCCAACGATGAGATTAATAATTGCGGTTGTGGCAATGAGATACATTCCCTTATCAATACTGTGGATGGCAATGGGGAAAATCAAATTATGAATGGCTTTATAAATTATAATTGCACCAGCGGAAAGAACAAGTGTTCCTTCTGCAGCCGCAGAAATAAATTCTGCTTTGCCATGACCATAAGGATGATTGATATCGCGTGGCTTTGCAGCGAAATATAAGCTGTATAAGCCGATAAAACCTGCGACAACATTTACAATGCTTTCCAGCGCATCCGTTAATATAGCTACTGAATGGGTAAGATTGTAAGCTAAAAACTTAATGGCTAGCAAAATAACTGAAATGGCTGCCACCCATTTTTGAATGGTAAGATTTTGCTGTTGCGTTTTCAAGAGAGGCAAGTTATTCAAATTTCTCCTTCGCTGATTTTAATTGAATGATTCCTCTTTTTGAAAAATCTTTCTAAATTTCTTCGAATGCGGAAATAAAACTCTTTATTGAGAAGCTGTGAATCTTTCAACGCTTTGTAGGTGAGAAAAATTCCAATGGGTACCAGGATAAATGTTGACAACCACATGCCCATAAAGGGACTCATGGCTCCTTCTTTAGCAAATTTTTGCCCTGTGTTACTTAAAAAATAAAACACCATGAAGAATATTATTGCAAATATTAGGGGGGTTCCCAACCCGCCTTTGCGAATAATAGAGCCCAGCGGCGCACCTATCAAAAACAGTACAAGACAGGCTGCCGACAATGCAATTTTGCGATGCCATTCGATTTGATGCAATCGCAGATCTTTTTTCTTGCTTTGATATTCGGCGACTAAAATATCATTAGCCGATTTTGCACTTAAAGCCTGGCCATATGCTTTTTCACTTACAACGCTTCTTAATGAATCAGGAATGAGCTTGTCAAATGTTTTTACCTGCCTCAACTTTAATGTATCTGTTCTTTTCCAACCGCTATCCAAATAAGACATGAATTGAAAACTGGGCAACGCTTCTTTTTTAGTTCTCTCTCTTAATTTAACCACTTCTTTCCGTAATGAATCAATCGCTTTGTCCAATTGTCTCATGTTTCGCATCTGCTGATTACTTTGGTATATACTATCGGATGTTTTTCTGAATTGAAGCGAGCTAAGATCAAATTGTTTTGTGTATTCCTTAAACCCCATGCGAATAAATTCTGAATTCGAAGTCCTGTCTCCATTTTCCTGGTAGTGCCAGCCATCTTTTAATTTCATTTCAAGATAGCGACGGTTATCAGTAATTTTCATTACTCCATTTTTTGCTACAATAAAATTATCCTGTAAGATTCCCCCTTTTTCATAAATGATCACGTCATGAATTATGCTATCATTTTCTTTTCTTCCCACTTTTATAGCAAAGCCATCAATCTTATTGTAAAAAACTCCTTCCCTTAATTCAAAAGCCGGTTTGGTTATATAAATATCTCCCAGTAAGGTTTTTGACTTTAATACGGCAACGGGCATCACGTAATTGGCAAATAAAAAAGCAAGGAAACATAAAAAAAGAGAAACAATAAATAATGGTCGCATAAATCGTAACAGGGAGATACCTGCAGATTTTATAGCGACGAGTTCAAAGCTTTCACCGAGGTTTCCGAAGGTCATTAATGAAGAAAGCAAAACGGCGAGCGGTAAGGCTAGCGGAACCAATGCAGCCGTCTGGTACCAGGTAAATTCAAGAATGATCCCTGTGCTTAACCCCTTTCCCACAAAATCATCAATCCACAACCAGAAAAATTGCATCACTAATACCAGCAGCGTGATAAAAAATGTGGCGATAAAAGGGCCAACGAATGCTTTTATAATAAGTATGTCAAGTTTTTTGATCAAAGCGGTGATTATTTCAGATTCAAGAATTATGATTTACGATTTTTTCAGACGCATAACTTAGATCGCTCAAAAATCGTAAATCCCCGCCTGACTGACATCAGTCGGGCAGGTAAAACCGTAAATCGTAAATTCATTTTATGAACGATCAAACAAAAATACAGCTTTCGCCGTTTGAGATGGGTTTACTGAATAACAGCGAATGGATTTTAACAAAGAACACAATTGTAAAAAAGGCGCAACGACTATTGGAGGAAGTACAACAAAATATTTCAGATTATACAAAACAGCATTCACACATTTTTCCTGCAGAGGTAATTGCTATTTTACCAAAAATCTCAAAAGGCGAAAATTATATGGGTCTACCCTGGTTAATGCTTGATTTCCCCCGCTACTTTGACAAGAAAAATATTTTTGCAATCCGCATAATGTTCTGGTGGGGAAATTTTTTCAGCATTACCCTGCATCTTTCCGGTCAATACAAACAAAAATACACAAGTGGAATAATAAATTCTTACAAAGAGCTATGCGCAGATGAATATTACACCTGCATCAATGAAGAACAATGGCATCATCATTTTGAGAAAGAAAATTATTTGCCTGTGAAGGGCTTTATGACAAATGATTTTGCAGATCATATCGAAAAAAGATCATTCATAAAACTATCCAGGGAACTTTCATTTTTTCAATGGGACAATGCTATCAGGTTATTGTCAGAAAGTTTTTCACAAATAACCAAATGGTTTGGTTAATTACTCCCGATGCGATGAAACAGGTCTTTCACCTGGTAATCCCACAACATACTTTGATCTTTCATTTCTTTTTTTTCAGCAAAATCTTTAACCACCAGGATGGTCTGGTTTGTTATTTCTGATTTTTCAATACTGAATTCAAAATATTCTTCTTTAGGAGTATCAAGCCAATGAAAACGAATAAATTTTTCTTCCTGGCTTTCGAGCACTTCAGCTTTTTGAGAAGAGCCATTCCAGGAAAAAAAGAAAACGTTATCACGTTCATCAACTTTATCGGCAAACCATTCCTGCAAACCTGCAGGCGTAGAAAGGAATTCGTACAGAATGCTGGGAGAACATCTCACCGGGTACTCAAGCGTATACAATTGTTTACTCATCTTCATCTTTTAAATTCTTCAATCAGTGCAATTATAAATAATTATTCCAAGCGTCAAAGTTTTTTTCCGTTTATTTTTTCACCTTTCTGAAATTCATATACTAAAAGTTTTTAAAGAACGTTTTAATGAGACCGGAAATATATTTGGGATGTACCCCTAATTACGTTAAATTGCTTTGACGCTCAACGTTTTCCGGTGGACGACGGACATTGTGAGGGGATTTTTTTGGGATAACTATAACCAAACTAACTATAATTCTTTAACCCTAAAAATAACCCATTTTTAAAACCAACCTATGAGTATGCGACAGTTGAAGATCACGAAGTCGATTACGAATCGTGAATCTCAAAGTCTTGAAAAGTACCTTCAGGAGATCGGTAAGGTCGATCTTATTACCCCCGAAGAAGAAGTAAAATTAGCCCGATTAATTAAGCAAGGAGATCAGAGAGCATTGGATCGTTTGACCAAGGCTAACCTGCGTTTTGTTGTTTCTGTAGCGAAGCAATATCAAAACCAGGGCCTCTCTCTACCCGATCTTATCAACGAGGGAAACCTGGGACTTATTAAGGCAGCACAACGTTTTGATGAAACCCGTGGCTTCAAATTCATTTCCTATGCAGTCTGGTGGATCCGTCAAAGCATTTTACAGGCATTGGCTGAACAATCACGGATTGTGCGGCTACCATTAAATAAAGTTGGATTAACCAATCGTATTCAAAAAGCCTATTCACAACTGGAACAGGAGTTTGAACGGGAGCCATCGGCAGAAGAATTGGCCACTGTGCTGGAAATGGACATCGAAGAAGTTTCTGCTGCACTGGGCATATCGGCCCGTCATGTAAGTGTCGATACTCCCCTTGCTGAAGGCGAAGACAATACTCTCCTTGATGTGCTGGAAAATCCCAATGCTGTAAAAACAGACAACGAGCTTGACCACACTGAATCATTGAAAGTGGAAATTGAAAGATCTTTAAAAACTCTTACGGAGAGACAAAAAGAGGTAATCTGCTATTTCTTTGGTATCGGTGTAGATCATCCCATGAGCCTGGAAGATATTGGTGAAAGATTCAGCCTGACCCGTGAAAGGGTTCGCCAGATCAAAGATAAAGCCATCACCAAGTTAAGAACTGTAAATCGTTGTAAACTTTTAAGAACTTACTTAGGATAATGAAATAAAACTTTACTCTTCTACTTATCTTTGTAATCTTATTTTTAAAGTGAACATTCATCATGTTCACTTTTTGTGTTTGTGAACCTGAAAACATTGTGAACTATGTTTGAGTCTTTGAGTGATAAACTTGAATCGGCCTTTAAAAATTTGAAGGGCCAGGGAAGAATTACTGAAATCAATATTGCATCTACAATAAAAGAAATTCGTCGTGCCTTAGTAGATGCGGATGTAAACTATAAGATCGCCAAAGAATTTACAGATCGCATAAAGGATAAAGCTGTTGGTGAAAAAGTCATCAATGCCATTAGTCCCGGGCAATTGATGACCAAGATTGTAAAAGATGAGCTGGCTGAATTGATGGGTGGCCAGGAAACCGAATTTAATGCAAAAGGAAATCCTGCCGTAATATTGATTGTGGGTTTGCAGGGTAGCGGTAAAACAACCTTTAGTGGCAAACTCGCTCATTTCTTAAAAAGTAAAAAAGGCCTTTCTCCCATGCTGGTAGCAGCAGATATTTACCGGCCTGCAGCGATGGAACAATTAAAGATCTTAGGAGAGCAAACCGGAGTAGATGTATATATCGAAGAAGAAAATAAAGATGTTGTTTCGATTGTTAAAAATGCCGTCAAAGAATCAAGAAGTAAAAATAAAAATGTTGTCATCATCGATACAGCCGGTCGTTTAGCCATTGATGAAGCGATGATGACTGAAATAGCGAATATTAAAAATGCCGTCAATCCTAACGAAATTTTATTTGTGGTTGATAGCATGACAGGCCAGGATGCAGTAAATACTGCGAAGGCTTTTAATGACAGATTGAATTTCTCCGGTGTTGTTTTAACAAAATTGGATGGTGATACAAGAGGTGGTGCCGCTCTATCTATTAAATACACAGTAAATAAACCCATCAAATTTATCAGCAGTGGAGAAAAGATGGATACGCTGGATATATTTTATCCTGAGAGAATGGCACAGCGTATCCTGGGAATGGGTGATATAACCACCCTTGTTGAAAAAGCACAGGAACAGTTTGATGAGGAACAGGCCAAAAAATTAGAAGGTAAGATCCGGAAAAATAAATTTGATTTTGCCGACTTTAAGTCCCAATTGGAGCAGATAAAAAAAATGGGAAATCTGAAAGACCTGATGGGAATGATACCAGGTGTTGGCAAGCAAATGAAGGATATTGATATTAGTGATGATTCATTTAAAGGGATAGAAGCGATGATCAATTCAATGACGCCGCAGGAAAGAGCAAATCCTGATCTTATCGATAGCAGCCGCAAAAAAAGAATTGCCAAAGGAAGCGGAAAGGATATCAGCGAGGTAAATGCCTTTATGAAACAGTTTGAACAGATGCGCGAAATGATGAAGAATATGAATAAGATGAATATGTTTGGAAAGATGATGGGAATGAAACGATAAAAATTGGCGATTTGCAATAAGCAATTTGCAACAAATATGGATTTCTTACTAATTGCCAATTGTCAGTTGTCTATTGTCTATTGATTATGATCTCTCTCGATAATTATCAAAATATCTTTTTTATTGGTATCGCCGGTTCGGGAATGAGTGCATTAGCGCAGTTCCTGGCGGGTAACGGTAAAACAGTCAGTGGTTCTGATCGGTTTTTTGTTCCAGGTCAGTCGAATGAAACAAAACAAAAATTAGAAGTCCAGGATATTCATTGTTTGCCCCAGGATGGAAGCGGCATTACCAGCAGAACAGAATTGATAATCGCTTCAACGGCCGTGGAAGAAACAAATATTGAAATTCAAAAAGCAAGAAGCCTGGGTATTCCCATTCTGCTTCGTTCGGAGTTGCTCACTCTTATCAGTAATACTAAAAGAACAATTGCTGTTGGCGGCACATCCGGCAAATCTACCACCACAGCTATCTTGTTTGATATATTGGATCATGCAGGAATTGAACCAAGTATCATTAGCGGTGCTGGTTTGATAAGATTGCAAAGACAAGGTAAAATCGGCAATGCTTATGTGGGGAAGGGCGACTGGCTGGTAATTGAAGCCGATGAATCAGATGGATCAATTGTAAATTATTATCCTGAAGTTGGATTGTTGCTGAATATCGATAAGGATCATAAAGAAATAGAAGAGTTGAAAGAAATTTTTCAAACCTTCAAAGAACATACAAAAAGATTTTTTATTGTGAATGCTTCAAATCTGTTTACGTTGGCTTTCTCTCAGAACAAAGAACAGGATTTTTCCTCAACTAACACCTGGGCCGGTTACAAAGCAACTGATTTTGATCAACAGGGTCTTCATATCCGGTTCAAAATAAATGGTGTCGATTTCTCAATGAATGCGATCGGTCGGCACAATATGGAGAACGCATTAGCGGCAACCGCCGTAGCCAATCAATTGGGTGTTGACCTTAAAGTTTGTGCGGAGGCTATAAGAAATTATGAGGGCATTTACCGCCGCAACCAGGTATTGGGACAAAAAAATGGAATCTGGGTCATTGATGATTATGCTCACAATCCGGCTAAGGTCGCGGCAGCCATCCGTTCTCTGCAACCATTGGCAAAAAAAATCATTGCCTGGTTTCAGCCACATGGATATGGCCCCACAAGATTTCTTAGAAATGATTTTGTAAAAGAGATCTCGCAGGCACTTCGGCCACAGGATGAGATATGGATGAGCGAAATCTTTTATGCCGGTGGCACTACTGAAAAAAACATCAGCAGCAAGGATTTAATTGATGATCTGAAATCAATCAGCACCAATGCTTTCTTTGTTGAAAATAGAAATGACCTGGCAGGCGCGATGAAATCTCATTATACTGACAATTGTGCGATCTTGCTAATGGGTGCCAGGGATCCCAGCCTGGATGAGTTTGCGAAAAAATTTTTTGAAGAGTTATAGTCTCACCCCAAACCCTCTCCTCACGGCGAGGGGGCTTAACAACCCGACTTTGAATAATCTTAAAAATATGAATGATCTTTTTTCCATAATATCTGAAGTGATCCAGAATAGAAGGAGTATTAAGCCGGCGAAAATGAACGGTAAGAAAATTCCTGACGATGAGATAACAGAAATATTGCAACTGGCTAATTGGGCGCCTACTCATGGTCGCACAGAGCCATGGAGGTTTATTGTTTATGCAGGTGATAAGGTAAAAGAATTTTGCTATCAGCATGCAGAGTTATACAAAGCTCTCGTACCAGCTTCAAATTTTGAGCAAGCCAATTATGATAAGCAATTGCATTATGGTGATCTTGCCTCTCATCTTATCATTGCTATTATGCAGCGGGGCAATTCCCCCAAAATTCCTGCACTGGAAGAAATTGCTGCTACAGCTGCTGCTATTCAAAATATTTTATTGGGAGCTTCGGCAGCAGGTATTTCCAGTTTCTGGAGTACAGGTGGAATTACTCATCACCCGGCAATGAAAAATTTTTTACTGTTGAATGAACAAGACATTGTGATGGGAATTTTATACTTCGGTTATTCTGACGACAAGACAGAAGGAAAAAGACAAACTTTAATGGACGAGAAAGTTGTTTGGAAGTAGATGGTGGATGCTAGATGGCGGATGCTGGATTATGGATACTGGATAGTAGATAAAAGTGGGTGGTGAATAATGATATGAATTACTAATTCCTTGTTGCATAAAATTACAGAACCCTGATCTGCCAGGGGCGGACGCAACACAAGTCAGGGCTTTACCGCTGGTACCAAGAAATTATATGTTGTGATAAAAAATATGTTTGGATTTTAAAGTCCAGCGCTTATTTTTGCCATTCGGTCACTTTTAGTGTCCGGGATTAAATTTTCTATTTTTTAACCGCATTTAAATTTCTATTTAAGATGCCTGTAAAGATCAGACTCCAACGACACGGGTCAAAGAAAAGGCCATTCTACTTTATCGTAGTCGCCGATGCCCGTAGCCCCCGCGATGGCAAATTCATTCAAAAATTAGGTACGTACAATCCCTTGACCGTTCCTGCTACCATACAGGTGGACAGGCAGCGGGCGCTTGACTGGCTTCACAAGGGTGCACAGCCAACCGACACAGTGCGTCGCATTTTGTCGTTCAAAGGCGTATTATACCTGAAACATTTGCTGCGCGGTGTACAGCTGGGATTGTTTGACGAAGCAACAGCCATGGAAAAGTTCACAAAATGGAGCACCGAACACGATGCCCAGATTAGAAAACGCCAGGATGAAGCTCAACGCAACAGACGAACCCGTAGGCCTATGCCAGGTCGCAGACCTGAAAGAAGGACTGAAAGCGGTGGCGAAGGATAACCTCCCTTATCCAAAAGGTATTAAGGTGATGCTTTTTAGTGTCACCTTTTTTATTCTATGATGAATATTTTTGTAGCCGGCAGCAGAAATACTATTGAGCTTCCGTTGTGTCACTCACTTGTACGTTCTGTTCTTTATTCACCATTCACAATTGACCATTTACAATTTGACTGAATATTTCAAAATAGGGAAGTTTGTTGCCACACACGGACTCAATGGTGAACTTGTACTTAAGCATGAGTTGGGAAAGAAAACCTCGCTGAAAGGGTTGCAGACCATTTTTATTGAAGAAAGAAAAAATTCTTTTCTGCCATGGTTTATTGAAAGTGCAAAAATTAAAAACGAACATGAAGTCTTTTTAAACCTGGAAGGAGTTACAACAAAAGAAGCAGCCAGGAAGCTCACACAAAAAGAAGTTTGGTTTACGGAAGCTGATCTGAAAAAATTTGCAGCTAAATCATCTCCGGTTAATCTATTAGGGTATAGCATTTTCAATGAAAAGAAATTCCTGGGAGAAATTGTAGAAGTAATTGAACAAGCTCACCAGATGCTTTGCAGAATTGAGATCAATAACAAAGAGGTTTTAATTCCTTTGAATGAAGAAAGTTTGCAGAAAATTGATCATAAAAAGAAAGAAGTAAGTGTAA